>Ga0193753_10002355_pt1 | contig 14968 bp, 8 predicted proteins | sample H1c2metaG_FD_144925 | JGI IMG/M metagenome (GOLD analysis project Ga0193753, IMG submission 144925) | Soil microbial communities from a riparian zone of the East river system, Colorado, United States - H1c2 | ecosystem: Environmental > Terrestrial > Soil > Riparian zone | place: USA: East River... | reverse complement strand
ACATATCACCTCATTTTTATTGGGCGTCCTGGCTGATCTCACCGGGTCCGGGCCGGGATTCAGTATTACCAAAGCCGTGTCAAGTCCACCTCAAGTCCACGTTAAGGTGGACTTGAGGTGGACTTGACACGGCTCAAATAAGGCTTAGATGCGGCTGAGATATATATTAAACCTCAAAACACTATTTGTATGGGCAGACAGCCTGACCCAAAATGGAGTGGAACAGTTTGTAACCTGCCAGCAAGATTACATACTGACTACTAAAATAAAGAGCACCCTTCAGGTGCTCTTTATGCAATTTCAAAAAATCAAAAATATATAATCTGACAATAGTTCAGACTTCGATACCGAAACCTGGTTTATCTAATTCTTGTACACGACAGACTTCAATGAAATCATGTCATCCATCACATTGATTGTTTCGTTCAGATAAATATCTGTTCTGCGGCTCTCTACCCATTGCTTATATCTATCTGATTTATCCTTATCCTCCGCATATTTTACCGTGTCCTGTGGCATAGAATAGATATTCATTGGAACTTTCAGCTTGGTGACCGAATCTATCTGTTTGACAGTTGCACGAATCATTTTTTGTTCCTCCTGGTAAGCTTTCAAATTCAAAGGATACATTTTATCATTTTGTTTGTCCAACCAGGCTGCATTCCGGGATATAGTACTAAATGAATTATTTACATTGGTTCTTTCTGTACTGGAACTGCGAATATTATTGATATCATACGCATATTTCCACGTGATGTAGTCTGCTTTTGGCATTTCGTCCCATGCCAGCGCATCGGGTTGGTCTTTCTCACGAATTTTATAGTGCTCATATAAATCCGGAAGAATGATGTCAGATGTTACACCGCGCAATTGGGTTGAACCTCCGTTAATGCGATAAAATTTTTGCAAAGTTAGTTTCACCGTGCCCAGCGGACCTGCCCCATCATTAAAACCCATATTTTTATCCAACGGAATATTCCGCTGAACCGTTCCTTTGCCATAAGTACTTGTGCTGCCAATGATCACACCTCTGTGATAATCCTGGATCGCAGCTGCAAAAATCTCAGAAGCTGATGCACTAAATTCATTTACCATCACGGCCAGCGGTCCATCGTATAATACAGCCCTGTCTTTATCATCCAGGACCTGCGGTTTACCATCCCTGTCACGCACCTGAACAACGGGACCCTGATCAATAAAGAGTCCTACCATTTTGACTACATCATATAAAGAACCTCCACCGTTATTACGCAGGTCGAGCACTATGCCATCCACTTTAGCTTCTTTCAACTTAACAATTTCCCTGGCTACATCGGTGGAACAACGATTTCCTTTTGGATTATCGAAATCAGCATAAAATTCCGGCAGAAAAATATATCCGATTTTACCTTTGTCGCTATGGATGATAACACTCTTGGCAAATTTTTCATCCTGTACTATTTCATCCCGGACAAGTGTAACCACTTTAACCGACCCGTCGGCTTTTTTAAGCGTCAATTTTACTTCTGTGCCTTTATTACCGCGGATTATTTTAACAGCATCCTCCACCATATAACTCGTTAGATCCACAGGTTCCTGACTACCCTGTCCAACTTTAAGTATAACGTCTCCAACATTCACCTGACCGGATTTCCATGCCGGACTTCCGGTTACAAGAGTGACTATTTTAATCGTACCATCTTCATCACGGAGGGCTGCACCGATGCCATAAAAACGACCACTCATATCTTCATCAAAAGATCTTTTTTCGACAGGCGGAAAATAATCCGTGTGCGGATCCATGCACTGTACGATCGTTTCAACAAATACATTAAAGAAATCATCATCATCCGCCTTGATTTTAAGATGATCGTAAAAGCGGTCAGAGATTTTTAAAGTTTTATCCCGGGCTTCCTTTTCAAGTTGTTCGTTGGTCTTTGCAACATAGCCGGCTTTGCTTTTCGCCGCTTCCTGCTGATCCATCAAATCAACATATTTTTCAAGTGTCAGGTATTTTAGTTTTTTCCTTATTTCCTCCCGTTGGGCCGCGGTGCTGGCAGGATAATCGAGTTTTTCATAGTCAAGGTTTACGGTTTCCTGTTTAGTAAAATCAAAAGGCTGCGAAAGAATTTCATGCGTAGTGTTCTGCGTTTCCTGTAATCTTTTCTTATAAACCGCTACAACAGCGGGTACAAATTGCACAGGTGCTTTACCGAGGATTTCATCGTCGAGCTGACTCTGGTATCTGTTTAGCTCCAGGATATCTGATTTCAGGAAAATTTTCTTTTCCACATCCACTTCGCCCAGGAACTTCTTAAAAACCTCCTTGGAAAACTGGTCATCTATATTTTTTGGACTGTAGTGAATTTCTTCCAGTAGCTCGCTTACATTTTTTAAAATTCTCTCGTATTTGGAAGGGGGATTTGGCTTAAAGGCAAAAGTTTTCAGGGCTATTGCGATTCCAATAACAGATATGAACAGGACGATGGGTAAATTCCTTTTATTCAACATATGGGAGAACAATTTAGACATTGTTCAAAAATAACGATTAATGCTTCTGTATTGTTGTTGGTCGGGCTAATATTAACCAGCGCTTACGTTAACGGCAAATATTATGTACGACTGGTGTCGTATGTTAATATCCATTGATCTTTTCCCCATTTTTTTATGATTAAAAACCCATACCCCTGCTAAACTTCTCCTCCAAAATTTTCAAATTCCCGAATCTCCTTATTTTCCTTAAATTTGCCGTCCCAAATGGTGGTTGTAGCTCAGCTGGTTAGAGCACTAGATTGTGGTTCTAGGGGTCGCGGGTTCGAACCCCGTCATCCACCCATTTTTCTCTTTTCGGGGATTTCCCTTTTTTTTACCATTTCCTGCCATTAACAAGCTCTTAGCAAGGGGTTCAGGCACGTTCCTTGAACTTTAAAAATTCCAATAGAACCAATAATGAAAATTTTACTGCGTTGTTATTTGTCAGGATGTCTGTTAATCCTGATTTCTGCCGCAGCTTTTTCACAGGATTCAACCCGAAAACTGCTACCAGCAGTGCCAGCAGATACAGCGGGCCCCACCACGCGAAATTCACCGGATACAGTTACACAAAAACGATCAAAAGATTCAATACCGGTTACAATTAAAGACTCAGCCCATCAAAAACCCGGCGTCTCATCAGCTGATTCAACGAATGTTCATACCGGAGACTCGGTCCGGCACGCAGTCAGAAAAACTCTTTCTGCTGCGGGTTCAACAGGTTTTTCCGGTAGCAGACGCAATAGCAATGGAAGGCAATCTCCGGCCATCGGTCATTTTTACGGACGAATTGTGGATGCAAAAACCAATAAGGGAATGGACGGCACTTCTGTTCAGCTGGTTATGGCCCTGAATGATACCGCCACGCATAATCGCCGTGATTCCGTAGTTCGTGGAGCAATTACCCCATCCAACGGTGATTTCAGTTTCGAAAATCTTCCCATTCTGGGTAGCTATCATTTAAAATTAACGGCCATCGGTTATAAACCGGTTGATCAACGTGTCGCCTTTAATCTCAAAGATGCTCAGAGTGTGGATCCGGAACAACGACTGGGCGCAGTTGATAAGGATCTGGGAAATATTAAAATGGAAATCGATCCTACAAGTCTTCAACAGGTAACGGTTACAGCTGACAAGCCACTGATTCAACTGGGTATAGACCGTAAAGTGTATAATGTGGAGAAAGACCTTTCGGCTGCAGGCGGGAATGCCGTGGACATCATGAAAAATATTCCTTCCCTTGCGGTAGATATCGATGGAAATGTAACATTACGAAATGCGGCACCCACGATATTTGTGGACGGCCGACCGACTACGCTTACCCTTGATCAGATTCCGGCAGATGAAATCGAGAGTGTGGAAATTATAACTAATCCCGGAGCTAAATTCGATGCGTCCGGTGGAGTCTCCGGCATATTGAACATCGTCATGAAAAAAAACCGCAAAGCGGGTTATAATGGTGCCCTGCGTACAGGGATCGACAAACGGGGCGGATATAATTTTGGTGGAAATCTGAATGTTAAAGAAGGAAAATTTAATTTTTTCGGAAGTGCCAATATCAACCACCGTAAAACTATTTCACCGGGTACAACTGATCGCCTGACATTTATTTCCGATCCGGAATTTCAGTTGCATCAGGTGGATAGCAATGTAAACAGCAGTCATTTTGTATTTGGGAGACTGGGGTTTGATTATTTTCTGGACAACAGGAATACTTTTACGATTTCAGGAACCCTGGTTCACGGAACATCCAAGCCATATACTAACAGCAATATCACGCAGGATACTTTGTATAACAATGGTTATTCCAACAGTTCATTCACGCAGCGTTATTCAAATAATTCCACAGAGTTTAATAATAAGTCGGGTACGCTCAGTTTTAAGCATAATTTCCCCAGATCCGGAGAAGACTGGACTGCCGACGCCAACTATTCGTTTGGAGAAACCAACAGTATCAATCAAACAAACTCGTATTTATTTGACAATCCGGATGGGCCCCTGTCCAGCATTTATAAGCAACAAACAAATTCTTCCGCAAAAAATGAATTCATCACTGCACAGACTGATTTCACCAACCCATTTACGGAAAAATCAAAATTGGAAGCAGGGGGCCGGATAGCCATTCGAAATATCGGCAATCTGAATAATTTCTATACCGTTGACAGCGGGGGAAATCTCGTCTATCAGCCGCTGCTTTCATCAAATTATAATTACCACGACCAGGTTCTGGCGGGGTATATCCAGTATTCAAATACGGTAGGAAAATTTGGTTTTCAACTCGGCCTGCGTGCTGAAAATTCAAGTTACCATGGCACGAACAGCTTCGCTGAAAACGATCCGGCCAACCAGGGCAATTTGAAGGACACCGTAGGATCATTCAGCAATAATTATCCAATCAGTCTCTTTCCGAGCGTGTTTCTGACACAGAAATTAAACGATGATCAGAGCCTTCAATTGAATTATACGCGCAGAATCGACAGGCCCAGTTTTCTTCAGCTCTCACCGTATACCGACTATTCAGATTCACTAAACCTGAGCAGGGGTAACCCAAATCTGAAACCCCAGTTTACGAATTCGTTTGAAATGTCCTATCAGTTAAACTATCAGAAAAACACCTTCCTGGGTTCAGTATATTATAAATATACTACCGACCTGATTACCCGTTATCAGACCAAAGAAGTGAATCCGCTGACAGATTCAACGGTGTTGATCAATACATTTATTAATGCCAATTCCAGTTATATCGGTGGATTGGAACTTATCGGACGAAATAATCTGACCAATTGGTGGGATCTCACTACCAATTTGAACTTTTATACATCCAAAATCAATGCGGGGGATTCAATTCAAACAGCACCAGCCAGTATCAGCTGGTTCGCAAAAATAAATATGACTTTTAAGATCCCAAAGAACTTTACCCTGCAAATTAGTGGTGACTATACTTCCAAGACTGTCCTCCCACCGGGCGGTTCCGCCGGAACTGGCGGTGGGGGCAGGGGCGGAACTGTCAGTGGGAATGCACAGGGTTATTCCCTTCCGACAGGTGGCGTTGATGCGTCGCTCAAATACGAATTCCTGAAAAACAAGGCAGCCAGCCTCACTTTCAGCATGAATGATATCTTTGCGACCCGCCGCTCGGATGTGTTTATTAATTCTCAATATTCCAACCAGCATACCATACGTTACCGGGATCCCCAGTTTTTCCGTCTGCAGTTCAATTACCGGTTTGGAAAGGTGGATGTATCCCTTTTTAAACGAAAACCAAAGCAGGAGGACCCTGATAATCTCCAAAACAGTTCTGATACGCCTCTTACTCAATAAGTTAAGTGGCTAGTTAGACCCCCGTCTGAACAGGGGTCATTTTTTACTTTCAATGTTATACTGTAAAATTGCACGCCTTAGGGTCGTTTAAATCATTCAAAACAGTATGGCGAAAAATTTATTGATCGTGGAGTCCCCGGCAAAAGCCAAGACAATTGAAAGAATTCTGGGGGAGGATTTTGAGGTTAAAAGCTGTTATGGTCATATCCGTGACCTTGAAAGGGCCGATATGGGCATTGATTTGAATAATAAATACAAGCCGAGATATATCGTACCGGAAGATAAAGAAAAGGTTGTCAAGGAATTAAAAAGCGTCGCGAAGAAATCCGGCGAAGTATGGCTGGCCACGGATGAGGATCGTGAAGGAGAAGCCATCAGCTGGCATCTGTGTGAGGTTCTGGGTCTGGATCCTAAAACAACCAAACGTATCGTCTTTCATGAAATTACCAAACCGGCTATTGAAATGGCCGTTCGAAACCCCAGGACGGTTGATATGAACCTGGTGAATGCACAACAGGCCAGGCGTATATTGGATCGCATCGTAGGATTTGAACTGAGTCCCGTGCTTTGGCGGAAAATGAGCATGAAAAATAATCTCAGCGCCGGGCGGGTGCAGAGTGTGGCCGTACGAATTATCGCCGAAAGGGAAAGAGAAATCAACGCCTTTAATCCCCTGAGTACATTCCGGATAGAAGCTTCATTTTCGGCAAAGGACATTTCCGGGAAATACGTTGTTTTCTCTGCAGAAGGCAAAAAATACTCGGATGAAAAAAGTGCAGAAGTTTTTCTACAAAGTTGCCTACAGGCAGATTATACAGTTACAGACATTCAAGTCAAACCTGGAAAAAAATCACCCGCAGCACCATTTACAACTTCCACCCTGCAGCAGGAAGCTTCCCGTAAACTGGGATATGGCGTAAGCCGTACGATGTTGTTGGCTCAAAAACTATATGAAAGCGGTAAGATCACATACATGCGAACCGATAGTGTGAGCCTGAGCGACACAGCCATGGACAGCCTGAAAAATGAAATCAATAGTAAGTACGGAAAAAAATATTACCAGAAACGTGCTTTTAAAAATAAAAATGAAAATGCGCAGGAAGCGCATGAAGCTATCCGACCAACGTATATGGAAAATGACACGGTAGAGGATTCCGATCTTCGCCGATTGTATGAATTGATTTGGAAAAGAACGATGGCTTCCCAGATGGCAGATGCAGAACTTGAAAAAACAACTGCCATTATTCAAATATCCACCAATAAGGAAGAACTGAGAGCGAGCGGTGAAGTTTTGAAATTTGATGGATTTTTAAAGGTATATAGGGAAGACCGGGACGATGATGAAATTTCGGATGAGGAAAATCAGGAAGGCATGTTGCCACCGTTATCAGTAAATCAAAAACTACCCTTTCTGGAAATGCTTGCCACAGAGCGTTTCAGCCGTCCCCTGCCCCGATATACCGAGGCATCGCTGGTTAAAAAACTGGAGGAACTGGGTATCGGAAGACCTTCCACCTATGCACCCACAATTTCCACCATTCTCAAAAGAGGATATGTTGAAAAACGCGACAAGGAAGGCGTATTAAGAAATTTCAGGGTATTGAAATTGAAAGAAAATAAAATCAATAAAATTTCTGAACAGGAAACAACAGGTGCGGAAAAATCAAAATTATTTCCAACCGATCTCGGGCTCGTAGTGACCGATTTCCTCAAATTGTATTTTGATGATATCATGGATTATAACTTCACGGCCCGCATTGAAGCCGAATTTGATGAGGTTGCCAGTGGTAAAATCGAGTGGAACAATATGATCGATGATTTTTATATCCCATTCAAGAAAGATGTTGAAAATACCATTGAAACCGCAGAGCGTATCAGTGGAGAAAGAGAGTTGGGAGTGGATCCGGTTTCCGGCAAAAAACTCATTGTGCGCATGGGTCGTTATGGACCAATGGCTCAGATAGGCGAACAAAATGATGAAGAGAAACCACGGTTTGCTAAACTAAAAAATACGCAAAGCATTGAGACCATCAATCTGGAAGATGCACTTGAATTATTTAAGCTACCCCGCAATCTGGGTTCCTTTGAGGGCGCAGATGTAACTGTGAGTATCGGAAGATTTGGTCCCTATATTGCCCATGATAAAAAATTCTATTCACTCGGAAAAGAATTTGATCCTTATACCATCGGTTTCGAAGAAGCCACTCCGATTGTAGTGGAAAAAAGGGCTGCCAAGGAACAAAGGACCATTAAGGTTTTTGAGAAGGAGAAAATTCAGTTGCTTCGCGGACCTTACGGACCCTATATCAAACAGGGACTTCGCAATTATAAAATCCCCAAAGAAAAACAGGATAAGGTGGAAACGCTTGAATTACCTGAAATAAAGGCCATCATCGAAGATGTGAAGGCCAATCCTCCCAAAAGAGTTCCGAAGAAAAAGAAATCCTCATAAGATTTTTAAAAATCCTGCGTTATCCAATCAGGGCAGACGCATTCTTTCCGGAAATAAACATCCGGAAAGGGTTTGTGGATAAGATTGTCATTGCATTTTTTTTAACTTCTGCGATATTCATCCCGTTAACCCTGACTGTATATCGCCGGAAGAAAAATCATCCACCCCATGCAGGAATCAAAAGAAATTAAAGCGTTGCTTCATCTGATAGATGATCCGGATGAAGAAGTTTTTACTACCGTCAGCAACCGAATCATCAGCTACGGCAGGGGTATCATCCCCAATCTGGAATATCTCTGGGAAAATACCTTACAGGATACGATCCAGGAAAGAATTGAAATGCTCATTCACCGGTTACACTATCGCGACCTGACTGAAGATTTCCAAAGGTGGAAAACCAGCAGTTATCACGATTTACTGACAGCCAGCCTGCTGGTATCCAAATTCCAATATCCGGATCTCGCAACCAGCCCGGTACTCGAAGAAATTGAAAAGCTCCGCCGGAATATCTGGTTGGAATTAAACAGTTATCTGACTCCGTTAGAACAGGTAAATGTGCTTACCAGCATAATTTACGGCTATTATAATTTGAAAGGGACCGAAGTCGGATACCAACATCCGGATGAATTCCTTATTCATAAAGTAATTGAGACCAAAAGAGGGAATACCATCATCAATGGCATCGTTTATTTGCTTCTGAGCGAATTGTTGGATATACCGGTAAAGGCCATCAATATTCCCAGACAGTTTGTTCTGGCATATATCAAACCCGAACTCGCCGATGAAGATAATAACAAGGCTGCCATTGACCGCATTGAATTTTTTATTGATCCCATGAGCGGCCAGGTATTTACACAAAAAGATGTGATGAACTACTTCAACCGCATTGCCATCACTCCTTCTGACATTCATTTCAAACCCTCCAACCATATCCGGATCATGCAATCTCTGCTGGAAGAATTCAGCAAGTGTTTTGATAACGAGTCAAATCTGTATAAAAAAACCGAATTGCTCATGCTCTCCCGAATGCTGAGTGAGTAGCCTGGCATTCTTTCTGCATTTTTACTGGTGGCCTTCATCTCCAATTGCTGTAAATTGGTCAAAATACCTGCTGTTATGCCCGTTAAATACCGGCTAAAAGCCATTCTTTTTTGCCTTTTGTTTTCTCTTTCTTATGTCTTGGCAAATGCCCAGGTTAAAAAACGCGTCACACACCGGCCAAAGGTTGATACGGCAACCCTCGATTTGAATAGCCGTATGTCTGACTCCATACTGAACGAAAAAGAAATCAAGGATACAACGGTTCCGAATATGGTGAATAAGGTTGAGACCTATTCCTTTAGCCTGAATCGCGCAGAGAATTTCTTTGACAAAAGACTGGATACGACAGGTATGCTCAAATCGCTTTCAGGGATGGAGCGGGCATTGAATTATTTTCATAATAATCTCGAACGAAATGATAATCCCCTCAACCTCCGGAACCTGAACACTGCTTCCGTTTTGCTGGGCGAATCGCGCGAAACTATGTCTGACTGGCAAAAAAAACTCGATTCTTATGTTGATCAGCTAACTGGAATACATGAACGAATCCGCACAGTAAAACATGACAGCAGCTTACTAAATGATTCGCTCAATCAGATTCTGCATGGTGAAATGAAATCTGTATATGAACGATCCCTCTCTCTGGATTCAGTATATCATAGCGCAGCAATAAAAATAAATACTCTCCGGAACCGTGTTTCAATAAATTTTTTACTGGTTAAAGATCTTCAAACCACGATCATAGACCGGCAACAGGCCATTGGTCAGGCCATGTGGAAACAGGAAGAGTCGCCACTTTTGGCATTTTGTTCTACAGATTATGATGTCACAGTCTGGGATGTCATAAAGGACAGTATTGTCCGGTCATTGCGGGTGATTAAAATATTTATGGCGACTACCTGGGATACGAGGACCATTAACATTATTATTTGGATTTTACTGCTGATCTGGTTCCTCATTACACTTCGTGTTGTTCGCAAAAAGCCGGACAATGAATCGATCTTGAGAAATCTCACTTTCCTGAAAAAATCCGCTTTACTCTCCAGCTTGTTGCTTTTGTTTACTTACGGATCATTTGCCTATGTAAGCGCGCCGGCAGCCTATGTTCATTTGAATGAATTCATACGGTTAATACTATTGTGCATTTTACTTTCTTTCTATCTTACAAAACCCGGGAAAATCATTTTGTACTGCGTTGCAGGTATATGGGTCACGTTTGCAATCGACGACCTGCTGCAGGATTCGGCTTATGGAGAGAGATGGGGGCTCATGATCGGAGGGCTTCTTTTGCTGGGTTTATGCATCTGGATGTTAATGAAGAAAACAATTATTTTTAAAAACCTCGAAGATTCCAAAGCACGTAAATGGGTGCTTTTTATTACGCTGATTCAAATAAGCATTTCAATTGTTTGTAACCTGACCGGAAGAGTTACGCTCGCAAAACTTTTTGCTTTTAGCGCAATCGACAGTCTCGTGCTGGCCGTTACCCTGAAAATTTGCTGTTCAATACTGGTAGATGCTGTATATACACAATCTGAAGTTTTTCACAACCGGTTTTTTGCTTTCCTGAATTTCGTAGACCTGAAAAATAAGCTACGTGGCGTGCTGTGGATAGTAGCCATTTTTGTCTGGATACTTGCTATATTAAAAAATCTGACCGTGTATGACCGGTTCAGCGGCATCGTCATGTATTTCATCAACAAGCCAAGAACAATCGGCAGTATTAATTTTTCTTATGCAAGCGGGCTCCTGTTCGTACTCATTATATGGGTCTCTTCGGTATTATCACAATTCGTCAATTTCTTTTTCGATGAAAGCCGTAACCCCGGACCTCAGAAAAAAACAAAACTAGGTTCTATTGCATTGATCGTGCGGATCAGTATCTGGACAGCCGGATTTCTCATTGCGGTCGCGGCCGCAGGTATTCCACTTGATAAAATATCCATTTTAATAGGCGCACTCGGAGTGGGCATTGGCTTTGGGCTTCAAAACCTGGTGAACAATCTGGTGTCTGGAATTATCATTGCTTTTGAAAGACCCATACAGATAGGAGATACCATTGAAATTTCGGGAAAAACGGGCACTGTACAGGAAATCGGCGTAAGATCAAGCCAGATCACTAATGGCGAGGGAGCCAATATTATTGTGCCCAATGGCGACCTTTTATCCCAGCAGCTGATCAACTGGACCATGCATAACCGGAATAAACGTATTAAAATTTCACTCAGTGTTCCCTACCAATCAGATTTCCGTAAGGCCCGCGATCTGGTATTGGAAGAAATAAATAAAAACCAGAAGATCATGCGTGACCCAATACCTGCCGTAACCGTTGATACATTTGCAAATAATGCCGTCAACTTCGAGGTTAAATTCTGGGTGCCTGACATGTCTGAGGTAGGTCCGATCAGAAATGAATTAATGCTCGACATCATTAGTTCCTTCGCCAGGAATAATATTTCCATAGCGTGACACCCTAACTAGTAACTCTTAACTCTTAATTAGTTTACCACCCTTTCCTGTAATCCCTCTTTACAAACTGATTGGCTTCATCAAAATTGCTGATCTTCATATTCACCGCATCCCAGATGAGCTTTTTCCTTCCGGGATATGAATATTGAGTCCTCCCTGAATTTCCGGTGGTGGTTTTCTCAACACGTATATTCCAGGTCCTGAGCGCAAGGTTACCCATCAGGATTGTTTCCGTTAGCGGACCTGCATATTCGAATGGAGAACTAACTTCCTTTTGTCCATAACCTGCGAGACAGGCATTGATCCATTGAACATAATGACCTTCCGGAACACGGGCAATTGTTTGTGGAACATTTACTTCTTTTGTTTTAGAAGTTGGCAAAAGTTTCGGATCACTGCCATAGGTCCCACACATGATTTTTCCTTTTGTTCCAATTATCAAAACACCACCGCCGCCATTATCACCAAATTGTTCGTCAGCGCCCAGTTCTTCGGGTCTTTGCGGAATAATACCACCATCCATCCAGTGCAGTTTAACATCCGGTTTTCCATTCTTGGAAGGGAAATTTAAAATGACTGAAGATGCAGCCGGACAACTTTCCGGATAATACTCAGGTGTCCAGGCTTTTTCAAATATGGAGACCTGACTGCATTCCACAGAATTGGGATAACCAAGGCCGACTGTTTTGAATGCCGGATCTATTAAATGGCAACCCATATCGCCCAATGCCCCGGTTCCGAAAGCCCAGAAACCACGCCAGCTGAACGGAACATATTCTTTGTGATAGTTTTGTTCCTGAGCAGGCCCGAGCCAGAGATCCCATTTTAATTCGGGCGGCGCCGGATCCGTGCTCTTGGGTGTGCCCAATCCCTGCGGCCAGATAGGACGGTTTGTCCATACCTGTATGTCAGTTGCATCGCCGATAATGCCGGCACGATACCACTCCTGCATTGTGCGTACCCCGTCTCCGGATGAACCCTGATTGCCCATCTGAGTAACTACTTTATATCTTTTAGCCGCTTCTGTTAACATTCTCGCCTCGTAAATATCATGCGTTAAAGGTTTTTGAACATACACATGTTTGCCCAATTGCATAGCGGCAAGTGCAGCTACGGCATGACCGTTGTCTGGTATGGAAACGGAAACCGCATCGATTGATTTATTTTCTTTTTCAAGCATCTCGCGCCAGTCATAATATCTTTTTGCTTTTGGAAACCGACCGACGGATTTTATTATTTGCCTGTCGTCTACGTCACAGAGAAAAACAATATCAGCATTCGGACTTTTTGAAAATTCAAACAAGTCACTCTCTCCCTTTCCGCCGGCGCCGATAGCGGCAATCCGAAGTTTGTCGCTGGGAGCAATAAAACCACGGCCCATAACATGTCTTGGCACAATAAAAAATCCAGCTGCTGCAAGCGAACCTGTTTTTAAGAAATCTCTTCTCGATTTATTTTCTCTTGTTTTCATATGTTTTTTAAATAAAATTGTTTGTAGAATATAAAAACTGAATTACTCCTGCGTTTCGCGTTAGGCGTTATGCGTTTAGCTTAATAGGTTCTGTAATTTCTTTTGACAAACTGATTTGCCGGAGCAAAATTGGTCACTTCCATTTTTTCTCCATCCCAGAGTAATTTTTTACGTCCCGGGAATATTTTATTTCCCATGTTGTCATTTTCGCTGTATTGATAGCTGCGAACTGCCAGATTTCCCATCAGAACGGTCTCGGTCAATGGGCCGGCAAGTGCAAAATCAGAACTCGTATAGGCTCCATAACCTATTTTGCAGGCCTTTACCCATTGCTGCTGATGGCCTTCCGTTCCTCCTTCCACCAAAGGAAATTTTGATTTTGCCATGATCCTGTCTTTCATCAGACTCGTAGGCAGCAAGGTTGCATTCGCACCAAATTTTCCGGCCATCAATTTTCCTTTGGTTCCCTCGAAAATCATTCCACCATCAACCTTACTCATCTCCTCATCAGGTAAAAGTTCAGCAGGTCTCTCCGGCAGTATGCCACCATCATACCAGATCATTTTTACCGGTACCATTGATCCGCGTTGTGGAAATTGAATGTATGTTTTTGCGGAAGGGGGAAATCCTTCGGTGTTAATAACTTCCTTAAAATATCCGCTATACACTGATCCAATGCTGGTTTCAGCAGAAACCGGATACCCCAGTTTCAATGCCAGATAAGGCGAATCGATAAAATGGCAGCCCATATCACCGAGTGAGCCGGAACCATAATCCACCCATCCCCGCCAGATCGCAGGAAGGAACGCAGGATTATAATCCCGTTGCGGCGCAGTTCCGAGCCAGAGATTCCAATCCAGTTCTTTGGGAACATCAAATTGCCCGGTGGGCGTAGCAACACCCTGTGGCCATGTGGGGCGGTTGGTCCATACATGCACAGTATGTACATCTCCCAACAATCCATCCTGCAACCAGGTTTCTATTAGGCGGATATCATCGCCGGAAGCACCCTGATTGCCCATCTGGGTTACGACCTTATATTTTTTTGCAGCTGCCGTCAGCATCCTTGCTTCATAGATATCATGTGTAAGCGGTTTTTCAACATACACATGTTTTCCGAGTTCCATGGCGGCCATGGCAATCGGCGCGTGCATATGATCCGGTGTTGTTATCATTACCGCATCAATATTCTTTCCTTCTTTTTCCAGCATGATTCGATAATCCTTATAATAAGGTGAATTCGGCCATTTTGTTCTTGCAACCACCGATCGCCGGTCATCCACATCACAAAGAGCCGCGATATTATCGGAGCCATTATTGTATGCCTTGGGAAGATTCGCTTCGGCCCTGCCGCCTACACCTACGCCGGCAATATTTAATTTATCACTGGGCGCTATAAATCCGCGTCCCAGCACATGTCTTGGCACAATAAAAAACCCGGCCGCAGCCAATGAAGAATTTTTAATAAAATCTCTCCTCGAGCTATTGTATTTTATTTTCATTTTCGATTGAGAATAATAATTGAAAGTCGACGATTGTAAAAATTCGCCTGTCACTTACTTGCGTTAAGCGTTACGCGTTAAGCGTTCAGCTTAAACGAGGCTCGCATCCAGTGTGATAGTCGTATTGAGCAACTTGCTGATGGGGCAACCGGCTTTTGCAGCTTCATACGCTTTTTTAAATTGCTCCTCCGTAACGCCCGG
>Ga0193753_10002354_pt1 | contig 14991 bp, 16 predicted proteins | sample H1c2metaG_FD_144925 | JGI IMG/M metagenome (GOLD analysis project Ga0193753, IMG submission 144925) | Soil microbial communities from a riparian zone of the East river system, Colorado, United States - H1c2 | ecosystem: Environmental > Terrestrial > Soil > Riparian zone | place: USA: East... | reverse complement strand
CGATCTTGGGTTTGCCGAAGTCGACGCCGAAATCGGCGGCGTGCGCGGCCTCTTCGATCACCGCGGCAGCATGCAGCAAGGCCTTCGACGGAATGCAGCCGACGTTGAGGCAGACGCCGCCCAGGATCGGATAGCGTTCTACCAGCACCGCATCCAGGCCCAGGTCCGCGGCGCGGAACGCGGCGCTGTAGCCGCCGACGCCGGCGCCGAGCACGACGATGCGGCATTCGATATCGGCCTTCTTGCCGCTGGCGGCCACGGCTTGCGGCGCAGCTTCGGCGGGTTTCGCCGGCGACGGCGCGACCGGCGGCTTGGCGGACGGGGCTTGGCTGGCGGCTGGCGGCGCTGCAGCCACCGGCGTTGCAGCAGCCGCCGGTTTGGCGTCCGCGGCAGCATCGCTTTCCAGCACCGCGACCACCGAGCCTTCGGACAGCTTATCGCCGACCTTCACTTTCAATTCCCTGATCACGCCCGCAACCGACGATGGCACTTCCATCGTCGCCTTGTCCGACTCCAGCGTGATCAGGCCCTGGTCCTTGGCGACGGTGTCGCCGACCGCGACCAGCACTTCGATCACCGGCACATCGTCGTAGCCGCCAATGTCGGGAACCTTGATTTCGATCGTGTTCGTCATGGCTGCGGCCTCACAGCAATACCCGGCGCATATCGCCGAGCAGCTGCGCCAGATAGGCGGTGAAGCGGGCGGCGGAAGCGCCGTCGATCACGCGGTGGTCGTAGCTCAGCGACAGCGGCAGGATCAGCCGCGGCGCGAACTGCTTGCCGTCCCAGACCGGCTTGGTCGCCGATTTCGACACGCCGAGGATGGCCACTTCCGGCGCATTGACGATCGGCGTGAACGCAGTGCCGCCGATACCGCCGAGCGAGCTGATCGAGAAGCAGCCGCCGCTCATCTCGGCGGGGCCGAGCTTGCCGTCGCGCGCCTTCTTGGCCAGTTCCGAACTTTCCCGCGCGATGTCGATCACGCCCTTCTTGTCGACATCGCGGATCACCGGGACGACCAGGCCGTTGGGCGTATCGGCGGCGAAGCCGATGTGGAAGTACTTCTTGAGCGTCAGGTTCTCGCCAGCGGCGTCCAGCGACGAATTGAAATCCGGGAACTTCTGCAGGCCCGCGACGCAGGCCTTCATGATGAAGGCGAGCATGGTCAGCTTGATGCCCGCCCCGCTCTTGTCAGATGCCGCGTTTTCCTTGTTCAGCGCGACGCGCAACGCTTCGAGCTCGGTGATGTCGGCATCGTCGTGCTGGGTGACATGCGGGATCATCGCCCAGTTGCGGGCCAGGTTGGCGCCGGAGATCTTCTTGATCCGCGCCAGCGGCTTGACCTCGATCTCGCCGAACTTGGCGAAATCCACCTTCGGCCACGGCAACAGGTTCAATCCACCGCCACCGCCACCGCCGCCCGCTGCGACAGCCGCGCCGCCGCCGGACTGCAGGGTGTGCTTGATGTAGTTCTGCACGTCTTCCTTGCCGATCCGGCCGCCGCGCGCCGAACCGGTGACCTGGGCCAGGTCGACGCCGAGCTCGCGCGCGAACAGGCGCACCGCCGGGCTGGCATAGGGCACCTTGCCGGGCAGCAGCGCGTCCGCATCGAAACGCACCGGCGGCAGGCCGGCGCCCATCGGGGCAGCTTCGCTTGCGCTGACGGCGGGGCTGGCGGCGATCGACGCCTGTGCGATGTTGTCGGGACGGGCGGCGGGCGCCACCGGTTCGACCTTGGGATCGTTGGCCACCACCGGCGCTGCGGCGCTGGCGGCCGCAGGCGCGGCCTTGTCGGCAGGCTTGGCCGCCGCCGCGGTATCGCTATCGGTCGCCTCGATCACCGCCACTACGCTGCCTTCGGACAGCGCATCGCCGATCTTGACCTTGAGTTCCTTGACCACGCCTGCGAACGGCGCCGGCACTTCCATCGTCGCCTTGTCGGACTCCAGCGTGATCAGCCCCTGGTCCTTGGCGACGGTATCGCCGACCGCGACCAGCACTTCGATCACCGGCACGTCGTCGTAGCCGCCGATATCCGGGACGCGCGCTTCCTTCAACTCGGCCATGCGGCCCTCCGACTTACAGTGAGAGGGCTATTGTGGCCGCTGCCGCGTTAAGCGCCAACCACGAAGCGGTTCGGGCCCGGATTGGCCGTGCAGTTCAGCCGCCCGCTGATGCGAGGAGGGCTTCCTTCTCCCCTCGGGAGAAAGTGCCCGAAGGGCGGGTGAGGGTACGGTGTGTAATTGCCGCGTCGCACTCGCGCCGTACCCTGCTCAGCGCTGCCGCGCCACCTGTCTCCTGAGGGGAGAAGGAAGACGGGCTTTGTCAGTCGTCCTTGCGACGATGCTCCGGCGGCTTGATCTCCAGCAGATCCAGCGGCTTGCCGTTCTGCAGGCGGTATTCCAGGGCGTTGTCGATCGCATCCAGCGATTCCATCTTCCGGCACAAGGCCCGGGCCCGGACCTCCAGCGCGTCGGCGCGGGGCTTGATGCGGGCTTCGATGTCCTTGTCCATGTTTTCAAGGCGCTTCATCCGCTCCGCATCGCCGGAGAAGGCTGCGCCCAGCGCACCGCTGACGATGTCGCCGACCAGCGACGGCATGACTTCCTTGACCGCATCGCCGATGCTTTCGCCCATAGCCTCGCTGTTGTAGTGGTTGGCGCTGATCGAGCGCGTCAGTTCCTGGTCGAGCACCTTGCGGGCCTTGTCGAGCTTGGCGCGGGTGCGGGACGGATCGCTGCCGAAGCCGGCAGCCACCTCGCCGAGCGCGGTGAACGCGATATCGGCGGCATCGAGCCCGATCTGCCGCGCCAGCGGCATCGTGGCGCGCGCGTCGCGTTCGTAATCGGCGATGCGCTTGCTGTCCGCGGGGCTCAGTTCGACCCAGCGGTCGTCGACGAACAGGCGGCCCTGGCGCATGACGATGGCCTTGGGCGTTTCCGTTTCGCGGGTGAAGATGACGCTCTTCTCGGACAACGCGAAGTCGTAATCGCTTTCGACGTTGCATTCGACATCGATATTGGTGGCCTGGACAGCGCCGGCCAGCAGCAGCAACGGCAGCCCCAGATAAGCCGAATGAATCGAACGCATGATCGCTCCCGTGACATATGGCCTGATGTGGCCAGCATGCCAAATCGACGACGCCGCGTCCCCTGCCGGTCGACGCCCTGACCTTCGTCACGTGAACCGGAAATGACGCAACTCCGACCGCCTCTGGCGCATCAGAACGTATAGGGATCCGGGACTCATCAATCGACCAGGTGACCAAGATGCACTGCCTACAACACGTATTCCAGCGCGGCGCACTGGCGCTGGGCCTGCTGGCTGCCGGCATCGGCGGCGGCTACGGCCTTTACCAGCCCGATACCACGGCCTCGAACTGCCGCGATGCCATCGCGCGTCCGGCTTCGATGTCCACGATCGGCGATACCGGCTATGTGGAAGTTCGCACCGGCGACAGCGCTTCGCCCAGCACCGACCAGGCGGCCTGCAACTGCGGCAGCGCGTAGGACGCGTTGGCGGGGCTCGTCGACGGCAGCCGGTAGATGGCCATGCGCCGCGACAGCGCGGCATCGAACTGCGGTTCGATGTGGCGTGCGAACGCCTGCGCCGCCTTGCCGCCGTTCAAAGCGATCGCGCGTAACGCGGGAAGCCCTGCGCACAACGCGGCGATCGGATTGGCGACCTCGCTACAGCGCTCGATGGCGCTGTCCAGGCTGCCGCGCCGCACGCACTCGCCCAGCACGTCCCACAGCGCGACGCCGGCGGCATTCAACGAAGCGATCCGCTGCGGATACGGCGATGCGGCATCGACATCGCACAGCGCCGCCATCAGCGGCCAGAAGCGGTTGCGTGGATGGCCGTAATACTGCTGCTGCCGCAGCGACGCCTCGCCCGGCATCGAACCGAGCACCAGCACGCGCGCGTCGTCGCGCAGTGCCGGCGACAAACCGCGCAGGACGGTCGCGCTCACGCCGTCTGCCAGGGCCGCACCACCAGCAATGCGCCGACGGCGACCAGCAGCACGCCGGCGATGCGCAGCGGATCGATCGGCTGGCGCGGATGCAGCACGCCGTAGTGGTCCAGCAGCAGCGAACCCAGCATCTGTCCGAATACCACCACGCAGATCAGCGCTGCCGCGCCCAGTCGCGGCACCAGTACCGTCGCGGCGACCACGAACACGGCGCCGATCAGGCCGCCGCTCCAGCCCCACCACGGCACCCGCGCGAGTGTGGCCGGATCGATCGCCGCCGGCCGCAGCAACCACCAGCAGCACAGCAACGCCAGGCTGCCCACGCAGAACGAGGCCAGCGAAGCGAACAGCGGGCCGTACGTGGATTGTCCCAGGCGCGCGTTGACCAGGGCTTGCAGCGGCAGCAATGCGCCGACCAATGCGGCTATGCACAGACCCAGTATTTTCATTCCCTGCTTCCTTTGCGATCGTCATCGCATGAGATATCGCGTGTGTTCATCGTTGTCGCGCCGAAAATGAATGCATCGAAAAGTTCCATGAACGACCGCAGAATATTCATGGTACGCACAAAGGGAGTTCATAAAGATCTCGTTAGCATTTGCGTGCCCTCTCCCCGGGCATTCGAATACTAACGAGGAGATTCCTTATGTTGTCCTTTCGCACCCTGAGCCTTGCCATCGCCGCTACGCTGGCCATCGCGCCTGCGGCTTTCGCCCAGGACGCTTCCTCCGATACCGCTGCCAGCAAGCGATTCGCCGTGGTCGGCGGCTATGCGCACATGAAGCCCAAGTCCGATGCGCTCGATGACGCGCCTGGCAAGACCGGCTTCGACGGCGGCGGCATGCCGACGCTGAGCGGCAGCTGGTACGCCACCGATAACTTCGCGGTCGAACTGTGGGGCGCCGCCGACAAGTCCGAGCAGCGGATGCGCGTCAACGATGCCAATGTCGGCAGCATCAAGCAGCAGCCGGTGGCGTTGAGCGGCCAGTATCACTTCGGCAACGCCGGCCAGGCCATCCGTCCGTACGTCGGCCTCGGCTACTACGAATCCAACGTCAGCGACGAGAAACTCAACGGCCAGCACATCGGCATGAGCACGCCGAAGGGCGCGATCGCCTCGGCCGGCGCCGACTTCAACATCAACGAGCGCTGGTTCACCCGTGCCGATGCCCGCTACATGAAGGGCGACTCGGACATCAAGTCGGGCGGCGTCAAGATCGGCGAAGCCCAGCTCGATCCGTGGGTGGTCGGTGTCGGCCTCGGCGCGCGCTTCTGACCGGCGTGCAGTGATCTGATCGAAACCCCCTCGATCGATACGGCGACGGGCCCCCCGGGGCCCGTTTTCGTGTCCGCAGCCGCGGCCAGCGGGTCTTGGCAGGTTCCGCCGCATTTTCGCGTATATAGGGACGACCGCCTGATCTCTGGGGAGAGACCGTCCATGCGTACCCGTGCCCTGCTGTCGTCCGCCTTCGCCCTGCTCTGCCTGGCTGCCGCTGCCGCCCCCGCCGCCCTGGCCCAGACCGAACCCGCGGGTTTCGACCCGGCCAGCGTTCCGGAAAGCAGCGCCACGCTGCCGCCGTTCCCGTTCTTCAAGAATCCCGAAGGCCTGACCAGCACGTTCTCCGACAAGGACCGCAACAAGAACTTCGACCGCGAACACATGATCGCCGGCGACAAGGTGGTGGCGGTCGAGGGCAAGGTGTTCCGCGACCGCTTCCAGCTGACCAATCCCGAGCAGCGCGAATATTCGGAGATCGAATTCCAGCGCAATTACGCCGACGCGGTCGCCGCGCTAGGGGGTGTCCAGGTCAGCGCCGTGCAGTACATGGACAAGGTCAACGAGGCGTTCGGCGGCCGCGACGCGGTCGACAAGCATTACCACGGCACCTGCGCCAGCGACGGCTGCGAGAACCATACCTACCTGATCCGCCAGGGCGGCAAGGAATACTGGATCCAGGTCAGCACCGGCGCGATTCCGCTGCACGGCGAACTGGTGGTGCTCGAGCGCCAGGCGATGACCAGCAAGCTGGGCTTCCTGGACGCTGCGGCGATGAAGAAGAAGCTCGATGCCGACGGCCGGGTCGCGCTGTACATCAATTTCGATACCGACAAGGCCACGCTGCGTCCCGACGCCACCCCGCTGATCGACGAAGTCGCCAAGATGCTGCAGGCCGATACGGCGCTGAAGCTGTCCATCGATGGCCACACCGACAGCACCGGCACCGCCGAGCGCAACCGCGTGCTGTCCAAGGAACGCGCCGAAGCGGTGCGCGCTGCATTGCTGGCCAAGGGCATCGCCGCCGAGCGCCTGAGCGCGCAAGGTTTCGGCCCGGACAAGCCGCTGGGCGACAACGACAGCGAGAGCGGCCGCGCCAAGAACCGGCGTGTGGAGCTGGTCAAGGCGAGCTGACAGGAAGCGGCGCAGCCCGCGTTTCGTAGGTGCGAATTCATTCGCACGCTTTCCGGGCGTCATCCGGCGAAGAGCGTGCGAATGAATTCGCACCTACGAAAATCCAGCGGCTGGCTTGGTACATGCGCAGCCGGCCGGCATGTGCGCATTGACCGTATCGCGCACCTCGGATAGCACCGCGCGCCGTTCCGGCGGCAATCGGCCCGGTATTGGGGACCGATTTCGCAGCGCTCCGGACCCTCTCGGGACAGTTCGCCAATACGGGCCGAAAAGCCCGCTCCAGCCGCGTTAACCGGGCATGGCGCGGCGCGGCGCGGCGCATCTTCACGCCATCTGAATGCCGAATCCGAACAGTGGCAGGGCATTTTTCCAAATCGAGGAGCACACCGGATGGCCACCAAACTGGACAAATCGCTGAGGCGTGAAATCGAGATCGACGAAAAGGCCTACACGCTGACCATCGATCCGACCGGCCTCAAGCTGACCGAAAAAGGCCATCGCAAAGGCCAGGAGCTGAGCTGGAAGCAGATCCTGAGCGAAGGTGGCACCGCGTCGCCGTCCGGAAGCTGGACGCCCGGCGCCAGCTGACCCCTCGGTCTCGTACGCCGGTCGGTGCCGATCGCAAACCGGCGCCACCGGCGGCCATGTTCACGGCGGTACGGCCACAGCGTGGATCTTCTCGCGCCGCAGCAGGTACAGGCCGCTAACGATGATGATCGCGGCGCCCAGCCAGGTCACGCCATCGGGCAGCACGCCCCACAGCGTGACATCCAGCAGCACGCCCCAGACCAGCGCGGTGTATTCCAGCGGTGCGATCAGCGAAGCCTCGCCGCGGCGGAAGGCTTCGGTCAGGGCGATCTGGGCCAGCGTGCCGGTGACGCCGATGCCTGCGATCACCCAGATGTCCTGCGTACGGATCGCGATCCATTCGTGCACCGACAAGGCGCCCGCGCCCACGGCGATGATCGTCATCAACCAGAACACCATGGCCTGGGTGCTGTCGCGCTGGGCGAGCAGGCGCACGGTGATCGCCGAAGCGGCGTAGCAGATCGCGGCCAGCAGGATCGCCAGGCCGCCGAGCGTCATCATGCCCGCGCCCGTCGGCCGCAGCACCACCAGCACGCCGACCAGGCCGATCGCGATCGCGGTCCAGCGCCGCGGGCCGACTTTCTCGCCGAGGAACGGCACCGCCATCGCCGTGACCAGCATCGGTGCGATGAAGGTGATCGCATAAGCGGTCGACAGCGGCAGCGTGCGCAGGCCGTAGACGAAGCCGAACATCATGGCGATGCCGAGCACGCCGCGCAGCAGGTGCAGGCGCCAGTGCACGCGCAGCAGGCCGCGCACGCCGACACTGAGCAACGCCCACGTCAGCACCAGCGGCAGCGCCGACGCGCCGCGCAGCATCGCCACTTGCAGCGACGGGTAGTGCGGCGCCAGCAGTTTCAGGCCGGCGTCCATCAGCGCGAACAAGGCCACCGCGGCCAGCATGTAAAGCATGGCGCGGGTGCGGGTCGATGCGGGCGTGGTCATGCGGCAAGTATCGCGCACCTTGCCGTTGCCTTTCGTAGGATCGGCTTCAGCCGCGAGCTCTTGATCCTGCTGTCATGGATAAGCAAAAGCTCGCGGCTGAAGCCGCTCCTACGAAGAGCGAAGGCCGCAAACTAAGGCGAAGGCTTCAATCCGCCGGGCACCAACGCCTCCGCCAGCGCGATCGTGCGCTGGATGAAATCCTCGTAGCCGTCGCTGTCCTTCCACGCCTCAGTTGATTCGACCTGGCGCACCGCCACCAGCCGCGCCTGCGGCACGATCACGATGTACTGGCCCAGGTAACCGTTGGCGTTGTACGCCACATACGGTCCCATCTCGATGTTGAACACCTTGCCCAGGCCGAGCCCGCGCGAGGCGACTTCCTTGCCCCAGGTATCCATCGCCCCGGCCCCGAGCGCAGCGGTGATCGCTTCCAGCAGCGCCTGGCGGTCGCCGAATTTCTTTCCGGTCAACGGCTGCAACCTGGCGACGACATCGGCCGACACGCCGGCCTCGCGCAGTGTCTTGAAGCTGCGCTCGTCGGCGCTGTAGCGCCCCCAGGCGGGCGAGCGCCACCACAACAGTCCGCATTCCTCGACCAGCTTGCTCGGTGCCAGCATTTCGCGCACGAACGCGGCCGGCAACAATTGCTGGCCGTTCCAGCGCCCGCCGTCCATCACCAGTTGTCCGAGCTTGGCCGCGTCGGCGGCGCTCAGCGGCAGGCCGGACATCGAATGCGGATTGCCGGCCTGGTCGCGCTCCCACTTGCCCGGCCGGATACCCATCGGCGCGAACAGACGACGCTGCAGGTACTGGTCCATCGGCACGCCGGAAACGTTGGCGACGATGCCAGCGAGCAGGTTCACCGCCTTGTTGTTGTAGGCGAAGGCCTTGCCGGGGTCGGCATCGAGTTCCGCGGCCAGCGCCAATTGCACGAAATCCGGAGACGGGTAGATCTCCGCATCCGCACGCATCGCATTCTGCAAACCGGAGCTGTGATCCATCAGCATCCGCAAGGTGATCTGCTGCTTGCGGCCCTGTTTCCATTCCGGATACCAGGTGTGCACCGGCGTATCCAGCGAGGCGATCTTGCCGTCGCCGATCAGGCCGCCGATGGCCAGCGCCACGATCGACTTGGTGGCCGACATCATCTCGATCGGCGCAGGCGTCTTGCCGCTGCGGTAGTACTCGGCGAGCAGCTTGCCGTCGCGCATCACCAGCATCGCATCGCTGTTCGAGGCCTTGGCGCCCTCGACCAGTGCCGCGGTCGCAGCTTCCGCAGTGGGCTTGGGCTCTGCCGCCCAGGCCGGAACCGACGATGCCAGGCACAGGCACAACACGCTCATCCAAGCTTTCATCGCCACTCCCCACCCCGGATTGCAGGCTGCACCTTAACCACGCCCAGGCCGGGTCTCAATAGGCGAAAAGTCAGCCATACCAGGCTGCGCGGAATCTCCGGATGCCATGCGCGCGGCTCTTCGCAGGAGCGGCTTCAGCCGCGAGCCCTTGCTCTTGGCGAGGAGCTCGCGCTGAAGCCGCTCTACGAAAGGCAACCGCGGGCCACGCCTGCGCAACTCAGCATCCCGCGCCGAAAACGGCCGTTTCATCGCCAGCAAACGCCAAACGTTGCATGATTGCGGCCGTACCGGACCCTTCTGGAGCGTGGCATGTTGCGAGCACTTTTCGTCGGCGGCACCGTCGATAACAGCGAACTGGACCTGGACGGCAATGAAGCGCCGCTGCACTACCCGCCCAACACCGGCAGCGGTCATTCGCGGTACCGCCTGCACCATGTCGGGCGGCAGAAGCAGGATGTGGTCTACGCGGTCTACGGCGCGCCCGATCTGTCCGACGACGAGGTGCAGCGCATCGCCGATGAACGCGATTATTCGCGCCGGTTTGAGGCCCAGCCCGTGGCCCTGCCATAATCGCGCGCCTATTCGCCGCGAATCCCCGCCATGCCTTCGTTCGACATCGTCTCGGAAGTGGTCGCCCATGAGTTGATCAATGCGGTCGACCAGGCCAACCGCGAGTTGTCCACGCGCTTCGACTTCCAGGGCGTGGAAGCATCGTTCGTGCTGGAGGACGGCGTGGTGGCGATGACCGCCCCCAGCGAATTCCAGCTCAAGCAGATGACCGAGATCCTGCGCGGCCGCATGATCGCGCGCAAGATCGACATCAGCTGTCTGGACCTGGGCGAGATACAGACCAATGTCGCCGGCGCGCGGCAGCGGATCACGGTCAAGCAGGGCATCGAACGCGATCAGGCCAAGAAGATCGTCAACGCGATCAAGGACGCCAAGGTCAAGGTCGACACGCAGATCAACGGCGACAAGCTGCGCGTCACCGGCAAGAAGCGCGACGACCTGCAGGCGGCGATGGCCGCGCTGCGCGCCGGCGATTTCGGCCTGCCGCTGCAGTTCAACAATTTCCGCGACTGATCCGCGACGCCGCCGCGCCGATGTCCGCCGACAACCCGGAACCGATCGCCGCCACGCAACGCTGGCTGCAGCAGGCCGTGATCGGGCTGAACCTGTGCCCGTTCGCCAAGGCCGTGGTCGCCAAGCAGCAGGTGCGTTTCGTGCTGAGCGACGCGACCGCGCCCGAGCAGCTGCTGCAGACCTTGGGCGAAGAGCTGGCGCTGCTGCGCGACGCGCCCGCCGAGCAGGTCGACACGACCCTGATCGTGCATCCGCAGGTGCTGACCGACTTCCTGGATTACAACGATTTCCTCGAACTGGCCGACGGCCTGGTCGAATCGCTGGAACTGGAGGGCGTGCTGCAGGTCGCCAGTTTTCACCCGCATTACCAGTTCGCCGGCAGCGAGCCGGAAGACATCGCCAACTACACCAACCGTGCGCCGTATCCGACGTTGCATCTGTTGCGCGAGGACAGCGTGGCGCGCGCGGTCGATGCGTTTCCGGACTCGGATGCGATCGTCGATCGCAACATCGAAACGCTGACCCGGCTGGGACATGAAGGCTGGCGGCGCATAGTTAGCCCAAACAGCTAATGCAACGGTGCGTTATCCGGCCAAAAGCCGACTGATAATCTGGTATCCGCTTGATTTTATTGATCTGTTGACTAAGCGAAGACCGCGACAGACCATGCTTGTTATGCCCCGATATGGGGTCTAACTGTAGTTAGGGCGCAATGGCCAGTCTCTCACCATACGCAAGCGCAGTTGCCACAGTCCTGGCTGCCCTCATCGCAGGCCTGATTACGTTCCTTGTCGCAGTTTTTACGAAGGAAAGTAAGGTTTCGGAGTTCCGTCAAGCTTGGATTGAAGAACTACGTAACGACGCCGCGAAGTTCATTGGAGTCTGGTACTACGTGACTAGTGAACTTGAGCTCATCACTGACACCAGCATTTTTGCTAGTCGGGATTTCTGGCGCAGCATGAAAGACGAGTTTCTAGAGTTGGAAGTACTTCAAGCGAGGATCGAATTGCGTCTAAATCCGCGCGAGAATCAAAAATTGATAGAACAAGTGCGGTTTCTTGCATCCGGGGAAACACTTACCGGCCTGCCATTTGATCAAAGAAAGCGTGAGATTGACCACTTTTCTGCGCAAATCCAAGATGTCTTAAGAAGTGAATGGTCCAGGGTGAAGAAGGGTGAGGATACGTATCGGACCATTAGACAAGCGTCGAGTTTCATTGCGTGGGTTGCGGCGCTTGTGCTCTTTGCTGTCTTCATGTATGCCGTCGCTAGGGTGCTCGGGTTTGCGCCTTAACAATTCATTCAAGCCGAACCCGCTTCTCGGCTCGGCTTAATTCAGGCGTTATGCGGCAAGGAGCGTCGAAGTGGTCAAGTCGTGCATGCCAGTCATTCCGAGCGCGGATCTTGAGAAGAGCCTCCGCTTCGGGGTCGAAGGGCTCGGCCTCACCATGGACCGGGCTATGCGGCAGGATGGACGGCTCATCGGGTGCATGGTTCACAATGAGCATCTCTATTTCTGGCTCAACCAGCGGACGGGCTCGCCCATCGAGCCAGAGAACTATGAGGGCATTCGGCTTTACTGGGCGCCCAGTGACATTCATGCGCTTAGGCAGCGCCTGCAGGGACTCGGCTACACCATGTCGGAGATCACTGATCGCGACTACGGTCAAACCGAGTTTTTTGTGACCGATGATGACGGGTTCTCTCATTGTTTCGGTGTGGCAACGGAGAAGCGGGGCTAGCGTATTAATCATCGCGCGTCGGAAGTTCGACATGTTGTTTAGTTGCAGCAACTACACTCGGTATATTGAGACACCAGGCGCGGGGAGGCGCCAGGACATGCGTAACAAAATATTCGGAGCAATCGGAATCATCTGGGGCGGCGCAATCTTGCTCAATTGGCTTATGTCGAATGCATCGACGACAGGGTCCGCGGCCTATCAAGGCGGACACTCCGCTGCGGTAGTATTTGGGGCAGTTATGTTCTGTGCCGGCCTGTACTACTTCTTCAAGAAGCCCAGGCAGACCTAAACAATTCATTCGAGTCGAAGCCGCTTCACGGGCCGACTTAATTCAGGCATTAGGCGGCTATGACGACGCATCCTCGGCTCGAAGAAGAATCGAATAGATGGGCTCGCCGCGGCGTCTGTTCTTTCGTCATGGGAGTTGCGGCTTTCTTTGCCTTTCTCAACGCCAAATATCGATGGATTGAACCTCTACAGTACGATTAACTCAGGGACATGTGGTTTAAGTCTCTCCAACCGCTCCTTGAGCCGTATCTTTAGTTCTTGGTCGTCGCATTGGGAATCGGCTTCTCGCTCTACGCTGTCTACTGCTTTCGTCGGTATGGCACAGTTGACAAACAAGGCGGATAAGCCGTCTCGGCTCGGCTTATTGCAGGTGTTAGCGCCCTATGCAAGATCACTCACTCTTCAAGATTGCTGCGATCGCTTTTACTCTTGTAGCAGGTTGGCTTCTTTTCCTGACTTTGTACTCTCGAAGGAGCGACACGGCCAGGAAACGCGGACTTATGTTGCTGGGAACGTCTTTGATAGTTCTCGGCGGCAGCTATCTTGTATTTGCCATTCTGCTGTACCTGGACAGTGGCTACCTCTACCACTCAAACCGAGGCAGCGTTGTCGCAACAGCGCCTGGCAACTCAGTGCTGTCACTCGCTGTCACAGCGTTTGTTGCGGGCGTCCCGCCATTACTACTTGCAGGCTTCGGCTGTTTGATTCTCAAAGCATCTCGGGCGGGTGCTAAAAATTCTTTGAAGCCGAATCCGCTTCGCGGGTCGGCCTAACCAAACGTTGGCCGGTAGTCTGAGAGTTTCCTTATGCCTACTAACCCGTTCTCAGTTCGTGTCCTTGGCATCGAGGACGTGGCATCGATGGGATCCATGCTGAACATGTTCGGCGTGGTCTTTCAAGACGTGCAAACCTACAGCGGCTCCCAGCCCAGCACGGCCTATCTGGAGCACCTTCTCGGGCGCGATACCTTCATCGCTATCGCTGCCCTGAAGCGCGACGAGGTTGTCGGAGGCATTGCGGCCTATGTGCTGCCCAAGTTCGAGCAGGAACGTAGCGAGGTCTACATCTACGATCTGGCCGTGGCCGATGCGCACAGGAGGGAGGGCATTGCGACCGCGCTGATCATGGCGCTCAAGAACGTTGCCGCGTCGCGCGGCGCTTATATGATCTTCGTGCAGGCCGATATTGGTGACGATCCGGCCATAGCGCTGTATACGAAACTTGGCATTCGCGAGGACGTCTTGCACTTCGACATCGCAACCACGGCATAGGTGCCGCATCGCAGAGCCGTCGCTTTTCGCAGGAGCGGCTTCAGCCATGAGCTCTTCCCGGCCGACGCGGGGCAACATCAAGAGCTCGCGGCTGAAGCCGCTCCTACGAGGAGCGGTGTTCCGTGGGTCCCGGCTCGCCGGGACCCACGGGTGCTGCGGTCAGTTGTGGCGTGCTTCCAGCGTCACGTTGGCGAACTTCGCCACGCCTACCAGCTTGATGTAGTACGTGCCCGTCTTCGGCGCGGCGATGCTGACCCGCTCGTTGTTGCCCGGGCGGGTGGAACGGAAGTCGGCGGCGTCGGTGGTTGGTTCGACACCGAAGCTCACCAGCATCGTCACGTCGCCGGAGCCGCTGTAGGTCAGCAAGCTCAGGTTGCTGGCGCCCGCGGGCACGTCGAGCGAGAACAGCAGCTCGTCGTCCTTGTTGCCCATCAGCCCGGACACCGGCGAACGGTTGACGATCGGCGTCGCGTCGGGTGTGCAGTCGTCGCCTTCGCAGGGCGGCACCACGCCGGCCAACGCGGCTTCGGCATCGAGGATGCCGGTGCCCATCGGCGTGCCGGACGGAATGCTGACCGGGAATTCGCGAGCGGTGTCCTTCAGCAGCGTTTCGATGTCGGCCGGGCTGAGCGGCGTCTCGGCGACGCTCTGCACCAGCGCGACGACGCCGGCCACATGCGGCGCCGCCATCGACGTGCCGGACATGCCGCCGTAATTCTCCTCGCCTTCTTCCGGCGCGGTTTCGCTGTCGTTGATGTTCTGCCAGACGTAACCGTTCGGGTTGCCATCGACCGCGCCGCCGCCACCGGGTGCGGACAGATCGACGCCGTTGCCGAAGTTGGAATAGTCGGCCTTGCCGCCGGTGATGCGCGTGGCGGCCACCGCGATCACGCCGGTGCAGCTGGCCGGGCTGAAGTTCGACATGTTGACGTTGCTGTTGCCCGCAGCGACCACCACCGTGGTGCCGTTGGCGACGGCCTGGTCGACGGCGAGCTGGTACTCGGAGTCCGCCGTGCAGGCACCGTTACCGCCCAGGCTCAGGTTGATCACTTCGGCCGGGTTCTCGTTGGCGGGCACGCCGTCGATCTCGCCGCCGGACGCCCAGACGATGGCGTCGGCGATGTCCGAGGTGTAGCCGCCGCAACGTCCCAGCACGCGCACAGGCAGTACTTTGGCGTTATACGCCACGCCAGCCATGCCGAGGCCGTTGTTGGTCAGCTCGGCGACCGTGCCGGTGGTGTGCGTGCCGTGGAAGCTGCTCGGGCGTACGTCGCATTGCGTGGGGTCGTCGTTCCAGTCGCCATAGTCGTGCGCGCCGGCCACGCGTTCCTCGGTT
>Ga0193753_10002353_pt1 | contig 14996 bp, 20 predicted proteins | sample H1c2metaG_FD_144925 | JGI IMG/M metagenome (GOLD analysis project Ga0193753, IMG submission 144925) | Soil microbial communities from a riparian zone of the East river system, Colorado, United States - H1c2 | ecosystem: Environmental > Terrestrial > Soil > Riparian zone | place: USA: East... | reverse complement strand
ACCATTCAACACCGAGACGCGGATAATCAAACCCGAAGTTAACCCAAGAGACACGGTAGAGCGCGAACAGCACGCCTCATGACAACTCACAGGTTGACCAAAGCAAGGAAAATGCGGTACAATCAGGCAGCTCAAAAGGCACCTCGAGGGACTCGGGGAAGATCAAGTCCCAGGCCTACGCCGCCTGCTATCTCAGGCTGGTGTGCGCCTGACCCACTCTGACGCAAATCAGGGTGGGTCTTATTGTTTCTATCCTAGCGTATCGTCAAACTTTCCCAACGCAAGAAGGCGCTCTCCCACCTTTAAGATAAATAACAAAAGCCCCAGGGTGAGATCACGTGGAATTGCCCCCAAGATGGCCCAGGCGACTTTGAAGCCGTATTTGACGAAAAGTCGGAAATCACCCCGAAGAAGGGCAAGACGACTTTTTCTTTTGCGAACTCTTTTCATAAGCTATCCCTTATTTTTAGAAGTTTAGTCAGCGTTCTAGGACAATCCCGCGCAAACGGAATAACGACCGCATGACCTCAAACTCGAAGCTGGTACCTCTCGAAATAATAGCAAGCTTTTAAATTTAGTACAGGTTGTTCTGGCTCGGTAAAATCAAAGCTGAATTTCAGTTTTCGCTTAAGGTTGATACGCTTTTCTCCACAAACCGAACCAAATCTTGGTCGTGAAATTCTTTTGTCTTTTCCCAGACCGCTTTTGGAATGGGCCAGGAGAAAAAACGACGAACGTCTTTTTGAAGTCCCTCCGGCGCCGCAAACATTCCTTGCTTGATTGCTTCCTGGGCGGCGCTCAGGTGAAGAATTACAATGCCAACGAATAGTTCCTCTTCGCTTGTGATTGGGTCGGCTTTTAAATCCGCCTTGGGGTCTATTACCCTTTTCAAATCCGGCCGCTCAAAGAGTTGCGTCCATATATCCCGATGTTGCTTGGTGATGTCCAAGAGATTTGCAACGCGCTGCACTTTAGTATCAGTGCGGAGCGAAATAGCGGTAAATACCAAACCAGCAACGATGCCGCCGCTTTGAAGGAAATCGAGCCAGTGTTGAAGTAACCAAGGGAAGACTGCCATTGCCTCCACATTTTACCGCGCAAGGCACGGTGCGCGCAACCGGATGTGGTTACGTGAGATTGGGGATATCCGCTTTAGCCAAGAGGAGAGTCTTCCTAGGAATACGGATGACACGTTCATCCGGCCCGCAGCCAACTGTCGGCGGCAGCAGTCCCAGAGACTTTTGGGTGATGTCTTCGCCAATGATTGCGAAATCTCCCGACGCGAGTTCCAGAATATCGGGACATCCCTGAAGTGCGGGCGTCAATGCACCGTTTGCGTGCGGATCGGGTCCTAATCTTCGCAGAAATTGCAGATCTGAGTTCATGCTTTTATCTATTGAGGGTCGGGCGCTTTGACTCTGTGGATTCGTCAGTAGATGACGTCGTCTTCTCCCTTCCACCCCTTTTCGGTTTTCTCGAAAACCAGAGTCGATTTGGCTTTGGCTTTTTGGAAAGGCGCTACATTGACCGCACCATCGATCGAAGCACCCAACTGTGCCATTGCATTGTTGCCGTAGAGGCCGGCTGAAAAATTGAAATTTCCACCGTCATGCCGCAACCACGCACCTACCCTTGAAAACTGGATCTCAACTTCGTATTCCATCTCATAGAACTTCTGCCCGAGCATCTCTCGTTCAACGCCATTCAATTTTTTGAAACTCACGAGAGAGATGGCTCCCTCTCCTTGTCGCGCAATTTTTCCTTCCACGACACGTCTCCCTGAATCCGCCGAAGGCTTGCCGCTCAGATTAAAACCGAAGTTTGAACTGTTTCGATTGAAGAACGCCCAAAGTGCCCCAACCAACAGGCAAGCGAGGAGAACGGTTCGCAGGTGGTTTGTTTTTTTCGCTGTGTGTGGGGAGCTTTCCATAATATTTCCTCAAAGGTTTTTTTCAAACTGCTCGTAGAGCCAGTTTTCGCGAATGGCGGTGAGTTTTGGATTCTGGGGCGAAACATCCGTCCATTGGGAAGCACCACTACCGCTTTTGATGGTGCTCTCGATATTGCAGGTGATGAGAACCGATGTCTTGTCTCCATCTGTTGGCCGTAGCGTGATGTGGTAGCGGTAGCGGGTAGATTGAGCACCGACCAGGCCGCCAGCGATGAGGGCGCTCTGACCAGCGATGTAGTCAGTGCTTACCCGCGCAGACGTGTCTGACTTGCTCTGGTTCGCAATGGGGATGCGAGCTTCGTCCAAGGTCTTCTCCAACTTTTCCAGCGCCGACGTCTGATTCATCGCGTAAACGCGTTTAGGAGAAAAGGCGGCGGAGGGCTGCCTGTTGTCTGCTGGCCCAATGGATGTGCATCCAGAAATCAACAGAGTGAGTGCGATAACAGAGATGAATCGAAACATGATTTTCGCCTTGTTCGTTTTTGTCGGTTAGCTGTCAAAGCTTAAGCATCGAAGATATTCGATGTCAACGAATTTGAATTCATGGTTTCAACTGATGGGTGACAGACCGTCAGATCCTGCGGGTCATTGGACGCAACGTGAAAGCGGCGCGCGTTTCAGCAGACGTCACACAGGAATGCCTTGCTGAATTGGTGGGCGTTCATTGGCAGACGGTGAGCTACATTGAAACGGGCAAAGTTCCGTGTTCTATTCTGACGCTCCTCAAGATTAGCCAAGTGCTGGAGGTAAGTGCTAATCGTCTGTTTGATGGAGTGGGCGAAGCTGACAAGAAAAGGATTGCTGAAATCAAAGTTGCGATGAAGCGCAAACGGAAAGCCTCGTCGTAGCGCGCTCCAGTGCGGCGGAAGCGCTATAAAAGAAGCTTAACGAGCTTCTGTGACGAATGTTGTTCTGGAGTGAGCCACATCTCACCCAAGGGGCAACCCCAATCGGTTTTACTACAAAATTGAACTTGAGAGCGTATTGGGGATTTTCGCTCCATCACTGCGGCAGCTAAACCATTCCGTCGCTCGACACTCTTGCATACAACGAGCACCCGAAACGGAAACTCGCGAAAGCGTTCCTTCGTTGCTCCATTCTTCACTGCAAATCCTCCCGATCGGTAAAAGTCGATGTAGCACGCTATCTTTTTCATCAACGTTTCAATCGTTTCGGTACTCCGATCCACTTCAAGGAAGAACGTGTGCTCTGATGCTCCCCCGTCACTTTCCTTCTCGTGAATGCGAATGAATCCGTCGGGCCGGACAATGACTTCGCGCCGGCTTCCGGAAGGATCGGCTCGAAATTCATAAAGCAGAGGCCAGGTTCCGAATTCTGCGATTGAAAGGTCGGGCTTCTCTTTGATGGATCGATGGAAGGCGGCCTTAACATCCATCACACCAAGTTCATGACGAATTGTGAGGTCGCTTACTTGTGCTCGCTTTTCAAAAGCCGAAGCGGAGAGCGGCGGATACTTTGCCGTGAAGCCTTCGTCCCGCAGAAGATGAAGTGTTTTCCTTGTGAGAAAAAGAACTGAAGGGTCGTAGGCCCTGCGCGGGCGTTCTCCCAAGTAGCCGGCGCCTTTGAGTTTTTGCACGCGCTTCTTTGCCGCTTCACACTTCCCCTCGAAATAAATGTCGGAGATGTGTGCAAGCGTCATGATGCGGCATTCAAAGAGCCCTTGGAGAAGGAGAAGGTCGCGAGGTTGGAGTGAAACCGCCTGAGACATTCGGTCAGTATAGCATGGCTCTTACAGCCGTCGCTTTGCGCTCGCCGGTTCCTCCGTCGACTCCGAGTTGATTTTGTTTTCTCGGAGCGCGATACGTTTCTGCGCTTCGGCCATCGGTAGAGCAAAGTTGAGTTTTGAGAGAAGTTTTTGCGTGTAGCGTTCAATTCGCTCGGGCTTCCTCGGCACAGAGCTTACAGTCGGGGTGAAGATGGACACCGGCGCATTCATTTCAACAAGACGCGCAACGCCTTGCCGTTGCTTCTGGTCAAAGAGGGTTGCCATGGCGCGAAACACCTGTTCCTCAAGGCTCCGAAACTGAACATGAGAAAGCTCTTTGCCGAATTCGGGAATAAGCATTGGAACCGTTGATTGACTATGTGATTTCCCTCGCGCCCATGATTCGCTCTTCCCTTCTGATTTTCCAAAGGCGTTCGTCCAGCGTAGCGGATCACTTTCTTCCAAGTCACGGTCAACCAAGCCTCCCGTGCCATGATTCAAACTCTGTCCCAAGGATGTTCCGCCTCCCCGCGCCTCACTTTCACTCTCACCGTAAATGGTTCGGTATTCCTCGCGATACGCCATCACCTTTGTCGAATACAACTCATGCTTTATCTCATCGGGATTCATCACCCCCATGAAAAGCCACTTTGCGAGCGGCAGAAGATTCTCCTCATGTGAGAGCCGGAACACCACCTTGCTTGAAGCATTCTCCATCACTGAGTTGTAAACGCGTTTCCCGTCTGGTCCGCGGTCGAGAAGCTGATTAGGAAACTGATGCGCGAGCGTACAGTGGATGCCGTACCCACGGGCTTCATCGAGATTCTCGGCAATGGTCGGCGTGACGAATTTTTGGAACTCATCAATGTAAACGTAGAACGGTTTTACTTTTTCACTTTTTCCCCGCTCCTGGGCGGCCGTCCACAAATCGGAAAGTAGGAGGGTGGCAAACAGTTCCGCATTCTCCTTTGAGACACGTGCCTTTTCCGTCGCAAGCGAAACGAGAATAATTGCGCCGTCATCAAGTGCCTTACGCAAATCCAAGGAGACATCTGCTTGCCCGAACATGGCGCGCATCGTGTCGTTTCGAATGAAGCGCTGAAGGCGATTCACTGTGCTCCCGATCTGAGCCTCGAAATCTCTAGGGTTCAAGGTATTTGCAAATGCCCAGTCTTGCTTTGAAGCAGAGTCGGTAAGCTTCTCCGACATCGCTTCCCGCACCCGTCTCCCCACGCGATCGGTCAAATGCTCTGCTTCAATGAGCGTGTGGTCGTTATCGTAGAGCGTCCGAATCACGTTTGATGCCCAACGTGCAAAGAGGGGTGTAGCGTCTGTTCCTCCCTGGCCCCAGACATACGCCATCGCCTCAACGAAGTTATCCACAACGACCGCAGGGTCGGCGCTTCGCCTTCGAAGGAGATTGTAGGAGACGACCCAGTCAGAGCGCCGAAGGTCGATGGGAATTACCGGCACCTTGAGTTCGTGCCAGGCAAGCCACGTCATGACGCTGTCGTAAAGAGAACCGTGGGGATCGAGAAGTAGAAGTCCCGAGTTGGATTTCCGCCAATTGGTGATGTCTTGGCGGATAAGACTTTCGAGGAACTTCGACTTCCCCGTACCCGTGGCGCCGCAAACGTAAAGGTGCTTGTCTCGCGCGGAGCGAGGAAGAGAAAGCGGCTCATTCCGCGTAACGATTGTCCCGAGAGTGAGGTCGTTGCCGAGCATGGATTGTTGAATTCAGAAACCCCAAACCAAAAGCAAGAAGTGGTCAAGGTTTCGTTTTGCAACACCCCGTTTTCCTCGATTTTCGGTGAAGCGGGACCGCCTTGCAAAATGAGACTCTTCATACTACGATTGTCTCAGAGAAATGCTTGTATAGAAAGTCTCTTGTAATAATCGACTGACGCTAAGTTTTGCCTGTTTCACGCTTGATCGTTCTTAATTGAGTAAAGCGGTCGAAACATCTTCATGTGTGGCGTCACTTCCAAAAGCATTTGATTCCCTGCCTACACAATCACATGGAGAATAATAATGAAATCACGAAAAGGGCGTCATGGGAGTGCTCAACACTCCTTTGTCCGACGCAAAAGCAAAAAGGAACCGTCGCAGAATAAATCCACGACGGCCCTGGTAATGCGCTTCACTCATACTTCGAATACTGTGACGCGCAAAAATGGTGAGATTTCGAATGCTAAATCCATAGCTGGAGCCGTGTTATTCGGAATTCTCAGATTGATGAAATATTTTTGTTACCTGAAAATGGCAATAATATGGCTCTGGATGCGAACAACAGAAAAAGCGAAAGAACTCTTGGCGAAACTTCTTACATAGTTGCACGTTGCACGTTGAATTGCAAGTAAGGGGATGCCTATCGCTACGATGCAAAAGCAGTGCGCTGGTTTATTGTTGTTTCGCCGTCAGCCGAGACTTGAAGTTTTGTTGGGGTGGCCAGGCCTTCCGTATCCCGGAGGCAAGATTTGGCAGATCCCGAAAGGTAAAACTAAAGAAAAAGAACCGCTGCTTGCCGCTGCTCGAAGAGAATGGACAGAGGAAACGGGACAATCCATTGCCACCGAAATTTTTTTGGCGCTTGGCTCAGTAACTCAAGGCGATAAGGACGTATTCATTTGGGCGTTCGAAGGCGATTGTGATACCACTAAACCGTTCGCGAGCAGAGTGGTTAGTATAAAGTGGCCGGCGAACTCCAACTCACTTTCTCTTTTCCGCGAATTAGACCGGATCCAGTTTTTCTCCTTAGAAGCTGCTTATCGTGCGATTGTCCCAGCCCAGATTCCTTTTTTGACAGCGCTGGAAACTAAGCTCAAAGAAACGCAATAAGGACTTGAGGGCGGCGGGGTTTCTGTGATCTGGAAACCCCTAAAAAGCAGGAATGCTTCTTTTGAAATGGACAGGCTTCAGTTCATCCAAAGTTTTGAAGGTGGAATTCGTAATCGTTTGCTACTCCACGCTTGGCGCTCTTTCGGGCGAAAATCGCGGACGAGATTGAGTGTGTTTTCAAAACGCGGGATTCGGTAACGGGGAGACTGGTGTGTATATCCTCCAGTCCGCATTCTTCTTCCGTTGGACGCTCTCCATGTCGATTTGGGAATGCGTTTCAAATGAGGCTCGAAGCGATAGCTCGCAACATCGAGCCCGCTCGTCCAGTAGTAAACAGATCCGAAGTGTGCCGCATGGAGCCATTTTTCCCAAAGGCGCGGGCTGTAACGAGATGATTCGAGATACGGTGTCCATTGCGTTAGCCAAAGAACGTAGATTCCCTTTCGGGCATACTCTTCGGTGCGGTAAATAATTGTCTCCAAAGAAAGCGCGCTGATTTGAACCTCAATAGCGACCGGCACGCCATTGATGTATGCGGAAATATCAGGACGATTTGTTCCGCTCCGTCGTTCGAGAGCCACTTTTGTCACAGATGGCTCCTCCAAGAGTGCTTCGTAGATCTCCACCTTACAACGCCGGTGCGCGTCACTTTCTCCGCCTGCATAAGCGCATGTTCGAGGAAATTTATGGGCGAAATGATTCATCCGGACTGATCCGGTGCGAAGCACAACTTCTCCGCAACACTCTGGACAAAGGAAAGGGCCGTTCGCTCTCGATTCAGAGCGGGCAAGGGCAGTTTGTTTTGTGGATTCTCGCAGAGCGGAAAGCATGTGATGAAGAGACTAATGCTTGGGTGCAACAGAATTCGACTCCGTTCAATTATAGCAAACGAGAAGCGAGTCGGAAACGGGGAGAGAACATGACGGAAAAGACTGGCAATGCTCAAACCAACGTCTTCCGCTCGACAGAGATAAAATGAAGAGAGGGCGGCGGCGAATGGGTTGAGGGGCAGTGGGGCATTATGTTTTTACTGGCGTAAATGAAAACCGGCTTATGTAAGTTCTGTAACCAAGTCACGAACTTGGATAGCCGGGCTCTTCCGAAGACTACTGGAACCAGTAGTGTTGAGGCAAGCGCTCGAGAACATTGTGGTCCCGATGCGCTTACATTCCAACGAAATAAATACTCTGCATCATGCTGTTAAGACGTTCCGAAAGTGGCGGCGGGGCCGCCTATCGCCAAACGTTTGAGCATCACCTTCCCTTTCTGTTTCTGTTTAGTCGTGGCGTAGGGGTTTTTCCGGGTGCGACCAGAACAAAAAATAAATGTACGCGACGTTCCGCAGATTTACGGCGAAGACATGCAGGAGAAAAAGCGCGTTTAGCAAGGCAACGAACCACGCCACCTCCTTTGACGCGACATCGAGTCGTGCACACAAAGCCACAACATTCAGAAGAAGCAGCAGCAACTGCGCGATGATGCTATAAGAAAGAGTCAGGTGAATGTATTGGAAAAAAGTGACCGCCTGATTGCCAATCTTGTGCTCGGTGACTCGGCTTTTTGCGCTTTTTATACTCGCGTTGCTGCTACTCACCAAACAAGTGAGAGATGTGATCGAAAATCCTACAAAGATGGCGAGGAGGTTAATGACCGCTCCACGAAGGTCCTGGAGACCGGCAGCGGCGGCATCAACCGAAAGGATTTTTGCGATCCCGGCCGTCACAATGAGAGGCAAAACAATTTCCATCACCCATTCGCGCCGACCAAGCGTGAACAAATAGTCGCGAACCGGAACGAGAAACAACATGGCTACGTCTTAAAAGAGGAAATGATTTGTCCAAAGTGGGTGAAGATCTGAGAAGTATTAACTTCTCCAGTTTCCGGGTGCAAATCAACATCCAGCCAGTGAATCATCTTGATTAGGTCGGTATCCAATACGGTTGGTTTTCCAGTTTCAGACGTTCCATAGAGCCGAATCCGCCGCACACCGCGCTTTTGGCCAGTCAGGCGATCGAACGCATCTTGCGCGACCTCTTTGATATTCTTCGACTTTTCCGCTTTGACCGTGATAAACAAATCGTCACGCACTTCACTCGTGCGATTCGAGATTCCGGCGTCGCCCAACAACTTCTTCTCCACGAAAATTTCTCCGACCGACACGCGCTTCAGCTTGCTGAGTTCCTTCTGAAAGTCGCCTTTTGGAATGAGACCGTGCTGAATCATGAATGGCAGTTCCACTTTATCCTTTCGCGCGAATTCCATGACGAAATGGTTCAGATACTCACAAACCCTGTTCATTGTCATGCCGGCCCGTCGTTCTTCTAACAAAGCGATAGCCTCGTCGGGCATGAACTTGATACCGACGTGAGTAGCTTCCGCATCCCCCTCCGCGAGCGTTTTCGGATTATCCCGTTCTTCGGCTTTCTTATTCATCAATGGCGGCCGATGCGCATACTTCGCAGTCCGAAAGACGAGGCCGGTGAATACAGAATGTTCAAAGGCTTGGCGCAGAAAGTGACATTTGTTCTCTTTCACGCGATCGACGACGCGTTTGTCTCTTCCCAACCCCATGATTCGTTTCACGAGCGCTCGTAAATCAGAGGACGGGCGAAACGTATCCGGCACTCGGGAATCCGCGAGGCGTAACGAGTAGAGACATATTTTGCGGGTTCGAAGGCTCATTTAATCACATTGTGAATAAACTCACGAGCCGTGTCACTACCAGATTCTGTCATTTTGGCTCCGCAGAACACAACGCGGCCCAAAACTATTGCTTGTCGCGCAACTTCAACCAAGTGCTGAATGCGCTATGGTTACAACGAAGAATAACAGGCCTAAAATCGAGGAAATGCGCAAGTTGCTAACTCCGTTTCAAAAACAATTACTAGAGGAGATTTGGACGACCTTCCAAAGTTCAGGCGCTTGGCCAATCCTTCGAGAGCTATACAGCCATCATGGAAAACAGCAGGTAAGAAAAGCTTTGTCACCCCTTCGTTCACGGGTGGGCAGAGAGGATACGAGCGGGGGGCGGTGGTCACGGTATTCTCTATCGCTCCTGGGAATCCTACTTACGAAAGACGGGAGGCGCATGCAAAGGCTTTTGCAGCGATTCATTGAGGCTCAACGCACGCTGTTTCAAACCACGCCAACCCTCGCGGACGCCAATTCGGAACTCATTTCACGCACAGCCGAGCTTAATGCGGAAGATACCGCGTTACTCGGCCGATTGTTACGATTGGCGAATTGTGGTGGAGGCTATAGCAACGACGGCTCCTGGACTGTTTCCTTGATGGCAGAGTCCGAAGATTTTCCTGATGGAGATCTCTCGCGGCAGCTTGAACAATGGATTTGCAAATACGACGCTCACGATGGTTCCGCTTTTGAAGACGAACGTATTGTTGATTCGCCGAATCTGTTGATCACGACATGGGATGATCACTTTAAGACCCGCGAACCAAACTTACTACCAATCCAAAAGACGAATTATCGAGCAAATACCGCATTTATCATGATGTGGATGGACAAATCCCATCCGGAGCTCGATGACATTTCAATTGCGATCAAAGAGGTTTGCAAAGAATTTGAAATCACTGCTGTCCGTGCAGATGATGTTGAGCATCAAGACCGCATTACGGACGTTGTTCTTCAACACATCAGAGAATCAGAATTCCTTATTGCCGATTTAACGGGAGAACGACCGAATGTGTATTACGAAGTTGGATACGCTCATGCCGGCGGCAAGCACCCAATTCTCTATCGAAAGGAAAAGACTCCACTTCATTTCGACTTATCCGTCCACAACGTTCCCGAATATCGCAACATCTCTCACTTGAAAGAACAGTTACGTCATCGTTTCGAAGCTCAGCTTGGAAGAACGGCAAAGGGGGCATCCAAACGCCGGGGAAAAAAGGCGGATTAGTTGAAAGCATCGTGACCGATAATGCTCCGTCCTCTGAAGACCCCACAAAGAGGGGGAAGGGCTTGAAGCACATTATGCCGCAACAATGCACCCTCCAACGCCAATAACTGTCGGCGGAAGTGTGAAGATTTTCCGAAGGCTTGGGGTATCATGGATACCCAAACCGCACGCCTGAAGCCCCATACCTTCAACAACAAACAAGAATGTTGCCAGAAGGGCCCCGCTATCTCGCCAGATTAAGCTTTCAGGATTGACGTACTTCCCCGCAGTCTTCGCAATGTCCGCAAAGAACCAAAGGACAGTTCCCTTTCCCACGCGCAAGCACCGATCAATTTCCCTCAATGCCTTCCGGAGGATTCTATCTTCCACCGAACTTATTACTCCAAAACCATCGTGTTCTGCGTCGTAAATTAAAACATCTCGCGGAAAATCAGGTGCGCCTAGAATTACAATGTGAATTGGATGACAGCCACCACCAGAGGGAGCAATCCTGCTCTCCCAGACAAAACCATTTTCCAGGACCCTCTTGTCGCGTAATCGCGCCGAATGCCAAACAATGCCGGCGAGTTCTTGAAATGAAAGCTGCGTTTGAAACTTTCGGCGCGATTGTCTTTCGGTAAGGACACGGCCAAGTGTCGGCCATCGGAACTTCACAATTTTTGGAAGCGGTAGAAAACCTGTGTATAAAAACGAGTATCGCTGAATGCTCAAGGCTTTGGCGCGGGGGTACGGCGGCTTGAGTTTAGTAATCTCCATACCCTAGTGCGTTCATGGTCGTAGCGTGTTTCACACATCCGCGACAAACGCCGCAAGCAAACGCCCCTACATGACACGAGTGGCTCCATGCAAGAATTGAAAGAGGCACACCTGACTTTTTAACGAGTTCAGCGGAACTCAATTCAATCGCCGGTGCCGTCACGCGAACTCCGCCTTCTTGAAATTCCATGAGTTTCGTAATTCGGTCAAAAAATTCCCGCTTGCCGTCAGCATGAACAGCATCGGTGCTGACGGCCCCGAAAATTAACTCGCTGACATCGTCACGTATGGCTGCCGCACCAGCTAAGGTTATCAAGAGCTGGTTGCGAAATGGCCACCACTCCGAAACTGGAGCGAGCTTTAATGGCTTATTGCCGGCCATGTCACCCGATCCAATTTCGCGGCAGTTCGCATGGAGCACGCAGTGCCGAATTCCTAACGCTTCGCAGACCGATGCAGCCGCGCGGAGTTCGCCGTCCGCAGGCAACTGCCCGTAATCAAGAGTGTAAGCAATTCTGGGGCGTTTCCAGTAGGCGAGGGCCACCGAATCCATTCCACCTGAAAGGAGGATTGCAACGCTCATGCGCAGGTCGCCGCCCAAACAGTAAGATAAAAAGCTGTGGCAAAATCATCCGCTTTCTCGCATCCGCCGCCAACAGGCATCTTGAGATCCTCTTCGCGTTCCGCCGAAGCGAACGCGATCACACGAGTGCCCAGACTCTGCGCATATCCAACTTCGTAAATCGTTCCAGGATCCAACCCGTCGAGGCAGGCCAGCACGACTCCGCATTCTTTAAGACCTTTAATGTCCGGCTCGTACACGGAATCAGCGCTCCCGCGGCCAACGTCATGGACGGGTGAAAAGACGCTAACTCCTGCTTCACGGAACGCGGCGCAAAATTCCTCCACAAGCCATCGCTGCGGGAGGTTAAAAAAGGGAGCGGCAAGATAAATGCGTTTGTGCTTCGCAGGCTCCAGCGGCTCCATAACAGGCCGCGAGGAATCCATCAGTGCGTCCGTATCCGGGAAATCCTTCGTCTCAACGTAATGCGCCGTGCCTCGGGAAGCGAGCAGGGCGGCTTCAACGGGATCGAGACCGAGCTCCATCCAGCCGCGACCGAAAAGCGCGGTAAAAACATCGCCCGAGCCGATCGGAAAAACACGAGTTGTTCGGAAAGCAGGAACTCGCGTGGCCCTTCCGTCATGACCAACCCAGCAGCCATACGCACCGCATTTCACGATTGCTACTTCCGCGCCGTGCTTAAGTAGTTCCAAACACGCGCTACTCGGATCGGCTATTCCTGACATCCGGTGCGCTTCCGCTTTGTTGGCTACAATCGCAAGACGTTCAGCCATGGAGTCGTTCTCGGAAAACGAACGGGGATCGCCGGGACTCTGCGGATCATAGACCGCCATTTTCGCTGTGACTTTCGCGCCGCCTTCGATGAATCCAAACCGGATTACCTTGTCGCCGGTGACTTCGATTTTGACCGGTTTGCGCATGAGTTCTCGCATGACCGCATCCGGTGCGACGACAGGCTTCGAAAGAGGATGAAGGTATTCGAAGACAATCGTTGCCGGGATTTCGCGATGCACTAGCGCTACATCGCCAGCCTTGGCTTGAAGGACAGTAAGCTGATCCGCGCCGACAAACGTGCACAACCTCGCCGGCGTCTGAAGACGTGCCAGCGCAAGGGCCGCTCTCAATCCTGAACCGTAAAGTTCAAACCAATGCGGCTCTCGACAATCCTCAAGATACGTTCCTCCAGCTACGTCAATCACGTTTTAGGTTGGATGCGAACACGGACGATTCCGCCAGATGGGTTATCCAAAACTGCCGCGCCGTACTCAAAGTCCTTTTCAATGCAAGCAATGATTGTAACCAGACTTGGCGGTGTGAGCGACCCGGCGGCGCGATCCTTCGAATCTTTTGCGATCAAAGACTTCACCTTATTCGGGCTTGTGTGGATGGCCACGGATAGTACGTCGCCTTTCTTGAGATCCTTCACCACGGCCGGGTTGGGAGAGTTCAGGGGCGTTACAACATCAACAGCGCTACACTCGTCTGGCGTGCCTCGACCAGAGCCAACGTAACTTCTTCCACCCCCACCACCTGACATAGGCGACAAGCGAATCGCTTGCTGTCTGTGTCGTCAAGCCAAATTGCTCGTGATCCCGGATCCACCGAGGGCTTCGATTGCCAATCCGTTCAACCGCCGCATGTAACACCACAACACGCTGTCAAACTTTGATAGTCGGACACCGAGAGCGCGAGCAAATGCCACGAGACGCTCTTCCATTGAGAAGTAGTCGCGCGGAATCTTGTTCGTTGGGGAGAACAACCGCATCAATACTCCAGCTCGAATCACATGGACATCCAATATCGCAACTTCGTCAGTGTGCAGAAAATTGCGCGTTATCCATGAAGCTGTTTTGGGTCCAATTCCCGGGAACGTCACAAGCCAATTCCGCAGTGCCTGTGGGGAATTGGAAGGCATTTGCTCGCGATTCATCCGTTCCATAGCCCCGCTGAGAAAACGGCTTTTGACGACCGGATAGCGGTATTTAACGCGTCGCCCTCCCACCGTGAGTGGCTCGCGCAAAACCTCCTCGATGACTGAAGTAGAGACCATGCCATCCAGCAGGCCACCGTCACGCAATCTCTTGAAAGCAGCCAATCCGAGCTCTGCCGGCATGCCAAATCCGCCAAGGAGACATGCCGCGACTTCCTCTCGAAGTGATCTTCCAATTGCATAGTCCGTCATTGGGCTGTCCTCACCGTCAATCCAGAGCCGCGTTTTCCAGAACGCTGGAGTGAAGAATTCATCGAACGCTCCCCACTTCACGCCGGGCATCACCTCCGCACAGGAATCGGGCAAATAAAGTTCCTGAATATCGCCATGAAGGACCGTGAGCACTTTTTGCACAAAAAGATATAGACAACCAGGCTACATAATTTGCAAATTTATTTTTACAAATTTGCAATGAAGCATCCTAAGGTAAATGTCACAAAACTTGTCGAGCGGATGAAAAAGGCGGTTGGAACTACAAAGCCGACGGACCTTGCGAAGAAAACGAATCTCGACGTGACGCGAATAAGCCGGTTTTTGAATGGTGACTTCAAAAAGGTGACTCCGGTGCTTACTAAGTTCTGTAAAAGTCTTGGAGTTCAGTGGAACGACCTGCTCGATTTCCCGCCAACAGCTCTCTCGCCAGAGCTAGTCGCGTCGTTACGCCGGATCGTCGGAGCTGACCCAAATCGGATTCGGGTTACAACCCGACTAATTCGCACCTTGGAAGTCTTGGCGACTCGGCCAGGACAGGCCCGCAAGACCGCAAACCGGAAAGATTAAGTTACGACGGCTGTCACGCTCCTCGGCGATTCCGCGATCGTCCAGAAGTCTCGGTGAACTGCGTCCACCAATTGATTCACCTTTGACAGCAATCCTGCGTTGTCTTGGTCTTCTCTTTTATTCAGCTGTATCTGCCACAATACCTTTTACATCTGTTCATGCGTCCCTTGTTGTCGCCGGGTGGCGACATGGGAGAGGGGCGCGACTCGGCTTTAGTCCGGCGCCGCAGCCGTGAGGCTCCGTGAGCGAGAGTAAGGGAGCATGACTTCCAGCACCCTCTCACCTGTTCTTCCCCCATTTCCTAAAGGACAAGTGATGTCCTTTATCCCCGTATTTTCCTTCCGTTCGAATAACCTGTTCGTGTGGTCGCGTGAGCGACGAGGGAGGTTTGGCGGAGCTGACGTGAGGAAGCGACGGGCGTGAGCCGCCGTGAGGCCCAAACCGACCGATGTC
>Ga0193753_10002352_pt1 | contig 14998 bp, 10 predicted proteins | sample H1c2metaG_FD_144925 | JGI IMG/M metagenome (GOLD analysis project Ga0193753, IMG submission 144925) | Soil microbial communities from a riparian zone of the East river system, Colorado, United States - H1c2 | ecosystem: Environmental > Terrestrial > Soil > Riparian zone | place: USA: East... | reverse complement strand
CGCGCTCATCGGCCTGCCGGTGTCGGCGCTCATGGACCCGCTGTTCCATGGCCTGCGCCGGCGCGCCCCGCTGCTCCGCTGGTCGGTGGTCGCCGCGGTCCTCATCGCCGTGACGGCCATCGCGTGCGCGCTGGTCGGGCTGCTCCTGGTCGCGCTCGGCGCCCCGCCGGCGACCTACTGGCCGCGCTTCGTCTACTCGGCGCGTGTCGCGCTCGTCATCGGCGTCATCATCACGATCAGCGCCACGTTCTGGGAGCGGCTGCGCCGGCGGGTGGACGAGTCGCAGCTGGCCGAGGCGCGCGCCAGCGAGCTGGCCGCCGAGGCCCGCCTCAACGCGCTCGAGGCCCGGGTCCACCCGCACTTCCTGTTCAACACCCTCAACTCGGTGCTCTCGCTCATCCCCGACGATCCGGCCCGCGCCGAGCAGCTGCTCGAGAAGCTGGCCGGCCTGCTGCGCTTCTCGCTCGACGCCGGCCGGCGCGGCCTCATCCCGCTCGGCGACGAGCTCCGCATCGTCGGCGACTACCTCGACATCGAATCCGCCCGCCTGGGCGAGCGCCTGCGGGCCGACGTCGAGGTCGAGCCGGGGCTGGAGAGCTGGCTGGTGCCGCCGTTCGCGGTCCAGACCCTGGTCGAGAACAGCGTCCGCCACGCCATCGCGCCGCGCCGAGCCGGCGGAGCGGTGCGGGTGCGCGCGCGCCGGGCCGGCGACCGCCTCGAGCTGTCGGTGTGGGACGACGGCGACGGCTTCTCGCGCGCCGAGCTCCGCCCCGGCCACGGGCTCGAGAACCTCGAGTCGCGGCTCGGCGTCCTGTTCGCCGGACACGGCGGCCTCACCCTCGAGCGCGCCGACCGCGGCGGGATGGCGGTGACCGTGGCGGTGCCGCCGTGACCGCGCCCCGACCGCCGCTGACCGGCTTCGTGGTCGACGACGAGCCGCTCGCGGTCCGCCGCCTGGTCGCGCTCCTTCGCCAGAGCGGGCGCATCCAGGTGGTCGGCACCGCCACCGATCCGGCCGAGGCGGTGACCGCGCTCGCCGCCCAGCCGGTCGACGTGGTCTTCCTCGACATCCACATGCCGGAGATCGACGGCTTCGCCCTGCTCGAGCGGCTCGAGCGACCGCCGCTGGTCGTCTTCACCACCGCCCACGACGAGCACGCGCTGCGCGCCTTCGAGGTGCTCGCCATCGACTATCTGTTGAAGCCGGTCGGGCGAGTCGATCTCGATCGCGCGCTCGACAAGCTGGAGCGCCTCACCGCCGCGGGCGCAGGCGCCGAGCGGGCCGCGACCGAGCCCGCTCCGGCCGACGCCGTGTCCGCGCTGCTCGCCGCCATGCAGTCCGCGCGGGCCCCGTCGCGCATCGCCTCGCGCCTCGGCGATCGCGTCACGCTCCTCGAGCTGGATCAGATCAGCCACTTCCACGCCGCCGACAAGCTCACCTTCGCGGTCTCGGCCGGCCGCGAGCACGTGATCGACGAGACCCTGAGCGCGCTCGAGCGACGCCTCGATCCGGGCCGCTTCGTGCGGGTCCACCGGGCCGCCCTGGTCAACGTCGCCTTCGTCGCCGAGCTCCTCGGCGATGGCGGCGGGCTGGTGATCCGGCTTCGCGATCAGGCCGGCACCCAGCTGCCGGTGGCTCGCGACCGGGTGCGCCCGCTCAAGGACAAGCTCGGGATATGATTCGGATCCAGCTTCAACCAGGAGCCGATCCAGCCGCAGCGAAGCCGGCCATACCCCCTTGACGCCGTCTGCCGTCCGACTAAACTCCGCAATCCTTTCGAGAAGCTGGAGCGACTCACCATGTATGCCGTGATCGAGACGGGTGGCAAACAGTACCGCGTGCAGCCGGGCGAGACCGTGGTCGTCGAGACCCTGCCCGGTAGTTCCGGAGACGCGATCGAGTTCAGCCGCGTGCTGCTCATCTCCGACGATGAGACCGTGGCCGTCGGGCGCCCGGCCATCGAGGGCGCGCGCGTGACCGGCCAGATCGTCGAGCAGGGGCTCGGCGAGAAGCTGATCGTCTACAAGTTCAAGCGCCGCAAGAACCAGCGCAAGCGCAACGGTCACCGCCAGCCGTACACGGCGGTGAAGATCCAGTCGGTCCAGGGCCCGCAGTAGGCGCCTCCGGTCACGATCAAGGAGACACGGTCATGGCACACAAAAAAGGTCAGGGCTCCTCTCGCAACGGGCGCGACTCGAAGTCCAAGCGGCGCGGAGTGAAGAAGTACGACGGTCAGCACGTGCTGGCCGGCAACATCCTGGTCCGCCAGCTCGGCACCCTGGTCCACCCGGGCCAGAACGTCGGCACCGGCGTGGACTGGACGCTCTTCGCCAAGATCGACGGCATCGTCAAGTACGAGCGCCAGGGCAAGACCGGCCGCAAGGTGTCGGTCTACCCGCTCGAGATGCAGACGCAGGCCGCTTCCTAGTTTCCCCCGATCGCCGCGGCTCCACCCGTCGCGGCGATCCGGCTCATCGCGGCGGTCACGGCCGCTCCGGTTCGACCCGCCGCCGCGGATCCACTCGCGGCTGCGACTGGATCCGCTCTGGCGCCTCCGCTCTGCGAACCGATCGCGGGCGCGGACGGACGGCCAGCCCCGGCGCCGTGACCCGACCCGGGCGATCCCCTGAATGCGCGCTTGAACCGGGCCGCGCGGCCCACTACACCTGCCGGGCGGGACATGCAGTTCATCGACGAGGCGACGATCCAGGTGAAGGCCGGCGACGGCGGCAACGGCTGCGTCGCGTTCCGGCGCGAGGCCCACGTCCCGCGCGGCGGCCCGTCCGGCGGCGACGGCGGCGACGGCGGCAGCGTCGTCCTGGTCGCGAATCCGCAGCTGCTCACGCTGCTCGACTTCAAGTACCGCCGCCACTACAGCGCGCCGCGCGGCGGCGACGGCCGCACCAAGGACATGTACGGCAAGGGAGGCGACGAGCTCCTGCTCCAGGTGCCGGTCGGCACGGTGGCCTACGACGTCGAGTCGGGCCAGCTGCTCGCCGATCTGGCCGAGCCGGGCGCGCGCTTCGTCGCGGCGCGCGGCGGCACCGGCGGTCAGGGCAACATCAAGTTCGCCACCCCGTGGAACCGCGCCCCGCGCACCGCCACCGAGGGGACCCCCGGCGAGGCGCGCAGCCTCCGACTCGAGCTGAAGCTGCTCGCCGACGTCGGCCTGCTCGGCTTTCCCAACGTCGGAAAGTCCACCCTCATCGCAAGCGTCTCGCGCGCCCGACCGAAGATTGCCGACTACCCGTTCACCACCCTGGTTCCCAACCTGGGGGTGGCCGACCTCGGCGACGAACGCCAGCTCATCATCGCCGACATTCCCGGGCTCATCGAAGGAGCGGCCGACGGGGCCGGCCTGGGCCACCGGTTCCTGCGCCACGTCGAGCGCACCCGGGTGCTCATCCACCTCCTGGACGCGTCCATGCTGGCCGGCCCGGATCGCGATCCTCTGATTGACTTCGATACGTTGAACCGGGAGCTGGCCCGCTACGCGCCGGACCTGGCCAAGCGCCCCCAGGTCGTCGCGCTGAACAAGGTCGACATCACCGAGGTGCGCGAGCGGTGGGAGGAGATCCGCCAAGCGTTCGCCGACCGCGGCGTGGAGGTCCGCGCCATCTCGGCGGCGACCGGCCAGGGCGTCAAGGAGCTGCTGAACGAAGTGTGGCGGGTTTCACGAAACGCGGCCTGATCGAGCAGCTTCCCTTGCCGCCTCAAATTGGCGATGTTACAACATAATCCACTAAATCGGTGGGAGGCTTCTGTCCGTCACGGCCCTCACCTGGCAGGAGACCCCTCATGCGTTCGCCCATGTCAGCCGCTCGCTGCGGCTCCGCCCTCCGTCTCGTCGGCCTCACGGCCGCGCTCGCCGCGGTCGTGGTCATCGCGACGACAGCGGAGGTGATCGCGCAGCCGGCTCCGGCGGGCGCCGCGAAGCCGGGCGACAAGCAGCCAGCAGCCCGGCCGGCCGACAAGCCGGCCGCCGCGAAGCCGGGCGCAGCCAAGCCGGTCGCAGGCAAGGCGGGCGCCCCCGCGGCGGGTGCTCCGGCGGTAGGTGCAGCGCCGACCGGTGCGCCGTCGAGCGAGGTGCCGGTCAACATCCGGCTGCGCCAGCTCGAGCAGCGAGTGCAGGCGCTGAAGGAGCGGGCCTGGCGGGCCAAGGCCCGCGTCGAGATGCTGAAGGAAGCGGTGCTCGGCGGCGGCATCGGCGCCCGCGCCGGCATCATCCACATCAACAAGATGGGCAGCTCGTACCGGCTGGTGCAGCTCATCTACGCGCTGGATGGCACGACCATCTTCACCCGCAAGGACGACTCCGGCGCGATGCACGAGACCAAGAACTTCGACATCCTGTCCGGGCCGATCACGCCGGGCAGCCACACGCTCAGCGTCATGGCGATCTACCGCGGCCATGGCTACGGCGTGTTCCGGTATCTGAAGAAGTACAAGTTCACGGTCAAGTCGAGCCACACCTTCACCGTGGATGAGGGCAAGGGGCTGACCATCCGCGTGATCGGCTACGAGCGCGGCGGCACCACGACGCCCCTGGAAGACAGGCCCGCGCTCGACTTCCAGGTCAGCGTGGCCAAGGAGTGAGCCAGATGTCAGTCAGGCTCCGCCTCTCGGCGGCATGCGCGTGCGCCGTCGCGCTGGTCGGCGCGCGCAGCGCCGCCGCCGACCGAACCGGCCAGATCGGCACCAAGCTGGGCGGCTACCAGACCGAGGTGAACGTCATCGCCAAGGGCATCCACAGGCCCAGCGAGATCGGCGCGACCCCGGGGCGAGGGCGCGACGTGCCGACCCGCCGCACGATCGACGCCCAGGTCAACTTCGGCATCGGCAACTACGACGAGGCCGCGATCGTCCTCTACGACGTGGTCGAGCGCTACCCCAACCACAAGGTCTACGACGAGGCGCTCTACTACCTGTCCGAGTCCCTGTTCATGAAGGGGGACTACGTCGCCTCGCGCAGCTACTTCACCAAGCTGGTGGTCGAGCGCGGCACCCGCAGCAGGTTCTACCAGCAGTCGCTCGAGCGGCTCATCGAGCTCACGCTCAAGCTCAACGACTCGGAGAACGTGGAGAAGTGGCTGGCCCTGCTCGACGCGGTCCCCGCCGCCGAGCGGCGCTCGTCGGTGCCGTACGTCCGCGGCAAGTACTACTTCTACAGCGGCAACTACGACCAGGCGCTGGCCCAGTTCAACCAGGTCGGCCCCAAGTCCAAGTACTACTTCCAGGCCCGCTACTTCGTCGGCGCCAGCCACGTGGCCAAGAAGGATCTGGCCCGCGCGGTCACCGAGTACCAGAAGGTCGTCCGGCTGGTGCCGAAGTCCAAGGAGCAGCGCCAGGTGGTCGAGCTGTCGCAGATGGCGCTCGGCCGCATCCACTACGAGCGCAACCAGCCGTCCAAGGCGATCGACCGCTACCTGGAGATCTCGCGCCGGTCGCCGCTGTTCGACGAGACCATGTTCGAGGTCGCCTGGGTCTATGTGAAGAACCGCGAGTTCGACAAGGCGCTGCGCGCGCTCGAGCTGCTCGCGCTCAGCGACCCGATGTCGACCCGGCTGCCCAACGTGAAGATCCTCGAGGGCAACCTGCGCATCCGCAAGGCGCAGCGCCTCAACGACACCAGCAACACGCGCGCCGCCGGCGACGAGTACGACCGCGCGGTGTTCGTGTTCGAGCAGCTGCGCGGCGTGTTCGAGAAGCCGCGCGCCGAGCTCGATCGCGCCATCGCCGAGAAGCGGTCCCCATCGGACTACCTGGCCCAGATCACCGGTCGCCACGCCGAGACCTTCGACATCAAGGCGACCCTGCCCGAGGTGGCGGCGTCGTGGCTGCGCGACGAGCCGGAGGTCGGGCGCGTGGTCGCGGTCGAGGGCGACCTCGGCCAGGTCGAGGGGGACGTCGAGATCGCCGAGAAGACCATCCGGCGGCTCGAGTACGCCCTGTCGACCCCGTCGCGGGTGAACATCTTCCCCGGGCTGGCCGCCAAGCGAGTCCGCGCGACCGAGATCATGGACGACGTCTACGCGATGCGCCTCGAGCTGGCCGCGCAGGAGCAGAAGCTGATCGGCCGCCACGCCGATGGCGGCGACCGGGACGAGCTGGCCCGGCTGTCGCGCGAGCGGACCGAGGCGGCCCGCCAGCTGCGCGCGCTGCCCGACGCCGCGGTGGCCGAGAGCGCCCGCATCGCCCGCGCGCGCGGCCGCACCGTCGAGGTCGACAAGCGGTCGGCCGAGGCGTTCACGATCATCGGCAACGCCGAGGCCCAGCTGGTCGCGATGGAGAAGTTCCTCGCCGACCAGGGCTACAAGGAAGTGAAGGCGGGCGACATGGCCGAGCTCAAGGCCGAGATCAAGCTCAACCGGACCGAGATCGAGGCGCTGAAGAAGGAGCTCGACGCGATCCGCGACGACACGCTCCTGGCCATGGACCGGGCCGGCACCGGAGACGACCTGGCGGTCAGGCGCACCCAGCTGCGCGCGCGGCTGCGCGCCTCGCTCGAGGCGGAGCAGAAGCTGATCGAGACGCTGTCGGGGCGCGCCGGCGGCGACGAGCGGCGCGAGCTCGCACGCATCGCCGGGCTGACTCGCCAGGCCGACGGCATCGCCGATCGGCTGGACCAGGCCAACGCCAAGATCGACGCCATCGTCGAGGAGGCGCTGGTCGAGGTGCGGGCCACGCTCGAGGACGAGCAGGCCAAGCTGGGCGCGTACAAGCAGGAGTACGTCAACTACGACGGCGAGTCGCACGCGCTCGGTGGCGAGGTGCTGGGCATGGCGTTCACCGTGGTCGCCAAGAAGCTCTACGAGGTCATGATGCGCTCCGACGTGGGTGTGGTGGACGTCGCCTGGTCGATCAAGGAGGGCTCCGACCGCACGCTGCGGCGGCTCACCCTGGATCAGGCGCGCGAGGCGCGCACGCTCGACGCCGAGTTCGCCGACGTGGTGCAGGAGGTGCGCGAGAAGACCGCACCCGCGCCGCAGGCGCCGCCGCCGAAGACCGAGCCGACCGGCACCAATCCGGGCACCGGCACGAGTACGGGCGGTGACGCACCGAAGGTCCGCAACCCGGGGGGGACGCCGTGACGCCGCGCCTCCGCCGGATGGTCCTCCACATCGCGGGGCTGGCCACGCTGGCCGCGCCGCTCTCCGGCCGGGTCGCGATCGCGCAGGGGGGCGGCCAGGGCCAGAAGCCGGCCGGGCAGCCGAGCGCTCCGGCCGGCCAGCCCGACGCCGACAAGCCCGACGCCGACAAGCCCGGCGATCGTCCGGCCACGCCGGCCGCGCCGAAAGGCAGCGCGGGCGGAAAGGCCGGGGTCAGCGTCGGTGGAAGCGCGAGCGGCAGCGTCGGTGGCAAGCCGGCCGCAGGTGCCAAGGCCGGGGCCAGCGTCGGCGGCAGCGTCGGCGCGGGCGCCGCGCCCTCCGGCGGCGGGCCGGGCGGCCCGGCGGTCGGCGGTCCGAAGCAGGTGCTGCCGCCCAAGCCCGAGGTCCCGACCGGACCGGCCGGGCGGCCCTACAGCAAGGCCGAGCGCGATGTCCTCAAGGAGATCGAGAGCGACGTCAAGCGCTACCAGCGCGCGGCCGACGCGCACTACGACCGGGTCAAGGACTACCTGTTCGGCCAGTACCAGGACAGGCGCACGCGGCTCGAGAAGCGCTACGCCGATCAGATCGCGCGGACCGAGGCGCAGCAGCGCAAGCGCCACCTCGACGCGATCGCGCTGCTGGTCAAGTTCATCAAGGACTACCCGAACCACCCGCAGTTCACGCCGGACGCGATGTTCCGGCTGGCCGACCTCTACCTGGACGAGTCCAACTGGGAGTTCGAGAAGAAGTTCGACGCAGCGATCGAGGCCCAGGAGGCGGCGCCGGACGCCGCCAGCGCCGCCGCCGCGGACTCCCTGGCCGACGACTCGACCCAGCGCGCCGACTACTCGCGATCGATCGGGCTGTGGACGCAGATCATCCAGCGCTTCCCCGACTACCGCCAGCGAGCCGGCGCCATGTACCTGCTCGCCTACTACCTGAAGGAGACCGGCGAGGACCGGCGCTCGCTCGCGGTCTATCGCGGCCTGGTGTGCGGCAACAAGTACAACCCGATGGCCGAGCCGCCCCCGGCGCCCAACCGCGACAAGGTCCGCCTGGCCACCGCGTCGGCGGCCAAGGCGTCGTTCCGCAACCCGTACGCCGACTGCGTCGCGTCGACCAAGGACCGCGACCTGGTCGAGGACGCCTGGGTGCGCGGGGTCGGCGACATCCACTTCCTCACCCCCGGTGAGCTCAACGAGGCCATCGCCGCGTACGAGAAGGTCGCGCGGCAGAAGAAGTCCAAGTACTACGACGAGGCGCTCTACAAGCTGGCCTGGTCGTACTACCGCAACGACGACTTCCTGAAGGCGATCGCCGCGTTCGACGAATCGGTGGCCTACTCCGACGCGCTGGTGGCGCAGGGCAAGGAGCCGCTGCCGCTCCGGCCCGAGGCGCTGCAGTACATCGCGATCGCGTTCACCGATCCGTGGTCGCTCGACGAGCAGCCGGACCCGGCCCGCGCCCTCGAGCGGGCGATGAAGTTCTACCAGGGCCGGTTCGACGAGCCGCACGTGCGCGACGTCTTCGAGACCCTGGGCGACACGTTCAAGGTGCTCGAGGCCAACGAGCAGGCGATCGCGTCCTGGCGGGTGGCGATCGAGAAGTACCCGCTCTATCCGCTGAATCCGCTGGTCCACCAGAAGATCGTCCTGGCCTACGAGGCCAAGGGAGACAGCTCGGCCGCCGACGCCGAGGCTGGCAAGCTGGCCGCGGCGTACTCGCCGGGCACCGCCTGGTACACGGCCAACGAGACCAACCGCGAGGCGATGGAGGCGCAGCAGCGCATCCGCGAGCGGATGCTGCGCGCCGCGGCCGAGAACATCCACAAGGAGGCGCAGCAGGCCCGCGCCGCCTACAGCGCGCAGCCGACCCCGCAGGCCCACGACAAGTACGTCGCGCTGTACCGGCGCGCGGCGGAGATGTACCAGCGCTTCATCGACGAGTACCCGACCTCGAACGACGTCTACGAGTTCACGTACCGGCTGGGCGAGACCAACTTCTTCGCCGAGCAGTACATGGCCGCGATCCCGCACTACAAGTGGGTGCGCGACCACCGCGACCTCAGCGAGGCTCGCTTCGAGAAGTCGGCGCGATCGATCATCCAGGCCTACCAGGCCGAGATCGACCGCCAGGTGAAGGCCGGGCAGCTGGGCGAGCCGCCCGAGCCGACCATCGAGTCGCTGAAGGCGATGCCCAAGCCGATCCGCCCGCTCGACATCCCGCCGCTCTACCTCGAGCTGCAGACCGCGCTCGACGAGTACCAGCAGATCATCAACGACCCGTCGTCGGCGCCCAACATGGGCCTCCTGGCCGGGATCGTCTCGTACCGCTTCCTCCACCTCGACGACGCGGCGGCCCGCTTCGAGCTCACCTTCGACAAGTTCTGCGGCACGCCGGAGGCGGTGAAGTCCAAGGACGGGCTCCTCGCCATCTACGAGATCCAGGGCAAGGACGAGAAGTTCCGCGAGACCAACGAGAAGTTCATCTCGAAGCGGTGCGGCACCGATCAGGACCCGGTTCTGGCCCGGGCCCAGAACCGGTCCAAGGAGTTCCGCGAGGCGGAGGACCTGTTCAAGGAGAAGAAGTACGACGTCGCGGCGGTCGCGTTCTACCGCTACGTCAAGAACGCGACCCCCGGCGATCCGAACATCCCGGTCGCGCTCTACAACTCGGCGGTCGCGTACGACAAGTCGGGCAAGCCGAAGACCGCGGTGTACCTGTACAAGGAGTTCACCGACAACCCGGCGCCGGAGTTCCGCCAGAGCGAGTACTACCTGGCCGCGCTCTACAACAACGCCGCGTCGAACTACAAGGCGTTCGACTACAAGACCGCGGTCGACGGCTACCTCAACGTGGTGCGGGTGGCGACCGAGAAGGGGCGCAAGGTGCCGCCCACCTTCGAGCTGTCGCTCGAGCAGCTGCAGCTGACCGCGCTGTTCAACGCCGCGGTCATCCGCGAGCTCGACCGGGTGTACCTGGATCCGGCGGGGGCGCCCGGCACCGGGGCGGTCTCGCTCTACAAGAGGTACGCGTCGAGCGAGAAGGACCGCCGCAAGGCCGACCGCGCCACCTGGGCGATCGCGCGCATCTGGTCCACCGCGGGCGATGCCAAGAAGCTGTCCGCCGCCTACGCCGACTGGCGCAAGAAATACGGGCTCGACCAGGGCAACGCGGACGACTACGTCTTCTCGTACTACAACATGGCGAAGGTCTACGAGAAGCGGAGCAAGAAGGGTGAGGTGGAGGCAGCCAAGAAGGCCACCATCAAGGCGTGGTCGACGGTCGGCCGCCCGACTCACACCGCGGCGGCCGACATGGCCGCCGAGTACGACTTCGAGACGGTCGAGGCCTTCTACAACCAGAAGTTCGCCGGCTACAAGATCAAGAGCGCGCCCAAGACCAAGCGCGAGGCGGAGCGCGTGCTGAGCGCGCTCGACAAGCTGTCCCAGGAGACGCGCAACAAGTACCTGGGGCTGGCGAAGTACGAGTCGGGGCCGTGGGGCCTGGCCGCGCTCGAGCGGATCGGCGACACGCTCTACTTCCAGGCGCTCAAGATCGCCGAGATCCCCATCCCGAAGGAGATCTTGAAGATGGATGCCAAGTACCCGGACAAGGGCATCCAGGCCCAGTACATGGAGGTCCTCCAGGGGCTGGTGAAGCCGCTCGAGGATCAGTCCAAGCTTCAGTGGCAAAAGGTGGTCGACACCGGCAAGACGCAGGGCATCGCGAATCAGTGGACCCAGCTGGCCCAGGAGCGCCTGCACGATTTCATCTCGCAGGAGGAGTTCCCGGTGCAGCGCGCGCCGCTCGCCGAAGGCACGGAGAAGCCATGAGCACGACAGATCCGCTGGCTGGTTCGGGCGTTGGTTCCCTCGTGAGCCCGCTCTCCGTCCGCTCCCTCGCCGCCGTGGTGCTGGCCATCGCGGCCGCGGCCGGCTGCGGCGGCAAGGACAAGAAGGACGCGACCACCCCGACGGCGTCGAGCGGCGGCGCGGCCGGCGGGCAGACGGGAGGCGCGACCGCCGGCCGCGGAGCCGACGGCGCCGCGGGCGCCGAGGGCCCGACCGGGATCCAGCCGCCCGGGCTCGACCTGCCGGCGGCCGAGAAGCAGCGCCGCGTCGCCGAGCACCTGAAGCGCGGCCAGACCGCGCTCGACAGCTCGAGGGACCCCGACTTCGCCATCAACGAGTCGAAGGCCGCGCTGGCGGTGGACGAGACCAGCGTGGACGCGATGGTGCTGCTGGCCCAGGCCTACTACGTGAAGGGCTACTACGACCTGGTCCAGGACGTGCTGGAGAAGGCGCTGGAGCGCAACGGGGCCGGCAACAAGAAGCTGCACTTCCTGTTCGGCCTGATCCACGACCGCAACAAGCGGAACGACCAGGCGCTCGACGAGTACCAGAAGGCCGTCGCGATCGATCCGAACTACAAGAGCGCGCTCATGAACCTGGGCGTCCACTTCCTGCGCAACAAGCGCTACCAGGACGCGGTCACGCTGTACGAGCGGCTGACCGGGCAGCTCGGCTACAAGACCGCGTCGTCGCTGACCAACCTCGGCTCGGCCTATCGCGGCCAGTCAGCCGAGTTCGGGACCAGCGACATCGCCCGCCGCAACGAGCTCCTGCTCAAGGCGGAGCGCACCTACAAGGCGGCGCTGGCGGCCGACCGCAACTACGCCAACGCGTACTACAACACCGGCCTGCTCTACCTCGACGCGGATCCGTTCCCCGAGGGCAGGGCCGACATGGACATGGTCAAGCGGCTGCAGCGGGCCAAGTCGCAGTTCGACGAGTACCGTCGCCTGCCGGGCGCCGACCAGAAGCTCGCCGACGAGCAGGTCGCGGTGGCGCAGAAGCTCATCGACAAGGAAGGCCGCGCGCGGCAGAAGGCAGCCGAGCGCGACGCCAAGCGCAAGGTGCGCGAGGCCAAGGACGCCGCCGACAAGGCCAAGGAAGACTCGACGAAGCCAGACGCGGCCAAGGCCCCGGGGACGACCCCGTAGCCGATCCGGGGCCAGGAGCGATCTCATGAATCGAATCACGCGATGGTGTCTGCCGCGATGGTGTCTGGCCGCCGGGCTGGCGGCGACGGTGATGGCCGGCGCGCCGCGACCGGTGCGGGCTCAGTCGGCCGAGAAGTGCGACGAGGGCGACAACGCCGAGGCCGGCGGCGAGAAGACCAAGAAGAAGAACTACCGCACGGTGATCGGCCCGGACGGTCGCAAGGTCTTCGTCATCGAGAAGGCGTTCGTGGTCTGCGGAAAGGTGCCGAAGCCGACCGTGATTTACGCGCTGCAGGCGTCGACCATCAACTACGAATGGGAGACCCTGACGCAGGACTTCCTGCCCAAGGTCATCGAAGCGACCAGGAAGGCGCCCTTCTGACATGGCCACGCAAGCGTCCAGGTCGGGTTCGCGAGGCGGCGCCGGGGGTGCCGGCCGCGGTGCTGGCAACGGAGGCGGGCCGGCGGTGCGCAGCCTGCGCGTGGGCATCGCGCTGGGCGAGCACTTCATCGACGAGCGCCTGTTCCGCAGCCGCGAGCACATCACGGTCGGGCAGTCGGCCAAGAACACCTTCACCATCCCGATCGAGAGCCTGCCGCGCTCGTGGCAGCTCTTCACCGTCGAGAACGGGCGCTACGTCCTCCACTTCACCGACGGGATGGACGGGCGGCTGTCCGACGGCACCAACGTCTACACGTTCGACCAGCTGAAGGGGCGCGGCGCGGACCGGCGCGGCAACCACTGGTCGGTCCCGCTGGTCGAGAGCGCGCGCGGCAAGGTCGAGCTGGGGCAGATGAAGCTCCTGTTCCAGTTCGTGTCGGCGCCGCCGCTGCAGCCGCGCCCGCGCCTGCCCGCGTCGGTGCGCGGGACCCTCGCCGACCGGATCGACCCGATGCTGGCCGTCATCCTGGCCATCTCGGTCCTGCTCCACTTCGGCGTGGCGCTCTACGCGCTCCAGTACGACCGCACGGTCTACTCCGCGACCGACAACCTCTACCGGCAGTTCCAGGAAGACACCTTCAAGGACAAGGTCATCGCCACGACGGTGGAGGTCAAGGAGACCGGGACCGCCGAGGTGGTGAAGGAGCCGGCCGGCGACCGGACCATCAGCAAGCCGTCGACCGGCAAGGGCGCCAAGACCCCCGACGACTCGACCGGCAGCGACCAGGGCGCGCCCGACGACGCGACCATCTCCGAGACGATCCAGGACTCGGCGCTCATCGCGGCGATCGCCGGCGACGAGGGCAAGGGCGGCCGCTACAGCAAGATGAACGAGACCGATCAGGGGACCGGGCTCGACAAGGCGCTGAAGGATGCCGAGGGCCGCGACATCGGCTCGATCGGCGAGGGCGGCGGGCGGCGCACGCGCGGCCCCGACACCGGCCGGATCGGCTCCGGCAAGGGCGGCGGCGAGATCAAGGGCCCGGGCGGCGGCACCGAGGTGGGCACCAAGGTCGAGGAGAAGGTCTCGCGCGCCACGTTCGACGTCGAGGACATCAGCGAGTCGACCCTCGATCCGGACTCGGTGGCCAAGATCATCCGCTCGCGCTACCTGCAGGGCATCAAGCGCTGCCACCAGCGCCTGCTCAAGCAGGACCCGAACGCGGGCGGCCGCATCAACCTGCGCTTCACGGTCGGCCCGACCGGCGGCGTGACCAAGGTCGACGTGAAGGGCTTCGACGCGACGGTCGACGCCTGCATCAAGGACCTGGCCACCAAGTGGCGGTTCGGCGCGCCCAAGGACGACGACGGCAAGCCGACCTCGGCCGACTTCCAGCTGCCGCTGGTCCTGAAGCCCGAGTAGCTTCAGCGGCCCCGACGCGGGACCGAGCGGAACGCGTCGATGACGCGGGCTCGGTCCTCGTCGGTCAGGTTGCTGCCGCTCGGCAGGCACAGGCCGCGAGCGAAGAGGTCCTCGGACACCGCGCCGCCGCGGACCGACAGGCCGCGGAAGATCGGCTGCAGGTGCATCGGCTTCCACACGTTGCGCGCCTCGATCGCGTGCGACTCCATGTGGACGCGGATCTGCTCGGCGGTGGCGCCGAACCGGGCCGGATCGACGGTGAGGCAGGTGAGCCACGCGTTGGACCGGCCGGTCGGCGCCTCCGGCATGAACTCGATGCCGTCGAGGTCGGCGAGCGCGGCCCGGTAAAAGGCGTTGTTGGCCCGGCGCTGATCGACCCGCTCGGACAGGCGGCGGAGCTGACCGCGGCCGACCGCGGCCAGGAGGTTGCTGAGCCGGTAGTTGTAGCCGATCGCGGAGTGCTCGTAGTGCGGGACCGGGTCGCGGGCCTGGGCCGACAGCGAGCGCGCCCGATCGATCCAGTCGAGCCGGGTGGACAGCAGCATCCCGCCGCCGCTGGTGGTGATGATCTTGTTGCCGTTGAACGAGAAGACCGACAGCGCGCCGAAGCTGCCGGCCGGGCGGCCGCGGTAGTCGGCGCCGAGCGCCTCGGCCGCGTCCTCGACCACCGGGACCCCGTGGCGCGCGCACGCGGCCAGGATCGGGTCGTAGTCGGCGCACTGGCCGTAGAGATCGACGGTGATGACCGCGCGGGGCAGCCGGCCGCGCTGGGCCCGCTCGTCCAGCTCCTCGGCCAGGAGCGCCGGATCCATGTTCCAGGTCGCCCGCTCGCTGTCGATGAAGACCGGCACCGCACCCTGGTACGCGATCGCGTTGGCGGTGGCGGCGAAGGTGAGATCGGAGCAGAGCACCTCGTCGTCGCGGCCGACGCCGAGGAGGATGAGCGCCAGGTGAAGCGCCGCGCTGCCGCTCGACAGCGCCGCCGCGTCGGCACCCGGGACCAGCGCCGCGAACTCGGCCTCGAACGCGGTCACCTGGGGCCCCACCGTGCTGATCCAGTTGGAGTCGAACGCCTCGAGCAGGAGGCCGCGCTCCT
>Ga0193753_10002351_pt1 | contig 15003 bp, 7 predicted proteins | sample H1c2metaG_FD_144925 | JGI IMG/M metagenome (GOLD analysis project Ga0193753, IMG submission 144925) | Soil microbial communities from a riparian zone of the East river system, Colorado, United States - H1c2 | ecosystem: Environmental > Terrestrial > Soil > Riparian zone | place: USA: East River... | reverse complement strand
GGGTACGGGTACTCATTTTCATGGGTTTGGGTTATAAACAGGCTAACAAAATAAAAATAATTCCTGGTATTGGCAAGCATTGCTTTCTTTATTCCAGTGCTGTCAATGATCCTTTATTAATACACACTAATACCGGTTTTGTAACCAGTGAGGAGAAAAATATGTCTGATGTCTGATTTTGTGATGTCTGATTTCCTCTATCGCAGAAATACCTTAGCGGCTGTTTAAAACTGGCTGATACCTGAATTTATGATGCTTCGGTCGGACCCTACCGTGTACCCTCATCTTTTTTGTTTCGATTTAGCACACGGATGACACAGATTAAACGGATTAGCACGGATTTTTCTGCTTCGCAGAAATAGAAATCCATCTAATCCGTGTTATCCGTGTTCCCCATTGAACTTGTGGGTACGCAGTAGGCCGGCCGGGCCGGTGGATCAACTCCAAAGCCGGTCATAAGAACGCATTTCGTTCCACTGCGGTGTAGGTTCAAAATAGCCGGGATCTTCCTTGTGCAGGTGTTTTTTCATTTCTTCATCATTCAATTCTATACCCAATCCCGGCGCGTCTTCGGCCACATTGGCATAACCGTTAGTATACAACGGCAGCTTGCCGGTCATTTTTACAAGATTGGGCCACCAGGGATTATCAACCACCTGGTTGGGCACTTCCAGCGCCAGGGCGTTTTGTGTAGCTGCTGCACAATGCACATTGGCCATAAAACAAACAGGTGTGCCTGCAAAATGCATTACCATGCCCGTTTCTTTTTCTTCTGCATAATCTCCAATTTTTTTGGTCTCAAGAATTCCGCCCGAGGATCCCATATCCGGTTGAACAATATCTACCGCATGCATATCGCAAAGCTGTCTGAATGCTTCTTTGAGGTAAATATCCTCGCCCGTCATGGTGGGCGTGTTAATGGAATCTGTCAATATTTTTAAGTGTTCCATATCATTCCAGGGAAGAAAATCTTCCAGCGAAGCAAGGTTAAAGCGTTCGAGGGCATTGCCAACCCTGATACAGGTGTTGATATCAAAATGCCCCTGGTGATCGGCTGATAACGGTATATCATAACCGACAATATCCCTGATGGTGCCCACATACTTTGCCAGCTCATCTAAACCTTTATTTGTAATCTGAACTGATGTAAATGCGTGACGGGTATTCTGGTAAGAAAGATAATTTTGTGCAGGGGAGGAAGTTACCCCCTGGTTGAACCCCGGGATAAATTTTGTATTAACGGTTGTTCCGGGTATTTTACCAATCTTTTCAATGCCGGGATGCATCTTCAGCCAGGTAAACCCCTGCACCTGCAGCCGGTGTTTTACATCTTCTTTAAATTTGGTCATGTCCATATCTGCCAGCGGCATCTCACCTGAATTAGGAATGTAGGAGTATAGTCTTATTTTCTCCCTGTACTTACCACCTAACAGTGCCCAAACCGGGGTATTGAATGCTTTACCGGCAAGATCCCAGAGGGCCATCTCTACGCCACAAACACCACCACCCATTCTTCCATGACCCCCGAACTGTTTAATGATCTTGAAAATCATTTCTACGTTAACGGGATTAAGACCCACAATACGGCTTTTAAGGTAGAGCGCAAAGCGTGCATCCCCGCCATCCCTCACTTCACCCAGTCCATAAATTCCCTGGTTGGTATCAATGCGGATAATGACATTCCTGGCATTGGTGGCGCCGGTCCCATTACTAATGGTGGTGTACCTCATATCTGTTATTTTCAGATCTGAGGGGGAACTGTTGCGCGAAACTTTCGAGCTTGTCCTGGCAATGGTATCTTCCGGTGAAAGGCTCATCAAACCGGTAAGGGCTATTCCACCCAAAGCTGTTTTCCTGAGAAACTGGCGCCGATCGTTTTTTGTAAAAGGATTATTGAGTTCTGCCTGGCGGGAAAGGAATTCAGCTCTTTCCATTTCCTTGTTTTTGGCTGCAATCTGTTTAAAAATATTTTTCATGGCAATAGCATATAAAGGGAAATAATTTATTGGAATATACTACTAATATGAAACAGCCAGCGCGGAAAATTTGCACAAGATACAAGATGCATGATAGGGCAATCCCGGGATAGATTATTTTAAAGGTTGCTAATCGCCGGCAAAATGAGTTGTTCTTTTTTACAAGCATCCAACAGGCCGCAAAGCAGTGGGACAAAAATGGATTTATGAATGCATTTCAACTACCTGTCTCAAATTGTTTAATTTAAAAGGTTTTTCAACATAGGAATTGGCATAAAAGTCCTGGTAAAATTTTAAGGCGTCATGATTGGCAGATATTAATATAACGGGAATATGCAGGAAGTCCGATTGTGTTTTAATTTTTTTGCACATGGCAAGGCCATCTTCATTACCAACATTAATATCCAGCAGAACCAGATCAGGCTGAAAAGAATAAAATATTTGTAAGCCTTCCTCACAGGAAATGCTCACCCTGACATCATACCCATTTTTTTCAAGGAATGATCTCAAGACAACAAGCAAATCCTGGTCATCATCAACCACTAATATTTTTTTCATGCAGTTGCATCTGAATTAATGTACTAAAAATTCGATAAATATAAAGGTTTCCATTTATAGCATTTTAAATTATTTATTGACAATCTGCAGTTGGGTTTCGCCGGGGCTTGTACCAAAATGCCAGGTGACAGAATGCGCATTGGATCTTACCAGGAGTGGTATTATTTACGATCAGGATAGCAGGCTAAGGGGCCATGTTATTGAGTTAAGCGTTGATGTTTGTAGGAACATTTGGTGGGTAGAAAATAAAATCAAATGTTGAAAAGTCTGCCTCAGGCCTGATGGGCATGGAAATTTCCTTAAATTAATGACATTGGCTAAGGGGATGATCAAAAAAGCATATCCTGTTCATGACATATTTTGTCCGGCAGGGAAAATCAATTAAATAACAGTTTTGCTCAATACATTCAATCATTTATCTTTAGGCTTACCAATTACCACCCTGAAATGATAAAGCCTTTTTTCCTTGTGGCTGACGATGATGAAGACGACAGATTTTTTTTTTTAGAAGCATTAAGGACAATTGATCCTGGCATTACCTGCATGTTGGCAAGCAATGGGAGGGAAGCGCTGACATTGCTGCAAAGTGATTTTTTTTCATTACCCGACTACATTTTCCTGGACCTGAATATGCCATTGATGAATGGATTTAAGTGCCTGGAAGAAATAAAAAAAATACCGGCTTTAAGTAAAATACCGGTTATCTTATATTCTACTACTTCGGAAAAAGAAGTTGAAGAAAAAAGCAGGAAGGCGGGCGCTTTTTCTTTTTTTATCAAACCCTCCAGTCCGGCAGATCTTATTAGCTATATCCGGAAATTGATAGCGGGATGAAGCAGCGCCTTATTTTGGGGGCGCCTGAACCGGGGCATACGGCAGGGAAACAATAAATGTGCTTCCCTCATTTTTCTTGCTTAAAGCACTTATAAAACCATGATGCATTTCTATAATCCTTTTACAAAGGGCCAGGCCTATTCCGGTACCAGGATATGCCTGCTGTGAGTGAAGCCTTTGGAACATTTCAAAAATCTGTTCTGCATATTCCTGGTCAAAACCTATTCCGTTGTCACGCACATAGATCCTGCAATATTTTTCTCCTGGTACAATTCCCTCATCATTAGCATGACTATCTCCAAATATTTCTATTACCGGCTGTATATCTTTCCTGGCGTACTTCACAGCGTTGCTTACCAGGTTAAAAAAAACTGTTTTCATTAACTCCGGGCTGACGGGGAGGGAAGGCAGTTTGCCCGGCAGTACAAGGGCATTACTTTCCAGGATGATCTGCTGCATATCATCAATCACTTCCTGCAATAAGTCGGAGAACGCTATTTTTTGGAAGGAATAAGGCTCTGCAGAAAGTTTTGAAAAAGAAAGAATATCTTTTATCAGTTCCTGCAACCTGGTAGCCGATTTCTGGATGCGGTACAGGTTCATATTATCGTCTTCATCAAACCGGTCCTTATTTTTTTCAGCCAACCGTTCACTAAACGAACGGATTTTCCGAAGGGGTTCCTGTAAATCATGCGAAGCCATGAAAGCAAACCTGTCAAGTTCTTTATTTGCTTTTTCCAACCCGTCAATATTTTTTATCAATTCTTTGTTTAATTCAATAATCAGGTTTTCGGAGGCTTTGCGTTCACTGATTTCATTTTGAAGGGTTTTATTTATTGCCAGTAACTTTTTTTCCTGCTGGATGAGTTGCTGATTTTTCTTATACAAATCCCTGAACACAGCTACCTTGGCTCTTAACAGCTCGGGGTTAATGGGCTTATAAATATAATCAACACCACCCGTGCGGTAGCCTTTAAAAATATTTTCTTCGCCATAAGTATTGGCGGTTATAAATATGATGGGAATGTGTTTTAATTTTTCCCTTTCAAAAATCAGGGCAGCGGTTTCAAACCCATTCAGGTTGGGCATTTGAACATCCATTAAAATGAGGGAAAAATCAAATTCAGTGAGTAAGATTTTTAATGCTTCCCTGCCTGATCTGGCTTTCACAAATTCATACCCATCCGCTTCCAGTATGGTCTCCAGTGAAAATAAATTATCTTCCCGGTCATCAATCAGGAGAATTTTTTGACGCATGTATTATTTGCTTTATTTATAAAACCAGATGCGCATCAGGGAAAGCAACTGGTCTATTTTTAAAGGTTTGGTAATGTAATCAGAAGCACCTGCTTCAATGCATTTCTGCCGATCGCCTTTCATGGCCTTTGCGGTAACGGCAATAATCGGCAGTGTATTGTTTTTATGCTCCCGCCGGATTTTTTGCATTGTCTCATAGCCATCCATTTCGGGCATCATGATATCCATAAGCACCATATTGGTTTTGATTGAATCATCATTGATAATGTGAATGGCTTCCTTACCGCTTTCCGCAGTCATTACATTAATATTGTATCTTTCAAATACCGTTGTCAGGGCAAATAAATTTCTCACATCATCATCTACCACCAGGATGTTTTTCCCTGTAAGAATATCTTCCTTAAGCCTTATGTTCTCAATGACCTTTCTTTTTTCTTTAGCTAAGTCATTGTGGTTGATATGCAACCTGATTACGGTCTCATCCAGCAAATGTTCAAGTGAATTAACCCCTTTCAACAATACCGCGCTGGAACTCTGCCTGAGTGTACCCAGCTCAGATTGGTTGAAATCGCGTGCAGAATAAACGATGACAGGTGTTCGTTTGTGTTTTTGTTCGGCAATCCTGGTGATGAGCTCATTGCCGCCCATATCCGGTAAATGGTAATCAAGGATAATACAATCATAATGAGCTTCTGACAGCTGCTGAAAGGCGGCTTCCCCGGAGGATGCGATATCTACTTTTACTGTTTCTCCTTCCAGCATACCCGCAATCTGCGAGGATTCTATCTCGTTGTCTTCAACTACAAGTATTTTTTTTGGTTCTTTTTTACTGAAGTACAGTATGTCGGTAAACAATGCATTCAGTGATTCATTATCAAGTGGCTTTAACTGGAAACTCCTGGCGCCGCGTTTAATTGCCAGGGCAGCGTTTTCCTCCCCAGAAATAAGATGGATAGGAATATGCCTGTAACTTAAATCGTTACGCAGCAGATCCAGCACCTTCCAACCACTGGTGTCAGGTAGTTTTACATCCAGTGTAATCGCCACCGGCATAAACCGGTTAATAAAATCGAATACTTCAATATAGCTGACGGCAATAACAGCTTTCAGATCATTTTCATGTGCTTTTTCTAAAATGATTCTGCCAAAACGCATGTCGTCCTCTACTATCAATATTACTTTATCTGAGGAGATAATATTCGTTCTGTCATCTCCCGATTCATTAATCATTTCATTTACAATACTGAGGTTTTTTGTTTCTCCGCCGTCTGTGGTTATCCTGAGTGAATGCAATATGGAATCGATTTCCCCGGTTCCGGTTCCCAGTGAATACTGGCGGTATCCATTGTTGTTACCTGGCGCGGGTTTGCTAATTATATTTTCAACCACTGGTATAAACAATGTAAACGTACTGCCTTTGGAAGGATGGCTTTCCAGTTCGATGGATCCGCCAAGTAATTCTGCAAGGCCCCTGCTGATGGATAATCCCAGTCCTGTTCCTCCATACTTTCTGCTTGTAGAACCTTCCGCCTGCTGAAATGCTTCAAATATGATATTTTGTTTTTCCTGGGGTATCCCAATACCGGTATCAACGATGGCAAAGGCAACCACTTTTTCTGCATTGTCTAAATTAGGATTCGCAATTTTCCAGTTTTTAGTGGCTTCGTATATTTTTAATTTTACTTCTCCTTTCTCTGTAAATTTAAAAGAATTGGAAAGGAGATTTTTAAGTATCTGGTTCAGCCGCTGTATATCAGTTTCCATGGACAACGGAAGCTTTTTATCCGTTTCAATAGTAAAGCGCAAATGCCGCGCTTCAGAAATCGGTTTAAAAGTAGTTTCTGCAAAAGCTGCAATTTCTGCAAAGCGTACGGGTGAAATATTCGCAGTAATAAACCCGGATTCAATCTTGGAAAGATCGAGGATGTCATTGATCAATTGTATAAGGTCATCACCGCAGGAATGAATTGTTTTGGCATACCTGATCTGCTTATCGTTCAGGTTTCCTTCTCCATTTTCATATAACTGCTGGGCCAGAATAAGCAAACTGTTTAGCGGCGTTCTCAGTTCATGCGACATGTTTGCCAGGAACTCAGATTTGTATTTGGAGGTAAGTGTTAGCTGTTCTGCTTTTTCTTCCAGTGATTTTCTTGCCTCTTCTACTTCCCTGTTCTTTTCTTCCACTTCGTTTTTTTGCTTAACAAGAAGCAGCGCTTTGTCCTGCAATTCATCATTTGTTCTGCTTAATTCTTCCTGTTGGATTTTTAATTCTCCTGCAAGCGACTGCGATTGGGTAAGCAATTCTTCAGTACGGGAATTGGCTTCAATTGTATTAATAACAATACCAATACTTTCTGTCAGCTGTTCAAGGAAGTCAATATGTGTCTGACTAAATGTATCAAGTGATGCCAGCTCAATAACGGCTTTAACTTTATTTTCAAATAATACGGGCAGAATGATCAGGTGCGTAGGCTTGGCTTTCCCGAGACTTGAACTTATTTTAATATAATTAGCCGGTACTTTAGAAAGAATGATGCGCTCTTTCTCCAGCGCCACCTGGCCTACCAGGCCTTCACCTATCGAAAATTCCGTTGGAATATGTTTGTCTGGTGTATATCCGTACGCAGAAAAAAGATTTAGCTTGACCTGCTGGGTTTCATCATTTTGTTTCAATATATAAAACGCGCCGTAATGCGCAGTTACTACCTGGGCAAGTTCAGAAAGTATTCTTTGTGTAACTGTTTTAAGATCTTTTTGACCCTGCAGCATTTGGGTGAATTTTGCAAGGTTGGATTTTAGCCAATCCTGGTCATGGTTACGAAGCGTGGTTTCTTTCAGGTTGGCGATCATCTGGTTAATGGTATCTTTTAAAGCCTCTACTTCTCCCTTTGCTTCTACCCTGATGGTCCTGGTTAGATCACCCTTGGTTACCGCCGATGCCACTTCAGAAATAGATCTTACCTGGGTGGTTAGGTTCTGCGCAAGCTGGTTCACATTTTCGGTCAGGTTTTTCCAAATGCCCGATGCACCGGGAACAGAAGCCTGGCCTCCCAATCTGCCATCAACACCTACCTCGCGGGCAACAGTAGTTACCTGGTCGGCAAATAATGCCAGCGTATCAATCATTTCATTTATGGTATCGATCAGTTGTGCCACTTCACCCCTGGAAACGATGGCAAGTTTCTGTTTCAGGTTACCGGTAGCAACAGCAGTTACTACTTTTGCAATACCCCGCACCTGGTTGGTCAGGTTGGAAGCCATCATGTTTACGCTGTCTGTTAAATCCTTCCAGGTGCCGCCTACACCACGTACTTCAGCCTGTCCGCCAAGTTTTCCGTCTGTTCCTACTTCCCTGGCAACACGGGTTACTTCAAAGGCAAATGAATTCAATTGTTCAACCATTGTATTAATGGTATTTTTCAAATCAAGGATTTCTCCCTTAACATCAATGGCAACCGTTTTTGACAAGTCGCCACTTGCTACCGCTTTTGTAACCTCGGCAATATTGCGCACCTGTGCCGTCAGGTTACCTGTCATTTGGTTAACTGAATCTGTCAGATCTTTCCAGGTACCGGCAACACCCGGTACAAATGCCTGGCCACCCAATTTTCCATCCGTTCCTACTTCTCTTGCAACACGGGTTACTTCGGAGGCAAAAGCCCTCAGCTGATCCACCATTGTATTAAGTGTTTCTTTCAACTGAAGGATCTCACCCCTAACATCAACCGTAATTTTTTTAGACATATCACCGTTTGCCACAGCAATCGCAACTTCTGCAATATTTCTTACCTGGGCCGTCAGGTTACCCGCCATCTGGTTAACGGAATCCGTTAAATCTTTCCAGGTACCCGCAACGCCAGGCACATTTGCCTGTCCGCCCAGTTTACCTTCCGTACCCACTTCCCTGGCCACCCTTGTTACCTCAGATGCAAAACCCCTTAACTGATCCACCATGGTATTGATGGTATTTTTCAGTTCAAGGATCTCGCCCTTTACATCCACACCAATCTTACGGGACAAATCTCCATTGGCAACTGCTGTTGTTACCTCGGCTATATTTCTTACCTGTGAAGTAAGGTTACTGGCCATTTTGTTTACGCTGTCCGTTAAATCCTTCCAGGTACCGGCCACCCCGGGTACATCAGCCTGTCCACCGAGTTTACCTTCTGAACCCACTTCCCTCGCTACACGCGTTACTTCAGAACCAAATGAGTTGAGCTGGTCAACCATTGTATTGATGGTATTCTTTAATTCCAGGATTTCACCTTTTACGTCAACGGTAATCTTTCTTGACAGATCGCCTTTGGCCACCGCAGTGGTAACCTCTGCGATATTGCGCACCTGGCCGGTAAGGTTAGAAGCCATCCCGTTCACTGAATCGGTAAGATCTTTCCATACCCCGCCGACTCCTTCAACCGTTGCCTGCCCGCCCAATTTTCCTTCCGAACCTACTTCACGCGCCACCCTGGTAACTTCTGATGCAAAACCCCGCAACTGGTCCACCATTGTATTGATGGTATTTTTCAGCTCAAGTATTTCTCCTTTTACGTCTACATCAATTTTCCTTGAAAGGTCTCCCGTTGCTACGGCGGTTGTCACTTCCGCAATATTCCTTACCTGCGAAGTCAGGTTACCTGCCATGATATTTACCGAATCGGTAAGGTCTTTCCAGGTACCGCCAACACCGGGTACGTCTGCCTGGCCGCCCAGCCTGCCTTCAGAACCCACTTCCCTCGCCACACGGGTAACTTCCGAGCCAAAGGAATTTAACTGGTCCACCATCGTATTGATGGTATTCTTTAATTCCAGGATTTCTCCTTTTACGTCAACGGTAATCTTTCTTGACAGATCGCCCTTGGCCACCGCAGTGGTAACCTCTGCGATATTGCGCACCTGCCCGGTGAGACTGCTGGCCATACCATTTACACTGTCTGTTAGATCTTTCCAGGTGCCGGCAACGCCTTTTACCTGCGCCTGTCCGCCCAGTTTACCTTCTGTACCAACTTCCAGGGCAACCCTTGTTACCTCGGAAGAAAATGAATTCAGCTGATCTACCATCGTATTGATGGTATTTTTTAATTCCAGGATTTCGCCTTTTACATCAACCGTAATTTTTCTGGATAAATCACCTTTTGCCACGGCAGTGGTAACTTCTGCGATATTGCGCACTTGTCCTGTAAGGTTACTGGCCATTTGGTTAACACTGTCGGTAAGATCTTTCCATACACCACCCACTCCTTTTACCTTTGCCTGTCCGCCCAGTTTTCCTTCAGAACCCACTTCCCTTGCCACACGGGTAACCTCCCCGGAAAAAGAATTCAACTGGTCCACCATCGTATTGATGGTGTTTTTTAATTCCAGGATTTCTCCCTTTACATCCACGGTAATTTGCCTGGAAAGATCTCCTTTGGCAAATGCAGTTGTTACCTCTGCTATATTTCTTACCTGGCCCGTGAGGTTACTTGCCATCTGGTTAACAGAATCCGTCAAATCTTTCCAGGTTCCTGCAACCCCCTTTACCTGTGCCTGCCCGCCCAACTTGCCTTCTGTACCAACTTCCAGCGCCACACGGGTTACTTCAGAAGAAAAGGAGTTGAGCTGATCCACCATTGTATTGATGGTATTTTTTAATTCCAGGATTTCGCCTTTAACATCTACTGTAATTTTTTTCGATAAATCCCCTTTTGCCACAGCGGTGGTTACTTCCGCAATATTTCTCACCTGTGCAGTAAGGTTACTACCCATCTGGTTCACTGAATCCGTGAGATCCTTCCATACCCCGCCGACGCCTTTTACTTTGGCCTGTCCGCCCAGTTTGCCTTCTGAACCTACTTCACGGGCAACACGCGTTACTTCCATCGAAAAAAGATTCAGCTGCTTTACCATATCATTAACCTCTTTCGCAATTCTGGCAAATTCTCCCTGGAGATTATGCCCGCCAATTTCAAGCGGCATCTCCTCTGAAAGATTTCCTTTTGCAACCGAACTGATTACATGGGCAATCTGGATAGTTGGATGAACCAGGTCGGAGACAAGGTTATTAAGTGAATCAATACCCGTGCTCCAGGCGCCTTTTAAACCCGGCACTTCTATGCGTTGGGTGAGTTTACCCTGTTTTCCTATGGTATTGCCGGCGCGGGTAAATTCCAGCATCATTTGCTGATTTAAGGAAATGATGTCATTTAACGTATCACAAATCTTTCCGCTCAATCCTGTCTGATCGATAGGCATCCGGACACCGAAGTTGCCGTTCTTGACTTCTGTCAGAATCTGCAGCAGGTATCTTGTATCTACGGTATCTGTATCCCCAAGCTGGTTGTAGGGACTTATAAGAAAACTACTTTTATTTTTTTGGGCGGGCACCCGCTGTATGGCAGGAACGGGTACCACAGTTTTATTTTTAGTTTTTTGCATAGGTTTTACTAATTAAAACAGTCAATTAATTATAGATATCTTCCGGATGAAATACTGTAAATAAAAATAAGAGATTTTAGGGCAATTCGGACACTTACATAAAGATTTTAAGGATGATTTTCACCAGCCATCAATATTTTCATAGATTGTATTAAGTTTGACATTCAAATATAAACCAAGTGCGGTTTTTTTTACATTTAGTGATTTTTAGGCTGAAAAACGCAGGCTGCTGGTAAAATAACTGGTTAAAATTATGAATATGCTGTCTTTGCATACGAATACCATAAACATCCTCATTATTGATGATGATGAAGATGATTTTATAATCATAAAAGAATATATCAAAAATATTTCAGGGAGGAACAAGTTTGTCATTCAATGGTGTGGGGGCTACCAGGAAGGAGTAGAAGCGGTATGCACGGGCGAACATGATATTTATTTTGTTGACTTCCGGCTCGGTCCTAAAACCGGGCTCGATTTAATAAAAGAGGTAGTCAGCAAAAACTGTGATCAACCATTAATTTTGCTTACCGGGGCAGGAAACCAGGAAATTGATCTCGAAGCCATGCAGGCAGGCGCTGCCGATTACCTGGTAAAATCAGATCTGAATACTGAAAAACTTGAACGCTGCATCCGGTATGCTGTTGCGAGGCATGAATTTGTAAACGCCCTGAAGGCAAATGAACAGAAGTTCCGGGGCATATTTGAAAAAACAAAAGATTTTATTTTTATTGCTGATGAAAAAGGCCTGTTCAAAGAAGTAAACCCGGTTGGTGAATCGCTTTTAGGATATAGCCGTGAGGAAATGTTTGATATGCATTTATATAATTTGCTGGCCGATACAAACGAAGCCCTGGCAATTAAAGAGACTTTACTGCAAAAAGGGGAGATAAAGGACAGGGAATTAACTTTGCTGGCGAAAAATAACCAGCCTATTAATAGTATATTGTCTGTTTCCTATGAAAAAGATGCCAGCGGAATTTTTTATATCCAGGGGATCATCCATGACATTACTGGTATGAAGAATGTTGAGAAAGCCAAGCTCCAGACAGCTAAATTAAAAGCGGCAGAACGGTTGGTGCGCATCCTGGCCCACGAGGTAAGAAACCCACTCAATAATATTATCCTGGCTGTGGAACAGCTGGATCCCGCGAAATTTAAGGAAGAAAAAGTGTATACCGATATCATTCAGCGCAATAGTAGCCGCATCGATAAGTTGATTACGGAGTTATTGAACTCTTCAAGGCCCGCCACGATTTCCCTTGAAAAGGCCACCCTTCAATCTATCCTGGCTAAAAGCATTGCCGCCGCCATGGACAGGATAATATTGAAAAAAATTGATTTACGGCAGGATTATTCCCGAAACGAAGCATGGATAATGGCTGACCCCGACAAGTTGAGCATAGCTTTTCTCAATATTATCATTAATGGGGTAGAAGCTGCACGCCCGGATGCATCCAGCCTGCTGGTGCAATTGAAAGAAGATCGCGACAACTATGTTGTATCAATTACAGATAACGGACACGGCATAAGTGATGAGAACCTCAACCGTCTTTTCGAACCGTATTTTACTTCTAAAACCGGGGGTATGGGACTTGGGCTCTCCACCGCACTGAGCATATTTGAATCGCACAAGGCCCTGGTTGAAGTTAAATCTGTCTTAGGCAATGGCACTTCTTTTAATTTAATTTTTAAGAAATAATGTAATGATGAATTACAACCAGTTTTCAGTTTTTGCAACTGATTGTGCCGGAGGATGCAATTCAGGATCAATGCAAAATGAATCGATTGACCCCATCTGCATCAATAAACTGAATTAGTTGTTCCGCAGCATAGAATGAATTTTTTCATACTACTATTTTTATTCCAAATCTAAACCGTCCTGTCTTTTTCATTTGATTGGAAGGCAGGCTGGGCCTTCCCTTACATACCGAATTATGATTTAATACATACCCGAATGATTAAATTGACACCTGAATGCTTAAATACCTGAATACTTAAATACCTGAATACTGCAAAAGCCCATCGGGCTTTAATATGCGTAACCCCGGGTGCAAACCCGGGGTATATAAAACCAGCGCCAACAACTCCGGAAGGAGTTGAATGTTGAGATTTGCAGTAAGGGTTTGTCATCAGATTGATGGCCGCTCCCCAAGCAGTGATTTTTTGCAATCACAATAGAATTTCTATTTTTTTAATAATGTAACGTGCTGCATTCAACCTCCTGTCTACCGGACAGCTACCCTGTACACACATCTTTTTTCTTTCGATATAGCACACGGATGACACAGATTAAACGGATTAGCACGGATTTTTTCGTCCGAAGGGCGCCAAAGCAATCCGTGTTTATCCAATCCGACTGCATGCAAAAGGATTTTCAGGATTTTTCTGCTCCACAGAAATAAAAATCCATTTAATCCGTGTCATCCGTGTTCCCTATTGAACTTGTGTGTACAGGGTAGCTGCCGGACAGGCAGGCATGCGGGGTTGGCCTATGACCTGTTGCCTGACCCGGCTAAGCAATCAAATTAATTTTGAATCCGAAGAATGTACAGGGGTAACAAACACAAGGGTTTTTTTGTGTAAAAAAATACTCAAACCACGGTTAAAAAATCCTGCTGCAATATTGTAATGACTGCTTTGCGGGAGAATTGAATAAAAACACAAATATTCATATTCATGGCTTATCCCATGTTTCCCATAATCTTATCCAATTTTATTTATTCAATCATGCCATGCAGTTTTTGAATTTGTTCTGCAAAAATTAATTTGATGCCGTGATGGCAGATTTTTTGAGCTACTTATTGCCTGAAACATTTTTTTAACAGTAAAAAGTATTTTTATGAAAAAAAATAGGATGGTAATGGTTGCAATATTTGCATGTATCACATTTTTCCTGCCGCATTCACTAAAGGCCCAGGGCGATAAAGACAAGATCCTTAATGATTGTAAAGGTGTAAAAACAGCTTTTATACAAACAGATGAATCAATAAAGAGCCTTTTCAATAATTCCTATGGATATGCCATCTTTCCGGACGTTGGTAAAGGGGCTGTTGTGGTAGGCGGGGCCGGTGGTAATGGAGCTGTTTATGAAAAAGGAAAAGTAATCGGCACCGCTAAAATGGTACAGGTAAGCGTAGGCGCGCAAGTGGGCGGACAGGCGTACCGGGAAGTTATTTTCTTTGAAAACAAAGACGCATTGGATCGTTTTAAAGATAACAAGTTTGAATTCTCCGGGCAAGTTTCAGCAGTTGCGCTTAAATCAGGTGCTTCAGCCAATGCTAAATACAGGGAGGGCGTAGCTGTATTTACCCAGGAAAAAGGCGGGTTAATGGCAGAGGCATCAATTGGCGGACAGAAATTTACCTATAAATCCCTGTAACATTCTTAGTGCACTTTTTATTCCTGATATATTGAATCAGGCCGGTAAAAAATCAATAAGAGCAGTCTTAAGCAGGCTGCTCTTATTGTAATAAATGTATGAAATGTTTAATCAAACCGCTTCCAGCATAATTTCTCAATATTTTTTTGAGTAATACCAGGAGCATATCTGAATGCGGATTGACTGATGTTAATAGGGTATCTTAATCCGGGTTTTACATCCATTGCCCGGAGAGGTTTCTATTTTTACTTCTCCATTAAATGACTCAACCCTGTTAAACATATTTGAAATGCCTATCCCTTTTCTTTTTTTATTTGGGTCAAACCCTTTGCCGTCATCAACTACCCAAATGTTAATGATTTTGTCTTCTGCTTCTATTGCGACGCTCACATTTTTGGCTGCAGCATGTTTCAGGATATTATTTATTTGCTCCTGCACAATCCTGTATATATTCAGTTTCAGCTCATCATCAATCACCCCGTTTGGCAAATGATAAACAAAAATTACTTCTGTCCTGTTGTCTTTCAGGTTATCCAGCAGCGTCTGCACCAAGTCCTGCAGGTCTACATTTTTTAAAGGGGT
>Ga0193753_10002350_pt1 | contig 15009 bp, 13 predicted proteins | sample H1c2metaG_FD_144925 | JGI IMG/M metagenome (GOLD analysis project Ga0193753, IMG submission 144925) | Soil microbial communities from a riparian zone of the East river system, Colorado, United States - H1c2 | ecosystem: Environmental > Terrestrial > Soil > Riparian zone | place: USA: East... | reverse complement strand
ACTGGTCTTTTTTATGTTGATGTGATCCCTTACCCGGGTTTCGGATGCCGCGATACGTTACAGGCATTTGTTACACCATTGCCGGTACCCGATACGCCGCTGGCCAGCACTACAATAAATTATTGCCAGTTCCAATCTCCAGTATCTCTAACGGCAAAGGCATTGCCGGGACATCAATTACTGTGGTACGCATCGGCCACAGGTGGAACAGGGTCTACGATAGCTCCCCGGCCAGTAACCGCCACAGCTGGCAGTTTTAAGTTCTATGTTTCCCAGAAAGCCATATTTGGTTGTGAAGGATTCAGAAAGGAAATTACAGTGAATATTATCCCAACGCCTGTTGTTTCATTCACCATCAATAATTCAAGGCAGTGCCAGAACGACAATAGCTTTATTTTTTCAAGCAATTCTACCAATCTGAAAAATCCTGGTTATACCTGGGAATTTGGCAATGGACAGACCTATTCATCAACCGATACTTTTTCTGTTTATTACTATTCAGCATCCGGAAATTTTACCGTGAAGCTGAAGGCGTTAAACGCAAATACCTGTGCAGCGGAAAAAACACAAATAGTGACTGTGATACCGAAGCCGGTTGCGTCATTTACGTATCCTTCCCCGCTCTGTGAAAATCAAACATCGGTCACATTAACAGACCAGTCTGCTGTTCCACTGGGTATTTCGGGCATTAACAACTGGTGGTGGAATATAAATGGAACAGCAGTGCTGGGTCAGAAGCCTGCATCTTTTACCACACCCGGTGGGCCTCTTCCTGTAAAGCTTGTGGTTGCCACAGCAGAAGGTTGCACATCGGACACCAATACCACAACGCTGCATATAAGCTATCAACCCCTTCCTGCATTTGGCATAGGAGGTCAGTTATGTAATAATGAAATTATCCGTTTCGCAGATCAATCATCGATGCCTCCCGGGGCAAATGGGGAAATGATTACGAAATGGAACTGGACTTTTGACGGTTCCGGCACCGCGGCTGTTCAAAACCCATCATCTTTTTTCAATACCGGTACACACAAAGCCCTGCTTATTGCGGAGACCAGTATCGGGTGCAAAAGTGAACTGGAACATAGTTTTGATATCTACCCAAAGCCCACCATAACATTAGATATCAGCGATTCCTGTGTTTTTGTCCCGGTAACCTATACAGCCAATGACCTGGCGGGTAACGTGATCAAATGGAACTGGAATTTTGGCAATGGCTTTAAAGAAAAGACTTCCAGCTTTACAACGATATATTACTCCGAAGGAGACAGGGCTTTTACACTGATAGCGCAAACTGGTAATGGTTGCAAAGACACCATCTACCGTCCATTCATTGTTTTCGATAATAAATCTTTTGCAGGAAAGGATACCGTAGCCGCGTTTGATGAACCGGTTCACCTGAATGCGGGGGGCGGGCCTGGTATGCAATACGTATGGTCGCCGGCAACAGGTTTGGATCATTGGGATATTGAAAAGCCCGTAGCAACACTTGACCGGGAGCAGCTTTACCGGTTAAACACAGTCACTGACAAAGGGTGCAAAAAGCAATCACAGATACTGATCAGGCGGTATGCGGGACCTGAGTTATACATTCCAAACGCATTTACGCCAAATAATGATGGAGCGAATGACCTGTTTAAAGTAATTCCTATCGGTATTCAATCGTTTGGCTACCTGGCTGTATATAACCGTTTGGGTCAATTGATCTATCGTACCACCAACTATCATGACGGATGGGATGGAACATTCAGAGGAGAGCGGTTAGCCACAGGCACATTTGTTTATATTGCGCAGGCCACCGATTACAGGGGAAAACCATTATTCCAGCGGGGAACAGTGACACTAATAAGGTAGACTGGCGCGGCTGCCGGCGGATATGGAAATACAGACATCTGCTAACGGATATGAATATGCTAAATTAAAAGTCGCTGCGACCAGTTGCAAATTGGAGTTGCTGATTTTGAGCTCAGAACTTTTAAATTGTAAATTCTGCAGTATCTGTGCCCAAGGGAGCCCAACTACAGGTAAAGGCTTTATTGGAAACGGTCGGGGATGGCACAGTTGGAGGACCGGCTACCTTTCTAAATTTAATCCGGCGACTAATACGTGGCAATAATTAACTTGGCGGCATGATAAATATTACTAAAACCAAACAAATTGTCAGCTCCGAAATGGGTGATTTCCTATTGCCATTGGGTTATAAATCCATAAAAGTAAAAGCCGATATGGTTACATCATTTGAAAAAAATGATGCAACCAATTATTGTGAATTTCATTGTCATGTTAACAAGTACAATGATTTCCAGTTGGTCTATGGTTTTAGCTTTGGGATTAATGAGGTTGTGCGGGTATTAAAAAATATTGATTCTCATGTACCATTAGCCAATTATAAATATGAAGTAAAGGAGGCGATTACTGGAATCAGCCCGGGGCTATTGCTTGATCCCCTGCATATCAGCAGGGCATATAAATTTTTTGACACCGGGATGGAACTCTTGTCCATTATTGGAGAAATTAAGTTGTTTTACAAAAAAAATTTTGTTCCCTTTTGTAATAAATATTCAAGCCTTGTTGAGTTGGATAAGCTAATGAATTCGGATGATGATTTTTGGCTGGATAGTACTGGTAAAAGCATTCCCATTTCTTTTTTCCATGTAACACGTTTGATTATTTCAAAAATGTCAAACAGTCCACGCTATGATGAAGTAGTAGATCGGAATTTTCAGGCTTTAGAGGCAATTTGGAAGGCCGAAGGCGCTACTTATGACAGAACAGATGAATCAAAGCCAGAAGTATTTACTGCTAACTATCTAAAAAGCGCATATTCTGAAAAGGAGTAAACCGTAAGAAGAGCATCAATGACTTCCGTGTAACTCAAATCTCCGGGAATGAAGAGTATAATTTAAGCACGTGAATTAACCCTGAAATATCTTAAGCCTGTTGTAATAAGGCACTGGTTTAGTGAAGCCGGGAAAGATGCAAAGTATCTGTTGTCAATGAAGCTGGAGAAAAAGGGTTATCGGTTTAATGGGGAAACAATAACTATGCTGATTTTTGTTTAAGATAATCTAATAACGCCGCCGCTTTTTCAACAGGAACCCGTACGGACCGGATCAGTAAACCGCCATCAATATCCTGACCAACAACGATACCGGCGAAAGCATCTTTAAGGAGTTGCCAGCCTGTGCGATAGGAAAATTGAATGGCAGGATTGCTGCTTTCTATGTCAGTAAATTATTTTCAGGATGAAAAAAGAATCCATATTCAAGGTTACGATGTTGAAATGGCGATAAAAATGCCGCATCGGTATAATTGGATTCCATGTGTTGTAAAGGAACGCAATACAATTTCTCCGGGCTACCAGCAATGCTTACGGCGGACCGTATATCTCGGGCACGGCATTCTATTATAAGTAGATTGACGTACGGGTGGACAGATTGCTATAGATTAGGACGCCCGAAAAATAAAACATACCCATCAGCATCTTCTATCTCAAAACCCCTTACATCATCGCTGTTATCATGGATGGGCTTGCTGAACGCAACACCATTCGAACGGTATTCCTCAAACAACCTGTCTGGTTCAGCAGCAGAAATATAAGCATCCGATGGTGCCCACTGGTGCCTCGTACGATTAGGGATGGGTTTTATATCAGGAGCAACTGCTTTGAGCATAATGGAAATATTGTCCCGGCCAACAATAGCCCAATAGGGATTGTCATCCGGGCCAATATACCGGACTTCAAATCCAAGTTTATCCACATAGAATGAAACCGAAATTTTCAAGTCTGCAATGATAAAACATGGCATGATATAAGTGAGATTTGTTATTGTTTCAAGAATTAATAGCTGCAGCCTTACGCAAACAGGCGATCTAAAACATTCATAAGGCCCTCGTTATACAGAATGTACCCGCCATTATCGCTATTGGTGAGTACAACAAAGCCGGTCTTCTTTTCCAGCGAGACCATGCTAAGGCTTTTAAATCCTGGTTGCCCGCCGGAATGCAGGATAATATTGCCGCCTGGTCTTTCCCGTACCGCCCACCCCAACGCCCAGGCGCTGGCGCCATCAATTTTTTGGTCTGCCGGCAGTTTTACCTGGGGTCTCAGCATTTCCGTTAAACTATTTTTATTGAGCCGGAAGGGATCATGCTCTCCGGGCGTAAACAGCCCGGTAATAAAATGGGCGTAATCTTTTGCCGAAGTAAGCAACCCGCCTGCAGCAGCATAACGTGCCATATCGGTGGCATTTTGGTGGGGTTTGGAAATTAATTTTCCATCAGCACCATGGGCCAGTGCCTCGTTTTTGCCGATGGCCCCCGTCCATTCGTAGCCGCTGGCGCTCATGCCATGTGGCCTTAATACATTTTTAACAAGGTACTCGCCAATATCGGTGGCACAAACCAGCAGCCCCGCTTCATATTGACTGCATGCATTGGGGTTTACCTTTCCGGTCAGCTGCGTTACAACGCTCTGCAGGTAAAAATAACCTTCGCCCGAATACTCAAAGCTGGTACCCGGGGTAAAACTGATTTTCAAAGGGTCATCACCCGAGCGCCAGTCATGGAAACCCGTTTGATGTGATAGTACATGACGGGCCGTAATCAGGTCCAGCCGGGGATCATTTTCCAGGAACCGCGTTGTTGTATACTTCACCAATGGCGTATCAAGGTTCATAACTCCTTTCTCGCACAATTTCATCACGGCATAGGCAAACACCGTTTTGCTTACCGAGGCAATTTCAAAAACAGTATCCGTGTTTACCGGCGTTTTTGAGACGGCGTCCCTTACACCAAATCCTTTGTTCCAGCTTATTTTTCCGTCTCTCACAATAGCAATAGAAAGCCCCGGCACTTTTCTCTCTTCCATCAGCGGGGGGATTAGTTTTTCCAGGTCTTTTGCCAGTGGCTCCGGTAACTGATTGTGCGCAACAGAAGCTGCAGGCAGGCCCATTGCCGTAAAAAAAACGGCCTGGCTGCCCATGAGAATGAAATTGCGGCGTTGCATGGTGAGGTTTTTTACATGGATAAATGTAAATAAAAGGATAATATATACCCGGAAGAATCTATGTGAAATTTATTTTTGTGGAATTATTTTGAAAACAGGCGTAGGGGGCGGGGGACAAGGATGCCGCCGGGGGCCAGCCGGTTGGGAACCGGGCCATGAATACCCTATGGGATGGAAACCTTAATTGTTTTGGTGCAGAGGAGACAGAACTTTCTGCGAATGACATCCGGGATATAGTCAAAGCATTTGCAACCATACCGGTAATGGGTGAACGCTATCCTGCACATTTGCAAAAAACGGTGGACAAATAAAACATATTACAATGAAAAAAGTACAGGTAATCGTAGTTGTCGGTGCCGGGTCCATTGGACAGGCAATTGCACGAAGAGTGAGTGCAGGCAAACATCTAGTTCTTGCAGACCTGCGGCAGGAAAATGCGGATGCTGCTGCAAAAGTCCTGAGAGACGCAGGCTTTGTGGTGAGTACTGCTATCGTAGATGTTTCTTCAAGAGCATCAGTGCATGCACTTGTTGAAACTGCTACAGCAATTGGCGGAGTAACAGGGCTTATTCATGCTGCCGGGGTTTCTCCTTCCCAGGCATCCCCATCCACTATACTCCATGTGGATTTATATGGTACAGCATTGATATTGGAAGAATTTGGAAATGTAATTGAAAGAGGTGGTTCAGGTGTTGTGATTGCATCACAATCAGGACATCGCTTACCGTCATTAACTCCTGAACAGGACGAAGCGCTTGCGACCACTGCAACCGAAGAGCTCTTATCACTTCCATTTTTACAATCCGGTGCAGTTGATAATTCGCTATTCGCTTATCAATTATCAAAAAGAGGGAATTCTTTGCGGGTGAAGGCAGAAGCTGTGCGTTGGGGTAAACGGGGTGCACGCATCAATACCATTAGTCCCGGCATCATTATGACACCACTTGCCAATGACGAATTGTCCGGGCCACGCGGAGAAGGATATAGAAATATGATAAATAAACCTATGGCTGGCAGAGCAGGCACTCCCGACGAAGTTGGAAATGTTGGTGCTTTATTGATGGGGCCGGACGGCGCTTTTATTACCGGGAGTGATTTTTTGATGGATGGCGGTGTTACCTCCGCCTATTGGTATGGCGACCTGGCCCCGAAATAAAAATAATCAAAATGAAAAAAGTAATTATTATTGGCGCAAGTGGAAGCCTGGCTCAATACGTTATTGATGCACTGAAACAAAATAAAGACGTAGCGCTGACATTGTTTGTAAGAAACAAAAACAGGTTAATGCAATGTTCTGCCAGCTACTATTATATTTGCCTGAAACTTCCCCTGTTCACAGCAAACTTTTGGCTGTTTGTATCATTTCAGCAACTTGCTTTACCTGATAATATAGATTTGTGTAGTATGATTCACAACCGTTGAGCAAAAACCTTATGTTTTATTTACCTTTTCCAGGCGGCACAGTATTGACGCTTATTATCATATCTGCCAGAAAGGGTTAATGTAATAAAATGAAAATCCGGATGAGCAACATAAAAGAAACCAAAAAAGGATGGACAGCCATTGCGCTGCATGTATTGATATGGGCCATGGTTTTTTTAATTCCTTATATTTTCAGCGCTGGTGCAGACAGGGACTTTCATCCGCATGACAAGGGCCGGGACAGTTTTCTTCACCTGAATACAGCACTCAACTTTTTTTGGCTGGTGCTTTTCTATTTTAATGCCGGCTGGCTGATACCGCGTTTAATCTATACAAGAAAAATAGCATTGTATATTTTAACCGTTGCCACCATGTTTTGCGTAATGATACTGCTGGATAGTATTTTATTCCGCGTGATGTATATTCCGCACGGCTTCAGCATCTATCATTCTGCAGGAAATAATTTTATTCCTTTTGTATTTACCATTGCCGTAAGCGCCGCCTATAAAGCCATTGCTGATAAAAACAGCGCTGACCTGGTTATTAAAGAAAAGCAAAGCGAACATTTAAAAACGGAATTGTCTTTTTTACGATCCCAGATCAGCCCTCATTTTCTTTTTAATGTATTGAATAATATTGTGGCGCTGGTGCGTCTGAAAAGCGATGACCTTGAGCCGACAGTAATGAAGCTTTCATCGCTCATGCAATATATGCTGTATGAAACGGACGAGGAAAAAGTAGCTGTGCAAAGCGAAACAGCATATTTACAGTCGTATATCGATTTGCAGCAACAGCGGTATGGCAATGAATTAAATCTGCAGGTGCATTTTGATATAAAAGAACCATGGCATACAATCGAGCCAATGCTCCTGATTCCATTTGTGGAAAATGCATTCAAACATGGCGGTATGGTTCAATCTCCCAACATTCAGATCAGCCTTTCAGTTGCTGACGGCGAACTGCATTTTATTGTGATAAATACATTTGAAGAAACCAAAGCGGTAAAAGATAAAACATCGGGTATTGGTTTAGCGAATGTGAAAAGAAGACTGGAGCTTTTATATCCCGGTAAACATGTTTTAAAAACAGACAAACAGGCTGATTGGTTTATTATCGATCTGCTGATAACTTTACAATGATGATGAAATGCATTGCGATTGATGATGAACCCCTGGCGCTGCAACTGCTGCAGGATAATATCAGGCATGTTCCTTACCTGGAACTGATTGCCGGCTGCCGCAGTGCATTTGACGCAATGAAAGTGCTGGAAGAAAATAAGATTGACCTTATTTTTATTGATATACAAATGCCCGGTCTTACTGGTTTACAATTTATAGGAAGCCTGGCCGGCAAACCCCTGGTTATTTTAATAACGGCCTATAAGCAACACGCACTGGAAAGTTATGATTTGGATGTAATTGATTACCTGGTAAAGCCTGTAGCACTGGATCGTTTTGTAAAAGCGTGTAATAAAGCAAAGGAAATGTATGAATTAAAAGCAGGCAAAAATGAATCAATGCCTCCGGCATTTAACTATTTTTTCCTGAATGCTGGTTACAGCCAGGTAAAAATAATGTTTGATGATATTATCTGGATGGAAGGTGTACGGGATTATGTCAAAATTCATCTTAAAAGTACAGGCAAACCTTTCATGTTTCGTAACACCCTCAAAGCAATTGAACAGGAGCTTCCTTCAGGTAAATTTATCCGTATTCACAAATCTTATATCGTTGCTATTGAAAGTATTACTTCTATTAGAAAATCCAGCCTGTTTGTAAAGGATATGGAGTTGCCCATTGGCGAAACTTTCAGGGATGCTGTTGACAAACTGATGAGGAAAGGCTTTTAATAAAAATGATGGATCCGTCTGTCCGGTTTTTTCCGGACATTAGCATTGATAATTATTTTGCCTTTTTCAGCGTATGAAAAGGGTGAAGGCGTGTTCGGTCTGAAAACCGATGTGCAGGCTGCCATCCTCAACCATGCCTGTGATTTGATGAAAGCCGGCGAAGTGTTACAGACCGGTAAACTGTATCGCGGTTTTCTCGAAGGGTATAGCATTCAATTTATTGAAGCAGACAAAGATTATTATCAGAATTATGTGGGTTATGGTGGCTGGTATTACGGTTCCTGGGAATTTCCGCTCTGGCAGGTTGTGTGGCCGGATAAGCAACAGTTGTTTCCCTGTGAACATGGTTTTAACCCCGCCTGGAAATTCAAGCAACCTCTGCTGGACAGGAATACTGATTTTAAATTTTATGAGGAGCGCAACCTCGCCGTGTTTACGACCAAACAGGCTTTTGAGGGCGAACCTATCCTGTATGTGTACCATAATATGGATGGTGAATGGCAGTTTCTGACTGAACTGGGCGCAGACACGGCTAACACAATGGTTGTCGCCCTCTCACAAATAACCAAACTTGATCACACTATCAATGAAATCTATCATTTACCATATGGATGGCGGGCATGGCGTGTGGACAGCCACAGTGATTGGCAAACGGAAGAATATGAAATTGAGGAGGGGAAAGAAGAATAGTCGTTTCGCTGCAGGTACGGAGTGAGGCCGCCTGCGGCGAAAAGGAGGGCATAGCAGCAAACCGCTGTTAGCGGCTGTCTTAAACCATATTTTTAAGGTCCATAATCAGAAAAAAAATCATCGTCCCTATAATAACAATTATCAGTCCTATATTAACAAAGGCAGCTATATTTTTTATATATTTCAATTTCTCTTTTTTTGCCAAACTTATAATACTAAACAAAAGACCAAGTGTCATACTTAGCAAAAGCAGCATAATTATCATTCCTAATACGGCTGAATTGTTTATTCTGACCCTAAAAATCGCCGTAACATTTGCAACAAAAATTAAAAAAAGTGAAAAAGTCAAGACTGAAAAACCGAACGCTATTTTAGAAAAAATTGCGATCTTTTTCTTGAACAAATATTCGTTTTCGGGTAAAATGTCCGTCATTATTATTCCTTATTTTTTTGCGAAGAAACTAAATTGTTTCTTGTACATTTATTTCACTTAATATTTCATAATGCCATTTCATTAAATTAGAGCACAGTCACACGGATAGCTGCCAACGGCCAGGGTATTGCCGAAGGCGGGCTTTTTAGCACTACCCTTGAATTGAAAAACTAAAGTTTAGCCAAGCACAAAAGTGTCATAAAACCCCGTCACCCCCGCTTTTGGCAATACCTTGTTAGCGGTTCGTTGTTTTTTCGTTTGTCGGCTCATAGTAAAGCGTTACTGCACCACCACTAAAGGTTTTAGCCTTTATGAGTTTAAGAATAGTTCTGTCGTTTAAATTTTCAAATAATGGCAAACCGCTTCCTGCAACAACAGGGTGAACACAAAGTTGGTATTCATCAATCAAATTAAGTTTCATTAGCTGTATAATTAAACTCCGGCTGCCAACTAAAATGTCTCTACCTGGTTGTTGCTTGAGTTCTAAAACTTCTTCTTCAATGACCCGGTTTGCTAACTTTGCACTTTCCCATTCTACATTTTTCAACGTGTGGGAAAAAACTATTTTTTGAATTTTATCTATCGCCATAGCAAAGTCGTCCATTGTTTTTTCACCTGAAGGATTTTTCACCAGAGGTTGCCAATATTCCATAAGTTGGTATGTTATTCTACCGTATAGAATTGCATCTCCCTCATTTAATAGTTCCGTATAATGTTGATGTATTTCTTCATCTGGAATACCTGCTGTATGGTCGCAAAACCCGTCAAGTGTCATATTGATTGCTGCAATTACTTTTCTCATATTTTTAAGTTTATGTCAATCCAAATTCGTGTGTCGTTTTTACAATTACCGCTAACGTAAACGGCTTGCTGCCGGGCTGGCTTCTGTGACCCGTCGGCCCAGCTGCTGAACTTGGTTAATAAATTGAACTTGAATATAACAAAGACTAAGTTTCAAAACGGTCGCACCTAACAACTGCTAATTAATGATCTGCTACCCATTGCAATAACGTCGAGCCAGCCGGGAAGCAAACCGCCTGTTGGCAGCTGTTTGTCGCCTTAAGCGAGTTGCTTATTGTATTTTATTAAGGCTTTGTTTTTTACAAAGTCAATCAAGAGTCCGATTAAAATGAATGTAAAACTACTGAAGGGATAGCTTATTATGGAAGCGAAAATTAATTGTCCATCGCTTTCGAAATTTAATATGAGCCCCCAGTAAATGTAAAAGCCTAATGAGTGGACCAGGAAATACATTATAAACATTATCCAAATAATTTGTCGTTGGAAAACTTGTCCGGATTTCTCAATTTTATTGGAAAGTGAGATTAAACATAATACCAGAGTCAAAATGAAAACGACTGATAAAATTTTAGTTGTCAACTTTCCTACATTGCTATAAGGGTCGTTGCTTGTCAAATTAGAAGCAATTGATTCAATAATCGAACCCGGAATAACAGAAATAACAGGGACAAAAAAGGTCGCCGTTAATAGTACTGACCCGGCGGTGAAAATCGAACCGATGATGAGTCCACTATTGAATTTAGCAATTTTCATGAGCTATTTTGCCGACTTTACTGTTTTTGCACAGCAGGGCGAACTGATTTTTTAAAATTTAGACCATGAACTTTGTTGCATTTGTCGACGGTGCAAGGTTGGTTTGGAATAGGTAAAATAGCAGCCAACTCATGTATTTATGCTATCAAACTCCGCTGCCGAAAAATTAAAACGCCTGCCGATCAACTTTTGCATTGTTAATAGTACAATCCGTTTTAGGACTAACCGTTTTTAAGCGTTTGTGAACGGTTATTGCGCCTTAAACTGGGGCATAGCTTCGCTATCCTCAGTCACAGGAAGATTACCAGTTTACATGATTCCGCAATCAATGTAATACTAAATATTTAGAGTTTATAGCCCCTGCCTGTTTCCGCACAAAATTTAATTTACCCTGGAAGAGATCAGGGTTGGCGTAAAGGTATTTTCATGGGGCCATGTTAAGCAATGAAACCCGCAAAAAAAACCAACCTATCATTAGGAAGCCCATTTCGTCTACAGCAGGGTATTTGGCCGGTTTGAAAAAAAACAATCCACCGGCTTATGCCTGCTGTAAAGATTTGATCGGGCAATATTTGCTTGCTGCCGGGTAAACGGTATAAAAAATGCCTATCCCTGATTTTACAAAAAAGTTTAATTGATTTTAATCAAGGCCGGGCTGGCAGAACTACTGTTATTTTGTAACGATACAGACCAATTGTCTACTGTCGGGCGGACGGTCCGAAGCGATGGGATACTTCCCCATTTGCTGCAAGTGTTACCCGACAGCGGCAATTAAAAAACAAAAACCATGGAACATAAAGCCAAATCAATCCGGCCATTCATTGGAGCCAAAGACTTTGACATTTCACGGCGTTTTTACCGAGACCTGGGGTTCCGGGAAAGTATATTGGATCATACTATGTCTTATTTCAAAACGGAAGGAGCCGGATTTTATTTGCAAAATGCTTTCGTGCAGGATTGGATAGACAATACAATGGTTTTTATGGAGGTCGATGATGTCAAAAGGTTTTGGAATGAACTGGTAGCTTTAGATCTTGCTGCTAGATATAATAATGTCAGGCTTGTTCCTGTACGGGAGCAGGTTTGGGGCAGGGAATGTTACTTGCATGACCCCTCAGGCGTACTCTGGCATTTTGGAGAATTTAACGCCAAATAAAAATATCTGGGAAATACTAGGAACTGGGTTGACTGTTTTGTAAATGCCGATAATATTGACTAAGGTATTGTCATGTTAGAAGCTAGCACAAACACATACCTGCTTTTGAATCTTGCACGCCCACGAAGAAAATGTAATGGTATTTAATTAATGTGTCCCGTTGTAAAAAGTGGGGTTTTTTTTGCAAAACAATCACTGCTGCACCTGGAACAGTGGACTGCCTGGTTGTATGGTTCCTGGTATCATAAGCAGTCGCCGGGCCACAGATCTCAATACTGTTTGTATAAACATAATTGCTCAACCGGCAATATCCGGGCAAACGGATCTTAATTTTAAATTAAAGTCTACTATTTTTATGGACTAATTAAAAAAATGCTTACTATTGGCCAGATAATTCCGGCTGTATTTATCATTACTTAGTAAGCCTTTTGGCATGATTTAATGAACAGTTGCAGGGGTAAGCTACAGCTATTCAGATAAATGCCAATACTGGTATACAGGGCGATGCTGTTTTTATTTGTGTACGGCGCTATGCTTACCAGTTAAGAGAGCATAAAATAAGGCAGTTCAGTTTTGAAATGGATGCCAGATCTATCATTACCTTTCCATTTTACCCGCAGCAGGTAGAAAAGACTGGATGGGAGGGTGCTGTTTAAACCGGAGAAATGGAAGTAATTTAATGGAGTAGTAATAAATATAACGTAAAATATAACGTAGTTGGATAAACGCGATTACGATGCGATAGTAGTGGGTTCGGGGCCGAACGGTCTGTCGGCTGCAATAACACTGCAGCGGGCAGGCCTGTCTGTGTTATTAATTGAAGGAAAAGAAAATATGGGTGGTGGCATGCGCTCAGCAGCATTGACATTGCCGGGTTTTACGCATGATATATGTTCCGCCATACATCCCATGGCAGCGTTGTCGCCGGTTTTTTCTGCGCTACCGCTCGAACAGCATGGTTTAGCCTATAGCTACCCGGCGATAGCCGCAGCTCACCCTTTTGAAGATGGCACTGCTGCCGGGTTGTATCAAAGTATCAATGACACTGCAGCTTCACTGGGAAAAGACGAACAGGTTTACCTTGACCTATTAGGACCGCTTGTAAATGACTGGCCCAAAATAGGGGATGATATACTTGGCCCTTTACATTTTCCCAGACACCCATTGCTGATGGCCCGGTTTGGATGGCATGCTTTGCAGCCTGCCAGCTGGCTTTCAAAAAAATTTGTAACAGCAAAAGCAAAAGGTTTATGGGCCGGCATGGCGGCGCATGCCATTCAGCCATTGTCCAATACAGCCACTGCTGCCATCGGGCTTGTTTTAATGGCGGCGGCGCATTTGCGTGGGTGGCCGGTACCCAGGGGTGGATCTGTTTCCATTGCGAATGCACTGGCCGCTTATTTTATTTCACTGGGCGGAAAAATTGAAACAAATTTTTATGTGCAGTCGCTGGAACAATTGCCTTCTGCACATGCTGTATTGTTTGATGTTACGCCAGCGCAATTATTGAAAATTGCCGGGCACAAATTTTCTTCACTGTACAAATGGCAATTGCAGCGGTACAGGTATGGTATGGGCGTTTTTAAAGTTGACTGGGCACTGGACGCACCCATTCCTTTTACCGCACAGGAATGCAGGCAGGCGGGTACCGTACATATCGGTAATACATTTGCGGAGATTGCGGCGAATGAACAACTGACATCAAACGGCGGGTATCCGGACAAACCCTTTGTATTACTGGCACAACAAAGTTTGTTTGATGCGTCGCGTGCACCGGCAGGCAAACATACTGCATGGGCTTATTGCCATACGCCCAATGGTTCCAAAAAAGATATGACCACCTCCATCGAAAATCAGGTAGAGCGGTTTGCGCCGGGCTTTCGCGATATCATTTTAGCAAAGCATACAATGGATACCGCAGCGTTAGAAGAATACAACCCCAATTATATTGGCGGAGATATTAACGGGGGAATAATTGATATACAGCAGTTATTTACAAGGCCGGTATTAAGACGTTCCCCTTATACAACTGCTGCGCGCGGCATTTATATCTGTTCATCATCAACGCCACCGGGTGGGGGCGTGCACGGGATGTGTGGTTATCATGCTGCGCAAAAAGCATTGCAGCAGGTATTCAGCGTAGGTAAAAATTAATTCAATCGGAAACATATTTTTCTCCCAATAATAGGAAGCGTTTATACAATAGTCAAATTGTACTTTTACTCAACAAATAAATAGCAACAAATGTCTTATCAGCCTGTCATTACAAACGAAACGCCCGGAAACGAAATGGCCACCGGTCTGCCTGCAGAGAAAAAATCTTTCATAAGCAATCTTACTGAAGATTGGTGGGCGGTCTTAATTGGTGGAACGATCATTACGGTTGTGCTGCTCATTGCGTTGTTTGCAAACAATTTTAAATTTGAATTGCCGGTATACCAGTGGGCTACCCGTGCCGATCTTTTTGATAAAGTACTTGCCCGGCACAATCTTATTTTAATAACCCTAACAGGGATTATCTTCCTGGCATTGTCATCAGTGGCCATTGTATTGTCTGGCGGCAACAGTAAAAGATACACGGCCGGTTTCGCTCTTATATTCATTTTAGGAATAATCGCTTTAATAATCGCCGGCAATAAAACCATCAATTATTTAGGGCTTGAATACGTCATTTTTGCCCTGGTAATTGGTTTGCTGATTGGCAATCTTACTACTGTTCCTGCCTGGTTAAAAGAAGCAGCGCGTTCGGAATTTTTTATAAAAACCGGTTTGGTGATTTTAGGTACCAGTATATTGTTTACGGATATTATAAAAGCAGGCTTACCCGGTATTTTACAGGCTGTACTGGTGGTAAGTGTGGTGTGGTTTTTTGCGTTATGGCTCAGCCGTAAATTAAA
>Ga0193753_10002349_pt1 | contig 15017 bp, 12 predicted proteins | sample H1c2metaG_FD_144925 | JGI IMG/M metagenome (GOLD analysis project Ga0193753, IMG submission 144925) | Soil microbial communities from a riparian zone of the East river system, Colorado, United States - H1c2 | ecosystem: Environmental > Terrestrial > Soil > Riparian zone | place: USA: East... | reverse complement strand
CGTCGGTGAGGACCGACGCCAGCGGTCGCGCCTCGGTCGCGGTCAAGGTGCCCGACAACCTCACCCGCTATCGCGTCATGGTCGCCGCGGTCGCCGGCGACAAGCAGTTCGGCTCCGGCGAATCCAACGTCACCGCGCGCATGCCGCTCATGGTCCGACCCTCGCCGCCTCGCTTCCTCAACTTCGGCGACACCTTCGAGCTGCCGGTCGTGCTCCAGAACCAGACCGACCGGCCCATGGCAGTCCGGGTCGCGGTCCGCGCCACCAACGCCGCCCTCACCGCCGGCCACGGCCGCAAGGTCACCGTCCCGGCCAACGACCGGGTCGAGGTCCGCTTCCCCGCCGCCGCCGAGATGGCGGGCACCGCTCGCTTCCAGATCGGCGCCTCGTCCGGCCGGCTGGCCGACGCCGCCGAGCTCGCCCTGCCGGTCTGGACTCCGGCCACCAGCGAGGCCTTTGCGGTCTACGGCGAGATCGACAAGGGCGCCATCCGCCAGAAGGTCGCCATGCCGCGCGACGTCGTCACTCAGTTCGGCGGCCTCGAGATCTCGACCTCCTCCACCCAGCTCCAGGCCCTCACCGACGCGGTCCTCTACCTGGTCTCCTATCCCTACGACTGCGCCGAGCAGGTCTCCAGCCGCATCCTGGCCATCGCCGCGCTCCGCGATGTCCTGACCGCCTTCAAGGCCGACACCCTGCCCTCGCCCAAGGAGCTCGAGCGCACCGTCGCCAGCGACGTCGACAAGCTGCGCGCGCTCCAGAACCCCGACGGCGGCTTCGCCTTCTGGGTCCGCGGCTACGAGTCCTGGCCCTACCTCTCCATCCACGGCGGCCACGCCCTCATCCGCGCCAAGGAGAAGGGCTTCGACGTCCCCGCCGACATGCTCGAGCGCAACCGCGGCTACCTCAAGACCATCGAGCAGCACCTGCCCTGGTACTACCCGCCCGACGTCAAGCGAACCCTCCGCGCCTACGCCCTCTACGTCCGCAAGCGAATGGGCGACAAGGACGTCCCCGAGGCCCATCGCATCATCCGGGAGGCCGGCGGATCCGACAAGCTGTCCATGGAGGCGGTCGGCTGGCTGCTCTCGGTCATGACCGGCGACGGCGGCTCCGCCGGCGAGCTCCGCACCATCCGCCGGCTGCTCGACAACCGCGCCACCGAGACCGCCGCCACCGCCCACTGGGTCACCAGCTACAAGGACGGCGGCCACCTCCTGCTCGCCTCCGACCGGCGCGCCGACGGCATCATCCTCGAGGCGCTCATCGACGACTCGCCCAAGAGCGACCTCATCGCCAAGGTCGTCCGCGGCCTCCTCGCCCACCGCACCCGCGGCCACTGGATGAACACCCAGGAGAACGCCTTTGTCCTCCTCGCCATGGACCGCTACTTCCGCGCCTACGAGAAGGTCACCCCCGACTTCGTCGCGCGCGCCTGGCTCGGCGACGCCTACGCCGGCGAGCACGCCTTCAAGGGACGCCAGACCGATCAGCACCGCATCGACGTGCCCATGGCCTACCTGTCGAAGATGAAGGGCGGCGCCCAGGATCTCATCCTCCAGAAGGACGGCAAGGGTCGCCTCTACTACCGGGTCGGCATGACCTACGCCCCCAGGTCGCTCTGGCTCGCCCCCGAGGACCAGGGCTTCGCGGTCGAGCGATTCTACGAGGCGGTCGACAAGCCGTCCGACGTGGTCCGCATGAAGGACGGCACCTGGAAGATCAAGGCCGGCGCCCAGGTCCGCGTCCGCCTCACCATGGTGGCAGAGAGCCGCCGCTACCACGTCGCCCTGGTCGATCCGCTCCCCGCCGGCCTCGAGCCGATGAACCCGGCCCTCGCCGTCACCGGTTCGGTTCCGCAGGACCCGAAAGCCCAGCAGAGCAACCCCTGGTGGTACTGGACCCAGACCTGGTACGAGCACCAGAACCTGCGCGACGAGAGGGTCGAGGCCTTCACCTCGCTCCTCTGGGAGGGCGTCCACGAGTACACCTACGTCGCGCGCGCCACCACCCCGGGCCGGTTCATCGTCCCACCCACCAAGGCCGAGGAGATGTACTTCCCCGAGACCTTCGGACGATCCGCCTCCGACCGGGTGATCGTCGAGTAGGCGCCTCGCTACTTGAAGATCTGCAGCAGCAGCGACTGGGCCACCCCGCCGACGCCCTCCGCCACGATCGATCCGATCGCGATCGTGGTGAGGGTGGCGTCGCTGACCTTGAGCCAGCGCCCGAGCACGATCCACATGAGGAAGCCGCCCACGAAGAACGCGATGCCGAGCGCCGGCGACAGGACCAGGCCGAGGCCGAGGCCGATCGTCTCCGGCATCCACTTCTTCAGCGCCGGGATGTTCTCCAGCACGGTGTAGATGATCCCGACCAGCGCGCCGATGAGCAGCCACCGGAGCGCGCCAGGCGGCAGCGCCGACATGCCGGCCTCGAAGATCTGCGCGCTCTTCGCCCACATCTTGGCGACCGGGGCCGGGTGGCCGGGCCCGTCGAGCACGAGCGGCTTGGTCCGGTGGATCTCGGTGAAGACCAGCGCCGAGATGATCGCGCAGGGCAGGATGGTCGCGCCCTGGGCCCAGAACTGCCAGCGCGAGGGGACCCGGAACGCCCGCCCGTAGACCATGTCGGTGGTGAGCATGCTGGCCTGGGCGCCGCTGCCGGCCACGAAGCCGGCGCCGGTCAGGTTGGTCTCGATCCGCGATCCGCCCATCGCGCTGGTCACGCCCTGGAGCAGGATGCCCATGACGCGGGCCGGGTTGAACGTGGTCTGCGCGGCCGCGCGGGTGGCGATGATGTTCTGGATCAGGCCGGCCACCACGATGAGGACGATGCTGATGAGGAACGGCACCGCGAAGCGCCACTTCAGGACCAGGGCGGTCACCACGAAGACGATCACGGCGAGCGCGGCCACCACCTTGCCGGGCAGGATCGGGTCATCGTCGTCGGTCTTGCCGCCGAGGGACAGGATGGAGCGGAACGCCCCGGCCAGCGTGCGCCAGTTGATCGCCATGACGGTCAGGCCGGACGAGACCAGGAAGCCGAGGCCGGGCCAGAAGTAGCGGTGCGGCGCCTCGGGGTTGGGCGTGTGCGGGGCGAGGATCATGAGCAGGACCGCGCCGAACAGGAAGCCGACGCAGGTGCGCATGCCCATGAGGTAGGAGCCGCCGATCGCGAACGGCGACCACGCGATCGCGCCGCCGTACATGGCCAGACCGGCGATGGCCGTCTCGGCCGGGACCACGGCGAATCCGTCGCTGTTCATGACCACGTAGGTGGCGCCGAGCGCGAAGGTGATGAGCAGGAACAGCGGCTGGCGCCGGTCGCCGTGATCGACCAGCGACTTGATGACGCCCTCGACCGCCTTGGCCATCGGCCAGGGCAGCTTCTCGCGCAGGACCAGGATCTGGCGCAGCGGGATGACCATGACCATGCCGACCAGGCTGGACACGATGCCGAACAGCGCCATGTCGACCAGCGAGTACGGCACGCCGGTCATCGCCTTGGCCGCGTAGAAGTTGCTGATGAACCCGAGGCTGCCGCCGGCCGAGCCCATGGTCGCCACGATCACCATCTCGGTCGAGGTGATGGCGCGCCTGGCCAGGAAGAAGCAGGCGAAGAAGAACAGCGCCGCGATGGTGGGCCCCTCCTCGATGACCCCGAACGAGAGGGTCAGATAGGAGTTCATCGCGCACAGCACCCCCGAGAGGATCAGGCCGGCGATGATGCTGCGGGCAGTCAGACCCGACGGCGGCTCAACACCGGGCGGCGGCGGATAGGCTGGTTCACCATTCACGGTCCCGAGCCTAAGCGAAACCGTCGCCCGCGGAACCGGGGACGGTCGGTAATGCGCTGACCGGTCTTGTCCCGCCTCGAAGCGGCCGATTTCACGCCCGCACGCGCCCGGATCACCGCCTCGGCCCTCGACCGGGCTCGGCGGCCCACGCGACCGCGCGCTCGCGTCGCCCCGCGCTATCCCACCTGGTGCCCGATGTCGTGTGCCTGCCGCTTCCCCGCGCGCGATCGAACAGACACGACGGTTTGCTTGAGGCCCGCGCTCTGGCCTTGATACGCTGACCCGTCGTGCGGCTCGAAGGTTCGCCCGGGCCTGAGCCGCGAGGAGATACCTGCATGTTTTCGTGTCGATTGACCTTCCTTGGCCTTCTTTGCGCCGCCTCTCTCGCGCTCGCCTGCGGCGACGATGGCGCGAGCAGCGGTCCGTGCGAGACCGATCCGATCCCGTCCGATTGCGGCGCCACCTGCGATGAAGGCACGCCGTGCGCTTCCGGCTTCTACTGCGGAGGGGACGGCACCTGCACCGCCGACTGCACCGCCGGCGGCGGCGAGTGCGACGAGGGCGAGGCGTGCAGCCTGGACGGCCAGTGCGTCCCGGCCGGCACCGACGACAGCGGCGACGCGGCCGACGACAGCAGCGACGGCGGCGACGACGGCAGTGACGACGGCGGCGACGACGATTGCCCGGCGGTCCAGGTCAACCTGACCCCGGTCGTGCCCGTGGTCGTCATGCTCATCGATCAGAGCGGCAGCATGGACGAGCCGTTCGGCACCTCCGACCGCTGGGAGTCGCTGAAGGACGCGCTCATCGGCAACGCCGACGACGGCGTGATGTTCGACCTGCAGAGCCAGCTCAACATGGGCGCCAGCCTGTACACCAGCCACAACGGCGACTCGGGCGGCGACTGCCCGCTGCTCCAGGAGGTCGGCCCGGCGATCAACAACGCCAGCGCGATCGCGTCGCTGCTCGAGGACAACGGACCCGACGACGACACGCCCACCGCCGAGGCGGTCACCGCGGCCACGGCCAGCTTCCCGGCCTCCGACAACCCGCGAATCATGATCCTGGCCACCGACGGCAACCCGGACAGCTGCGTGGATCCGGACGCGCACACGCCGGAGACCCAGGCCGCCTCCGAGACCGCGGTGCAGGGCGCCTTTGACGCCGACATCACCACCTTCGTCCTCAGCGTCGGCGACGACATCGCGCTCGATCACCTTCAGCGCCTGGCCAACGCCGGCCAGGGTCTGGACCTGGCCTCCGGCGACGCGCAGTTCTACCTGGCGCTCGACCCGGCCGCGCTGGTCGCCGCGTTCGAGGAGATCATCGGCGGCATCCGCACCTGCGAGATCGACGTGGACGGCGACGTCGACCTCGACCGAGCCGACGAGGGCACCGTGGTCCTGAACGGCGACACGCTCGAGTACGGCACCGACTGGAACATGCAGGACTCGAACTCGCTCATCCTGCTCGGCGACGCCTGCGACACCTTCCTCGGCGCCGAGTCGGTCGCGCTGACGGCGGAGTTCCCGTGCGGCGGCGTGGTGGTGGTCGACTGACCGGTCGACCCGAGTAGCGGACGCGAGCTACGACGCGAGCTGCACCTCGCGCGGGGCGCCGATGAAGCGCAGCCCCGCGAGGTGCTGCTCGCCGTCCACCCGGCTCCAGGTCACCTGCGCGGCGCACTCGTAGACGCGCCCGCTGTCGGGGCTGGTGATGCGCAGCGCGCCGCGCTGGCCGGGGCTCAGCTCGGCGCCGATCACGGCGCACACGCCGCCAGCGCCGAGGTTGAGGAGCTCGATGGCGCACAGGCCGGGGCCGAGGCGCAGGCTGGCCGGCATGTCGACGTCGCAGCGGGCATGCCGCCGGCGCGTGAAGGTGCCGGAGCCCTCCGGGTGGCCGAGGAACGGCTCGCGGCCGAGCAGCCGGTGCAGGGCATCGAGCCGGTGGCGGGCGGGAGGGGCGAAGCCTTGCCCCTCGACCTTCCGGCGGGCGAGGAGCTGGCGGTACTCGAAGACGAGCTCGAAGAGATCGTGCATCTACCTTGGTTGTACGCATTGCAGGCCTGGATCCATTTCCCGGGCATGCAGAAATGCCTCTTAAACCCACTGTGGTGGTGACGTAGCGCAAACCAGGGCGTGGCTGCGTGACAACAGTTGCCCGGCGGATTGGGGGGTGATAGCCACATTCCAGGATCTGCCGTCGAGTTCTTCCACGGCCGATGGCTCATGTAGGTTCAGGTATGCAGGCGGATCGAGAGGTCCACGAGACGCTGGAGATCGACGCGGACCTCGCCGCGGTCTGGCGCGCGTGGACCGAGCCGGAGCAGCTGCGCGGCTGGATGGCGGAGCGCGCGGAGGGGACGGTGGCGGTGGGCGAGCGGGTCCGGCTGTCGTGGGACAGCCTCGGCCTCGAGCTCGATCTCGACGTCGTCACCTGCGAGCCGGAGCGCCGCCTGGTCGTGCGCGGCGGCGCGGCCGGGCGACCGCCGCAGACCCAGTCGGTCGAGCTCAGCCGCGCGGCCGGTGGCACCCGGGTGGCGCTCGCGCACCGCGGCTTCGCGCCCGGTCCGGCCGGCGAGGCCGAGCGCGCCGGGACCGCGGCCGGCTGGCACGTGATGCTGCGCGTGCTCGCCCACTATCTGGACGGGCGAGTGACGCGGCGGCGTGAGTGCGCGGCGGTGCTCGCACCGGTGGCCGCGCCGCTCGCGGTGGTCGGCGATCTCCTGCACCGGCCGGACGGGCGCGCGGCCTGGCTGGTCGACGGCGACAGCCCGGCGCTGTCCGAGGGGACCCGCTTCGCGCTGCGCGGCCCGGGCGGCGCCTCGATGACCGGCCGCGTGCTCGCCGTCGCCCCGCCGTTCGAGCTCGCGCTGACCTGGGACCAGATCGACGGCGTCGTGGTGCTGCGCGCGATCCAGATCGCGCCCGGCGCCAGCGTCGACCCGGTCCTCGCCGTCGCGCAGGCGTGGAGCTGGTCGCCGGAGCGCCCGGCCTGGCCAGCGGCGCGCGCGACCCTGGAGGCCGCGATCGCGCGGCTGGTGCGCGCGGCCGGCGGGGCGCCCGGCGGCGCCGCGTGAGGCACCGTTCGCCATACCTGGGGTAAGGTTCCCGCCATGCAGACCGCCGTGGTCACCGGCGCCGGGCGTGGGCTCGGCCGACTCATCGCGCAGGGGCTCGCGGGCAAGGGGCTCGCGGTCCTGGTCACCGACGTGGACGCCGCCTCGGCGCGCGATACCGCCGCCGCGATCGGCAACGGGGCGTGGGCGGTGGAGCAGGACGTGCGCGACGCCGACTCGCACCGTCGAGTGGCGGCGTCCGCGGCCGAGCGCGGCGAGCTGGCCGTCTGGGTCAACAACGCCGGCGTGCTGCGCTCCGCGCCGGCCTGGGACCACAGCGACGACGACGTCCGGCTGCAGATCGAGGTCAACGTGCTCGGCCTGATGTGGGGATCGCGCGCGGCGGTGGACGTGATGCGCCGCCAGGGCCGCGGTCACATCATCAACATCGCGTCGATCTCGTCGATCGTGCCGGCCCCGGGGCTGGCGGTGTACGGGGCCAGCAAGCACGCCGTGCTCGGCTACTCGATCTCGCTGGCCGGCGACCTCAAGCACGCCGGCATCCCGATCCAGGTCAGCGCCATCTGCCCCGACGCGATCGACACCGACATGACCCGCAACGTGAAGGGCGACCGCGACGCGGCGCTCCTGTTCAGCTCGAGCAAGCTGCTCCGCGCCGAGGACGTGGCCCAGGAGGTCATCGGCCTGGTCGACCACCCGCGCCTGGTGGTGATCCGCCCGCGCATGCGCGGCGCGCTGGCCCACATCTTCCGCCCCTTCCCCGGCGTCGGGCTCCGGGTGCTCGAGCAGTTCCGCAAGCTGGGCGAGCGCCACCAGCGCCGCGACCACGGCTGAGCTGCGAGCGGCGCCGGGTCAGCGGTAGAAGCGCAGGCGGAGCACGAACCGGCGCCAGTCGGTCTCGAGCCGGCGGAGGTCGCGCCCGGTCACGGCGACCAGCGTGTCGATGCCGGTCGGGTCGCGCTCGTACGACGCGGTGAACTCGGCGTAGTACCTGCGCAGCAGGCCCTGCTCCTGGAGGTAGTAGAGGAGGTAGCGCGCGGCGGCGTAGTAGAGGCCGCTCGCATCGCCGTAGAACTCGCCGGGGTCAGCGGACAGGAGCTGGCGCAGCGGCGGCGCGGTCCCTGCCTCGAGCGCGCGCTGGAGCGCCGGCAGGCGCCAGTTGACCAGGCCGATGATGGCGCCGTCGCGCTCGCCGGCCTGCTCGTACAGCGAGCCGAGCCCCTCGTTGAACCAGGCCGGGCAGCGCGGGAAGTTGGCGTCGACGTACGGGTGAACGATCTCGTGCACCAGCGTGCCGCCGCCGGTCGAGATGTCCATGACCAGCGCCCGGTGGATGCTGTCGAAGTACCCGTACGGGGTGGTCGGCGCGGCGCCGAACAGCGCGCGCGCGTTGCGCCGGTAGCTGTCCCCGTCGCGGAACAGCCAGATCTCGATCACGGCGTCCGGGTCGCGGATGAAGTAGGCGGCGCGCAGCCGCTCGACCGCCCAGCGCACGATGATGACCGCCCGCTCCTCGACCATCGACGGCGCCTCGTCGCCGGCGACCACGAACGGCGGCTCGATCACCATGTGGAAGGCGCTGGTGATGCGGGCCCGCTCGAGCCGCTCGCGCATGGCGGCGAGGGTCGCCCGATAGCGCGGGTCCTCGGCCGTCTGGCGCGCGCGCGACGGCGCGATGGTGATGGCCTGGCTGGACGGCTGCACCGACTGCTGGCGCGCGCCATGTCCGCACGTCGCCGCGGCGAGCATGCCCGCCGCGACCACAGCACGCGACATCGTGCTGGCCAGCCATCGAGCTGGCACCGACCCCAGTTCCCCCGCCACGGACCGCTCCCACCGGTATAGCACGGCCCGCCAGCGACGGTAGACACCCGAACCGGGCGCGAGGAAGACCTGGCCAGGCGGGCGCCCGGCCAGGTCGAGGTCGTCCGGGTCAGATCAGGGAGAGCCGTACACCGACGCGGCGCCCTGGCGATCGCGGGTGGTGAGCACGAGGTCGCCGCCCTGGGTGCCGTTGCACTGCGGGTAGTGCATGACGGAGCTGGAGTCGTACGTGGTCAGCGCCCGCCAGTTGTTGTCCTCGAAGCACGTGCCCGACTCGGGGCGAGTGTGCTCGTGGCGGAAGCCGATCGTGTGGCCGAGCTCGTGGCGGAGGATGCCGGTCAGCGTCCACGGGTTGATGTTGCCGAAGGAGGTGGTGTCGATGCTGAGCTGGCGGTTGCGGCGGGTGGAGCTGGGGAAGAACGCGCTGGCCAGGAACTGCCCGCCGCTCACCCGGCGAACGTTGAACACCACGCTGTTGTTGGTGCGGGTGCAGTTCCCGTCCTGACCGGAGTTGTGGACGAAGTTGACGTGAGCGGCGCCTTCCCACGCGCCGGCCGCCCCGTTCATCGCCGACACCACGGCGTTGTACTGGCTGGTCGAGAACGCGCCCGTGCCGGTCCGGGTCACGCAGTAGGTGATGTTCAGCGCGGCAGACGACGACCATCGGTCGTCCTGTCCGCCGACGCGGTTGATCGCGAGCCCCTGCTGCGCGGAGCCGATGCCTCGAGCGGCGTCCTCCGACGCGAGGTAGTCGCGGTAGTAGACGGCGAGCTGGTCCAGATTTTCGGCCGGCTCGTCTCCGTTGACGATGTAGACCCCGTCAGAATCTTTGTATGCCTGATCCTGAAATTCTTCCCAGCTGAGCGGTTCGTCCTCCTCGGATGAGCAAGCAGCCATGGGTACAACGAGTCCGACAACGACACACAGAGCGGCGATTCTCATGTCTCCCCCTTCCATCGGGCATCAGGGGTGGCCCGGCGGCGGCTGGCGCTGCAACCGCCATACCGCGACTGTGGGGGATTCAACGCCCGGTTATCAGCCCGCGCGTCGATCGCTCCGGGGAAGTGAGTACCCACTTCACTGCGAAATCATCAATGCAGTGTATCGAGCGCGAAGCACCTGCAACATATCGCCTCGCGCCGACCGCGGATCACTCGATCGCTCACCGCATGACCAGCCCACACACGATCCGACACAGCACATGGATCGCATCGCATCGCGGTGGACTGGTGCACGCGGAGAGGAAGCCGATCGCGATCAGCGGCGCAGCATCCGGACGAGGAGAACGCCGACGCCGACGCCAGCGGCCAGGATGCCGATGGTCGCCAGCGGGTGATCCTTGGCCATGCCCACGGCGCGGCCGCTCACGTCGACCGCGCGATCGCGGACGCGGCCGCCGACGTCGATGGCGCGATCGCGGACGCGGTTGTAGGTGTCCTCGAGCTCTTCTCGCACGACGCGGGCGCCGTCCTCGATCTGCTCGCGTATCGCTTCGCCGCCGTTGCCGAATTGCTTCATGGTCTTCTCCTCGGGGTGTATCCCGCATCAGGTTGCAGGCATCGTGCCCGGCCCGAGGAGGCGCAAGCCCAGGAAGTTGCAGGGCCTGCGGCGGGTTCAGGACACACCCTCGCCACGGTGTGTCGAAGCGCTACGAGCCGACCGAGGCCGGTTCGAGCGCCTGATACCGCCTCGTATCCTGGTCACCCCGCGACGGGGCGCCCGCTCAGGAGCGAGCCGAGCGCGACCAGAGCTCGAAGCGGTAGCCGACCGACTGATCGCCGTCGCCGTCTGCTCCCTCGGCGAGCAGCGCCTCGCGCCGGAAGTGGGACGGAATCGGCGGAAAGAACGTGTCGCAGGTGTAGCGCTTCATCACGCGGGTGAGGTAGAGCCGCCGGCAACCGCCGAGCTCGATCGCCTGGCGATAGATCTCGCCGCCGCCCAGCACGAAGATGCGGTCGATGTCGGCGCGCGAGCGCGACTGCTCGAGCGCGCGCGCCAGGTTCGGCGCCCGCATCGCCCCCTCGGGGAATTCGAGGCTGACCTGCCGGCTGATGATCAGGTTGAGCCGCTGCGGCAGCGGGCGCCACTTCTGCGGGATCGTCTCCCAGGTGACCCGTCCCATGATGACGGCGTTTCGCATGCCAGGGATCTCGGTCTCGCTGGTGATGCGCTTGAGGTGGGCGAGGTCGGTCGGCAGGTTCCATGGAACGGACCCGCCGGCGCCGATGCCGTCGCCGAGATCCGCCGCGACGACGATGTCGAAGTCGATCGCGTTGGCTCGTAGCGCAGTCAAACCGCCACCTCGAACTTGATGAATGGATGATGAGCGTAGTCGCGCAACTCGACGTCCTCGAACTGGATCTCGTCCACCTTCTTCCCGGGGGGAAGGTGGAGCGTGGGAGGGGAATGAGGGGCGCGCGACAGCTGCTCGCGGAGCCCCTCGATGTGGTTGTGATACACGTGCGCGTCGCCGAGCACGTGGATGAAGAAGCCCGGCACCAGCCCGCACTGATTCGCGATCATGTGGGTGAGCAGCGCGTAGCTGGCGATGTTGAACGGAACGCCGAGCGCCATGTCGGCCGAGCGCTGGTAGAGCTGACAGTCGAGCCGGTCACCCTGCACGTAGAACTGGAACAGCGCGTGGCACGGCGGGAGCGCCATCCGGTCCAGGTCGGACACGTTCCACGCGCTGACCAGGATCCGCCGCGAGGTGGGGTCCCTCTGGATGAGGTCGAGGGCGGCCTGGATCTGATCGATGCCGCCGCCGTCGCGGCCCGGCCAGCTCCGCCACTGGTGTCCATAGATCGGGCCGAGCTCGCCGGCCGGATCGGCCCACGCGTTCCAGATCGGCGTGTGCTCGGCCAGCCCGTCCTGGATGTTGGTCGATCCGCGCAGGAACCACAGCAGCTCGCGCACCACCGCCGGGAACAGGATCTTCTTGGTGGTGACCAGCGGGAACCCCTCGCGCAGGTCGTAGCGGGCCGAGATGCCGAACAGGGACAGCGTGCCGGTGCCGGTCCGATCGGGGCGCTGCTCGCCGCGCTCGAGGATCTGGCGGACCAGGTCCAGGTAGGGCTTCACCGCCTGTGTATAGCACCTCGGCGGCCAGCCCGGGCCGGTCGACGACACACCCTCGGGAGGATCGGACGGGTCGGGGTCAGCGGGGGGCTGCGCCCCAGGGCAGGTGGGCGAGCAGCGCCTGGGCTCGACGGTCGAACCAGTCGTCCCGCTGGCCGGCCAGAGCCTGGCGCAGCGCCGCGGCCAGCTCGCCCGCGCTCTCGAAGCGGTCGCGCGCGGTCTTGGCCAGCCCGATCGCGAGCACGCTGTCCACCGACGTGGGCAGCTCGGCCAGCTGGCTCGGCTGCGGCGGCATCGAGTAGCAGACATTGTAGAGGGTGGTCGGCAGGTCCTTGCCGGAGAACGGCGGGCGCCCGGTCAGGCAGCGGTAGGCGATCGCGGCCAGCGCGTACACGTCGGCCACAGGCGAGACGTCCTCGCCGCGCGCCTGCTCCGGCGCCATGTAGGCCGGCGTGCCGACCACCCGCCCCTCGGTGAGGGTGCCCTTGTGCTGGGCCAGCTTGGAGGCGCCGAAGTCGAGGATCTTCCAGATCGGCACCGACGACGCGCGCTCGAGCAGGAACAGGTTCTGCGGCTTGATGTCGCGGTGGACGATGCCCTTGGCGGCGGCCTCGTCGAGCGCGCTGGCGACCTGGTCGACCAGCCCCTCCAGCTTGTCGGGCGCCAGCCGGCGGCGCTTGCGCAGGTGATGGGCCAGGTCGTGGCCTGACAGGAGCTCCATGACCAGGTACGGCAGGTTGCCGTGGGGCGGCGACGAGTCGAGGATCCTGACCACGTGAGGCGACTGCAGCGAGCCGGCCGCGACCGCCTCGCGCAGGAAGCGCTCGATCGCCCCGGGGTTGTGCATGACGTTGGCGTGGAGCAGCTTGACCGCGACGCGCCCGCCGCTCTCCGCATGGGCCGCCTCGTACACCTCGCCCATCGCCCCGCGCCCGATGACGACGCCGAGCCGGTAGCTGCCCAGCACCCGGTCGGTGTGGCGGCCCGGGCCGCCCAGCTGGAGGGCGCGGTCCAGGTCCTGGCGGACCTCCTGGAACATCGCCTCGCGCTGCTCGACCTGCCGGCGCGCCTGCAGCAGGCTGTCGATCGCGCGCAGCGTGCCGATCCGGGTCGATCGGGCCAGGGTGTGCGCGGTGAAGAAGATGAACTGGAGCAGGACCTGCGTGATGACGTGCATCGACAGCGGCAGCTCTGCGCCGGTGTACATGCCGGGGTCGGCGACCACGCCGGACAGGATGAGCACGCCGAGGACCGCCTGCAGGCCGGCGCACAGGCCGTAGACCATGAGGGCGGCGGCGACGCTCTGGGCGCGGCTGAAGAAGTAGATGCCGAGCACGACCAGGCAGGGCGCGGCCGAGTTGACGCCCCAGTAGAGGATCGCGGTGTAGCCGGTCACGCAGGCCAGCACCGCCAGCGAGACGATGATCCACTGGCGATGCCGCCCAGGATCGCGCAGCGAGAAGTAGAGATAGACCGCGGCCACCGCGTTGACCGCCAGCTCGCCGACGAGGATGTCGCGGACCAGCCGGTTGCCGCCCAGGAACGGCAGGCCAACGATCGCGCACAGATCGATGATCACGCAGAACAGCGCGAACATGCGCGTGCGCGCGATCTCCTCCTGGAACAGCGCCTCGGCCGGCGACGAGGCCGAGCGCGCCACCGACGGATCGGCCGACGGGGCGGACTCGCGGCGGGTGCGGATCTGCACGGTCTCGGCCCGCCAGTCGGCGGGCATGACCGGCGGCGGTGGATCGGACGGATCGGCGGGAGACGACGGCGACGATGCGCTGCTGCGCGACGCGCCGGCCTGCGACGCGCCGGACGGCGACGAGCCGTGCGCGGAGCCGGGGGCGGAGACGGGCGGAGCGGGATCGGCGAGCGACTCGGGCGGCTCGGCGTACGGTCCGGGCGTCCCGCCGAACGAGCCGGGCGGGCCGGCCTGCGCGGCCGGATCGTCGACGCGCCTCACCCCTGCGCGCGCTCCGAGCTGGGTCGGGTCGTCGTCGCCGGGCGGGGGGGGCCGCCGCGTCTCGCGCCCATCGGCCACTCGGTCCAGCATATCGCGGCCTGGCGCGGTTTGGGGCGAAACCACCGGTTTGCCGCGGTTCGCGGGGTACGGCGCGCCGCCGGAGCGCGGTGCTATAAGGGCGGCGAAGCGCATGCCCTCCGCCGCCTCCGGCCCGTCCGGCTCGTCCGCTCCTCCTCGCATCACGATGGCGGAGCTCGCCGGACGCTACGACGGGTTCCTGCTCGACTCGTTCGGCGTGCTGGTCGACGGGCGCGGCGCCCTGCCCGGCGCGGCCGCGATGCTGGCCGAGCTCGACCGGCGCGGTCGCCCGTACCACATCGTGACCAACGACGCATCGCGGCGGGCGGCGACCAGCGCGGCCCGCTTCCGCCGGTTCGGCCTCGACATCGCCGCCGAGCGCATCCTCGGCTCCGGCGATCTCCTGGCCCCGTACTTCGCCGCGAACGGGCTGGTCGGAGCGCGCTGCCTGGTGCTCGGCACCGACGACTCGCGCGCGCTGGTCGGCGAGGCGGGCGGGCGGGTGTGCGCGATCGATCCCGGCGGCGATTACGACGCGGTGGTGGTCTGCGACGATGACGGCTTCCCGTTCCTCGACGGGATCAACGCGGCGCTGTCCGCCCTGTTCCGCGCGCTCGACGCCGGGCGATCGGTCCACATGGTGCTGCCCAACCCGGACCTGGTCTTCCCGGCCGGCGGCGGCGCGTTCGGCTTCACCAGCGGCGCGATCGGCACCCTGCTCGAGGTGGCGCTGGCCCGGCGCTACCCGGAGCAGCCGCCGGAGTTCACCCGGCTCGGCAAGCCGCACCCGCCGCTGTTCCAGGAGGCGATGCGCCGGCTGGGCGGAGGCCGCCTGCTCATGATCGGCGACCAGCTCGAGACCGACATCGCCGGCGCGATCGCCTGCGGCCTCGACGCCGCCCTCCTGGTCACCGGGGTCACCCGCTGGAGCGAGCGAGCGACCGGCGTGGTGCCCACCTACCTCCTGGACAGCCTGTGGTGAAGCGCGGCGCGAGGCCGGGCGCGAAGCCCGGCGCCCGGCCCGGCGGCGGCGCGTTCGATCCGCTCGCCTTCCTGGCCGAGCACGGCGTCGTGCTCGCCTCCGCGCGCGGCCCGGTCGTCAGCGTCGCCGAGGCCGTGGCCGGCGAGCCGATCCGCGGCAGCTGGTGGGGCCACCCGCGCAGCCACGACATCTTCCGCGCGCTCAACGC
>Ga0193753_10002348_pt1 | contig 15018 bp, 15 predicted proteins | sample H1c2metaG_FD_144925 | JGI IMG/M metagenome (GOLD analysis project Ga0193753, IMG submission 144925) | Soil microbial communities from a riparian zone of the East river system, Colorado, United States - H1c2 | ecosystem: Environmental > Terrestrial > Soil > Riparian zone | place: USA: East... | reverse complement strand
CCAGCCCCCGCCTCATCGAACGCTACCGCGACCTCGAAACCGTCTTCAACGTCGCCCGCCTCCCCCAAAAACTCTCATCGCCCATCTCACCCATCTCTGAGCCCGGCCAACCCGAGATCGACGACACGTACCTCAACGTCGCAAAACGCCCCGCGAAACCTCTTATCCAGGGCTACCAGCTCATTCGCAACGTCTTGGCCGCCTTCGCCTCCGACGCATCCTTCTGCGTTCTCTGCGATGCCCGCCGCCACGACCTCATCGAGATCTGGTACTCAGTCCTCTCGGCCGTCCACTACCCCAGCTTCGCCTGGCGCCTCAAGCTCCTCACCTGGCAGGAGCTCGCAACCGCCCTCCCCCAGAACCTCCAGCAATTCCTCGAAGCAAAGTACGGCATCGCCCCCACCTGAATCCCGTCGGAGAATCGCAGGTGATCAATTAACTAAACAGTGTCATCCTGAGCGAAGGATCTGCGGTTGCTCGTAGCGCCAGCCATTTCATCGTCAGCATATTCTGCTCTATTCGCCTGATCGCATTGCCAGAGCCAATCTAAGCCCCCGGCCCATGCGAAGGCTTGCCTTCCTGCACATAGTTCCTGTTCCACTTCGGAATCTCCACCACATACGTCCCCGGCTTCTCAATCACCGCCTGACACCCCAGCCGCGAGTTCAACTGAATATCCGCCGCTGTCTCCATCCGGTCCAGCTCCAGGTCCTCGGCCTCGCTGACACCCTGCGCACCCTCCTTCACCCACAGGTGACACGTCGTGCACGCGCACACACCGCCGCACGCATGGTCCAGAAAGATCCCGTAGTTCTCCGCCACATCCAGAAACGACATCGGCAGCCCATGCCCTTCATACGGCAGCGTATCGAACGGAAACTCCACCGTCCTGCCCTCCGGCAAAAACGTGACCCGAACCATTCCCTCGCCCGCAGGCTTCGACACATCCACTACATCCGCGCTCTTCACATCACTCATAATCAATCTTCCGTCGACTCTCCGGCCGTAGCCTCATCCTTCACTGAATCTTCAATCTTCGCCGCCACAACATCCGGCTCCGAACTCAAAACCTGCGCCTTTGCAAACGGATGCGGCGCCGTCGGCCCCTCACCCATGCTCTCGCCCGCGGCCTGCATCGTCTTGCCCTGCATCGCTCCCGACACCGCCGTATCCATCATCAACTCCGCAAACCGCCGCGTCGCCTTGTCCAGCCCTTCGATCGACTGTCGAATCAGCTTGTAGTCCCCACCCTGCGCCGCAGCCTTCAGATGGGTAACCTCCTGCTCGATCCCCGCAATCTCCTCGCTCGAAAGCATCTGCCACGCGGCATGGCTCCTGCCCTTCTCCACCGCGGTCAGAATCGTCTCGGCCTCGTTCTTCGCCTCGATCACCTGCCGCTCCTGGATATCCGCCTCCGCATGGTCGAACGACGCCAGGATCATGTCCTCCACCTGCTCATCGGTCAACCCATAAGTCGGCTTCACCTCGACCTCGGCCTCCTTTCCGCTCCTCTGCTCCCGCGCGCTCACATGCAGAATCCCATTTGCGTCAATCAGGAACTTCACCTCGATGCGCGGCAGCCCCGCCACCATCGGCGGAATCCCCTTCAGGTCGAACCGCGCCAGCGAACGGCAATCCTTCGCCAGCTCTCGCTCGCCCTGCACCACGTGGATCGCCACATTCGTCTGCCCATCCACACCCGTCGTAAAGTGCTCCGTCGCGCTCGCCGGGATCGTCGAGTTCCGCTGAATGATCTTCGCCACCACCCCGCCCAGGGCCTCGATCCCCAGCGACAGCGGCGTCACATCGAGCAGCAGCAGGTCCTCCGTCGCCGCCGACCCGCCACCAAGAATCTGCGCCTGCACCGCCGCCCCCAGCGCCACCACCTCATCGGGGTTCAGCTCCGTATGCGGCTTCTTCCCCCGCGCACTCAGCCCGAACACATCCTCCACCAGCGCCCGCACCGCCGGAATCCGCGTCGACCCGCCCACCAGCACAACCTCATCGATCTGCGCCGTCTCCAGCCCCGCATCCTTCAGCGCCTGCCTGCAAGGCCCCGCCGTCCGCCCAATCACCCCCGCCGTCAACTCCTCGAACTGAGCCCGCGTAATCTCCCGCAGATATCGCTTGGGCTCTTTCCCATCGACCGCCGGCAGCTCCACATTCAACATCGCCGTCTGCGCCGTAGACAGCAAAATCTTCGCCTCGATCACCGCCTTGCGAACCGCCTGCACCGCCTCGCCATTCCCCCGGACATCCTGCCCCAGGTCCCCAGCAATATCGTCCAGCGCAATCGCAATCAGCAGATTGTCGATGTCGTCGCCGCCCAGGTGCGTATCGCCGCCCGTGGCGATCACCTCGAAGATCCCCTCATGCAGCTTCAGGATGGACACATCGAACGTCCCGCCCCCAAAGTCGTACACCGCAATCAGGCCGTCCTTATTCTTCTGCAACCCATACGCCAGCGCTGCCGCCGTCGGCTCATTCACCAGCCGCAGCACCTCCAGCCCGGCGATCCGTCCGGCATCCTTCGTCGCCTGCCGCTGCGCGTCGTTGAAGTAAGCCGGAACCGTAATCACAGCCTTCGTCACCGGCCCGCCAAAGAACCGCTCCGCATTCTTCTTCAACTGTTGCAGCACATAAGCCGAGATCTCCGGCGGCGTCAGCATCAGCCCGCCCACGCTCACCTTCAGCACCTCGCCCGGCTGCAGCCCCTCCGCCAGCTTGAACGGAAACAGCTTCAACTCCTCCTGCACATCCGCGACATCGCGCCCCATCAGCCGCTTCGCCGAATACACCGCGCTCGCCGCATCCGACATCAACGTCCCGCGCGCCGCATTCCCCACCACTACCCCATCGTCGGTCCAGGCCACCACCGAAGGCACCAGCCGCTCGCCATCCTCTCCCGGGATCACCACCGGCGTCTCCCCCTGCATAAACGCCACCAGCGAATTCGTCGTCCCCAGATCGATCCCTACAACCCGCTCATCCGCCATCAACCAGCCCCTCTATTTCGTTCCTCTTCTATTGTCCTACAATCGCCGCAGCAGAGCGCGACCGCCCGCCTCAACCGCTCGCCATCAGCCGCCGCTCTTGTCATTGCCAGGATTTACGCCGTCCTTCAGAGCGCAGCGAAGACCCACCGCAAACACCTACAGCCGCCACTCTGTCGAAGTAACCCCTACTCCACCACCACCAGCACATCCCCGGCACCCACAGCATCCCCCACCCCTACCCCCACCCGCACCACCCGGCCCGCCTTCGGAGACTTCAGCTCGTTCTGCATCTTCATCGCCTCGATCACCACGACCCCCTCACCCTCCGCCACCTCACTGCCAGCCTCCACCAGCACCCGCACCACCCGGCCCGGCATGGGAGCCTTCACCGCCCGAGGCCCATCGGCTTCCGCCCCGCCACCCCGTCGCCCCTGGAGCGACCGCGGATCGTCCACCTCGAACCCATACCGTCTCCCCCCGATCCACATCCCATCCCCATCCAGAACGCACCGGTACTGCCGCCCCCCAACCAGCAGCGACATCACCCCGGCCTGCAGCATCTGGACATCCACCACTATCGCCCTTCCATCCACCACGCACTCCACCGCACCGGCTCCGGCCCCCGCCGGCAACTCGACCCGCCGCTTCTTTCCCTCGATCTCAAGCCACACCGTCACAGACGTAAGCCCTCCCGTCGCCCTGCCAGAGCCCACCGGCTCTCCTCAATCCTCTCCCCGGCCCCCTCAGCCGGAGCCGGCCCCTTAGCAGTGGCAAACAGAGCCGCCGCCACGGCCACCACGTCCTCCGGAGCAGCCTCCCGCCCCTCCATCCACCCCGCGGCCAGCAAACGCTCCAGATAGCCCGTATCGATCTTCGCCGCGCGAAAATCCTCATCCATCAGGATCCGGCGAAACAGCCCGATGTTCGTCTTGATCCCGCCAATCGAATACTCTTCCAGCGCCCGCAGCATCCGGTCGATGGCGACCTCCCGCGTCTCCCCGAACGCCACCAGCTTCGACAGCATCGGATCGTAGTCCATCGGCACCACCCACCCCGCATACACCCCGCAGTCCTCCCGAATCCCCGGCCCGCCCGGCTGCACCAGCCGCGTAATCAACCCCGGCGACGGGAAAAAACTATTCTCCGGGTCCTCCGCATAGATCCTGCACTCCACCGCATGACCCCGCAGCCGAACCTCCTCCTGCCTCAGCGCCAGCCGCTCTCCCATCGCCACCAGCAGCTGCATCCGCACCAGGTCCAGCCCGGTCACCATCTCCGTCACAGGATGCTCGACCTGCAGCCGCGTGTTCATCTCCAGGAAGTAAAAATTCTCCTCCGCATCCACCAGGAACTCAACCGTCCCCGCATTCACATACCCAGCCGAAAGCGCCAGCCGAACCGCGGCCTCTCCCATCCTCCGCCGCAGGTCCTCACCCACCACCGCCGACGGAGCCTCCTCGATCACCTTCTGGTGCCGCCGCTGCACCGAGCACTCCCGCTCGCCCAGATACAGGCATCCGCCATGTTCATCCGCCATCAACTGGATCTCGATGTGCCGAGGCCGCTCGATGAGCTTCTCCAGATACACCTCTCCCGACCCGAAGCTCCGCTCCGCCTCACTGCTGGCCGCCACAAACGCCGCCGCCAGTTCCTCCGGCCTCGCCACCGCCCTCATCCCCTTGCCACCGCCGCCCGCAGCCGCCTTCAGCATCACGGGATACCCAATCTCCGCCGCAACGCGCACCGCTTCGTCCACCCCCGCCAGCCCCGTCACCGACCCCGGAACTCGCGGCATTCCCGCCGCATCCGCCGCCTGCCTCGCCCGCGTCTTCGACCCCAGCACCCGCATCGCGCTCGCCGGCGGCCCGATGAACGTCACCCCGGCCGCCGCACACGCCTCGGCGAACTCGGCATTCTCCGATAAGAACCCATATCCCGGATGCACCGCATCTGCCCCCGCCTGCCGCGCAATCTCCAGGATCAGATCGCCCCGAAGGTAGCTCTCCGACGCCGGCGCCGGCCCCAGCCGATACGCCTCATCCGCATACAGGACATGCAGCGCCGCACGGTCGGCATCGGAGTAGACGGCCACCGTCGCCAACCCCATCTCCCGGCACGCGCGAATCACTCGCAGCGCAATCTCGCCGCGATTTGCTATCAACACTTTTTTTATCGACCGTCGCAAGCGGCCATTCTACCCCACGCGGGCACCCACCTTCCCCGCGCAAAAACATGGCACGACACAGGCCAGCCGCAAAAAGAAGGGCCTCCCGCAAGGGAGGCCCTTCTCACAGTCAAGAGACAGCAGCTACTGCAGCGTTACACCACCGCTGGTCTTCTCTTCCTTCTTCTTTTCATTTTCCTTGCGAGCGCCCATCGCCTTCTGGCTCCACTCATCGGCCTGCGCCAGGTCAGCCTTGCGTGCGGCATCATCACCGCACTCCAGATCGGCTTTGCGCCGATAGGTCAGGTTGAGGTACTGCATCGCATCGTCGTACGTCTTGTTGATGTCGACAGCCTTCGACAGATACTGCAGCCCTTCGGTCACCAGCTGGTTATTGGCTGCCTGAAGCTTCTGGCACGCACCCTTGCTCTTCTTGGCGTTGCCATTTCCATCGTCGGTCAGCCCGTCTGCGGCAAGTATCGTAATCGCGTTCTTGTAGGCCTGCATCCAGTTCACAACACCGATGGTGTAGTGAGCCTCCGCATCGTCTGGAGCAATGGCGATAACCTTCTTCTCGTACTCCTTCGCCTCATCAAGCTTCTTGATGTTGCGATCGATCGAGGCAATCTGCTTCAGCGCCGTCAGGTCGTTCGGATCCTTGGCAAGCACCGAATTGAAGCCGTCCAGCGCCTTTTGCGCAATCGCGAGATTCTCGGGGGTATCCAGGTTTGGAACGACCTGGTACGAGTAAGCGGTCGCGAGATAGAGCTTCGCCGCGTCATACGATGGGTCTAGTTTTATCGCGTTCTGAAAGTTGCCCACCGCCTCTTCGTAGCGCGCGTTCTTAAACGCCTGCACACCTTTGTTGAGTTGGTCGCGAGCCTTCAGGCGGTTACAACCGGTTGCAGTACCAAGCAGCAGCGCCAGCAGAGCGGCCGTAACCGGAATCCGTGCGGTTAATTTCATGGGGCGAGTCGTCTCCTTCAAATGGGCGCGTGTTTTTTGGGGCAATGAGACCAAAAAACTAAAAAGATTAGTTTCTTGTCTTTCCGCTTGATTGTAACGGCACAAGCCCCAATGTGACTAGAGCAAGCGTTCTTTCCGTTATTAGAAACTATTTCTCTACCGATTATCGCCCGAACTATGATTCTTTATTCATCTTATCTTCTTCCCGTTAAAATCCGATTGATCCCATGAACGATTGCGTACTACACAATACGCCCATCTCGCATTCTGACAATCCTGTCCGCATATCCGGCCGCCTCCGCATCGTGCGTGATCATCAGGATCGTCTGGCCCAGCCGTTGGTTCAAGTCCTTCATCAGCTTCAGAACAGCGGCCGAGTTCTCGCTGTCCAGATTTCCCGTCGGCTCATCGGCCAGCAGAATCGCAGGTGAATTCACAATCGCACGGGCAATCGCCACACGCTGCTGCTGACCGCCGGAGAGCGCCCGGGGCTTGTGTTTCAGCCTGTCCGCAATCCCCAGCAAGCCGAGAACCTCCTCGAACGCTGGATCGAACGCCGTCTCGCGCCCGCCAATGTACTGCACAATCCGGATATTGTCCTCAGCCGAAAGCGTCGGCAACAGATTGTACTTCTGAAACACAAACCCTACTGTCGTCTTGCGAAGATCGGTCCGTTCCGCCCCCGTCATTCCCGCCAGGTCCCTGCCATTGATCTTCACCGTCCCCGAGCTGGTCGGCGTGAGCCCACCAAGAATATGGAACAGCGTCGACTTCCCTGAGCCCGAGGCCCCGATGATCGCTACAAATTCACCCTTCTGGATCTTCAGGTCCACACCGCGCAGCGCATGCACCGCCACATCGCCCACCTGGTACGTCTTCGTCAGCCCCTGAACCTCAATCACTCCGGCCTCACTCATACGAGAGCGCCTCCGTGACATCCTGCTTGACGGCCTTCACGCCCGGCACAATCGCTCCCAGCAACGCTCCAACCACCGCAATTCCAGTCGCAATCGGCCACCACCCGTACACTGTCTCCTGCACCAGGCTTGCCGGCACGGCATGCTTCATCAGCCACTGCGTCCCGTATGTCAGCAGAATCCCCACCACCGAGCCCAGCAGTGCCAGCAACAGAGTCTCGCGAAACAGGATATTCAGAATCAGCCCGGACGATCCGCCCACCGCCTTCAGAATTCCGATCTCCCGCGTCCTCTCCAGCACTGCCGTATACATCGCCATAAACACCACGATGAATCCAACGATGACGGCAACACCGATCACAACGCCGATAAAGTTCTTCAACAACCCCACGCTGTTAATGGAGAGCAGCGTAGTGAACTCCTCCATCGTGTAGACCTGGTAGCCGTGATACTTCACCCGCAGCTCGTCCACCACCGCCTGCGACTTCGTCGGATCGTCCACCTTGAGATAAATCTGGCTCAAATGGCCGGGGTTACCCGTCAACGCCTGCAGTACATGCAGCTTTACACAGATGCGGGCCAGCTTGCCGGACTCGAAGATTCCCGAAACCTTCCAGTCGTGATTCACCAGGTTGACGACATCGCCCACCCGCAGATGTTTCTGCTTCGCATAGAACTCATCCACGACCATGTCGTCATCGTTGACAAGCCGCCCACCCTCTAGAAAATGGAACCCGCCGTTCAGCCTGCGAAAGTCGTCCAGGTCGAGCCCGGTGATCGAATCGAAGCCCGACAGAGGCTGAACCATCGTCCCCATAGCAAACGTCACATGCGGCTCCTGCATCAGAAGCGCCGGAATCTTGTCGCTCATCGGAGCCGAACTCAGCCCGATCGCCGACGACCCCGGCGGACGAAACAGGATATCCGCCCCCACGCCCCGCGCCCGTTGCGCCGTACCATCCAGCGTTCCGTAGCTGACCCCGACCAGCGTCAGAATCATCGTCACTTCAACGGCGATGGCAAGCACGCTCAGCAGGGTGCGAACAGGCCGGTGGCCAAGGTTGGCGAAGATGAGTTTATTGAGCAAGCACTAAGTCTAATGCATCTCGAGCTCCCGGCAGATCCCGCAAAGATTCCAATATTTCGCCCCTCGCTGAATTCTCATGGCAGCCATCCATTGCACATGGCGGCGTCATCTGGGCCCAGCTGTATCCCTCGGCGTAAGCAAGCCAACACTGTCAGCCCCCGCGGCCTGCCCTGCATCGATGACCGCGGAGACCACCCCAAAGTCCAACCGCGCATCCGCCTTCAGCAGAACTTGTCTCACAGACCTCCTCGCCAACAGATCCACCAGCCGGGGAACAATCTGACTCCTATCGAGGATGACGCCGTCCACACGATATCGAACGATATCCGCAGCAGCCTGCTCCACCTCGATCACCACAGGCTGATGCACATCCTGACCGCCCGCAGCTCCACCAATAGTAGAAGGAAGCACCGCCCCAAGTCCTCGTGGAGCGACAGGCACGATCACCATAAAAATGATCAGCAGCACAAGCAGAACATCAATCAGCGGAGTCACGTTAATTTCTGAGGAGAGGCCTTGGGCCCCGGTCGTTCCAGTCGTTGAGAATGCCATCGTAATCATCTCCCAATTCAAATTGGGCGAGCGAGCACTCGATCAACATCATTTCGTGCCAGCCGTAAAAAGCTCCGGGCGGCTGGCCGTCTTGACCATACCGCCCGTACGAGAGCCGTTACGCTGCCTTACTGTCCTGCTTCAACCCGCGGTGTTATCAAGCCGATATTGTCCACGCCGGCTTGATGACCAAAGTCGATGACCTCTGCAACCTTGCTGAAGTCCAGATCTTTGTCGCCCTTCACGAACATCACCTTCTCCTGCCTGGTGGCGAAGATCTCCGTCAGCTTCGGCTCAAGATCGGCTTTATTGAAGGATGTGTCATTGATCTTGTACGCCGGTGCGGCTGCTCCATTTGAGAGCACCTGGACAACGATCGTACGGTCGTTGGGCTGGTCATTGGTCTTGTTCTTGGGGGGCTGGGGAACCAGCGTATCCAAACCTCTCGGAGTAACCGGCACGATCACCATGAAGATGATCAGCAGTACCAATAGAACGTCGATAAGCGGTGTCACGTTCATATCCGACATCGCTCCGCCTTTATTTCCGCCACCCATTCCCATAGCAATCTCCTCTAACGCTCCGGCTCCTCAGGTTGTGAGTCTGCCGTTTTACAATTTCAAAAACTTATTTCTTTGGCGCAGGCGTCGCGCCAGAGTCGTCACGTCGCTCTGTAAGCAGTCCCAATTCGCTCACACCGGCTGCGCGAATGCCATCGACGGCGTCCATCACCTTGCCATAGTTCGCCCGCGTGTCCGCACGCATGTAGACCTTCTTGGCGGTCTTGTTTTCAAGCTTTGCCGTAATCTTCGGCCCAAGGTCGTCCAGAGTCACCTGGTCGCCGCCAAGGAAGGTTCTGCCATCCCGCGTGACTGCCACGACGACTGAGTCTTCTTTATTGGCATCTTCCATGACGATGGCCGCGTCCGCCTTCGGCAGGTCCACGTTCACCTTGTTGTTCAACATAGGAGTGATGACCATGAAGATGATCAGCAGCACCAGCATCACGTCCACCATCGGCGTCACGTTGATGTTTGAGTTGACCTTACTGCCTTCATCCCGCTTATTGATACCCATAACGTATGCTCCGTCCGGTTTGCCTTATCTTCGTCTTTAGCTCTTCCCTGCGGGAGTGCTCCACCCTTCGGAGTCCGTTCGCTGGCGGACTCCGAAGGATTTTTAGAGCGTATTCTCGCAGATCCTGCTCATTGCCTGACGCTTTGAGACGTAGCCTACCGGTGGCTCTGCTTGATGAAGTAGTCCACCAGCTCGCTCGAGCTGTTATCCATCTCGACGTCGAACGCTTCCACCTTGCCGGAGAAATAGTTGAACGTCATAACGGCGGGGATGGCCACGAGAAGGCCGAAGGCCGTCGTTACCAGGGCTTCCGAAATACCACCAGCAACTGCGCCGATACCGGAGGTCTTCTGGGTTGCAATCTGCTGGAAGGCGTTCAAAATACCGACGACCGTTCCGAACAGACCGATAAACGGTGCCGTCGAACCGATGGTCGCCAGACCGCCAAGACCACGCTTCAGCTTCGCGTGAACGATCGCTTCAGAACGCTCCAGTGCGCGCTTGGAGCTCTCTACCTGCTCTACCGTGATGCTGCCACCGGAGCCGAAGCTGCGGAACTCCTGCAGGCCGGCCACGACAACCTCTGCCAGGTGCGACTTCTTGGAGCGGTCAGCAACCTTGATCGCCTCATCCAGACGGCCATCCTTCAACGCTCCGGCAACCTTTGGCGCAAACTCACGCGACTGCTTGCGGGCAGCAGAGAAGTAAAGGGCACGATCGATGATCACAGCGAGAGACCAGATCGACATGATGAAAAGAAGAATGACGACTGCACGGGCCAGATTGCCCATGTTGCCCCAGAGCTGCAGCGGGCTGAAGCCGACCTGCGCCTCCTGGAAAAACAAGGCGAGCGAGGCTGGTGCGTGAGCGAAGTTTGCGAGATGAGCGAGAATCACTGGAATGTTTCCTCCTGGTAGAACTCTAACCTTCTAAATCTTTACCCGTATATCCCCCAGTGGTTCGATGCAGGCGGGAGACACGAGAGACGCCGTTGAGCTATAAACCCTTGTCTAGCCGCCGCCAAAGTTGAAGTTGACGGTTACCGTCGTCTCAACCTCGGTGGGTTCGCCGTTCAACATATACGGCTTGTAACGCCAGTTGCGGACAGCGTCGAGAGCGCTTGCGCGCAACATCTCCGGCCCACTGATAACCTGCAGGTTGGTGACGACGCCCGCCTTCGAGATCATGGCGTGCAACACCACCGCACCCGAAACGTGCGCGGCCCTTGCGATCGGCGGATAGATCGGCTTGGGCTGCGAGATCGCCAGGCCGTTGATGACGCCGCTCGATACGCGCTGCGGCCCCTTCGGAGCTGCAACCTTGACCACCGGTGCGGGCGCGCTGCCAATACCGCCCATCACGCCACCGGGGACACCGCTTCCGCTGCCCATGCCGCTCATTCCAGCGACTCCGGCTACCTGCGGCGGTGCAGCATCTTCCTTCAGCATCTTGATGTCTTTGGGAATCTTCGTGGGAGCATGAAGACCCTGGTCAACCTCGGAGACCATCTTGATCGGCTTGATGATCTGGGCCGGCGGTGGTGGCGGGGGTGGGGGTGGCGGCGGAGGGGGCGCTGTCAGCATCGCGGTCATCGCCGTCTTCGGCAATGCCTCGGGATACAGCAGCGGGATCAGGATCATCGTCGCCAGAATCGCTCCGTTGAACACAAACGTAGCGATCATCCAGTACTTGGACTTGGTCTTGATTCTTCCGCCGGATTCCATCAATGAATCTTCAAACATATGCAGCCTCTTTACTGTGAAGAAGAGCTATTCCTGTTTAGACACCGCATCGTTCAGATTTGTTCCATGGCCAATCACGTTTCGGGAAGTCCGGTCTTTACTACGCCTTCGCCCGCTTCCCGGAGGGCAAGGTCGCAACCTTGCCGCGTCTTGCCCGCCACTCCTGGTACGCCACCAGCATCGGTGCCGCGACAGCAATAGACGAGTACGTCCCAATCAGAATTCCAACTACAAGGGCGAAAGAGAACCCATGCAGTACTTCACCGCCAAACAAGTACAGCGAAAGCACCGTCAAAAAGGTCAAACCCGACGAAATGACGGTCCGGCTCAAGGTCTGGTTGATGCTGCGGTTCACGACATCGGCCAGAGCCTCCTTCCGCGACAGTGCCAGGTTCTCTCGAATACGGTCGAAGACGACGATCGTATCGTTCATCGAGTAACCAATCAACGTTAGGATGGCGGCGATGACGGTAAGGGTTATCTCCTGGTTCGTCAAACTGAACGCGCCCACCGTGATCAGCGTGTCGTGAAACACCGCCACCACCGCCGCCAGGCCATAGATCAGCTCAAACCGGAACCACAGGTAGATCAACATCCCGATCAGCGAGTACACCGTCGCCAGCGCCGCCTGCTTCTGCAGCTGCGCACCCGCGGTCGGCCCCACAATCTCCACCTGCTCAATCGAAAAGGCCGAGTCATGATAGTTCGCGGTCAGGGCATGCTCCACACTCTGCCGCCCGGCATCGTGCGACGCATCCGCCGCCGACGACTCCGGCAGCGCGATGATCACCTTATTCGCCGCATGGCCGCTGGGATCGCTGATGCGTTGAATGCGGAAATCCCGCACGCCGGCCCGGTCCATCGCCTGGCGCACATGGTCCTCATTCGGCGTCTGCGAAAACTCCACCCGCACCTGGGTGCCGCCCTTGAAGTCCACGCCCAGCGGAATGCCATGCCAGAACAGCATGCTCAGCACGCCGGCTACCGAAAAAATCAGCGAAAAGCCAAGGAAATACCACTTCTTCCCAAGCCAGTCGATATTCGTTCCACGAAACAGTTCCACTTTCTTGCACCCTCGGCGGCAGCCTCTTCAGGCCCCGCAATCTCTCAAAAAATCCAAGCTAAATCGACAACGCCGCGCCGCGTTCCTTCTTCTGCAAATGCGAATCGAAGATCACGCGCGATACGAACACCGCGGTAAACAGGTTCGCCAACAGACCAAAGACCAGCGTCAACGCAAATCCGCGTACCGGCCCCGTACCGAACAGGAACAGAATCGCCGCCGACACAATCGTCGTGACGTGGGTATCGATAATCGTCACCCACGCATGCGCAAACCCTTGCTGGACCGCGGCCGCAGCCGTCTTGCCGGCCCGCAGCTCTTCGCGGATGCGCTCAAAGATCAGCACATTCGAGTCCACGCCCATACCGATTGTCAAGATCACGCCCGCAATTCCCGGCAGCGTCAGCGTCGATCCGGTAAAGCCCATGAACCCCAGCAGGATCACCAGGTTCAGCACCAGCGCCAGATCCGCGTTGATCCCGGCGCCCCGGTAGTACACCAGCATGAAGATCATCACGGCCAGCATGCCCGCAATCGCCGCCGTCACACCCTGATGGATCGACGCCAGCCCAAGGCTCGGCCCGACCGTCCGCGTCTCCAGGTATGAGATCGTCGCAGGCAGCGCGCCCGTCCGCAGCATCAGCGACAGGTCCTGCGCCTGCTGCTGCGTAAACCCGCCGGTAATCTCTCCACTGTCGCGAATCGCCGACTGGATGCCCGCAACCTCGCGAACCTTGTTGTCCAGCACAATCGCCATCGACCCCGGCGTCGTACTCGTCGCAGTGTGCGCCTCGGTGTACTTGTAGAAGCGGTCCCCGGCCTCGGTCGTCAGGTTGAACCGGATGTTCGGACGGCCGTTCTGGTCCTGCGAAGGCTGCGCATCGCGGAAGTCCGTACCCTCCACCTCGCTCACCCGCTTCAACAGCCATATCTGGTCCGGAGCGCCCGCCGACCCTGTCCCATGCAGCAGCATCGAGTCCGGGGGAATGACGCCGTTATTTGCCTGCATCGCATCCTGATCCGTCGCAAACGGCCCACCCGTCACCGCATGGATCGACAGCTTCGCCGTCGACTGGATCACCTCTTCCACGCGGTCCAGATTCTCCACGCCCGGCAGCTCTACCAGAATCTGGTTATCGCCCAGGCCATACTTCTGAATCACCGGCTCGCTCACACCCAGCTTGTCAATGCGCTCGCGGATCGTCTCGATCGACGTGTCCAGCGTTCGCGACTCGAGATCGCGGATCGCCGCCTGCTTCATCGTCAGCGCCGAGCTGCCGTCGGTGCTCGTAGCCACGTCATAGCTGGAGTAGTCGATGCCCTGCAGCACGCCGCGCGCATCGCTCAGCTTTGCCGCCGGAATCCCCGACACCACAATGGTCTGCGGACGCGCCGCATCGGTCTTCCCCACGGTGGCGCCAACCACGCCCGCCTTCTGCAGGTCCGACTCGAGCCGGGCTACATCCCGGTCGGTCGAGGAGGCCACCGCCTCGGCGACATGCACCTCCAACACAAGGTGCGCGCCCCCCTTCAGGTCCAGTCCAAGGTGGATACGGTCCATGATCGACTGCTTCAGGCTTCCATGCGGAATGCCCACGATGCCGAAGCAGAAGACCACTAAAATCGCAACGATGAATGCCGTCTTGCCGGCCAGATTCTTGCCCATGATCTTTATAGAAGGGGTAGCCTGCGAAGCTCGATTCCGCCCCGCCCCGCCATCCTTACTTTTTCCTCATCCGTTTCTAACGGTTAAATCGAAACTCTATCTGCAACTGCTGCTATTCAATGCCTTACGCAGCTTCATCCGTCGTGACGGCGGCAATCGCGCTCTTCACAAACTCAAGCTTCACGCCATCCGGCTGTATGCGCAGCACGACCACGTCGTCCTTCACCGTGAGCACTGTTCCCCGGATGCCGCCATTGGTCGTGACCTTATCGCCGGACTTCAACTGTCCCAGCATCTCCTGCCACTTTTTCTGCTTCCTCTGGTTCGGGGCGATCATCAAAAAGTACAGCACTACGAAAAAGAGGATCGGCAGGGCCAGCCCGCTCAAATTGCTCAGTCCAAACCCGCCCGTCTGCAACCACATCGCCAGAATCACTGAAACTCCGTTCCACTACGTATCTGCATTACGACAGCCCGCATCCCCAAAGCCGCGTCAACACGCAAAACTGACGCAACTTCGCGAACAGGCCATAAAGGGTGCCTAGCCCCTAAGCATCGCGTAACCGCCCAACCCTGTCAAGGCGACCCCTCCCCTCCCCCTTCGCCGCACGCCACCGGAACATCCCCTTCGAGCGCATCCTGAGGTAAAACGTATATAGCCCTGACCGTCGCACGCGACCCTATCGCCGCATTCCATTCGCACCCAAGGAAGAATCCCACATGTCCACCCCCCCGACCCTTGCCTCGACCCTTGCCTCGACCCTTGCCCCAAGCCCTGCTCCACACCT
>Ga0193753_10002347_pt1 | contig 15020 bp, 11 predicted proteins | sample H1c2metaG_FD_144925 | JGI IMG/M metagenome (GOLD analysis project Ga0193753, IMG submission 144925) | Soil microbial communities from a riparian zone of the East river system, Colorado, United States - H1c2 | ecosystem: Environmental > Terrestrial > Soil > Riparian zone | place: USA: East... | reverse complement strand
CGAGGCGGGCGGGCGCTGGCGCGAGCTCGGGTTCGCGCTCGAGCGCGAGCTCGGCGTGGTCCCGGCCGACGACGTCGACCGCCAGGTCGCGCTCCTCGGCCGCCTGGGCGAGATCCGGCGCGAGCACCTGACCCGCCCGGTCGAGGCGGCCCAGGCCTACGAGCTGGTGCTGGAGCGGCGCCCCCGCCACATGCCCGCGCTCGAGGCGCTCGAGGAGCTGTACGCGTCGCTCGGCCGACCCCAGGACCTCTTGCGCGTGCTGCAGGCCAAGGCGGAGGTGAGCGCGCGGCCGGTCGATCGCGCCGCGCTGCTCGCCCGCATCGCGGTTCTGCACGAGAGCACCGGCGAGGTGGACGCCGCGCTGGCCGCCTATCAGAAGGCCTTCGCCGAGGAGCCGAACAACCGCGAGCTGTTCAACGCGCTCGAGAAGCTGGCCTATCGCCACGAGCGGTGGGCGCCGGTCATGGACCTGTACGGCGGCGCGATCCGGCTGGTCGAGAGCGGCGAGTCGCGCGCCTACCGGCTCGGCGACCTCTACGCCCGGCGCGGCGAGGTGCAGCTGCGCTACCTGCACGAGCTGGGCGAGGCGGCGGTCTCCTACCTGCGCGTGGTCGAGCTGGAGCCCGACAACGACGAGGCGCTGGCCCACCTCGAGGCGATCTTCGCCCAGCAGGAGGACTGGCGCGGGCTCATCGCCGCGTACGAGAAGCGCGCCGCCGTCATCAAGGACCCGGCTCGCAAGGCGGCCGCGCTGCGCGGGGCCGCGCGGGTGGCGGCCGGGCGCCTGGTCGACCCGGACGAGACCGTCCGCCTGTTCCGCTCGCTGCTCTCGGTCGACCCGACCGATCAGGAGGCGCTGGTCGCGCTCGAGCGCCATCACGAGAAGCTGGGCGAGTGGGACGCGCTGGTCGAGATCCTGCGCTCGCGCATCGCGGTGGTGCCTCCCGGCGACGAGTCGGTCGCGCTGCTCCAGCGCATCGCGCAGATCTGCGAGGAGGGGCTGCGCGACGACGACCGCGCCATCGAGCACTACCAGCGGCTGCTGGCCATGGCGCCGGCCCACAAGCAGTCGCTCGAGGCGCTCGGCCGCATCTACGAATCGACCGAGCGGTGGGCCGATTTCATCGACGTCACCCGTCGGCAGATCAAGATCGCGACCGACCGCAACGTCAAGGCGCTGCTCTACTTCAAGTGCGGCTCGGTCATGGAGGCGAAGTTCAGCAAGGAGGACGACGCCATCCGCTACTACGACGCCGCGATCAAGACCTCGCCGGCGTGCCTGCCCGCGGTGCACGGGCTGCGTGACCTCTACCGCCGGCGCGAGGACTGGCCGCGCGTCATCCAGACCCTCGAGCTCGAGGTCAAGCTCTGGCAGGACGACAAGGAGCGGGCCGGCGTGTTCGCCCAGATCGGGCGCATCTACACGGAGCAGCTCGACCAGCCGGAGCGCGGCCTGCACTACTTCGAGAGCGCGCTGGCGGTCGACCCGGACTGCGTCCCGGCCAACCGGGCGCTGTTCGATCAGTACTTCGACGCCGGCGAGTGGGAGCGGTCGCTGCCGCTGGCCCAGGCGCTGGCCCAGAAGGCGATGCGCGACGGCGACCCGAGCACGCGCTCGGAGTTCTACCGCAAGCGCGGCGTGGTCATCTGGAAGACCGGCGACCCGCGCGCGGCGGCCGAGAGCATCATCATTGCCCTCGAGATCCGCCCCAACAACCTGCTCGCCCTCGAGGCGCTGGGCGAGCTGGCCAAGGACCACCCCCACGCCTACGACTTCCCGGCCACCTATCGCGAGCTGGAGAAGATCTACCGCAAGCGCGAGGACGCGCTCGGGCTCCTCGCCCGCGTGATGGTGGCGCAGGCGGTCATGGTCGAGCGCGACGGCGACCTCGACGAGGCCGAGCGGCTGTACGCCGAGGCGGCCACGCGCTCGCCGGGCGACTTCGGCGTCCTGTCCGCGCGGGTCGACCTCTATGTCTCGATGCGCCGGTGGAAGCAGGCGGTCGAGACGCTGATGACCTTCCTGCAGGGCGACCCGCCCCCGACCCCCGACGTGCGGATCAAGGCGCTGCTGCGCGTCGCGGAGATCACCGCCGACGGCGAGATGGAGGCGCACAAGGCGATCCGCGTGCTGGCCGAGATCATCCGGCTCGACGAGTCGGTGGTCGAGGCCCACTACCTCCTGGCCCAGGAGTACTTCTCGCTCGGCCGCTTCCACGAGGCGCGCGCCGCCATCGAGCGGGTCATCGAGCTGGCCGCCGCACCCGGGCTGGGCGTCTCGCCCGAGCAGCTGGCCCGCTACTACTATTATCTGGGCCGCATCATCGAGGCGGGCGGCGACGCGCGCGCCGCCACCTCGCACTACCGGCGCGCCGCCGAGTACGACCCCGGCTATGCGCCGCCGGCGCTGGCGCTGGCCGCGCGCGCGGCCGACCTCGGCGACCAGGCCGCGGCCGAGACCCTGCTCATCGACGCCGCCCACGCCGCCATGCAGCGCGGCGGCGAGCACGCCGCGGTGCCGATGCAGCGCGGCCTGGCCCGCATCCTCCTCACCGTCGGGGATCGTCCGGCCGCGATCGAGGCGTACCGCGGCATCCTCGCGGTCGAGCCGGAAAACGCGGCCGACCGGATGGCGCTGGCCGAGATCTACGCCCACGAGGACCTGCCGCGCGCGATCGAGGAGGTCAAGCAGGTCATCCAGCGCGACCTGCGTCACGCGCCGGCCTACCGCCTGATGGCGTCGTTCTACGCCCGCGCCGGCGAGACCGAGCGGGCCGTGCGGGTGCTGACCGCGATGGAGGTGCTGGGCTACGCCGAGGATCCCGACCGGCGCGCGGCGTCCAAGGCGCGGGCGGAGCAGATGCTCCTGCCGATCCGTCACCCGATGAGCGACGACCTGCGGCGGCGGTTTCTGTCCACCACCGCCTTCACCTCACCGCTCGGCGAGCTGTTCGAGGCCCTTCTCCCGTACCTCACCGCACTGTTTCCGGAGCCACCGGTCGGCAACAACCTGGCCGCGATGACCGCGTACGACGACCCCGACGTCAAGACCATCGTCGCCGACTCGGTCCGGCTTTTCGGCGTCGATCCGGAGATCTACATCGGCGAGCAGGTGCCGCGCAGCGTGGTCGCGCTCTCGCACCCGCGCCCGGTCGTGGTGGTCGATCGCGAGCTCCTGCGCGAGTCCGAGCCGGCGCGTCGATTCGTGTTCGGGTGGGCGTTCGACGCCATCCGCGGGGGCTACGCGCTGCTCCAGGTGCTCGGCCGCCGCCAGCGCGCCGAGCTGGGCGGCCTGCTGAAGTCGATGCTCTTGCCCGAGAGCGAGCGACCCGGCCCCACAACCGAGTTCATGCGCACCTTGCCGCGGGCCCCCCTGCGCGTTATCGAACGACTGCAGGGAATGGCGAGGCTGGCCGACAGCGAGGAGTGGATCGACAGCATGCTCGCGACCGACCGTCGCGCCGGCCTCTTCGCATGCGACGACTTCTCGGCCGCGACGCGGATGATCGCGCGGGTGGGCGGGGATCACCTCGGCGCGGCGGACATCCAGGCGCTGGCCCTGGTGCTGTGCGGCGAGGACCTGGTCCGCTTCTACCTGTCGGACGAATATCACCGGCTTCGCGAGTCGCTCAGCCGCACACTTCCCGCTGTGCCCTGAGGTCGCAGGGTGTGGGTGAAATTGCGGTGAATCGAGTCAGCTTTTGCCTGTCGATTGGCGTGTCCGGTCGAGATTTCTTCGGATAGACTTATTCCCAACCGCGGTGCTATGTTTGTAGCCCTGGGTACAGGATTTACACGCGGCCAAGCCCCCCCTATGAGTCAGAAGTTTCAGGCATCGGTTCACCATCGAGACGACCTCAGCTTCGTGAAGCTGGCCGGGGTCATCGACGAGGACAACGAGCTCGCCGAGCTCACCGACAAGATCCATGGCGGCACCGTCGTCATCGATCTGGGCGAGGTCGATCGCATCAACTCGTGCGGTGTCCGCGACTGGGTCAACTGGCTCGGCCGGGTCGAGGCCAAGAACGTCGACGTGGTCCTGGTCGAGTGCTCGCCGGCGATCGTCGCGCAGATCAACCTGGTCAACAACTTCACCGCCAGCGGCGTGGTGAAGAGCTTCTACGTTCCTTATTTCTGCCCCGAGTGCGACGAGGAGAAGGTGCTCCTGTGCGAGACCGGCGACATGGGTCCGCCGCCGCACGAGCCGCCGATCTGTCGCTGCGACGAGTGCGATCTGGTCATGGACTTCGACGACATGCCGGACTCGTACTTCGCGTTCCTGGCCAACCAGCGGCGCATCGCCAAGCCGGAGCGCATCCAGTCGCTGCTCGACGAGTTCAACCCGGGCGACGACGAGAAGTCGAAGATCCGCTCGCGCGTGGGCAGCGGCAGCCTGTCGGGCCACAACCTGACCTCGCAGTCGCTGCCGACGGTGCCGTCCCTGCCGTCGATCTCGCGAAGCACCACGACCGGCAGCCGGCCGGGCTCGTCGTTCAGCCACATCGGCAGCCAGCCGGGCATGCACACCACCGGCAACAGCCTGGGTCTGCACCAGGAGATGCGCGGCGGTGGAGCGGTGGTGGCGCGCAGCAGCCCGCTCGTGTTCGCGCTGGTGGCGGTGCTCCTGGTGGCGATCGCCGTGCTCGCCGTGCTCTTGCTCTCGAACTGAGCCGCGCGGGCTCCCCGGATCGGAAGCGCCCTACACCACCAGGCCCTTCTTGTAGGCCAGGAGTTCCTTCTGCGTCTTCAGGAGGAGCTGGTTGGTCTCGAGCAGCTCCCTGGTGCGCGCGCGGATCTGGGTGGCGAGCCGCTCGCGCTCGCGCGCCTCGTTCTCCAGCATCTCCTGGTACTTCCCCTGGACCTCGGCCTCGTCGGTGACGTTGCGCTGGATCTCGAGCGCGCCGACGTGCTGGCCGGTCTCGTCGGTGATCGGGATGGCCGACAGGATGAAGCGCAGCTTCTTGGGGTCGGTGTCGCCGATGACGGTGCCGCTGATCTCGTCGAGCCGGACGTGGCGGTTGTCGCGCCAGCACTGCTGCGCGATGCAGCTCTCGCGGCAGATGTTGAGCTCGATGACCTCGTAGCACTTCTTGCCCTTGAGCCCGCGCGCCATCTGGCGGGGCAAGAGCGCGTAGAAGGCGCGGTTGAAATCGACGATGCGCCGCTCGTGGTCGACGATGAAGTAGCTGTCCACGATGGCCGGAGCCACTCGCTTGAACTCTTGCAGGAAGTTGCCGAGCGCGTCCGCCATGCCCAGGGATTGTACAACCGCGCGCGGGCTCGCGCCGGGGCGGTGGCCGCCTTCGGCGGCCGGCACGGCGAGTTGACCGCCACCGCGGGGCAACCGTAAGATCCTGCGGCTGTCGCGCCCTGGGGTAGGGGCGCGGCCGGGAGGTGGTCCAGTGGCCGAATCAGTCCCTCTGTCCTGGCGCATCAAGGAACGCCCCGGCTTCACCACGGTCGAGTTCAGCGGCGAGATCGACGAGAACGCCGATTTCTCCGAGCTTCGCCGCCAGCTGCGCGGCTCGGTGGTGTTCCGCCTGAACGGGGTCAAGCGGATCAACTCGTGCGGCGTGCGCGAGTGGGTGAACTTCGTGCGCGACCTGCCCAACGTCGGCGAGCTGGTGTTCAGCCACTGCTCGCAGGCGATCGTGTCGCAGCTCAACATGATCTACAACTTCCGCGGCGCCGCCTCGGTCCGCTCGTTCTACGCCCCGTACCTGTGCGAGAGCTGCAACAACGAGGAGGAGCGGCTGCTCGACGTGGACACTCACTTCCCCAGCGGGCCGGCCATCGAGCCGCCCCAGTTCCTGTGCGAGCGGTGCCAGCGCCCGCTCGAGTTCGACGACCTGCCCGAGCGCTACCTGTCGTTCCTGTCGGAGGCCTAGTGCTTCCCCTGCTCGAGCCGGTCCGCGAGCTCCTCGAGGGCAGCATCGACGCGGCGGTCATCCTCGACCGCGACCGCCGCGTGCTCTACTACAACCGGGCCTACGAGGCGACCTGCCGCCTGCGCGGGCGCGCGCTGGCCAAGCAGGTGGCGGCCGGGGCGCGCTGCTTCGAGCTGTTCTCGCTCGAGGTGTGCGAGACGTCGTGCGTCGGCTGCCGGGCGCGCGACGCGCGGCGGCCGGTGCGGGTGGACGAGATCCGCGCGGTGCGGCGCGACGGCGAGGAGCTGACCTTCATCGTCAGCGCGGTGCCGCTCGGCGACGACTACATCGTCGAGACCTATCGCGACGTCACCGCCGAGATGCGGGTCCAGCGACGGCTGAAGGTGCTGCTCGAGCAGGAGCGGCGGGCCAAGGTCGACCTCGAGGAGATGGTCGAGGAGCGCACCCGCGAGCTGCGCCAGGCCCAGGCCCACCTGGTCCTGCAGGACAAGATGTCGACCCTCGGCCGGCTGGTCGCCGGCATGGCGCACGAGCTCAACAACCCGATCAACTTCGTCTACGGGAACGTCGACTTCCTGGCCCAGTACGTCGACGACCTGCTCGACCTGGTTCGCACGGTCGACCAGTTCGCCGGGCTGCCGCCCCAGCTGCGCGCCGAGCTCGACGAGGTCAAGCAGCGCATCGAGTTCGACTACCTGGTCGAGGACTCGCACAAGCTCCTGAAGTCGATCCGCAACGGGGCGGAGCGGACCGCGGCGATCGTGCGCGACCTCAAGAACTTCTCGCGCACCGGCGCCGGCGACATGGTCGAGACCGACGTCATCGCCGGGATCGAGACCACGCTGAACCTCATCTCGCCGCTGCACCGCGGCCGCGTGACGATCGAGCGCGACTACCAGCCGGGGCTGCCCAGGCTGGTCGCCAACGCCGGGCACATCAACCAGGTGTTCATGAACATCCTGACCAACGCGGCGCAGGCGATCCGCGGGCCGGGCACGATCCGCATCCGGGTGGCGCGCGGCGAGGCGGCCGGCGCGCCGACGCTGGTGGTGGCGGTCAGCGACACCGGCGAGGGGATCTCGCTCGAGGTGCGCGAGCGGATGCTCGACCCGTTCTTCACCACCAAGGGGGTGGGCGAGGGGACCGGGCTGGGCCTGTGGATCACCGACAGCATCGTGCGCGCCCACGGCGGGACGCTGATCTGCGAGAGCGAGGTCGGGCTCGGCTCGACGTTCGCGATCACGCTGCCGCTGCGGCCGACCCCGCGGGATGAAGCCGGGCCGGGCGAGTAGCGCTGCGCGTCACCCGAGCGGCTTGCTCATGAGGATGAAGTGGCAGGGCTCGAGGGGGACGACCCCGGGGACGAAGGGCTCGGTGCCGGTCTCGACGTAGCCGAGCTTGCGGTAGATCGGGGGCAGGTCGCGACGCAGGTTGACCACCTTGATGTCCATCGCCGTGCAGCCGGCCGCGCGGCAGCTGTCCTCGGCGGCGGCGACCAGCCGGCGCCCGATCCCGCGCCCCTGGCGCCCGGGATCGACCGACAGCAGGCCGAAGTAGCCGCGCTCGCCGCGCAGCTCGACGTAGATGCTGCCGGCCGGCGGCTGGTCGGCAGCGCCGAGCAGGAGGAAGCGGCCCACCTCGAGCAGGCGCGCGACCTCGTCGCGGGAGAGGCGATCGCCGGCCACGAAGAAGCGCTCGACCACGAACGCCCGGTTGACCAGGTCGGTGATGGCGGGGATGTCGGCGGCGATCGCCGGGCGCAGCACGAAGTCGTCGGGGGGCGCGGACACGCGGGATCTATAGCGCGGGTCGCGGCCGGCTCAACCCGGCGCCGTCTGATCTACAGCTTGCGAAAGCCGGGGTGGACGCCCGGGGTCAGGCCATGGTGCTCGGCGAGGCGCCGGAGCAGGCGGGCGAGCTCGTCGCGCTCGGCCGGGCTGAGCGGCTCGCACACCGCCTGGTCGTGCTCGCGCGCGACGGTGGCGACCTGCTCGAGGGCGCGCCGGCCGGCCTCGGTCAGGGCGAGGGCATAGGTGCGGCGGTCGGAGGGGTCGTCGCGGCGCTCGATGAGGCCGCGCTCCTCGAGCTCGTCGAGCAGGCCGACCAGGCGGCTGGGTGAGATCGAGAGCCGCGCGCCGAGCTCGCGCTGGCTGATGCCGGGGGCGAGCGCCACCTGGCGAAGGACGCCGGCGTGGGGCGGGGCCAGCTCATGACGGGCCAGGCGCTCGGCGAACATCATGGCGGCGTGCGCGCCGACCTGGGCGGCGAGGAACGCGGCCGAGCCACCGGCCGGGCCGGTCCCGGGCGCCCGGCCGGCGGCGTCCCGGGGCCTGTTCCCTGGGGCGGAGTGGGGCGCGGCCTCGGGGCTGGTCTTGCTGGGTCTCGGGTCTCGCGGCCTGGACACCGGGGAATTATGACACAAATAAATCGTTCTTGACTGAAACGATTTTGGGGGAACACTGGTTTCATGGAACCAGGAAATCGAACCGAGATCGCCGGCGCGCGCCACAAGGGCCCGCCGCTCGTCCTTCTGGCCGGCCTGTTCGCCGCGCTGTCGCTGGCCGCGGTGGTCGTGGTCATCGCCATGAGCGGCGGGGACCACTTCCCGTCGCCGTTCGAGCCGGCCGGGCGGTCGGCGGCCTTCTTCGCCGCCCACGCCGGCGCGGTGCAGCTGGGCGCGCTCTTCGCCTTTGCCGCGGCCATCCCGCTCGGCCTCTACACCGCCACGGTGGTGAGCCGGCTCCACTTCCTCGGCCTGAGGGTGGCGGGGGTGCACATCGCGCTTTTCGGCGGGCTGGCCGCCTCGCTCTTCATGGCCGGCTCGGGCCTGGCGATGTGGACGCTGTCGCAGCCGGGCGTGGCCGACGTGCCGACCTCCGCGCGCGCGGTGCAGCTCCTGACCTTCGCGGCCGGCGGGCCCGGCCACGTGGTTCCGCTCGGCCTCCTGGTCGCGGGCGTGGCGGTCTCGGCCGGGCTCGCCCGGCTGCTGCCGCGCTGGATGATGGTCTTCGGGCTGGTGGTGGCGGTTGTCGCCGAGCTCTCCACGCTGACCCTGATCCTGCCCGCGGCGGCCTATGCGCTGCCGCTGGCGCGCCTGTCGGCCTTCGTGTGGCTGATCGCCGCGGCCCTGATGCTGCCGGTGGCGCGGCGCGCCGCCGCCTGACGAGCGGCCGGGCGCCGGTGCTCACCCGGCTCAGGGTACGAGGACGGCCGCGGAGACCCCGCGCAGGAGGGGAAGCGGCTTCTCGACGTGAGGGCCGCCGACCCGGCCGAGGAACAGGTCGAAGCGGCGAGCCTTCGCCCCGGGGGGCCTGGCCAGGAGCAGCCAGGAGCCGTCGCGGTCGATCGCGAGGGTGCGGAACTTGTCCCAGCACTTGAACTCGCCGCCGACCGCGCGCACGGCGCAGGCGGTGTTCTCGCCGTTGACCGCGAGCCAGACCGAATCGGCCGACCACCCGACCGGCGTGCCCGGGCCGAGCTTGCGCCGCGCCGCCTCACCGTCGAGGCGGAAGCCGTACAGGCTCTCGGCGCCGTCGCCGTCGCTGTAGCGGCCGACCGCGCGCTGGCCGTCCGGCGCGATCGACAGCGACGCGGACGGGGCGTGCGGCGCGACCTGGGTGCGGTGATCCGGGCTGGCGACCGGGGTCAGGAACAGCGCCTTGGGCTCGGCGACGATCACGCGCTCGCCGGTGAGGTCGGCCATGAGGGTGGCGCCCGGGCTCGCGGGCAGCGGCGCCGCGCCGAAGGTCGGGCGCAAGCGGTAGACCGAGGTGCCCTTGCCGGTCCGGCTGGCGCACAGCACGCGCTCGCCGCCGGGCGAGAGGTGGGCGCGGCCGCGGCACGGCAGGTAGACCGGCGCGGCCGGCGTCGGACCGGAGAGATCGATCCACGCCGCGTTCTTGCTCAGCTCGACCAGGAGCGCCGAGCCGTCGCCGGCCGCCTCGAGCCGGGTGACGCGCTTCTTTCGCATCGGCGGCAGCTTGATCAGCTTGACCGGCTCCTCCGGCGTGGCGAGCGCCACCCGCCAGATCGCCCCCTTCTGCACGAAGATGAGGTTCCCGGGCGGCGGCTTGGGCTTGGCGTGGGCCGCGCGCGGCGCGGCGATCATCGATCCGACCAGCGCGGCGCCGGCGAGGATCGCCGCGGTCATGCGGCGATTCACCCCGGCGGGGCCGACCGCGGGCGCGCCTCCGGCGCTGCGTCCCGGTTGCGTCGCCATCAGAGGAGCGCCAGCACGGCCTCGGGCGCGGCCCGCTCGGAGGTGATGAAGCGGCCGCGTCCGGTGACGTCGAGGAGGAGGGCGGGCCCGAAGCGAGGGCAGTGAACCTCGAGCGAGCGCGCGCCCTCGCCGACCGGCTGGGCCAGGCGGTCCAGGTCGGGCCGGGTCAGCGGCTTGCCCTCGAGGAAGACCTCGGACAGGAACTCGAGCGGGGCGACGAAGCCGGCCCCCTCGCGGAACACGCGGTCCCGCTCGTTGCCGGCCAGCGCGTCCTGCGGCAGCAGCACCGAGTCCCAGTCGCGCTTGCCGATCGCCGCCGCCACGTCCAGGTCGAACCGCTCGCGCGGGAAGATGAGGACCAGCTGATCGCCGATGCTGGCCGCCCGCAGGGGGGGCAGGGCGACCGCCGGGGCCGGAGCGGGCTCCGGCTCCTTGGCCGCCGGCGCGGCCGCCCTGGCCGCGCTGTCCTGCGCCCGGGCCGGCGCGGCCTCCGGCGCTCGCGCTGCGCCGTTGCCGTTGGCGGGCCTCGGCTCCGCCGGCGGCCGCTTGCCGGCCGGTGCGCCCGCGATGAGCGAGAACCGGTCGAGCGCCGCCAGCGACGCCTCCATCGCCATCGACCGGCGCAGGTCCCAGGTGCCGTCCTCCTCGAGCACGTCGACGATGAGGAGGTCGTCGCGCCGCTCGAAGTTGACCGGACCCAGGTTGGCCAGGATCTCCTGCTCGTCCAGCTCCTCGAGCCGCTTGTCGAACGCGAGCAGCTTCTCCTCGAACTCGGCCTGGCTGAGCCGGCTCGCCCGCCGCTTGCCGCTGACGTCCACGGTCGGGTCCAGCGCCCACGGGATGAGACAGATGCCGCGCAGGTCGCGCGCGTCGCGCGCCACCAGCACCGCGTCGCCCCACGAGCCGAGCGCGTTCAGGCGGCCGATCCGGACCGGGGTCGCGGCGCAGACCGCGATGAGCCGCTCCTTCTCCAGCCGGAGGTCGAGCGGCACGACGGCGTCGGCGCGCGGATCCTTGCGCATCGGCGCCACCGAGTCGTCGATGACCATGAGCCGGCGCTCGCCCTGGCGGCGGAACGGCATCGAGGGAGACAGCTCCAGCTCGAAGCGCGGATCCTGCATGTCCGGGTCGAGGATCTTGCGCTCGCGGACGATGTCGTCGCCCCCCAGCGCCTGGATCAGCTCCTCGGGCTTGAGGTCGGCGTTTGCCTTGAAGATGAGATCGAGGACTTGGCTATCGATGGCGAGCATGGGGTCTCGTGGGCGGCATGGTTTTATAGATACCCGATCCGTCCGCGCAAGCCCCACTCCAGGCCCAGGAGGAGGAGCGCTGCGATGAGGAGCCAGGGGCGGCTCCACAGCTCGACGTCGGATCGTCGGTCGACCCGCACGACGCGCGGCTCGGCCATGGGGAGATCGGCTGGCAATTCGTCCACCGGGCCCAGCTGGCGCCCTCCGGTGGCGTCGGCGATGACCTGGAGCAGCTCCTGGGTGGGGGCGGGTCGGCTGAGCTCCTCGCTGGCCTGGCGGACCAGGAAGATGTCGCTGGCCTCGACCTTGCGCTCGCCGACCTGGGCGCGCGCGGTCACCCGGTACACCCCGGCGTCGAGCCGGCTGAGCTCGTGGTGGGCCTCGCCCACCTCGCCGGTGGTGATCTGGGCCTGGGCGACCTTCTCGGTGCTGGCCGGATCGCTGCCGCGGACCACCTCGAGCGACACGCCGCCGCCGGCGCGCGGCTTGTAGTCGCGGTCGAGCAGGCGCACGTCGACCCGGACCGGGGCGCCGGGCCCGTACTCGATCCGGTCGCTGTCGACCCGCAGGTAGCGAAGGTCGGGATCGTCCATGAGCCAGCGGATCGCGTTCTCCCACAGCTTGAAGTAGGCGCGGCCGTCGTCTCCCGGGGTGGCGGCGGCGACGAACCCCCACCGCCACAGCGAGTCGGTGGTGATGGCCAGCGAGCGGCCCTGGCCGACCTCCCAGGCCGCGATGACCGGCATCGGCTTGCCGTCGGCGGTCCGCCGCGACGGATGCACCGCCAGGACCAGCGCGTCGCGCCGCGCCCCCTTGACCAGGTTGACCCCCTGCAGCGGCGGCAGCGCGCGCCAGGCGGCCGCGTTGTCGGTCGGCTCGAAGCGGAGCGCGGTGATCGGGTGGACCCGGCCCTGCTCGGTCAGCTGGGGCGAGAACGCGCCGAGGTCGAGGAGGCGGAGCGGGTCGCCGACGTCTGACGAGAGCTCGAGCGGGAGGACGTCGGCCACCGGCGTGCCGGCGTAGGCGCCCGAGCTGAACGACAGCGCCCCGCCCAGCATGACCAGCCCTCCGCCGCCCATGACGTAGCTCTTGATGTTCTCGAGATACGGCGCGATGCCGTAGTCGCCGTAGTTGAAGTTCTGCAGGACGATGAGGTCGAACGAGGGCAGCTGCTCCTCGAACAGCTCCTGGGTGGGGAAAGGGATGAGCGAGAGCTCGTCGTTCGATGCGTGCAGGATGTCGTCCTGGGTGCGCAGGATGAAGAACGAGATGAGGTCGACGTTCGGGTTCTGCTTGAGCATGCCGCGCAGCGCGCGCACGTCCCAGCTCGGCTGCCCGACCACCTGCAGCACGCGGATCTTGTCGCGGATGACGCGCAGGACGAACGAGCGGGCGTTGTTCTCCGCCACCGCCTCCTCCTCGGCCACCGGGGTCGAGATCTCGTAGACGTACTTGCCGACCTTGGCCGGCGTGAACTCGAACTCGACCTTGACCTCCTGCTCGCCGGAGCCGAGGTCGACCCACTTGCGGCGCAGCGCGCGCCCGTCGGACGAGAGCGTGACCGGGATGCGGCGCGCCCCGAAGCCGGTCGACCGCACCACCGCCTCGACCTTGACCACCGTGCGGGCAAAGGCGAACTCGTCGGCCAGGATCCTGGACACCGCCACGTCGCGCAGGCCGGGCCGCCCGGCCCACGCGGTGTGCACGCGCGTCTCCAGCGAGCGCAGGAAGTCGCGGGCGGCGCCCAGGCCGGCTCCCTCGGCGAAGTCGCCGGTGCCGATGCCGTCGGACACGAGCACGATCGCGGCCAGGTCGGAGCCGGTGTAGCGGGCGCGGACCTGCTCGAGCGCCTGGCGGACCAGGGTGGCCTTGCCGGCCGGCGCCGCGGTGCCGACGGTGGGCTCGCTGGCCGGGACCAGCGCGTCGGAGAAGGTGTAGAAGTCGATGTGGTGATCGGCGCGCCAGCCGGTGAACGCGCTGGCCGACGCGTCGATGAGCGCGCGGGCGCGCTGGGCCCGGGTCGGCCCGCCCGCCTGATCGCGCAGCGCCATCGACAGCGAGTCGTCGACCAGCACCGCGACCCGGTTGGGCTCGCGCGCGACCTGGCGCAGCTCGATGGCCGGCTCCAGGAACAGGATGAGGGCGCAGGTGGCCGCGGCGGTGCGCAGCGAGACCAGCGCGACCCGCCGCCACGGCGAGGTGACCCGCCGGCTCGACAGCCACGACAGGGCCAGGACGCCGGCCACGCTGGCCAGGCCGAGGCCGAGCGCGGTCCGGCCCCAGGGCGAGAGCAGGACCCAGCGGTACTCGTTGAAGTCGGCGGCGTCCGGCGCCGACACGCTGACCACCCAGGCGATGAGCGGCTCGAGCCCGAGCAGGACCAGCGCGGCCAGCGCGGCGGCGGTGGTCGCGACGATCCAGCCGGCTCGCATCCGCCGCCAGGCCAGCAGCGCGGCGGTGAGCGCGAGCGCCCCGCCGATCGCGCCGAGCGCGATGCGATGGGTCTGGCTGAACAGTTCGATCAGCATCGGATCGGTGGCGCGGGCTCAGCGGCGCGCGCCGCCCGCTTCCTCGGCGCCGTCGTCCGGGCGGAACTTGCGCTTGCGCATCAGGTACTCGACGTGGACCTGGTCGCTCTTGTAGTCGAGGCAGAGCGAGTACATGACCAGGTTGACGCCCATGCGGAAGGCCATCTCGCGCTGGTGCTCGCCGCCCGGCTGGCAGGGCAGCTCGTAGTGGCCGAAGCTGTCGCGGGCCCACGCCCCGCCGAGGTCGTTCTGGACGTAGGCGACGATCATGCGGCCGTCGCGCATGACCGCGTCCATGGTCGGGCTGATGGCGAGGCGGCCGACCGGCTGCTCGAGCCGGTAGAAGGATCGATAGACCACGTGATCGCGCGGGACGATCTCGAGGCCGCTGGCCGGCGGAGGGTACAAGGTCTCGATGAGCTGGCGGACCGAGCCGTCGAACGCGCCGCCGGTGGCGCCCTCGGCCGAGTCGATGAGCAGGAAGCCGCCAAAGGTGAGGAAGCGGCGCAGCACCTCGACCTCCGACTCGCTCGGCATGGCGAACTCGCGGTCGCCGGCCAGGTAGAGGAACGGGGTCTCGTGCAGCCGGGCGCCGCCGGCGCGCAGCGAGATGGTGCGCGGCTCCGATGCGACCGAGATGGAGGTGCGCTTGTCCACCTCCCAGGCCATGCGGCGGAGCGCGGTCGGGCGCGGGTTCCAGCTCTGGCCGAGCTGGAGCTGGCCGATGCGGAACAGCTCGGTCTCGCCGATGGCGAGCGCGCGGCGAGATGCGAGCGCGGCGGCCGCGCCGGCGCCGGCGGCCGCGAGGCCGAGGCGGAGGACGTCGCGGCGGCGGAGCATCGCCCCTATTCTGACCCATCGCGGGCCGCCCGGCACCCCCGGGTCGCGCGAACCTCGGCGGAGGCGGCGCGCTCGCGGCTCCCGACCGGCGCGTGATAGCGTGGGCCATGCGACCGGTCCGGGCCGAGGCCTGCGCGCGGCGCGCCGGCGGCGGGAGTCGGGGCCGGCGCGACCGGCAGCGGACGAGCTCGGCTGGCGACGTCGGCGCCGGATTCGCCGCGGGGGAGGACGGGCGTGGCGGTCCGCGGCGGCGCTCGTAGCGCGCGCGGCGCGAGCGGTGCGCGTGGCGCGGCGC
>Ga0193753_10002345_pt1 | contig 15037 bp, 11 predicted proteins | sample H1c2metaG_FD_144925 | JGI IMG/M metagenome (GOLD analysis project Ga0193753, IMG submission 144925) | Soil microbial communities from a riparian zone of the East river system, Colorado, United States - H1c2 | ecosystem: Environmental > Terrestrial > Soil > Riparian zone | place: USA: East... | reverse complement strand
GAATCGTTCGGCTGGACGCTCATCGGCGCGGTTTCGCTCGCGGCGATGAACGTCGTGTTTTGGATTTTTACGCAGCCGGCAAATCGTTTCTGGCTCCGCGAGCAGAAGCTGACACCTGCGGCTGCGGAGTTCTTCGCATTCGATCCGCTGCATCGAAAGGCGGCTCAGTCGAATCCAGAAGCGGACGTCGGCTGGACTCAGATGCGCACGCGTTGGGAGTACTCGCACGTAGCGCGCGCGGTCCTGGCGGGCGTTGGATTTCTGTCACTCGTGATCGGGCTCGCGGTGCGCTGATGCGCGCGACAGCTCGCGGTCTCGTGCGAGTGGGCCCGCGACACTGGCCACGATCCCACTACCTCCCGCCGCCTCAATTCGAAGGCTCGTAGTTCAAGTTCTGGCCCAACCACCGCTCGACCTCGCCGACGCTCATGCCCTTGCGCACGTGATAATCAACAACCTGATCTCGATCGATCTTCCCCAACCCAAAGTACTGCGACTGGGGATGCGCGAAGTACAACCCGCTCACACTCGAACCGGGCCACATCGCGAACGACTCGGTGATCAACATCCCCGTGTTCTTCTCCACGTCCAGCAGCGTCCACAGTGTGCCCTTCTCGGTGTGATCAGGGCACGCCGGATAACCGGCTGCGGGCCGTATGCCGCGGTACTTCTCCTGGATCAGCTCTGCCTTATCCAAGTCCTCATCGCGCCCATACCCCCACTCGTCGCGCACACGCTTGTGCAAACACTCGGCGAACGCCTCCGCCAAACGATCCGCGATCGCCTCGGCCATGATCGCGTTGTAGTCGTCGTGCTGCGCCCGAAACTTGTCGCACAGCTCTTTGAGCCCGATGCCACTCGTAACGGCGAAAGCCCCAATGTGATCGCGCAACCCGGTCTCTTGCGGCGCGACGAAATCAACCAGACTGCGGTTGGGCTCGCCTTTCTCCTTCGCCTGTTGCTGGCGCAGGAAATGAAACCGCGCGAGCACGTTCGAGCGGCCAGCATCGGCGTACAGCTCTACGTCGTCGCCCACCGCGCTAGCAGGGAAGAGTCCATATACGCCACGCGCAGTGAGCAACTTTTCCGCGATGATCGTGTCGAGCAGCGTATTCGCCTCGGCATAGATCTGACGCGCCTGCTCGCCGTATTTCTCGTGCTCCAAGATGCGCGGAAACACGCCTTTGAGCTCCCAGGTGTGGAAGAACGGAGTCCAGTCGATGTAGTCGCGCAACTCCGCGAGCGGGAAGTCCTCGAGCACCCGCACGCCCGTAAAACTCGGCTGCGCAATGTCCTCGGCTCGCCAGGTGATGGGAGCACGATTGGCCCGTGCAGCCGTCAGCGGCACGAGCTTGTGGCGTGGAGCTGCGTGCATCTTCCGCAGCTTCTCGTACTCCGCACGATGCGCCGCGACGAAGGCCGGCTTGCCCTCTTCACTGAGCAGACTGGTCGTCACCGGCACGGCGCGGCTGGCGTCCAACACATGAACCACCGGCTGGCTGTAATGCGGCGCGATCTTGACCGCAGTGTGAGCCTTGCTCGTCGTTGCGCCACCGATCAAGAGCGGGAGCTTGAAGCCCTGCCGCTCCATCTCGCGCGCGACGTGCGTCATCTCGTCGAGTGAAGGCGTAATGAGGCCGCTCAAACCGATCAAGTCAGCCTTCTCGGCTTTTGCACGCTCGAGGATCTTCTCGCATGGGACCATCACGCCCATGTCGAACACCTCGTAGTTGTTGCACGCGAGCACCACACCCACGATGTTCTTCCCGATGTCGTGCACGTCGCCCTTCACCGTGGCCAGCACGATCTTCCCCTGGGTGCGCACGGTCTGGCCAGCGGCAGCCATCTCGGCTTTCTCCGCTTCCATGAACGGCATCAAGTACGCGACGGCCTTCTTCATCACGCGCGCGGACTTCACGACCTGCGGCAGGAACATCTTACCCGCACCGAACAGATCACCGACCACGCCCATGCCGTCCATGAGCGGGCCCTCGATCACCGAGAGCGGCCGCGTGAGCTTGGCGCGCGCTTCTTCGGTGTCGGCGTCGATGTACGTATCGATGCCCTTCACCAGCGCGTGCGACAGTCGCTCCTCCACCGTGCCCTTGCGCCACTCTTCTTCCTTCTTGATGCTGGCAGCGCTCGCGCCTGCACTCTCGGCCTTCAGGCGCTCACCGTAATCCACCAGCCGCTCGGTGGCGTCCGGCCGGCGATTGAGCAGCACATCCTCGACCAGCTCGCGCAGCCCGGGCTCGATCTCCTCGTAGACCTCGAGCATGCCGGCGTTGACGATGCCCATGTCCATGCCCGCCTGAATGGCATGGTAGAGAAACGCCGAGTGCATCGCCTCGCGCACGCGGTTGTTGCCGCGGAAGCTGAACGAAATGTTCGAGACGCCGCCGCTCACCTTTGCATGCGGCAAGTTCTGCTTGATCCAGCGCGTGGCGCGGATGAAGTCCACCGCGTAGTTGTTGTGCTCCTCCATCCCGGTCGCGACCGTCAGGATGTTCGGGTCGAAGATGATGTCTTCGGGCGGCAGACCGACCTGATCGACCAAGATGCGATAGGCGCGCTCGCAGATGCGGATCTTGTCCTCGTAGGTCGCCGCCTGCCCCTGCTCGTCGAACGCCATGACGACGACCGCCGCGCCGTACTTCAGCACGGTGCGAGCGTTCTCGCGGAACTTGTCCTCGCCTTCTTTGAGCGAGATCGAGTTGACGATGCCCTTGCCCTGCAAACACTTGATGCCGGCCTCGATCACTTCCCACTTGGAAGAGTCGACCATGAACGGCACCTTGGCGACCTCCGGCTCGCTCGCGAGCAGCTGCAGGAAGCGCGTCATCGCGGCGACGCCGTCGATCATGCCCTCGTCCATGCAGATGTCGATCACGTTCGCGCCGTTCTCGACCTGCTGGCGCGCCACGCTCACGGCTTCCTCGTAGTTGCCTTCCTTGATCAGCTTCGCGAATTTCGGCGAGCCGGCGACGTTGGTACGCTCACCCAACATCATGTAGACGCCTTGCTGTTGCGTGAACGGCTGCGAGCCGGACAAACGCAATGGCCGCGGCCCTTCGGGTTCGGAGTCGGTCTCCTCCGACTGCACGCGAATCGCGCCGCCATCAGCGGCAACGACCGGCTCCGCACCGGGCAGCGGCCGAGGCGCCTTGTGCTCCAACGCTCTGGCGATCGCCGCGATGTGTTCGGGAGTGTTGCCGCAGCAGCCGCCCGCGATGTTGAGCAGGCCACCGTCAGCAAACTCGCCGAGATAGCGCGCCATGTCGGGCGGCTCGAGATCGAAGCCGGTGATCGACAGCGGGTTGGGCAGACCGGCGTTCGGATAACACGACACGGCCGCGCGGGCCTTCTCCGACAGCTCGGACAAAAATGGATACATCAGGTCGGGGCCGAGCGAGCAGTTCAAGCCCACCGACACGGGCTTCACGTGCGCGACCGCATTCCAAAACGCCTCGACCGTCTGCGCCGAAATCATCGTTTCACCACCGCGACCGACCGCAGCCGAGATCATCACCGGCAGCTCCTTGCCGTCGCGATCGAACACCTCACGGATCGCAACCAACGCCGCCTTGGCGTTGAGCGAATCGAAGATGGTCTCCACGAGCAGCAGATCGGACCCACCTGCGATCAAAGCGCGTACCTGATCGATGTAAGCCGCTTTGCACTGATCGAACGTCACCACGCGAAAGCCCGCGTCATCCGCGTCCGGCGAGTTCGACAGGGACACCGTCATCGGCCCGATCGCTCCGGCGACGAAGCGGCGTTTGCCGTCCGCGTTGGCCACGCGATCAGCCCACTCGCGGCACTGGCGCGCCGATTGTTCGTTGATGTCCCACGCAAGGTCGCGCAGCAAGCGGTTCTCGAGGACCGTCTGGAAGAACTCTGGATCCTTGCGCCCGCCGTGCTCACGCGGGTCGTCCACGAAGAAGTCGCTCTGGGTGATGCTGGTCGCGCCGAACGTGTTGGTCTCGATGATGTCCGCGCCGGCCTCGAGAAACCGGCGGTGGATGTCGCAGATCATCTTGGGCTGAGTGAGCGAGAACAAGTCGCCGTTGTTCAGCAGATCTTTGCCGGAGTTGGCAAAACGTTCGCCGCGGATGTCCGCTTCCTTCATGCCGTAGGTGCGGATCGTCGTACCCATCGCACCATCGATGATGGCGATGCGGCTCTGGAGCAACTTCTGGATCGGGTGAAGCTCGGCAACCATGTTCAGCCTGTCTTTACTCTCTTGGTCTTTGGCGCGACCACCGCGGGTTTATCCGCGATCGCCAGCAGAACTTGCAAATGAGGCTTCTTCGCCTCGCGACACGCCACGTCACACGCCACCACATCCAACTCCGCGCCCGACAACAGCCCACGCAAGGTCCGCGGCGAAAAGCCGGAGTGGCGTTCACCGTAGCGCGCGGTCACCTCTCGCTGCTTGTGTTGATCCAGGCACAACAGCACCAATCGCCCGCCTGGACGCAGCACGCGCGCACACTCTGCGAGCGCATGCGCCGGACGTTCCGCGTAGGTCAGCGTATGAAACACCAGCACTGCATCGAACGAATCTGCCGCGAACGGGAGCTCGTGCACGTCTGCGACCTGCGCGCGCACGTGAGCGAACTGGCCGAGCCGCTCCTTGGCGGCTTCGATCATCCGACTGCTCGTATCGATGCAAGTGAGCGAACGGCAGTAGGGCGCGAGTGCACTGGCGGCCGCACCATCTCCTGAACCCACATCGAGCACATCGCCCAGGCGCAGCAGCGCCGCCAAGCCGGTCACGAGCGACTGCCAGGTGCGTCCGGGCGAGTAGTAGCGCTCCATCTCGTCGGCGACGGAGGGTGGCAGGCCACCACGCCGCTCGAGCTCCAGCTTGAGCAGCCGGTCCCGATCCCCTTCGAGCGTGGCATCTCCAGCTTTCACCGCAGCATCGAGCACCGCCCGGGCCGTCTCGGGCAGACCATCTTCCGCCAGCGCGTAAAATGATTGGGCGCCCTGCCGCCGATCCATTACGAAGCCGGCTTCGCGCAGCCGCCCTAGATGTGTCGACACGCGAGATTGCGAAATACCGGTTACGTGCACCAAGTCGGACACGCACAGCTCACGCCCGCGCAGCAAGGTGCAGAGCCGCAAGCGGCTCTCGTCGCCCAGCAGATTCAGCGTCTCGACGTAGTGGGAAAGGTTCACGTATCTTGATATCCAGATTGGCGGATATTCTGGGCCTGACCCCCTCGGCCTGTCAAGCGCGGGGGCGAGTCGGTGTGCGGCGACGTGCGAAGCGGCCGTCGCAACGCCCGCATAATCGGCAGCACGCGCTGACGCCATCTCTGGCGACGCACTACGAATCGTCGGCCGCGATCGCACAAAAGATCGAAGCGCTGGCCGCACGTGCCGAGCCGCAAGCGCGCGCTGTGTTCGACCTCAACCTGCTGCTCGCGCGTCCGGAGGGAACGCGGATAACGAAGGCCGTCGCAAACTCGTCGAGCTTACGTCGAGTGATTGTGCGGCTTTCCTCGCATCCGCGCGTTGACTCCCGCCGCGCTCAAGTCAGCTCGCCCAACCGATGAGCCACCCTAGCCAGCGTGGTCGCCAGGCCAACGTGAAGGTGACGAGTAACGCTGCCGCGGGCAGCGTCATGATCCAGACCAAGGATGCCATGGAAACGTGGTCAGCCCAGAGGCAGAGCAGCATCGAGGCGACGAGCCCCGCGGCGCCCAATCCGTGAAGCGTGCGGCGAGTGCGCGCCGCTGGTGGCTGCGTGCCGCGCGTCTGCTGCCAATGCGCCGGCTTGGCGAGCGCGAACCACGCCATGCTGCAGAAACTGGCGAAGAAAGCGCTGCTGAGCAGGATGGCTTCAGCCATGGACGGGCTCCCGGGATTCCGCAGCTGATGGCTGCGAATCGATACCTCGTTCGCGCCGACTGAGAATGCATGCGGCGCGGCCCGAAATGGTTGCGACGGCCAAAAGCACGAGGTCCAAGCCCGCCACCGGCCAGTACCGCTCGCCGATGGTTCGCAGCAGATGATCCCCCGTGGTTGCCCAGTTGAGCAGCACTGCGCTCACAGCAAGCACACACACGCTCCAGCACTGCTCGCGCCAAGCCGGAGCGATCCGCGCTTGTTGGACCGGTGCGCTACGCCACGCGCCGTGTGCGAACGCGAGCAGCCAAGCCAACCAGAACACTCGCTCTTCCCATTCGCCACGGTCGGCCAGATGTACTGGTAGCAGCCGGTTCGCGACGAGCATGGAGAGCGTGGCAACCAGCATGCCGGTAATCGTGGCGACCGCGAGTGCATCGACCCAGCGGGCGCCGCGGACTCCCTGCCTTGCGTGCTTGACCTTGCGTTTGCCGACGAAGAAAACGAGCCCCGTCGCGATGCAGACACAACCGGAGAGACCACCCAACACGTAGAACCAACGCAGCAGCCAATGTCGGAAATGCTGCAGGTGCAGCCCGGTCAGGAAGTCGTTGATTCCCTCGACAACCGTGGGCGGCGGCTCTTCGTAGATGACGCGCCCGGTCGGCGCCGCAAAATGAACCGCCTGCCCCACCAGCGTCACGCGATCACTGCCTGCGCGATAGATGCTGACATAGCCGTTGACGTCGCCCACGTGAGAGAGCGTCAGGAAGCCGACTTCGCCGGGCATGCCGCGCGCTGCCCAGCGGCGCTTCGCCTCGACTACCATCGCGTCCACGGACGCGAGCGGCGCCGCGACACCAGCCGGGTCGAACGCTAGACCTTTGCTGGCCGCAGCGGCTTCCTCGTGTTTGTGTGCCAAGGACTCGAACGTAGTCTCCGAGATCGGGAAATAGATGCCGGCGAAGATGATCAGACCGGTGAGGGGAAACATGAAGTGAAACGGCAGTGCGACTACACCCGTCAGGTTGTGCAAGTCGAGTGAGCTGCGCTGCGTGTTCTTCTCTGGCCGAAACGTGAACAGCTCGCGGAAGAGCTTTCGATGAATCACGACACCGCTGATCAGCGCGGCCAACATGACCAGGGCGGCGACTCCCACGATCCAGTAGCCGAGACTCAGCCACGACAAGTGCAGGCTGTAGTGCATCGGATAGAAGAAATCGCTGCCGATGTTCAGCTGGTCGTGCGGCAACACCTTGCCGTTGCGTGGATCGATCGTGAGGTGGCCGTGCACGTGATCGTGCGGATCGTCGGGGTTGTTCTTGACTGCGAACTCCGCGAAGAGCGACAGCACGGGATCGCGATGCGTGGTGTAAGCGGCAAAACCCATCACCGGCAACGTGGGTTCGAGCGCGCCAACTCGCTCTCGAGCCTCCTCGAGCTCCTCGTCTTCCGGTGTGATCTGCTGGAAGATCGGCGCCAACATGGCGTCGTAGGACGGCATCGTCTGCGGCTCGAAGCGCGTTTCCGGAATTGCCCAGCGGTCGATCTCGCGATCGAAGACGGAGAGTGAACCGAAGAAGAATACGACCATCAACACGAAGCCCAGCACCAGCCCGAACCAGGTGTGGAGCCAGGTCATCGCCAGGCGAAACGAACCGAACATGCCTAGCTCACTTCCATTCACATGAGTGGGCGCGCCAGGACAAAGGCGGCCGCGGTGGTGAGGGCTCCCCCGCCAAGCAGCACCGTCCACACGATGGCCAGACGGGCGGCAACGAACGCCCAACAAAAACACGTCAAGAACACGAGGAACGCCAATAAGAAGACCAACGTTTGGGCTTCTTCGTATGGCATGCCGGCTCGAACTCCGACGGCGACGCCGAGCGAAACGAAACCCCAAACGAAGGCGTAGCTGCCGAGCAAGCTCGCAGCGATGCGGGCGATGAGATGAGTCGCGGTGAGCTGCTTGCTCATCGATTCGCTCCGGATCGTTTTCGCTGCTCCGTCGTCATCTACAAACTCGGGCCGCTCGAGGTGGATTGCCCGTCGTCGTCACGCCCTTGCGAGGTGCTCTTGTGCTTCCGCTGGTCGGCGCTGCGACGTTACGTCGAGTAGCACATGGGAGTCGCTAATGAAATTCATTTTCAAGAGGGCCACCAAAAAACAGCGTAAAAACGCCTAACCCGTCCAAAAAAACCGGCTATCGACGCTCCGCGACGAAAGCCGAAAACCCGCTCATCAGGTCGGTCAGCACCTTCTTGATCTTCTCGTCGATGAGTCGACCTTCCGCGTCGAACGCCTGGCCCGCACTCGCCACGTACAGCTGCTTGCCGAACCACGCGCGTGTTCCGAGCGTGCGCAGAATCGGAAGCCAAGCCGACTGCGACAACCGCGTGCCGCCCATCCCAGGCGATGCGCCGATGAGCGCTGTTGGCTTGTCTCCGAAGACTCTCGGAATGTCCTGTGGCGGTCGCGAGAGCCAATCGATCGCGTTCTTGAAAACGCCAGGCACGGAGGTGTTGTACTCGGGCGTGACGAGGAGAAGGCCGTCCGCTGCAGCGATACGTTCCTTCAGCATCGCGACCGCCTCGGGAATGCCTTGATCGCGCTCGACATCACCGTCGTAGAGTGGAATGCCCGCGATCGATGCGATCTCCACCTCGACACCCGCCGGCGTCACTTCAACCGCAGCCCGGAGCAACGCTGCGTTGAAGGATGCTTTCCGAAGACTACCCGCGATACCAATGATCTTTGTCATGACCGCTATCTCAGCCCTGGACGGGCGAGGAAGCAAGGTTCGCGCGCGAGGGGAGGGCGCGCTCAGTCCGTCGAACCATCGAGCCGCTGCAGCGCTTCATCGTACGCGTCGAAGCCCACCGTCTTGCGCAACTCGGCGAAGCTGAGAAGGTCTTTAGGATGCTGCCCGAGCTGAAACGCCGCGAGCGCCTTTTGCATCGCGTGGATCGAGGCGCTCAAGAGGGTCAGCGGATAAGCCGCGATCTTGTAGCCCATCGAAGCGAGCTGAGCCGGCGACAAGAGAGGCGTATCGCCACCTTCGACCATGTTCGCTAGCTTGGGCACGTGGACCGCCTTACAGAAGGTCTCCATCTGCTCGACGCTCCGCGGCGCTTCGAGGAACACGATATCGGCCCCGGCATCTTCGAACGCGCGGGCTCGATACAGCGCTTCGTCGAAACCTTCCGTCGCACACGCATCAGTCCGTGCGAGGATCAGGATGTCGTTGCCGAGCGCGCGATCTGACTTGGCCTCCACGGCAGCCTTGATTCGGCCGAGCGCTTCCTTTCGATCGACCGTTTGCTTGCCGCGCGTGTGACCGCAGCGCTTCGGCGCGACCTGGTCTTCGATCATCACCGCCGCAAACCCGATCTGCGCGTAGCCCCGCACGGTTCGTTGAACGTTGAGTGGGTTGCCGTAGCCCGTGTCGCCATCGCCGATGACCGGTATGCCGACGGCGCTGCAGATGTTGCGGCCCTGGTCGAGCATTTCGCCATACGAGATGAGGCCGGTATCGGGCGCCGCCAAGCGCGTCGCTGAGACTGCGAACCCACTCATGAACGTGAGCGGAAACTGTGCCTCTTCCACGAGCCTCGCCGACAGTGCATCGAAGCAACACGGCATCGACAGAAAATCCGGCGCGCGCAAAAGCTGACGAAGCCGCTCGGAAGGGCCTGCAGGGACTGTCATGCACGCAGTTCTACTACGAGCGGCACCAGCGAACACCCTGAAAGCCAACCCGCGAAGCGCGCCGAGGACGAGCCATCGCGACTCACGCTGCACAACCGGCCGGTTTTCGGCTAGCACTATTCGAGCATCGATGCGCACTCGCCTCTCCCTCACACTGAAGAGTGCACTGTTTAGTCAGCGGCCTATGTTCGCGATGATGCCGTCCTACGTCGCCTCGAACTTCGTCGACAACTTGTTGTTCGTGCTCGCACTGCTCGATCACTTGCGGATCGAACACATCGCGCACTACGGGACCCTGCTCGGTGCAGTTCACCTCGGCGGCGTGGCCCCCTGGGACGAAGACGCTGACATCTTCGTATTCGCTCCGGACTTCGAAAGTGTTCGCGAACGCATCGAACCCGCACTCGCCGTGCATGGCTTCGAAGTGGTCTACACGGCTCGACGCGACGCGTTGCTCGTTCGACAAGTCCCGTGGATTGCGGGCCAAGGACACGTCGGCCTGAGTCTGTGGCCTGGCAGCCTCGACGACGCGGACGATCCTACAGACATGGAATGGGATGCGTTCATGCGTCACAGTGAGGCGTATCCGATGCGCCGCTATCCGTTCCACGGGAGTTACGTCGTCGGACCGGCAAAACCCAATCCAGTCTTGGAGCGACTCTACGGCGGCGCTGCCAGCTCGGCCGCGATGGACCGCTTTCGCTCGCCATCGACGTCGTCGACGCAGCACGCGTTCTGGAGCCGAACGCGGCCACTCGAAGGCGAAGCGGACTGGGACGCGATCTCGGCCTACGTGCGGAAGCGCGCGAGCGGCATCCCCTGGCACGCTGCGACATTTCCCTGGTGGTGGTTCAACGGCGCATACAACGTTGGGGTTCGAGTCGTTCGCAAGCTCGGTGATACGATCGAACGTCTGTGAGCACCGGATACCTTACGATCGCGGTCGGCCATCGACGCTTTCTGGAAATGGCGGTGGACCTAGCGCTCTCCGTGCGCGCACACGATCTACGGCCGATCTCGCTAGTCACGGATGCGCCGCTGCGAGCGGCATTGGGCCCGTATCGCGCGCTGTTCGACGAGGTCGTGATGATGCCCCGAGAGCTGGGTGGCGATCGCGCGGTGAAATTTGGTCTAGCCGAACTGAGCCCCTACACGCACGCGATGTATGTCGATGCCGACTGTCTACTCCTGGACTCGCTCGAACTTGCCTGGCAAGCGGCTTCGGGCGCACCGCTGATGCTGGTCGGCGAACACCTGACCGACCGCGACGACGAAAAGCATCATCGCCACTCGACGCGTTCGCTCATGCGGCGATTCGAGACTGACGTGTATCTGAAGTCGAACAGCGGGCTCGTCTATATCGACACGAGAGCGGGCCGCGATGTTCTTCGCGAGTGCCTGCAGTTCTACCGGCGCACGCTGAAGCCGGCGCTGCGCTCGCCGCTGGCGCTTCCAGACGAGCTCGCGTTCGGCGTCGTGTGCGGGCGGCGGCGCGTGCCGGTGTTTCCGCAACCGGGGCCGATGTTGTGGAGAGACGAAGTGCACGCGCTCGACCTCGCTTCACCGAAAAAGCCACTGCTGCATCTGATAGCGGCACCGCGCTGGCACACCTGGACGGAACTTCAATCGCAACTACGTCAACGGCGCCTGATGTGCGACGTTCCAATAGCTTCACGGTTTGCGTGGGAGCATCGGCGATTCAAAGCAATGTTCAACCGCTGAGCTGAACCGCATCACGGATTTTGCTTGGGCGGTGATCGATGCACGTTATTCTGTTCGTGCATGTCCACGAACAATCGAGATCAGGACGAGGTATCCGCTGGCCGCCGTGAGCTGCTGAAAGCGGTTGCAGCTGCCAGCGGCGTAATCGCCACGCGCGTGTTGCTGCCCGCGGCCTGGTCCACCCCGATCGTCGCGTCGATGGCACTGCCCGCGCATGCGGCGCTGAGCAGCGCGAGCAGCCAGCCCCAGAATCCGCCGGCCGGTTCGACCACTACGCCTGGTTCGGGTGCAAATGGTGTCGCGATCGTGCCGACGGTGAGTGGTGAAACCGTGACACTCACGATCACACCGCCGGCATCGGTGATCACCGCGCGCACGCAGTTCCAAGTCTGCGAGCGATTCGATGACACCAAGGCAACGCCGACCGCGAAGTTCGTTCGGGTGGTCAGCCTGATGACTCCGAGCGGCGATGCGACGCTTTCAGGGTCGTTCAAGCTCGAGCTGACGCGGCCCAAAGGCGACTACGAATATCAGCTGCGCTGGAGCGACGGCAATACCGCGTGGGTCCAAGTCACAGTCAACGCGTCGTGAGCAAGGTGAAACCGATGAAACGACGAGCGACTGCGATCTTACTGATCTCGTGCTGTACGTATCTCACGGCTTGCGGAGACTCGGACAAGCCGAGCGCCACGCCGGAAACTCCGACGCCTTCGAAGCCGCTGGACCCAAATGCTTCGCTGCCGTTCGATCCGAGGGACGAGTCCGCGACGTTTACGGCGCGCTTGCTCGTAGAAGATCGGGAAGGTGCACATCCGCAGACCTCGCTCACGTATGGCGACGACACGTATGAGACCGACGCCAACGGCAAGCTGGAGATCCCGAACGTAAAGGTGTCGAACCCGGAAGGGTTGCGACTGCACGCGGATGGCTATCTGCCGCGAAGTGTCGTCCTCGACTATACGAGCGCAGGCGGCCCGGATGGACTGCGCGTCGTGCTCGAGGCTCCAGGCGTCGTTCGCGAGTTCGCGTCGAGCGAGCCGGCTCAGGTGACGCACGGTTCGGTTCAGCTGGAGTTCGCGCCGAACTCTTTTGCGAACGCTGATGGCACGCCGTACGACGGGATGGTGACCGCCTCGGCACTCGGGATCGATCCAGTCGCCTCGGTGATCGAGATGGACGCGGATGGGATCGCTGTGCGTCCAGACTTTGATCTGGATCGGATTCCGCAAGGCTTTGGTCTCGCGATCGGCGCCGACGACCGCGCGCATTTCGTGATGCCTGAATCGGTGTTCTCGGTGGAGATCACCGGTGACGACGGATCGGTACTCAAGCTTCAGACGGGCGCGCAGGCGACGTACAAGTTCAAACTGTCAGGGATGTCGACGCGCAAAGCGGGTGACGTCTTGCCGACGTTTGCATTTGACGAGGTGCAACAGCGCTGGGTCGAGAGTGGCACGTGTACGGTCCAGGGCACGCCCGAAGACATGCTGGAGTGCGTCGGGACTACGACGCACTTCTCGACCTGGATGATCTCGTCTGCCTCCGACAAGACGACCCCATCGTGCGGGAACCTGCAATTCCGCGTGAAAGCCGACGCCGACTACGAAGCCAAACCCGTGTCGATCAAACTGTCGAAGGTCTACGGTCGCGATTCGATCGACACTTCGATGAAAGGCGACACCGGCGAGCCTCCGGCGATGACGAGCACGTCGGGCCTGTGTTTCTACCAAGCGCAACCGTTTGCATTCGTGCGCGTCGAGGTGACATTGCGGCGCGTGAAGCGCGAAGGCGGCGCGGCCGTAGACGAAAAGTTTTCGTACGTGCTCGGAAAGGGTGCCGCCGCCGCGAGCGAATACGATCACAATCTGCAACTGGTTCGCACCGGCGACGTTACGAACGCAGATCTCACGAAATCGAAGCTCGATCAGGACTGTCTAAAGTGTCCTCCGTCGTTCGTCGATCTCGACCTCCGAAAGCTGAAACCGGCCGACCCTGCGAGCACGACGGGATGTGCTGTGACGAAATGTGGTCCCGGTGCGATCTGCGTCGGCAGCGGCACGTGCACGTGTGCTGCAGGCGAGCAATACAAGAGTGAAGTCGAAGGCTGCGCGACGGCGAGCTGCGAGGCTCCGAAGACATGGGATGCGACCTTGCTCGCCTGCGCCGCGGTCGATCCGTGCATCAGCAACAACGGCGGCTGCGACAGTCACGCGACGTGCACGAGCAACGCCGCGGGTGCGGCGAGTTGCGCGTGCAAGCCGGGGTACTCGGGCGACGGGCAGGCGTGTGTCGTGATGGATAGCTGCACGGAGGCGCCGTGTCTGCACGGCGGCAGTTGCAGCGCCGCGGCGCAGGGGTATACGTGCAACTGCGCGCCGGGCTGGACCGGGACCAACTGTGAGACGAACATCAACGAGTGCATGAACACGCCGTCGCCTTGCGACGCACATGCCACGTGCCTCGACACCGATGGGTCCAACACGTGCACGTGCAATCCGGGGTACGCAGGTACGGGCAAGCCCGAGGCGTGCACGAACATCGACGCATGCGTGAATCACGGCTGCCCGAGTGGATACGCGTGTACCGACAAGGCGCCGCCGGCGCTCAACGACGAAAACGGGCGCACCTGCGCGGACATCGACGAGTGTGCAGCCGATAGCGGCCGCTGCGGTCACGGCACGTGCGACAACACGACAGGGAGCTACACCTGCACGTGTGAGACCGGTTATTCGAACGCGTCGACGCCGGGCCAGTGCGCGGATGTCGACGCGTGTGTTGATCACCCGTGCGAATCTGGGCAAACCTGCACGGACATTGCAGCACCTGCGCCGGACACCAGCGAAGGTCGTTCGTGTTCGTCGATACAGCCGGATGTGGACGCGTGCAGCGAGTTCCCGTGCGAGAGCGGGCAAATCTGCACGGACCTCGCATCACCTGCGCCAAACAGCAGCGAAGGCCGCTCGTGTTCGCCAGGTGAGCCGGACGTCGATGCGTGTATCGAGTTCCCGTGCGAGGGCGGGCAAATCTGCACGGACCTCGCGTCACCTGCGCCAAACAGCGGCGAAGGCCGTTCGTGTTCGCCAGGTCAGCCGGACGTCGACGCGTGCAGCGAGTTCCCGTGCGAGTCGCCGGAAGTTTGTATGGATCTTCCGGATGCACCGAACAGTGAAGAAGGCCGCACGTGTTCGCCACCTGGCGGTGGTGGCAACGAGAACGAGGCTGACCTCACGAGTGGCGCCGCTAGCGCAACGATTCTGCCATCACAACCGTTCGACGACCTGACGCGCGGCATTGCCGTGACTTACAACGGCAGCTTCGGATTCATCACCGGGATTCGCATCAGCGGACTCAGTGAACAGACCGAGGCGTACGTGCGCATCTACGACTCGTCTCAAAACCTAGTAGCGACGGGCATGAACACGAGTGTCACTAGCTCGAGCGCGGAGGTGACACTGACGCAGTCGTACATGCCGACGTCCGAGCCGATCGTGATCGCAGCGTGGTTGTTCGGCACCAACTCGACGGCGACGTTGTACGAGCCGAGCGCGTTCGGGTACGACGACACGTCGGGCAAGTTCACCGTGACCGGGGGATTGGTCGGAGAAGACGACGCGTACCCCGCGGTGAGCTCCACCACGATCCCGCAACTCACAGTGCTGATGGGCTCGCCGCCGTAGCACCGAGCGTTCGGTACAGCGTGGCCTCGGCGTCCTCGAGGTCGCGATAACTCAACCGGAATGTCGAGGTGCAA
>Ga0193753_10002344_pt1 | contig 15044 bp, 11 predicted proteins | sample H1c2metaG_FD_144925 | JGI IMG/M metagenome (GOLD analysis project Ga0193753, IMG submission 144925) | Soil microbial communities from a riparian zone of the East river system, Colorado, United States - H1c2 | ecosystem: Environmental > Terrestrial > Soil > Riparian zone | place: USA: East... | reverse complement strand
TTTTTCGAAATGATCAATAGCACTTCAAGGCTTTGAAACGGCCGCCGAATTCTGCTATGATGATAGATAAAAATAAAACCAAAAACAACAGAAATGGTGATTCGCAGACGATTTCGGAGGAGGGTTTTCTTGCTGCTTGTGACTAAATTAGCCTGTGTGCATTACACCGGCACGCAGGTGTTTTTCAACATGTAAACCACGTACCATATGGACGCAGAATTTAACGCACCTTCACGCTGGCCTTTCGTCAAGCGAATCGCATTCAGGTTCTTCTTCACCTATTTTGTCCTTTATATCTGGCCCTTTCCAGTTTATTTTATTCCATACTCCTATTATGTCACTCAACCCCTGTCTGAAATTTTCAACCGGGTCGTGGCAAAGACAGGACCAGTATTCCTTGGGCAAAACTATTATCACAATCCGGCAATGAATGGTAGTGGCGACACATCACATCAGTATGCGCAAGTATTTTTGTTGTTGATTATTTCGTCGATTATCACGTTGATTTGGTCGGTACTGGATCGCCGTCGTCAGATATATTCCAAACTCTATGGTGGTTTGAATATTTACGTGCGATACTATCTGGCAGCGACGTTACTTTCTTATGGTTTCATGAAGGTATTTCCAGTTCAGTTTTCCACTCCGCCTTTGTCGCGCCTCAGTCAGACTTACGGCGAATCGTCGCCGATGGGATTGCTTTGGACCTTCATGGGTTACTCGGCGCCTTACACAATCTTTACTGGAGTTGGTGAAACGCTGGCGGGAACGCTTTTGCTTTTCAGGCGTACCCGGCTGCTCGGTGCGCTGCTCTCCGCGCTGATCATGGTCCACGTCTTTGTTCTCAACATGTCTTACGACGTGCCCGTGAAATTACTTTCATTTCATTTGCTTGTCATGTCAATATTCCTGATCGGCCCGGACTTCAAAAGGCTTGTGAATTTGTTTGTATTAAACAAAACTGCACCACCTCAGGTGCCAGACCTTGTCATTACCGATATCAGGTTAAAATGGATGGCGGGACTCGTAAAGGCGGGCATCATATACGTTATCTTTTTCAGTCAATTGTTCTTTGCAATTGAATCCCGAAAAAGTGTCGACGAAGTTGTGGCTTCTAATAGCGAGAATGAAACAACGGGAGAATTTAGTGTAACACACTTTTTGATCAACGGCGATACTTTACCGCCAATTTCAAGGGACACACGGCGATGGAAAGCAGTCCTGTTCAACGGGAATACTATGCAGATCAAAAGCATGGATGGTTTTGCCATCAACTGGCATTGTGCGATTAGAAATGGGATCCATAAGGTGAAAATGTATTCGACGGATTTCTCCACCTATGGCGAATTCGATTTTGAAAAGGAGGGCGATATTTTAGTTCTGAAAGGCATCCTTAATCAGGATTCTTTGCATGTCGTATCTCGAAGGATTTCCACAAACTCAGTGCCGCTGCTCGCACGCGGGTTTCATTGGATCAGTGAATCACCGTTTAACCGGTGACCTACATGCTCTTCGACGCAAAAGCTCTCCGTGGCGCATCAATTAACACCATAAGAACATCGACTGACAAAATTAAAAATATCTCGTCCTTGTTGATTTCCCTATTCGCATGCTAAGGGAGATTGCATTAGCCGCTGAAGCGGCGTCACACATGCGTGATAGCCGGCATGCATTCATTACGTTTCATTCATCTCTTAAAGAGCTAACAGGATTTACGGTTGAAACCTTTAAAGTCTTTGTGAGCATCGTAAGCAATGAAACGACCAATACACCAAGCGCGGGTCCTAGGAAAAGCCAAACATTTAAATCTATTCTAAAAGCATACCTCTCCAACCATTTTTGTATCAAGAAATAAGTTATCGAGATTGAAATGACCATCGATATGACTATTAATGCGATAAAATCCTGAGAAACCAGTTTCATGATTTGCGGGATATTTGCGCCAAGTACTTTCCTTATCCCGATCTCCTTCGTCCTGTTAGCGACGGTGAATGAAACCAAACCAAACAAACCAAGGCATGAAATCAAAATGGCAAATGCCGTGAGCGTTCCAAAGACCTGTTGGAATTGCTCCTCGGACCGATATTGTTTGTCAAACTCTTGATCCAGGAAAAAATACTCAAAGGGAGTATTTGGAAATACCGACACATAAATCTCCTTTATTAAACTCAGGCTTTCCTTAACGTTACCCGATTTGACACGGACACTTGCCAGTTCATTATTTCCTTCTGTATGGAGAAATATCATCGGAAGGTATCCGGTCTTGGCACTTGCCTGATGAAAATTCTTGACCACCCCAATAATCGTGCGTTGTGCACCCCAAAGGTCTATTCTCTTTCCTATTGCGCTCTCCGGTTCTGAAATTCCCCAAAGCTTGATGGCTTCTTCATTAACAAGTATCCTATCCTGACTCTTATTCTCCGCCAGAAAGTTCTCTCCGGCGCGCAGCTCCATACGCATTTTCGGAACGAAATCAGCATCGATAAAATAGATGTAAAAATTGAACGATGTCTTTTTTAAGGCACCTACTAAATTGACACCGACATTTGTAGAGGCCATTGCACTCGTAGGCTGACCTGGAACACAGTTCGAAAGCGCCACGGATTGAAATTGACTATGATTGAGCAGTTGATCCTTAAACGATTGGTAATTTTCCCTGAGCTTGTTTGTAGCGGAACGCACCACAACAGTGTGCTCAATATCCAAGCCAAGATCTTTCTCTCTCATATAGCTGAGTTGACGTTCGGCTGTGAAGGTTTGAATAAGGAGAAAAATCGTGATCGAAAACTGGAATACAACCAAAACTTTTCTCAAAACTATCCCCTTGGCGGATCGCGAAAATTTTCCTTTTAATACCTTGATGGGCTGAAACGTGGATAGTACTAAGGCCGGGAACGTACTGGAAAGAATCGTAGTGATCATCAAAGTTGACACAATGATATACCAGAACAGTGGATCATTCCAAAAGCGGAAATCCACCGGCAACCCTGCCATATTTATGAAGGCAGGAAGGAAGACAAGCATTAAACAAAGGGCGAATAGTCCTGAAAAAAAAATAATTAAAAATGATTCAGTAAAGAATTGAGCTCGCAGTTGATGCAACGACGAACCAACTACCTTCCGGATGCCTACTTCCTTAGCCCGGTCCAATGACTTGGCAGTCGAAAGGTTAATATAATTGACAATAGCAATAACGATGATCAGGATAGCCACTCCGAGAAGAAAAAACACCGATACGGCGTCACCATTTTGATCCGTCTCGTATGACTTATGAGAATAGAGATGAATATCCATCACGGGTTGAGCGACAACTCGTTCATTTGGTATTTTATTTTCAATGTGTAAGCGATCATTGAAACCGTTTAAACTTTTCAATAATTTCTCATATTGACCTGGATCCGATAGAAGCAAATAGGTATACGCATTGTTGTTATCCCATCCATAGTTGTTCTCGTTATAAGCCACTCGTAAAGATGGATATGAAAGCAGCATGTGGTATTTCAAATGGGTGTTGTGAGGATTGTCGGGAATGACACCGGTTACTTTAAAATATTTATCAAAGGTTGATATCCACAAAGATTCCCCAATGACATTTTTTTGCTTAAAATACTTAAGTGCCATTGATTCCGTCAGTACCACCTCATAGGGTGCAACTAAGATATTCTTCTGACTTCCATACACCAGTTGACAATTGAATACGGTCAGAAAAGCGGGATCGACTGCGTATATTTTGTCCTCTCTTAAATATTCATCCCCTACCCGGACGATCGCATCATTGATTGGAATGGCCCTAGCAAAGTCTACCACTTCAGAAAACTCAGATGTTATACGGGGGCCCATAGGATGATAGGTTTCGGCATCCTGATCCACGACCGCATCTCCATTCAGGTAGTCCATCGTAATTCTAACCAGGCGATCCGCAAGTGGATTCTCCTTGTCGAAGCTCAATTCGAAGCGCACGTACAATACGATTAACATGGCGATTGCCAGCCCGAAAGACATTCCTAGGATATTAATAACGGTATAGGACTTGTTCCTTGTAAACACCCGGAAAGCGATTTTTACATTGTTCCTGAACATGATTCGGACATTTGTTAACTAAGTTGGCGGAAATTGTGATAAAGACAACCCACAGGGCAATAGGTTGCGTGAATTTTCTCTGTGCCCTCCACGATTAAAAGCGTCCTATCTATAAGTACAAAAGCGCAAAGACCACAGATAAATACTGCTAAGGTCGCAAAGGATGTTTTAACTCATTCGTTTCATACACATTTTGAACAAGGCTCAACTGCCTCCTGTATCGCTAAGGAGCCAGCGTACACGGCATATCACGTCAGAAATCTCTTAAAACAATGTACCTTGTTCGGACCCCTCGTTAATTCTGACTCACCGTGAAACACGTTAAGAATGCACAAACACCTGCCAAGGCTCACCCAGCCACGCTAGTGGATCCCACGTGGATCAAGACTCAGATGCGTCACCTCAACATGGCGATCTCCGAAATAGTTAACGAAACCGGGTTTGATGAAGTCATGGTTAGCGCGTGGATCAAGGGAATACAGCCGATGAGTCAGGCTGTGAGGACAATGTTTTTCCTCTATTTCAAGCTCAAGGAACTATCCCCACCGAAGACTGCACAATAGCATCATGGGTAGATTGATCCCCGATCACCAAGCGCATTATTTCTCCAACACATTAAAGTCCTTCCGAAGAAGGTCGCCTTTTCCAATCGATTAACCTCCGATTAATCTTATCACATTGCGTTCCGAGAAGTTTTCTAGCTAGCTTTATTTTGCGACTGTTCAACTTTTGTAAATTGCTCAAATAAAGAACCCATAACACTCAAATGTTGGCCTATAATATGGACACACTATGGAGATAATAAACATTGAAAAGTTTTTCTTGAATACGTTGTTGCGTGTGTCAATTATAGGAGTATTCTTAATATTAGTAGCTGACTTATCAATCAATCCAGAAGACACCCTGTCATTATCCATTGATGTCGTCATACTTTTGACATGCGTCGGTTCCTACTTGATACGAATCCGATACCCAACTGTTGCTGTTCTACTACTGACTGGCATGCTATTGCTCGCAATGATCTACCAAAGTTTGGAAGTTCCGGCCAACACCACAACCTCTTTTTCGATTATCCTCGTGGTAGGATTTATTATATCAGTTCTGCTAAAACGCTTGACGATGTGGATCATGCATGCCATTGCCGTTAGCGGAATTTTCTTTATCCTTGGATTTCAATTTATTAATCCCGCACTGCGATTTTCGCCCACTACAAACGATCTTACTACTATAGCAATAACCTACTCTATTCTCTACGTCATTCTTACCTATGCAACCTATGCACTGAAATCAAGCTATGATAAAATTCACCAATATCTAAAAGATAGCAATCAAGAGCTGTATCAAAAAGCGAATGAAATTGAAGCGCAAAATGACAAATTGCTTCAAGTCCAGAATAACCTGAATGCGTTAAATGCCGACCTGGAGAACACGGTAAACGAAAGGACAGGTAAAATCCGGGCACAGAATGAAATTCTAATAAAATATAGCTATACAAACGCACACCACTTACGCGGTCCCGTCGCTAGATTATTGGGACTTGCTGCGATCTACAAATTGGAAGCGAATCCTGATCCTGATTTCTTCATTGGCAAAATGGTTGATCAGGTGTATGAGATCGACAATGTGATTCAACAAATAAACAAAGACCTGGAAGGTGCAGAGTGAATAGTTAATAGTGAAAAGTTGTCAGACTCAAACTTTCACGTTTCATCGCCTGCCGCAGCGTTCGCGAACAAGAGCCTCATTCGCTTTCATTCTTTGTCCGACTACTCAATGGCCAACCTCATCACCTCAGTAGCCGGAACGTCAATCCCCATCCAGTCCTCATCATTTTCGTTTTCAATACCCGAACCTCATCACCTCAGTAGCCTGGAACGCCAACTTCGAACCGGACCTCATTACCTCATTTCGATTTCAATGGCGCTAGACTTGAACCGAGGACTGAGATGTGTAGAATATCAATATGGCTTTGTAGTTAGACTTTTAAACATCGAGCGTGGCACGGATTTAGAACGAGACAAAGTGATCGGTTTCGGCAGCAAGAGGGACATTATCTTGTTGGCGATTTCACCGCAAGCGTAGTATCAACTTTTTTAACATATGAAACGATATTCATTTTTCTACCGCAATGGATTGTCACTTGTTCTAACCGTGCTGTTCGTGATGGCAATGACGGGACAGGTAATCACCGGATGGCACGAATACAACAACACACGTCGCGAATATCACCAGGCTGACATTAGTTTGAGCAAGTATTTTTCAACCGGCCATTTTTACCAGGCAACATTTGAAAATTGGGAAAGCGAATTTTTGCAAATGGGTGTTTATGTCCTATTGACGGTGTGGCTTCGCCAGCGAGGATCAAGTGAATCTAAAAAGGTAGATGAGAAAGAAGAAGTCGATCGTGAACCTGACTCGTCCAAAACGGATGCCCCATGGCCCGTGCGCAAAGGTGGGCTCGCCCTTGCGCTCTATCGTAATTCACTTTCCGTTGCATTCCTGATTCTCTTTGCGATGAGCTACCTGCTTCACGCATGGGGAAGCCTTGACTTCTATAATGAGGAACAAAATCTTCAGGGCAAGAAAATCCTCTCAATGTCCCAATATATGCACGAATCACGCTTTTGGTTCGAGTCATTCCAGAACTGGCAAAGCGAATTCGTGGCGGTTATTTCAATTGTGGTTCTTTCAATTTTTCTAAGGCAAAAAGGCTCGCCTGAGTCGAAGCCTGTCGATGCATCTTACCATGATACCGGTTCTTCTTAACCCTGCGGTGATGAGGTTCGGCCATCTGGAGCGCCGGAGTTGTGCGTGTAAGAAAGTAGTACGGCAAGGAACAAAAGCGGAGTAGCAAAACCGACCATTTACCGATGTAATATCCTCACGTCTCCCACCAATCCCGACGGCATCACCACCGCATTCGCGGCCGAGTACGGTTTATACTGAATATCCACAATATTGATGTCGTAGAACTTCTTCCATTCAGGATGTACACGGTCGTACAAACGCATGTAGTTTGCGGACAAATTACTCACTACAACCTCCAGTGAATTCTTCTCCTTTAACAACCCCGCCGGTATGCGCAACTGAAACGGAATGCTCCAAGCCGTACCGAGCGACTGCCCATTCAACCACACATCCGCCACCTCGCGAACGTCGCCCAGGTCGAGAATGACTTCTTTGCTGTTGAGTACCTGGGGTGACACATTGAAGGCGATTTGATAGCGCCCGGCGCCGTAGAAAAACTGAGCGGAATCGGAAACCGATGTCCATGAGGTGAGCTCGTCCATCCGTTTGGACACCTTGATCGCTGGCCTCCCTTCTTCAAAAGCAAATGTCCAGCTTCCCTTTAGCAAGATGCTTGACCAATCCTGTGGTTTCGAAATGGATAACGTAGCGGATACTGGTTGTATGAATGCGGACTCACCCGGTCGAAGCTCCAGGTAGATCTCACTTCCAGTTCCTTGCTTGCGCCTGAGAAGGTCGCGGTGGGTATTCGACAACGGATCAAATAGCCTGAAGCCAGGAGAATTTTCCGAAACGCGCACCCAACCCTCCGTGAACTGATCCGATAGGTTCGCAACAAAGTAGGACACCCCCTCCTTAGTACGCTTCCGGATGAACCTCAAACCAATTGCAGCGAAGCCTTCGCGGCGAGCACCCATCCGCTCCGCATGTTGAACGAGCGTCGAGCCCTTCACATGCCGACCCACGCTAGACGCCACCTTTACTTCTGAGGAAAAAGTATTAGCCGACGCATGTAGTCCCGATGGACCTTTTGGCAAATGATCCACGTATATCACCGCCACGCCAGCCTTCGATAGCGTATTCAACTGTCGAATCGTGGTGATTGGCATGTACGCAACGGGCGGCACGACGATCATCCGGTAGGGCTGGCCGTGCGATAGTAGCCTCCCCTCCTTCACCACCAACTGCGATAGCAGTGAGTCTGATACATAATCGAACGTGAGTCCCGCGTCCGTCAGCTGCGTTGCGACCTTCCCGAACGGCGAATTGCGCAGCCACTTCTCCGAATGATGCACGTCCAGCAACTGCACCGGATTAGTACCTGTATGCGTCTTCGACCAAAGGTCGTGCATGGGAAAATACAGGAGGATGTCATTGTCCGGCGCACTGTTCTGCAACAATTGCTGGCACCGCATAACCCACCCGTTGAGATGACTGATGTGCTTCCACACGTGTGACTGTGGGCCGAAGTTCGTAGACGCATAGAACAACCAACCGGGAAATCCCGCTTCCTCAGGCGAATAGGTGATACCGTGATAAAAGACATGATTGATTCCTGCCGTGAACAGCTCATCGATCTGTGGCTTCACCTGGGACAGCGATACCTTGAAGTGGTCTGCGAGCCACGTGGCCGTTTCAGAGCTCACCAGCTTCTTGCCTGTCAGGTTCGCCGCCGACGATGCGAACTTCATGGCCAGTGGGTCCGGAGTGCCGAAGCGATCGACCTCGTAGTGATCATCGACACGTAACCCGGGAATGCGGAAACGACTGGTACCAAACGACTCGGTTTCGGGAATGTCTGCCAGTGCGTAAAGGTCGAGGATGTTGGCGGGAGATCCATGCGCCTGGTCGCGCGTCAGATAGCCATGAGACTTTGCCCACTGTGTCCATAGCAATGTGAAACGATCGCGCAAGAGTTCCGAAAGGGTCTGCTGATAATCCATGCGTACAGCGCTACCGGATGAAGACGTGCTGTCAGTAAACGCATCAACATTGCTTGCCAATGCATAGCCGCGACGGTGGATGAACTCGTCAGAGAAGTGCGTTGACCAGTTCGCCCCATACGCCTCATACGAATCGTGATAGAGAGATCGAACAGGGTGTTCGATTGTCTGAAGCTTCTCAAAAGGTTTAAAGTAGTTGGCCACGGCGGTGCTATCATAGTAATCGATCACAAGACCCTCGCCACCCGGTGCTGCGCGCTTCACCTGCTGACCAGTAGGCTCAGCGATAAATTGTTTTTCGCGGATGACAAACTTCTTCGCTGCATCCTCATTCGTCACATGTTTGCCACCGAAAGGCCATCCAGTGCCCATGGTAAGATCGACGCCAAGTCCCAACTCATAAGCTTGCGCTGTGGTAAAGCTGAGCATACTCATCCACCCGTTCCCAAGAAAAGGTTTGAACTTCGACTCGTAACCCTTGACACCATAAATGGGAATGATGTGCACGCCGCCGAACCCGGCTGTTGAAAACGCCAGCAGTTGCCGCTGAACGTTGACCGAATCGACAGCGCCGCCCATCCACCACCAGTAGGTCCAGGGTTTGGTCGTAGACGGGTTACCTTGTGCGCAAGAAAATCTCGCAGAGAACGAGAGCAAGACAACAAGAGGAATAAGGCGAATAATCATTGAGTTAATTTATTGAGCGACTTATCAAATGGGCGACGAGAATTCTGATGAAAATAACCAATTACCTCAATAGTTCTAAGAACTTGATTTCTGTCCAATTATTTCATCACGCGTCACATTGGAGCTACTATGGATGCTCGTATTGCTCGCCGGGATAAAATGCTGATACTTCCTTATGAATTGCTGAAATTTCTCCGTAAAATAGATTACTCCACCACCCAAATTTCATTATCCTCTCAACGCCGAACCTATGAAAAAGCCTAGTATTGCCTTCGCTGCTTGCATGTTGGCTTGCATGTTGCTTTCGTTCTCGGCCCTGTCACAGGGTTGTGTTGCCATCCGCAATCTCACTGGATTTGGACAATTCAGTTTACCCCAGGCTAATCAGGACCCGGTCAAGTGGCTTGGAGCGACTACCATCAGATACTCGCAGTTCCATGATACTTACCTCGGAAGTGATAATTTGGATGTACCTGACGCAGACAGGACTTTCAGCCAAACCCTTATAGTTGATTTTACATTGGCGCGGATCTATGAGAATGGCTGGTCAGTAGCGATAGACATACCCCTCATGTCCGCCACTCGCAGAAACTGGCAAGACCACGCGGTTGCGGCTGACAGCAATAAGACGAAGTATACGACCAGGGCATTTGGATTGTCTGATATCCGCGTATCGGTGTATAAGTGGTTGCTTGATGTGAACAAACCACACAGAGGAAATATTCAAGTGGGATTGGGACTTAAATTCGCATCGGGCGATTACAGGTACCAGGATTACTTTCACAGGAAGGGTGGAACTGTGTTAGCGCCAGTAAATTTTACATTACAACCCGGAGATGGAGGAACGGGTATAACTACTGAACTCAATGCCTTCTACGCATTAACTAAATCGGTGAATCTGTTTGCCAATGGGTTCTATCTTTTTAACCCGAGAGACCAAAATGGAACGAACAATACAACAGGTCGGACACCGTCTGCCGCTGAAAAGGAAGCCACCGCAGACATAAACAGTGTAGCCGATGCATTTACAGTGCGTGGAGGCGCAAATTATACCATGCGTGATCTTGTGTTTTGGGCAGGATTTCGATTCGAAGGTTCCCCTAAGCATGATGCAATTGGTGATAGCAATGGGCAGCGCAGAGCGGGGTACACAGTTTCAATAGAGCCTGGAATAAACTACAAATTCAAGAGGTCGATACTTTTTGCATTCGTCCCCATATCCCTTTACGGCACAACTAAACATACTGTAGCAGACGAAAGAGTAACCGATATAAGTGGTATATACAGACCTAGCCCAGGAGGAATAGTACCCACCCAGATTTACGTTGGCTTGGTGTTAAGAAGATAGCAAATCCAACATTAGGCTTCGTCCAGAAGTGCAATCTTAGAAGGCGGCAATCATGAAGTCATTTAATAGGTCGCTGAATTTCTAATTGTTAATTGGGCCTCTAAAAACTCCTGCCCGGCAGGTCTTTTATAAGTTCCCTGTTTCTGGGGTCAGACAGCAGAGTATCGGCAAGGTAGGGCGCGTAGAACTTATCCAGGTTTAAGATCCAAATCTCACGCTAATGTGTGCCTTATCCGAGCTGATCATAAAAAAAAAGACCTGGCGCCGCATCACGACACGCCAGGACTTCCTGAGAAGCTAGCACTTAATTTATCACCACTTCCGCGCTACTTGTCCTCGCCAGCAGCTTCCAGGTTGACAGCCGTGACGGCAACTTCAGTGAGCGTCTCGTCGGCGTGTTTTTCCTCTTGCAAAGTAGCGCTCAGTATTTCTGCTGCTTCATCAAGTCCGAGCGTCTCTGCAAAGGCCCGTAATGTTCCGTAAGAAGCAATTTCATAATGTTCCACTTTTTGAGCGGCAGCTATGATCGATGCATCCATCATAACGCCTTCATCAGCATCCTCCATCAGTTCCTCTGCCTCCTTGATCAAACCTTCCATAGCCTCACATTTTTTGGTCGCAGCTTTCTTTCCGAGAATCTCAAAAATTCTTTCCGCTCGGGAGACGTGTTCTTCAGTCTCCGTCAAATGGGTTTCTAGCGCGTTAACCAACTCAGGCGAAGATGCATTTTTAATCATTTTTGGGATGGCCTTTGTGAGGGCTTTTTCGGCCCAATAGATGTCCTTCAATTCATCTTCGAAAAGCTTTCCAAGCTTAGAAGACAATTCGCCGGAATCAGACGATGGCTTGTTTCCGGCATCAGCAGATGGTTTATTCTTGGTGTTTTTCATAATAGATAAAATTTGGTGTACCACGCGCCCAACCAATAAAGTGCCAGTTCGTGGTTCGTCTGGATTTCAATCAAAGTCCGATTTTAGGTTTTGAGGTGAGGAAAAATTTGCGCGCTTGAGGACTTAACACATCTGTAGAACAATTGCAACGCAAAGAAGGCAAATACCCCTTTAACGATGACCGCCGTACCTCGACAATATGGTAACCCCCCAACCTTACTACCTTAGTAGAAAACGGAAATCTGGTACCTCACCGACCTTATTACCTTGTTGTCGGATGATTCTCCTGGACCGGTTGTTATTCGACAGAAATGACCGAACATTGCTGATGTCGAACGCGAACCCATTCCATAAGGAAATTCCCAATTGGATGCACATTGTTGGAGGGTTGGCGCTTGCATCTTAAGGGCCAACGATGGCATGGATTTCGCGCATGGATTCAAAATTGTGTAAGATGAAAACTTTAGTAAAAACGCTTACCGCAGAAGATGTAGCCTCAAGACTCGGCGATTTGTTTAAGGACGAATTGAAAGATATTTATTGGTGTGAGACCGAACTGCCAGCAACAATCTCCGAAATGAAGGAGGAAGCCAGCTCGCAACGTCTTATTGCCACGCTGGACAGTATGTTACTGGAAACAACTGAACACATCAAACGTGTTGAAACAATATTTACGCTCATTGGCATGACGCCTGTCACAACGAAATGCCTTGCCATGGAAGGGTTGATAAAAGATGCCTCACTACCAACCAAGACCTATAAAAAAGGAGCACTGCGTGACGCAGCCATCATTTCGGCCGCAAAAAAAATAGAACATTATGAGATCGCATCGTACGGTACGCTGAAGGGCTTTGCGGAAACCCTCCTGCTGGCTAACGCGGCGAGTGTTCTTGATACAATCCTCACGGAAGAAAAGGACACTGACCAACAGCTGTCAGAAATCGCCTGGCCGGCATAGGCTTTAAAGTATCTCCTAGGTTGCTGACCAGCTCACGAAAACTATTTCTGATATTGATCATCGGTAACTTTTTCCAGCCAATCGACCACTTTTCCATTCAACTGTTCCTGGATAGCTATATGACTCATCGCTATTGTACGTGAAGCGCCATGCCAATGCTTTTCACCTGGAGAGAACCAAACTACATCACCGGGACGGATTTCCTCTACAGGTCCGCCTTCGCGCCGAGCCCAGCCAACGCCTGAAACTACGATCAAAGTTTGTCCAAGCGGGTGCGTATGCCAGGCGGTTCTCGCGCCAGGTTCGAACGTCACTGTTGCCGCCGCAGCCCGCGCATGCTCATTGGGTTGAAATAGAGGATCAATGCGAACATTGCCCGTAAACCATTCAACAGGTCCTTTGCCGGATGTTTGTGATCCTAATCTTCTGATTTCCATATTTAGTTATTGCGTAGAACACTCTTATGTAAATTAAGCATTCCGGTTTTGAAATGGAGCGATTCTATTTCTTTTGCTTTCGCGCCACCTTATCCACTTTGATCTTCATGTCGGGAACCAATGGCGTAGCCTCGACAAGCTCGAGAGACTTTACCATATCTTTCGTACCCGACTTATATTTGATAAAATGGGGAGTTTGTAAGTGCGCCTTGTACGCAGCAGAGTCAGCGTAGATTTCCAAAATTGTAAAATGTGTCGGATTTTCATTTTCAGAAACGGCATATAACGTGTGTACCCCCGGTTCGATGCGCACAGACGCCTCTATCTCTTCTTTCAAAATAGCTTTGTATTGTTCCAGTTGGGAGGGATCGACAACAAGTTTCGCAAGGCGTACCATACGACTTTTTTGCTGCCCGTAAGTTAATTCACTAGACCAAATAGCGATCATCACGAAGGCTAGTTTTAACGAGAATTTGCAGAATTGATTCATTGATCCATTGGTAAAATAACACAGACCAAAGTTAAACATAAAAGCCAATGCAAGCGCGGGGTCTGCCTGACCGTCACCCACAAAACTAAACGAATGTTTTTATATAAAAATGTCTGTTACGCAGCCTTAGTCACAATCACCCACGGAAAAATAGGTCCCGCCATACCTGAAACTTTTCGTTTAATTTTCGAAAGAATGGACGATGGGTCGGAAGCAACTCTTAGCTGATAATTATTGAAGTCGTCAAACGAATGGTGAAAGTAATGTACATGCATTTCAGGCACGCCAAAAGACTCGAAGTATTTCCTAGACCTTTCCTTCGCACGATCGCCATCCGTTCTGGATTTGTAAATAGGACTATCTAATACATGGATCTCCCCTCCTTCATGTAAGAACGCAAAAAGTCTGTCCATTAACTTTCCGACATTAGGAAAGTATTGAATGCTACCCGCTAATATTATGACATCAAAACAGGCCGGAAGATCAAGTGACATCACGTCGCCATTCACGAATAACAAGTTGGGCCTGGAGAACAATCTCGCACCTTGTTTTAATTCAAGAATGTTGATGTCAATGCCGCAAACTTCAGCGCTAAGGGTTTTGGCCAGATTATCGGAAAGCCAACCACTTCCGCACCCTAGCTCCATGACTGCATGAAGATTTCTACGACTGCCTAGGTATCTTGTAATCATCGCTGTGCTAAACGCTCTCGTACGCCATTCGTTGTTTTTTTCCCGCTGTGGGGGAAACAATGGTAAGTTCCTTACAACCTCATCCTCATATAACCTTCCTTCCTTTTCGCGGATCCTGATATAGGGCTCCTGGAATTCGGAAAAAATGCTCGCGCTTTTTTGGTGAAAGAGTCGACCATCGAATTCAAGGGAGGCATTGGCAAGCAGCTTGTCCTTAAGCAACATTTTTGATTCTTACGTTGTAGACGAAAATGGTAAAAACAATCCATTTATAGCGATTGATTTTATGTATTTTTATAGTGATCACTGCTTTGATCCCCTTACAAACTCCTAATGAAATTTATTATAACATTCGTCCTACTTTCTTTTTTGCTTTTCGCATGCAGCAAACCTACAGCTGAAACTCCTCCCGAAACTGCTCTCAATGAAAAATTAAATGCCTACCTCACCGAGACAGTCGATCGATTAAAGACTGTAGGGTTAACCGTGGCCATCACTCGCAATGATTCTGTCATGTATACGTCCGCATTTGGTTACCGTAACATCGAAACCAAAGAGCCCCTGACGCCGAACCATGTTTTTCATTGGGCGTCAGTTTCAAAAACCTTTGTAGCAACGGCGATCATGCAGCTATGGGAACAAAAAAAAATAGACCTCGACGAGAGGCTTACGACGTATCTTCCTTATTTCAGGCAGCAGGACAAATTTTATAAAGACATCACCATTCGGCAAATGCTGAATCACACGTCAGGAATCGGCGATGTTGATGACTAT
>Ga0193753_10002343_pt1 | contig 15044 bp, 13 predicted proteins | sample H1c2metaG_FD_144925 | JGI IMG/M metagenome (GOLD analysis project Ga0193753, IMG submission 144925) | Soil microbial communities from a riparian zone of the East river system, Colorado, United States - H1c2 | ecosystem: Environmental > Terrestrial > Soil > Riparian zone | place: USA: East... | reverse complement strand
ATCGACACGGGCGCCGAACGTTCGCTGGGCAATCTCGCGCTCCAGCAAGCCATGAACAAGAACCGCCGCAAGAAACGCGAAATCGTCGCGGCGGTGGTGCACGGCGCGACTCCCGACATCGCCGATGGCGACGTCCAGGAGATCAAGGAAGCGACCATCGGCGACATGACGCTCACCAACATGGAAGTGATCTTCGCCGACTTCCACGTGTTCAAACTCTGGGGGCTCGACCAGCAGCCCGCCATGCTCATCGGCATGGACATGCTGGGCGTGCTGGAACGCCTGGTCATCGACTACCGTCGCAATGAAGTGAGCATGTACGGAGAGCGCGCCTCGTCGCGAATCGTTCAGCGCTAGAATCGGAGTCCATGTCGACTCCCAAGCCCGTACGCGAGTGGCGCGATGTCAGCGCCACCACCTTCCGCACTGAAATCATGCCGTCCCACCAGCCCGCGCTGGTGCGCGGCGCGGTGCGCGACTGGCCCGCGGTGCGCGCCGCCACGTCCCCGCAGGCGCTGGCTAGCTACCTGCGCGCGTTCGACACCGGCTCCTCCGCCGAGACCATGCACGGCGACCCGGCCATCGGCGGACGCTTCTTCTACAACGACGATCTCTCGGGGTTGAATTTCGAACGGAGCTCCATGCCGTTCGCGCGCTCGCTCGACCGGCTGCTCGAGATGCTCGACAACCCCAGGCCGCCGGCGCTGTACGTGGGTGCGTTGGCCGCTCCCGCGGCGTTGCCCGGCTTCGCGCAACAGAATTCCCTGGCCCTGGCCGAGGGAATCGTGCCGCGGCTGTGGCTCAGCAATCGCGCCACGGTGCAGACGCACTACGACATCTCGTACAACCTCGCCTGCGTGGTCGGTGGCCGGCGGCGGTTCACGCTGTTTCCACCCGAGCAGCGCGCCAACCTCTACGTCGGCCCGCTCGAATTCACGCTCGCCGGCCAACCCATCAGCATGGTGCGGCTCGATGCACCCGACCTCGCGCGCTTTCCGCGTTTTCCGGATGCGCTGGCACAGGCGCAGGTCGCCGAAATGGAACCCGGAGATGCGCTGTTCATTCCCTACATGTGGTGGCACCACGTCGAAGCGCTCGACGCGTTCAACCTGCTGGTGAACTACTGGTGGGATGACACGCCGCCGTGGAACGGCTCGCCATTCGAAGCGCTGTGCCATGCGTTGATGTCGGTGCATTCGCTGCCGCCCGACAAGCGCGCGATCTGGCAAAAGGTGTTCGAACACCACATCTTCGAAACCGATGGAAGCCCGGTGGCACATCTGCCGCCCGCCCAGCGCGGAATCCAGGGCAAGCTCGACCAGCGCCTGGCGCTGCACATGCGCAGCTGGCTGCTGCGGGTACTGACGCCGCCGCGGCGCTGAAGCGCCCCGCGGCAGGCACGTGAAGCGGCTATTGCCGCGCGGTCGCCAGCTTCAGTCCGAGCGCAATGAACATCGCGCCAGCGACCTTGTCGAGCACATTCGCCATCGATGGCCGGCGCAGGAACGCGCCACGCAGTTTCGCCGCGGCCACCGCCAGCACCATGCACCAGGCAACACCCAGCGTCACGAATGTGAGTCCCAGCGCGAGGAACGCACCGACCTTGTTGGCACTGCCGGCATCGATGAACTGTGGCATGAGCGCAAGGAAAAACAGTGCCACCTTCGGGTTGAGCAGGTTCGAGAGAACGCCCTGGCGAAACGCCGACCAGCGGCCATCGACCCCGGGTGCGGCCTCACTACCCGGCAGGCCATGGGTGCGCGTGAGCAATGCGCGCACGCCGATATAGATCAGATAGCCGGCGCCCGCGAACTTCACCGCCATGAACGCGTACGGAGACGTGGCGAGCAGCGCGGACAGTCCGAGTGCCGCGGCGAAGGTGTGAATGACACTGCCGGCACTGATGCCGAGCGCCGCGGAAATGCCCGCGGAACGTCCGCCCGACAAACTACGGCCGAGAATGAAGAAGGTGTCCTGGCCCGGCGTGATGACCAGCAGGATGGCGGTGGCGATGAACAGCCAATAGTGATGAATGCCAAGCATGGACGGCACTGTGCCGTGCCACTGCCATGCCTGGCAAACAAGTTTTCCTATGGCTCGACCAGATTGGCTTACGACACGAAAGCCGCGGGCACCGGCTCCTCGCCGATCGCCTGGCGCAACACGGCCCAATGCATTGCCTCGTCACCGAGAATGCTCGCCGCCGCCTTGGACAGTTCGCGATCCTTGAACAACGGCACCGCGCCGAGATACGCGCTGACCGCGCCTTTTTCCAGGCCCGCCGCGAAACGCAGAACGTCCGTCTGCGTCTTCAGGGTCTCGAGCGGAAAGTGGTACTGCGCTTTTGCCACCGCCGCCGTTCCACCGAGTTTCGTCACGGTCGCGGCAAGCACGTCGGCATGCTGTTTGTGATGCCCCTGGAATGTCGTCGCGAGACTCAGGACCGGGCCTTTGAGCAAGCCGCTCCCGGCTCCTACGCCGTAGGCGGCGATGGCCTCTAGTTCGGCCGCGAGCGCGGTGTTCAGTATGGCCACGTCGTTGGCGGGGTTCGAGGCTTTGTCTGACACAGCGGCGAGCGCATCGCGACCGGCCAGCAGGGCCACGGCCACACCAGAAAGGCCCGCGCCTCCCACGCTGAGAAACGTGCGACGCGCGACGAGAACATTGCCGAATCGCAGAGGGTCCAGGAAGGACATGGGCTTTTCTCCGTAGGTCCGTGGGTGTTTGCATCTGTTCAATGCGCCACCGGCCGGCTTTGTTCCGGGGAACCGTATCGAGAAGTCGCGGGACTCACTCCTGAAGGCCAACTCGTCGAGCGGGGAATGGATTCAATGCTCTCAATACTGGTTTGCCACTCGTATTTCCTTCATTTCGACCGCAAGCAGGCGGAGCGGGCGAAGCCTTATCCCCCGCTCGCCACGCTGCAGGTCGCGGCGATGCTGCGCAGTGCGGGTCATGAGGTGTCGTTCTTCGACTCCATGCTGGCCGAAGATCTCTCCCGGTTCGAACGCCAGCTCGACGTCATGCGGCCGCAGCTCGTGGTGTTCTACGAGGACAACTTCAATTTCCTGAGCAAGATGTGCCTGGGGAGAATGCGTGAAGCCTGTGTCGACATGATCGGCCGCGTCCGTGCGCGCGGCGCGCGCCTCATCGCCGCCGGCTCCGACGCGTCCGACGCACCGGCCTACTACCTGAACGCGGGCGCGGACGCCGTGCTGCACGGCGAAGCGCTCGGCGCACTCATGGCGATCGTCGATCGCCTGAACGGCGACATTCAACTGCCCGCGCACGCGCTGGCGACCGGCCTGCACGACGTGAGCGTTGCCGGCATCGCCGGGCCCGAACGCGGCCGCACCGTGGCGCCTCTGCCAGAACCCAGGAATTCATCCCTGCCCGCGTGGGATCTCGTCGACGTCGAGAAATACCGGCGCGTGTGGAAGAAGGCCCACGGTCATTTCAGCCTGAACATGGCGTCCTCGCGCGGTTGCTCGTTCCGCTGCAACTGGTGCGCCAAGCCCATCTGGGGAAACCAGTACGTGCAGCGCTCGCCGCGTGAAACCGCGGCGGAAATGCTTTACCTGCGCCGTCACTATCGCCCGGATCACATCTGGTTCGCCGACGACATCTTCGGATTCAAGGTCGACTGGGTGAACGAGTTCGCGGCCGCGCTCGACGAGGGCGGCGGCGGCGTGCCGTTCACCATTCAACTGCGCGCCGATCTCGTGAGCCAGCGCATGACCGAGGCGCTGCGCGCCGCCGGCTGCCGCGAAGTCTGGCTCGGCGCGGAAAGCGGCAGCCAGAAGATCCTCGACGCCATGAACAAGGGCACGCGTGTCGGCGAAATCGTGCAGGCGCGCCGGTTGTTAGGCGCCGCGGGCATTCGCGTCGGGTTCTTCCTGCAGCTCGGCTATCTCGGCGAAGACCTCGACGACATCCTGGCCACGCGCCGGCTGGTGCGCGAAGCGCGCCCGGACGACGTCGGCGTCAGCGTGTCCTATCCACTGCCCGGCACGAAATTCTACGACATGGTCAAGGAGCAGCTCGGGCTCAAGCGACACTGGCAGGAGAGCAACGATCTCGAAATGATGTTTGCCGGCACGTACACGTCGGACTTCTACCGCCTGCTGCGCAATCTCCTGCACGACGAAGTGATGCACGCCGGCGCACCCGCGTTGCAGGAGCGATGGAACGAGCTCATCGACCGCGAGGAGGAATTCCGCCAGGAAAGGCACTTGCCGCCGGGCGGGATGAACCTGGCGCATGTCTGACATCGTCCTCACGCACGGATACTTCCTCGCCGAAGACGAGAAAGAGCGGCAGATCATGAAGCCGTATCCACCGCTCGGCCTGCTCTATCTATCCACCTACCTCAAGCAGGCGGGATTCTCCGTCGAAGTCTTCGACAGCACATTTGGCGAGGTGGCCACGCTCGAAGCACGGTTCGCGGCCGCGCCCGCCGGCGTGGTGGGCATCTACACCAACCTCATGACACGGCGGAACGTCCTGCGCATCGTCGCGGCCGCGAAGCTGCGCCGCTGGACCGTGATCCTCGGCGGCCCCGAAAGCGCCAACTACCTCGCTGAATATCTCGGCGCGGGCGCGGACATCATCGTCACCGGTGAAGGCGAAGTCACGCTGGCCGAGCTGCTGTCCGTCCTGCCGCTGCATGGCGTACACCGTCTGCACGAGGTGGCCGGCATCGCGTTCCGGGACGAAGCGGGCGCGATCGTGACCACCACGCCGAGGGCGCGCGTACCCGACATCGACAGCCTGCCCTTTCCCGACCGCGAGGCCATCGATCACGGCCTGTATCTCGATGCCTGGAAGACCCACCACGGCGCGAGCAGCATCAATCTCATCACGGCGCGAGGCTGCGCCTATCGATGCAACTGGTGTTCACACGCTGTGTATGGTCATTCCCATCGCCGGCGCAGCGCGGTGAATGTCGCCGATGAAATGCAGTGGATCATCGATCGCTACGACCCGGACCAGGTCTGGTACGCCGACGATGTCTTCACCATCAGCCATCCCTGGCTCGCCACCTACACCGCCGAGCTCAAGCGCCGCGGTATTCATCGCCCGTTCGAAACCATCACGCGCGCCGATCGCCTGCAGAACGAAGGCGCCGCCGCACTGCTGCGCGAGCTCGGCTGTTATCGCATCTGGATCGGCTCGGAAAGTGGCAGCCAGAAGATTCTCGACGCCATGCAACGCGGCGTGAAGGTCGAGCAGGTACATCGCGCCTGCCGGCTGGCGCACGAACAAGGCATTCAGGTCGGCATGTTCCTCATGTGGGGTTATGAAGGCGAGGAGCTCGAAGACATCGCCGCGACGGTCGAGCATGTCAAGGCGAGCAACCCCGACATCTTTTTCACCACGGTGTCCTATCCCATCAAGGGCACCGGATATTTCGACAAGGTTCGTGAGCGCGTGGAGTTGCCCATCGCCTGGGCGGATGCATCCGACCGCGATTACATCGTCGCAGGCCGTCGCGGCAAGGATTACTACAAGCTCGCCGATGCCTGGCTGCGCAACGAGGTCGAGGCCTTCCGCCTCGAGGCCGCGAATCCAGTCCGGGCGGCGGCGCTTCTCGGCACCGCACGCCGTGCCCGCGAGCAGATGATCTCGATGTCCAGCCGATGAGCGACGTGCATCCAGACCTGCCACCCTTCGCCGCCATCCAGGCGGCGCTGATCGCAGTCACCGATCGGTTCGTGCACGAGCTCGAGGCGCCAGAGGAAGCGGCCCCCGACTGGAACGACTTCGAGTGGGGCATCGCCCGCTCGGTCTGTGTCATGCACGGCCTCGCAGGAATGCTCGCGGGGCGGCTGCGCTGGCGCGGTCCGGATTCCTGGGTGAAGTTCCTCGGCGAGCAGCAGCGGCACATGCGCCTGCGCGAAGCGCGCGCCCGGGAAATACTCGCGCGCCTTGACGATGCCGCGCGTGCGCGTGGTATTGCCGTGGTGCCGCTCAAGGGCTCCGCGCTGCTCGCGCTCGGTGTGCATGGGGATGGTGTGCGCCCCATGAGCGACATCGACCTCCTCGTCGCACCCGAGAAGGCGGCGGCAATCGCGGAGACATTGCGGTCGGTGGGTTACCGGCGGTGTTATGCCACCCAACGTCACACCGTCTTCGTCCCCGTCGATCAGGCCCTGCCGGCTACCTTCGGCGAACACGTGGACAACCCCTTTCGCATCGAGCTGCATCTGGCGATCACGGAGCCCCTGCCGTTCTCGCTGGTCGACATCACGGCCCGCGCGTGGCCACGCGACGCGCATCACGGCATGAACACCTATGCGAGCAACGCCGCCCTCTTCTGCCACCTGCTGCTGCACACCGCTGGTGGCATGCGCACGAACACCCTGCGTTTCATGCAGCTCATCGACCTCGCGCGCCTCGCGCCGCGGCTCACGCGCGAGGAGTGGTCCGGGCTCACCCGCGACGGCGAACTCGCCTGGTGGAATTATCCGGTGCTGCGGATGGTCGCGCGTTTCTTCCCGGACGTGATCCCCGCGGATGCGCTGGCCGCGACGCGCTCTGTCTGCCCGACGCTTCTTCTTCACGCACGCCACGACCTCGCCGAGGTCTCCTGGACCAACCTCAGAATCCCGGCACTGCCGGGCTACGAGTGGTCACGCACGCCGCTCGAGCTCCTGCGATACGCGCGCAGTCGCGTGCTGCCAAAACGCCAGGCGCTGGCGGAGGTCGCGGACACGATCGCCAGCCAGCCGGCGCTGCATTGGGTGCCCTGGTACAACCAGTCGCACGCCACGCGCATTCTCCGCTGGGTCACATCGCGCCCGCCGCGCGTGCAGACCCTCGCGACGGTGCTCGCAGGACAGTCCCGGCAATGACCGACGCCGCGGATGACATCCCCGCGCGCCGCTGGCCGCATGCCTCTGCGCCGCGGCGCATCCTCGCGATCCGGTTCCAGGCGCTGGGCGACACCATGATCACCCTGCCCTATCTACTCGGCGTCAGGCGCCGCTATCCCGACGCCGAGCTGCACCTTCTCACGCGCGAGGATGTCGCGACCGTGCCGAAGGCGATGACCCAGTTCGACCGCGTGGTCGCGCTCGGAGGTGATCGCAACCGCTTCCGCGCCTGGCTCTCGGCGCTTGCGGCTACGCCTGCGCTCCTCGCCCGGCACTACGACGTGGTGCTCGACCTGCAGAACAGTCGCATCAGCAACTTCGTGCGCCGCGTGATCCGGCCCGAGGCCTGGTCCGCGTTCGATCGCTTCTCGCCCCGCCCGGCCGGCGAGCGCACGCGACGGACCATCGCGGCGGCGCTCGGTGTCGACGCCGGCATGGACACGGCGCTCGAGTTGCGCGGTGGTGGCCCCGACATCGACGGCCTGCTGCTCCGGCACGGCTGGAAAGCGGGCTTCGATCTCGTCGTGCTGAACCCCGCGGGCTTTTCGCCGGCCCGCGCCTGGCCCACGGCGAGCTACATCGAGTTCGCGCGCCTGTGGATCGAACGCCATCCACGGAGCCAGGTCGTGCTGCTGCTCATGCCTTCGAAACGCGCCAAGGCCACGGAGATTTCCACTGCCCTCGGCGAGCATTGCATCGACCTCACGGGCCGTGCGGACCAGCTCGAAGCTTTCGCGATCGTCGGGCGGGCGCGTTTCGTGCTGTCGGAAGACTCGGGTCTCATGCACATGGCCTGGACGCAGGGAACACCCACGCTCGCACTCTTCAGCGACAGCCGGCGCGACTGGTCGGCGCCGCAGGGGAGCTGGAGCGACTGCCTCGATTCCTCGGACCTGCCCTGCGGGCCCTGCGGCCTTCCGGTCTGCAAGTTCGGTGACAACCGTTGCCTCACGCGTTATCCCGCGGCCCAGGTCTTCGAACGCGCGGAGAAGCTCGCTCGCGCGCATCTCGCCTGATGCGCGTGGACACCGCCAAACTCTTCGAACGCCTGCTGCCGCACGTGGCTCCGGGCGTCATCTGCGACGTGGGCTCCATGAACGGCGCGGATGCCATGCGTTGCGCGCGCGCAGTGCCAGCCGCCAGGGTCTTCGCATTCGAGCCGAACCCGTACAACCTCGCCCCCATGCTCGCCGATGCGAAGCTGCGCGAGCTCGGCGTTGCGGTAGTCGGCCAGGCCGTGGCCGAACAGGAAAGGGTGGCGCCCTTCCATGTGCTGCGCGCCGACTATTCCACGCCCAACCACCAGCGCGGCCGCAGCTCGATGTATCCGGCCGTGGTCGCCGCCGAACATCTCGAAGTGGTCGAGGTGCCAGCGGTGCGGCTCGACGCGTTTCTCGCGATCCGCATGGACGCCGACGCTCGCCTCGCCTTCTGGGTGGACGCCGAAGGCATGGCATTCGAAGCCCTCGCGAGCGCCTCGGGTGTGCGCGCGAATCTCGACCTCGTGCACGTCGAGGTGGAACGCGTGCCGTGCATGAACCCCGCGCAGAAGCTCTACGCGGACGTCAAACACCTGCTCGAATCCTGGGGCCTCGAGGAGATCGCGTCCGACGGGAGCGCGCATTTCAAGCAGTTCAATGTTGTTTACGTGCGTGCCGGCCTCGGCCGGGGGCTCGCGCTGCGCATCGCGCTCTTCAAGGCCTGGGGCGCGGTGTCATTTCTCTGCTTGCGTATCTTCCGGGGCGCCAGCCGGCGCCTGCGGTGCCTCGTGCCCGGCCGCTGACTCGCTGCGCTCGAGCGAAGCGAAGCATCCGTCGATGGTCGGCGTCACGCGTTCGGCACCCGACACGGTGAGATGGTTGTTGTCCAAGTAAAAGGACCTCTTGCCGTCGCCGATCTCGCAGCGCCCCGAGGCACAGAGCGCATCCTTGGTGTCGACGATGTCGACGGGATAACGCGCCGCGAGCGCGCGGATGTCGCGCTCGACGGCGGCCTGACCGGCCTTCGCCTCCTCGCGCGTGAGCGTGAGAAACCCCTCGTCGAGTCCGCGCAGCCGGGCCGTGAGCAGCGCCTGCGGAATCGGGAACTTGAGCTCGGGCACGTCGAGCACCACGCACACGCGGGTTCCCGTCTTCGTGAGGCGCGCGAGCGTGCGCTCGAGCCCGACGCTGAAGATCGACACGCCCTGCGGCGCGCGCTCGGCGGTCGAGCGGAACCGGTCGCCGGGTTCGTTCCAGTGTGCGGCCAGGATCACGAGCCCGGGCCTCGCTCGTTCGACCACGCCGAACATCGCCTCGTTGAACTCCTCACAGTCCTCTAGGTAGCGATCGCGCTGCAATCCGCTGGAAACGCCAGGGAGCGGCCGGCAGCCGGGGTGCGCGGCGAAGCCCAGCGCCACACCACGCTCCTGCGCCACGCGTTCGAAGGCGGGCAGCAGCGTGGCGGCGTGGCTGTCGCCCCAGGCGATGGCACGCAGCTGCGACTCCGCGGCAGGGCCGAAACGGCACAGCTCGTCGTTGCGCAGCACCACGGGTGCGAGCCCCATGCAGCGTGCGCCCTGGGGATGCAGGTCCACGCGCTCGACCAGGAGCCGCAGCGGCGGGTCGAACCGCTGCGGCAGGCCGCGCGTGCGAATCAGGACCTCGGCAAGCGCCACGAGCACGAGCAACGCGATGCCGAGAACGGCGAGCAGTCGTCGGTTCGACACGAGCGCGCGGCGGCGACGCACCGGCTGCTCGATGCAGAGATAGCTCACCACCGAAGCCACGTACACGCCCGCCAGCAGCACCGCGATCTGCAGTGCCGTCGTCGGCACGATGTTGTAGCGCTCGAAGATCGTGAGCGCCGGCGCGTGCCATAGATAGAGCGAGTAGGACACGAGGCCGGTGAAGACCACAGGACGCCACTCGAGTGGAGCCAGGCAACTCGTGGGCCCGGCACGACCCACCGCCAGCAGCCCCGCCGCCGCGAGGCAAGGTACGAGCGCCCACAGGTTGGGGAAGCCGACGTCCTGGCGCAGCCACACGAAGCTCGCGGCCAGCGCCACGAAGCAGAGCGCGGCAATGGCCTCGCGCAACCAGCGGCGCGCGAGGCCCGCGGGCTCCACCACCGCGAGGCATGCCCCGATCAGGAGCTCCCAGCCGCGCGTCGGCGTGAGATAGTAGTTAGCCGCGAAACGTTGCTGCGAGCAGTAGAGACAGAGCGCCAGCGAGACGAACAAAGAGAACGCGAGTGCCGCGAACAATCGTCGTGGCGCGAATCGCGCCACGGCCAGCAACACCCACGGAAACGCCAGGTAGAACTGCTCTTCGACGGCTACCGACCACAGGTGCAGCAGCGGCAGTCGCGCCGTCATCGCGTCGAAGTAGTTGCCGCTGTGCCAGCCCGCGACGTTGGCGAACATCAGGCTCGCGAGCCTCAGATTGCGGCCGTAGCCCTCGAGCTCGGCCGGCACATAGAGGATGGCCGCGACCAGCGTCACGACCAGCATCATCACGAACAGCGCCGGCAGGATGCGGCGCGCGCGGCGCAGGTAGAAGTCGCCCAGCGCCCGCCAGGAGGCAGCGCGCGAAACAGGCACGAGCAGCTGCGTGATCAGGAATCCCGAGATCACGAAGAACACGTCGACGCCGGCAAAGCCGCCGCGCATGAACGGAACGCCGGCATGGCAGAGGATGACCGCCACCACCGCGACGGCGCGCAAGCCATCGATGTCGGCGCGGTACGGTAGATGCGGGATGCCGTTCACTCACCGCCGCCGTGCTTGAAAACCCAGCGATTCGTGACGCGATGACGCAGGCTCAGCCCACTTCGGGGCCTGGGGCACCTTGTCATTTCCCTCCTTCGGCGCCAGCCGGCGCCTCGTGCCCGGCCGCTGACTCGCTGCGCTCGAGCGAAGCAAAGCATCCGGCGATGGTCGGCGTCACGCGTTCGGCGCCCGACACGGTGAGATGATTGTTGTCCCTGTACCAAGGCATTTTGCCGTCGCTGAACTCGCAGCGCCCCGAGGCACAGAGCGCGTCCTTGGGGTCGACGATGTCGACGGGATAACGCGCCGCGAGCGCGCGGATGTCGCGCTCGACGGCGGCCTGACCGGCCTTCGCCTCCTCGCGCGTGGGCGCGAGAAACCCCTCGTCGAGTCCGCGCTGCCGGGCCGTGAGCAGCGCGTACGGAATCGGGAACTTGAGCTCGGGCACGTCGAGCACCACGCACACGCGGGCTCCCGTCTTCGTGAGGCGCGCGATCGTGCGCTCGAGCCCGACGCTGAAGATCGACACGCCCTGCGGCGCGCGCTCGGTGCTCGAGAGGAACCGGTCGCCGGGTTCGTTCCAGTGCGCGGCCAGGATCACGAGCCCGGGCCTCGCTCGTTCGACCACGCCGAACATCGCCTCGTTGAACTCCTCGCACTTCTTCGCGTTGCTGTCGCGCCGCAACGCGCTGGAAACTCCTGGTAGCGGCCGACAGGAACTACGGGCGGCAAATCCCAGTGCCACACCGCGATCTTGCGCCACCTGCTCGAAGGCGGGCAGCAGCGTGGCGGCGTGGCTGTCGCCCCAGGCGATGGCACGCAGCTGCAACTCCGCGGCAGGGCCGAAACGACATAGCTCGTCCTCATGCAGGGCCGCGGGCGCGAGGCTCGTGCAGCGCGCGATCTGCGGATGCAGATCGACACGTTCGACGATCATCCGCAGCGGAGCATCGAATCGTTGCGGCAAACCTCGCGTGCCGATCAGGACCTCGGCAAGCGCCACGAGCACGAGCATCGCGATGGCGAGAACGGCGAGCAGTCGTCGGCTCGACACGAGCGCGCGGCGGCGACGCACCGGCTGCTCGATGATGAGATAGCTCACTACCGATACGGCATACACACCCACAATTACCAGCGCGATCTGCAAGGGCCTCGGCGGCACAATGTTGTAGCGTTCGAAGAAAACGAGCATCGGCGCATGCCAGAGATAGAGCGAATAGGACACGAGCCCCGTGAAGACCACGGGGCGCCATTTGAGCGGCGCCAGGCAACTCGTGTGCGCGACCCGGCCGACCGCCAACAGCCCCGCGGTCGCGAGGCAGGGCGCGAACGCCGTGAGATTGGGAAAGCTGTCGTCCTGGCGCAGCCACACGATACTCGCGGCGAGCGTCACGAGGCTCACCGCGGCGACAGCCTCGCGCAGCCAGCGCCGCGCGAGTGCCGGAAACTCGACAATTGCGAGGCAGGCGCCGACGAGAAGCTCCCAGCCACGCGTCGGCGCGAGGTAGTAATTGGCCGCGATGCCTCGCTGCGAGCAGTAGAGGCAGAACGCGAGCGAGGCGAGCAAGGAGAACGCGAGCGCCGCGAACAATCGTCGTGGCGCGAATCGCGCCACCCCGAGCAGCAACCACGGGAAGGCAAGATAGAACTGCTCTTCCACCGCCACCGACCATACGTGCAGCAGAGGCTGTTGCGCCGTCATCGCGTCGAAATAGTAGCCGCTGTGCCAGCCCGCGATGTTGCCGAGCATCACGCTCGCGAGTCGCAAGCTGCTGCCGTAGGCCTCGAGCTCGGCCGGCACGAAGAGGATGGCCGCGACCAGCGTCACGACCAGCAACATCACGAACAGCGCCGGCAGGATGCGGCGCGCGCGGCGCAGGTAGAAGTCGCCCAGCGCCCGCCAGGATCCGTCGCGCGTGGCCGGCACCAGCAGCTGTGTGATCAGAAACCCCGAGATCACGAAGAACACGTCGACGCCGGCAAAGCCGCCGCGCATGAACGGAACGCCGGCATGGCAGAGGATGACCGCCACCACCGCGACGGCGCGCAAGCCATCGATGTCGGCGCGGTACGGCAGGTGCCGGTACGGTAAATCAGGGCCGCTCACCCACCGCCACCGTGAGCAGCAATCATCGCGCGATACTGTGCCTCGAAGAGCCGGACAGTGCAGTCGGCGTCATCGGCGAGCGCGCGCCGCTGGGCCTCAGCCGCGAGCGTGAGGCGCAGCGAATCGTCGTCGATGAGGCGGACCAGGTTCGCCGCCAGCGTCGATGCATCGCCTGTCGGCCCGGCCAGCGCCGCGTCCGGCGCCCATTCGCTCACATGCCCCACCTGCGTGCCCACGGTGGGCACACCCAGCATCGACGCCTCGAGCATCGCGAGCGGCCCCGCCTCGTGGAGCGAGGAAACCACATGGATATCGGCGCCTGCGACGAGCTCTCGTACACGCGCGGAATCGACCCAGCCGTGAAAGCGCCTGCGCCAACGCGTGGATTTCCCCGTTCATCCCGTCCATACCCGCGATGTCGAGCTCGACGTCGCGCCCGGCGGCCACGAGCTTCGCGAATGCCCGGAGCAACATGCCCTGGTCCTTGATGAGATTCAGGCTCGCCACCTGTACCAGGCGCACCGGCCGCGACATGGCGCGCGCGACCGGCTCGCGCGGAGGGAATGTCGCACGGTCGACGCCGAGCGGAATACGCACGGCGCGGGCGCCAAACTCACGCGCCGCCTCGATGATCGGCGCACTCGCGGCACTCACCACGGCCGCGCGCTTGAAAACCCAGCGATTCGTGCAGCGCTGACGCAGGCTCAGGCCGCCACCGTAGCCGATGTCGTAAAGGCTCACGAGCTCACCGCCCGCGAGGTGTACGAGGTGCGGCCGTCCGATCCGCTGGGCCGCGAGCGATCCGACGAGCCCGATGGTACCCGCCCAGATCGAATGCACGAGATCGAAAGGCGCACGGCGGTGCTCGGCGCGGATCGCCTGGATCACGCGCAGGTGACGCAGCGCTCCACCATCGTTCACCACCTCGGCACTGAGCACGTTTTCGCGGGTGGGCGCCGCGGCCCGATGCAGCAGGTACACCTTCACGGTATGGCGTGTCGCAAGGCGGCCGACCAACCACATGAGCGCAGGGATGGTGTGCATCGCATGGTTGCTCACTCCGGCCGGCGCGATCAACGCGATCTTCATGCGCGCTTCGTCAACAATGCAGCGAGGGCAGTCGCCGTGTCGGCGGCTGCGGCACCACGTTCGAGCCGGAACAACGGCAGCCGCCGCAAACTCGCGCGAAGCGTGCGCCAGAGCGGACGCGAACGCGCATAGGGCTGATCGCGGTCCAGTGCACGCAGCAGTTCGGGCGCCGGCAGCTCGTGCATCAGATTACCGCTGTGACTGATCTTGCGCGACAGCACTACGACCGCGACGAGCCTGGCGGGAAGCAGGAGCCTGGCTCTCGCCGTGCCACGCAGATCCACTTCGTACTTGCGCACCCCGCTGTAGCGCCGCTCGATCACGGGCGCGCGCCGGATGCGCCGCGCCAGCGCCGCGGGCAGAAGCCGCAGCGTCTCGAGTCGCAGGTGCAGGTAGTTGGGAACACCGGTCACCGTGAGCCGGCGCGGCTCGACGAACACCACGTCTTCGGCCAGCACACCTAAGCCTGCGAGCAGGCATTGCAGCGTCGCCGTGGATTTGCCGGCGCCGCTCTCGCCGAGCAGCAGCACCGCGCGGTCGCCAAACCCCACGCAGGCCGCGTGCAGTGGCAACATGGGCTGGTCGCGCGCGACCAGCGTGAAGACCGCGAACTCCAGGAGTTCGCAGCGCAGGTCATGGGGTCGCGCGAGCATGGCGGGTGACGCCACGACCAGCGCGCTGCGACCGGCGGGCGCCACCACCGAGTAGTTCGACGCATCGATCGTCGCGCTGATGAGCTCGCCTCCGGACGAAAATCTCGGCTGTGGTAACACACCGCGAAAGTCGGCCGTGCCGTCCGCCATGAAGCGCAGGCACATGCGGTACACCGGCATGCCGCGCCGCGCGCGCGTGACGGGCAGGCCGGCGTAGGCCGCATCGACCACGGCCGCGAGCGCCGCGGTCTCGCACTCGAAGTCGACGCGCGCGCCGAGCACGCGATAGCGCCGGCGCCAGGTACGCCGCTGCCGCTCGCCGAAGGGATCGACGCGGCTTACGCGCATTCGGCGTTCTCGCACGTGAAACGGCCGTCGCGCAGGTGGAAGACCCGGTCGCAACCGGTGAGCGCGCTACGCCGGTGCGCGATGATCACGAGCGTCATCGAGCCCTCCATTTCGTGCAACGCGCTCGTGATCTCGCGCTCGGACGTGACGTCGAGCGACGCGGTCGCCTCATCCATCACGAGCACCGTGGCGCGGCGATACAATGCGCGCGCGATGCCAAGCCG
>Ga0193753_10002342_pt1 | contig 15057 bp, 11 predicted proteins | sample H1c2metaG_FD_144925 | JGI IMG/M metagenome (GOLD analysis project Ga0193753, IMG submission 144925) | Soil microbial communities from a riparian zone of the East river system, Colorado, United States - H1c2 | ecosystem: Environmental > Terrestrial > Soil > Riparian zone | place: USA: East... | reverse complement strand
CTCGGTGGTCTTCGAGAAGAAATTGCGCGCGTCGAATTTGTCGTTGCGCAGCAACTCGTACACGCTGCCGTGCCATTGGTTCGAGCCGGACTTGGTGGCGACGTTGATGATGCCGGGCGAATTGCCGAATTCGGGTTCGAAGAAATTGCGCTGGATCTTGAATTCCTGGATAGCGTCGACGGAGGGGTTGATGGAGGTATCGCCGACGCGCGGGTTGCGCAATTCGACGCCATCGAGCAGGTAGCTGGTGGGAGCTTTCGCGCTGGCGCCGACCAGGATGCTGCGATCGGAACGCCCGGTGGTGGAAGAAACGAAACTCGCCGGGCCTTGCGCGGACGGGATCTGCGGAATCACACCGGGCGAGAGCGAGCCGAGCGTCAAATAATTGCGGCCATTCAGCGGCAGATCCTGCACGGTGCGCCGCTCGATGGTTTGGCCGAGCGAGGCGGTGTCGGTGTCCATGACTTCGGCGCGGCCAGTGACTTCGACCTGTTGCGAGACAGCGCCGACGTGGAGGCTGAAGTCGACACGCGCGCGCTGGGCGATGTCCAAACTGACGTTGTTGGCAATGGCGGACTGGAAGCCCTTCGCCTCGACTTTGATGCTGTATCTTCCCGGCGAAAGCTGTTGAACGACATATTCGCCGCTTTCAGAGCTAGTGACGCTGCGGACCATACCGGTACCGTCTTGCGTGACGGTAAGGGTGGCGTGTTGCACGACGGCGCCGGTTTCGTCGGTGAGGAGGCCGGTGATGGAAGAAGTGTTGACCTGGCCGTTAAGGCTGGTGAGTAGACAGAGCGCGGCAATAGGTAGAGCGCGGAAGCGAGACATGGTTCCCCCTGAAGGAATTGATACGTTTCAATTCATCACAGCGAGTTGAGGATAAAGCATTCCGGAGACGCCTGTCAAGCCCAGCAAGGGCCAAAGCCCTGTTCTGCCAATTGGGATACACTTTGGTGAGGCATGAGGAGGGCGGCTGGCACGAATTGACGTTGTATGCGCGCTTTTGTTCGCCTCGATTCCGATTAGCGCGCTGGCGAGCGGGGCCGGGCACGAAACTCCGATGCTGTTGTGGTACCAGCAAGCCGCGCCGCTCGATCACTGGACCGAAGCGTTGCCGGTGGGAAATGGCCGGTTGGGCGCAATGGTGTTCGGCGGCACGGACAAAGAACGAATTCAGTTGAACGAGAGCACGGTCTGGGCGGGTGAATCGAGAGACCGTAAAAATCCCGCGGCCGGCAAAGCGGTGCCGGAGATTCGGCGGCTGCTATTCGCGGGCCAGGTTGCCGAGGCGGAGAAGCTGGCGGAGCAAGACATGCTGGCGGTGCCGCGGCGTTTGCCTGTGTACGAGCCGCTGGGCGATTTGTCGCTGACGTTTGCGAGCGCGGGGCCGGCGGCGGATTACCGGCGTGAACTCGATCTCGCGACCGGGATAGCGCGCGTGCGCTACACGGCGAATGGAGTCGAGTACACGCGCGAGGTGTTTGCATCGGATCCGGATCAAGTGATTGTGGTGCGGCTTTCGGCGAACAAGCCGGGGAGCATTTCATTCGCCGCGACGATGACTCGGCAGCAGGACGCGATTACCGAGGCGATCGGCAAAGATACGTTGGCGCTTCAGAGTACGGCGGCGCGCGAGGGATCGATCCGGTTTCGCGCCGAGCTCAAAGCCGTTGCCGAGGGCGGGCATGTCACGACGACGAAAGACACGCTCGACGTGGACAAAGCCGATGCCGTGACATTGGTCTTAGCGGCTGGGACGAGCATCGATCGTCGGAATATCCACTCGGGTCTACATGCGGACCTGGGGGCCGGCGCGAAACCGTATGCGGAGTTACGGCAGCGTGCGGTTGCGGATCATGCGAAGTATTTCGATCGCGCCTGGCTGCAGCTTGGGAGCGGCGTGGATCCGCTCGCGAACGTGCCGACGGACGAGCGCTTGCGGCGCGCCGCGGCGGGGAGCGACGATGAGCATCTGCTGATGCTCTACTTTCAGTACGGCCGCTATCTACTGATCGCGAGCAGCCGGCCGGACGCGCCGCTCGCGGGGAACTTACAAGGTATCTGGAACGAGAGTATGCAGCCGCCGTGGGGCAGTAAGTTCACCATCAACATAAACACGGAGATGAATTACTGGCTGGCGCAGGTGGGCGGGCTGCCGGAGTTAGACGAGCCGTTGTGCAAGTTACTCGAAATCGCGCGGCCGCGCGGCGAGGATGTGGCGAAGACTTACTATGGGGCGCGTGGCTTTGTCTTACACCACAACACGGACGTGTGGGGCGATGCCGTGCCGGTGGACGGCATCGGATCGGGCATCTGGCCGATGGGCGCCGCATGGCTTTCGCTTCAACTTTGGGAACATTTCGCTTTTACGGGCGATAAGCAATATCTGGCGTTGCGCGCTTACCCGATCCTGCGCGCTTCGGGTCAATTTCTACTCGACTACTTGACGGCTGACGCAGATGGGCACCTGGTGACCGGACCGTCGCTTTCGCCGGAGAATAAGTACAAACTGGCGGATGGATCGCCGCATTCTTTGGCCATGGGTCCGACGATGGACATCGAGATTACGCGCGCGGTTTTTGAAAAGTTGGTGGAGGCGAGCACGATCTTGGGGCGGGATGCGGCGTTCCGCGAAAAGCTGCGCGCGGCCCTAAAACGCCTTCCGCCATTTCAGGTCGGGAAGCTCGGACAGTTGCAGGAATGGCAGCAGGACTATGAGGAAGCCGCGCCGGGACACCGGCATATTTCGCACTTATGGGCGCTGTTTCCGGGCGACCAGATCGACGTTTTCAAAACACCGGAGCTTGCCAAGGCGGCGCGCGTGACGCTCGAGCGGCGGCTTGTGAACGGCGGTGGCCAGACGGGCTGGAGCCGGGCCTGGGTAGTAAACTACTGGGCTCGTTTCGGGGAAGGAGATCAGGCGTACGAGAGCTTGCAGGTATTGCTGCGGCAGTCCACCTTGCCGAATTTGATGGATTCGCACCCGGCCAAACCAACGCCGGTATTTCAGATCGACGGAAACTTCGGCGGGCCGGCGGGGATGACCGAGATGCTGCTGCAGAGTCAGAATCGCGAGTTGTATTTCTTGCCGGCGCTGCCGCACGCGTGGCCGCAGGGAAGCTTTACGGGATTGCGCGCGCGGGGCGGATGGCAGGTTGATTTGAACTGGGATCAAGCGAAGGCAACGGCGGCGGTCTTGCGCGCCAGCCAAAATGGGATGCAGCGCTTGCGGCCACCTAAAGAACAGCGGATCGCGGGCATTACGCGCGAAGGCAAGCCGGTGGACTTTGCGCGGGACGGGGACGGTTGCGTCAAGTTTCAGAGCGCGATAGGGGCCGAGTATAGGCTCACGTTTGACTAATGTCCGGCTCGCCGGTACGGCCCGAGAAGAAGAGCTTTGCCTGAGGACGCGACAGAACGATGAGCGTGAAGACGCCGAGAACGGTCCCATACGGGATCAGCAGGCAGTTTAGGCCCGAAACAATCTGGATGAATAACAGGTTCTGGTGGCTGCGAAGCCAACGCCCCGCCAGGAAAATGCAAAGCGTGTAGAGCGCGCCGAGCAGCGAGAGGACGCCAAAAATTGCCGACATGATGGAAGCGACGCCGGCGGGCATCTGCGCCTGCGGGTTGGTGTCTCCCAATTTCGCGAAGATTACGCTGATGAACGCGAAGTACAGCAGTAGCAGAAGCAAGTAGAATGCCGTGATTCCACCTTGTATGTAGTGCCCGATCGAGAGCAGCTTTAAATCGTGGGCGGCAATCTCGCTCTGTGTGTCCATGCCAAATGAGAATATCAATTCGGAGATGGACTCATTTGCCGCCGCAGCCGTGCTCGGACTTCTTTTGATTGGGACCGCGGCGCCCGCGCAGCAGCACAAGCCGGAAGCGCTGGCCGAGCCGAACCACGGTCTGAGCCTTTCGCGAGAGGCAAGATATCGCGAGGCGATCGCGGCCTACCGGCGCGCGTTTGCCATGGAGCCCGGTTTGCCAGGACTCAACCTGAATATAGGATTGGCGTGGTTCAAGCTGGGCAATTTCAGCGAGGCGCTCGCGGCATTCGACAAAGAGAACGCGAGCGCTCCGAGCGCGCAGCTTACAACGCTTATCGCGATGAGTTATTTTGGACTGGCGCGGTATCGGGAGGCAGCGGAGCGGCTGAAGGCGGGGGCCGCGGCGCAGCCGGACAACGCCGAGTTGTCGTATCTGCTTGCCAAGTGCTACCTATGGTCCGGACAGACGCGCGAAGCGATGGACCTTTTTAAGCGCTTGCTGGAGCGCGATCCAAACTCCGCGGCGGCGCACATGCTGCTGGGGGAGGCGCTGGACGCAACGTATCGGACCGAGGAGGCGGCGCGAGAGTTCGAGGGGGCAGCCAAGGCGGCGCCGGCTACGCCCGAAGTGCATTTCGGGCTGGGCTATTTATATTGGAAGCAAAAGCGCTATCGAGAAGCCGAACGGGAGTTTCGCGCGGAGCTCGAAAACGACCCGAAAAACGCGCGCGCGAACGCGTACCTGGGCGACACGCTCATGAAAGACGGCCGGAGGCGGGAGGCGGTTGAGTATCTAAGGACCGCCATTGCCTTGCAGCGAAATTTGCACGTCGCGCATGTGGATCTCGGCATTCTCTACGCGGACGATAAGCGGAACGAGCTAGCGGCCGGTGAATTCGGCCAAGCGATCGAGGCGGAGCCGGAAAGTTTTGATGCGCACTACCGGCTGGCGCGCTTATATCGCGAAATGGGAAGAGCGGCCGACGCGAACCGGGAATTCGCGATCGTTCAAAAACTGCACGAGAAGAAGACCGAGGAGCCGCTAATGAAAGTTAGCGGCCCCCGGTAACCGTTGTTCTAGAAAACAATTTTCGCGCCGAGTTGAAATACGCGCGGATCCGAGACGGAGGTGACTTGGCCGAAGTTATTAGACGAATAAGTGGCGCTGACCTCTTTGAACTGTGTATGGTTCCAGGTGTTGAACGTTTCGAGGCGGAGCTCGAAGAAGCTGCCGCGCGATTCGCTGAACATGAACTTCTTGAATAGCGACATGTTCCAGTTGTGCCTGCCGGGTCCGCGGACCGCGCCCTTGGTCAGACTTCCCCAAGCGCCGGGCGTGGGAGAAGAAAACACCGACGTGCTGAAAAATTGGGCGGTAGTCGATGGATACGTTACGTTGCCGGTGATGTTGGGCCGATTGGTCGCATCGGCCAAGCCGTTCTTGCCTTGCGGGCCACCCAAAGTGATGTTTAGCGGCATGCCGGACATCATGCTCACGATGCCCGACATTTCCCAGCCGCCCAAAGTGGAGCGTTTGAATCCGCCAGCGTTCCGGAAGAACGGAAACGAGTAGACGAAGTTCACGAAGGCGATGTGCGTGCGGTCGCCCTGGCTGGGACCGTTATCGTAGGCGCGGTCATACGGATTCGAAACCGTATATAGATCGCCGCCGAGGCCGCTAGTCGCGGGATCGATGGAGCGCGAGAGTGTATAGGCGGCTTGCAAAGTAAGGTCATTGCGAATTTTCGAGCGGACTTCGACCTGCAAGGCGTTGTAGTGGGAGTTTTGGGCGTTTTCCGAGAGCTTGACCTCTCCGAAGCCCTTATAGGCGAGCACCGTGTTGTAGGAGGTCGTGCCGGCGATCAGGCTTGGCAGCACGCCAGGCGAGGTAGGAAGGTTGATATCGCGATAGTCGTTCTGATGGCGATTCCGATTGCCAACATAGGAGACGGAAAGCACTGAACCGCGCTCGAGCTCGTGCTGAACGCCGATGCTGTATTGGTAGCTCGAAGAGCTCTTATAGTCGGTAAAGGCGAGGCCGGTGATGCTACCGACGGAAATAGGAGCGCTTTGCGCCACGCCGGTCAACAGGCTGATTTTCGGGTCGGAGAGCGAGACGTTGTTGAATGTGACGCTGGCGCTGAAGGGCTGGTTGGGGCCGGCGTTGTACATGTCGTTGCCCTGGATGCGCTCGTACATGATGCCGAAACCGCCACGAACGATAGTCTTGCCGCCACCGGTCAGGTCATAGGCGAAACCGACGCGCGGTCCGAAATTGAGCCAGGCATCTTGCACCAGACCTTTCGGGATTCCATTTTGGCCCGAGATGCCGATGCCATTCAAATAGAACTGGTAGTCCTTGAGAATCGGGTTCGGACTGGGGCCGAGACCGGGGCTGTTGGGGAGAATGGTATTTCCGTCGGGCGAGAGCGAAGCCGCTTTCGCGGGATCGTACAAGCCGGGATAGAAATTCGACATACGATTATTCGCTTCGTAGGTATGCGGGATGCCGTCCCAGCGCAAGCCAAGATTCAGCGTCAGGCGCGAACTGACTTTCCAATTGTCCTGGAAATACACGGCTGGCGAAATGTTGTTCCAATAGCCTTTATCTTGTACGGCGAGCTCCTGATAGGTGTTACCGTAGCCGAGCAGGAAATCCGCGAAATCGTTGCCGGTGTATTTGCCATTGAAGTTGAATGAGCCTTGCGTGGGGCCAAACAAATCCTGGATCTTTTTGTAGATCGCCCAGCTTGCGCCAAATTTCAGTTGGTGCGAGCCTTTGACCCAGGAAACATCGTCGCGAACCTGATAGTCGTCGGCTTTGTTATGCCACGGCCAGCTCCCTACGTCGTAGTTGGTGCCGAGCTGCTCGAGCTTGACGGAGGGAATGCGATTCAGGTTGTTACCGGTGAAGAGCTCCGGAATATTGAGGCTGCTGGGCCGCTTGTAAGTGCCGTTCGGCGATAAGTCGAGCGTGTTGCCATTGGCATTGAAAGCGATTTCGTTCAAGACGGCCGGCGTGATGGAGTAAGTCGCATGGACGACCGCGTGATAGGCGGGGTTAGTAAACTGCGTGCCGATGGTGGGAACGTTGTCGCCGCTCCATTGCGTAGTTCCGTAGGTTTGGTTCACCGCTTCTTTCACGAAGTGGCCGAAGACGGAGAATTTGTCGGAGAAGCGATGGTCGATGCGGACGATTTCTTCGCGAAGATTGGTGGGGAGCTTGTTGCCGCCTAAGAACTGGCTACCGCCGCCGTTGGCCGCCGGAAAGATACCAGCCTGCAAAAGAGCCAGGGCATTGGGGTCCAGAAGAGATGCGGGGATTCTGTTGCCCGGGAACGCCTGGCCCAAAGGCACGCCGGTGGCGCTGGTGAGCTTGGACTGCAGGCCGGGATTGTTCGCAATCTGAGCCGAGGTTGGAATCGTGATTGTGCCGGGAAACTGGCCACCGTATTCGCTGGTAGGTGGCACGGTGGTGTTTACGTTGCCGCCCTGAATCAGCTTGCGCCATTCCATGTTGTAAAAGAAGAAAGTCTTGTCCCGATCCTTGTTATAGACCTTGGGAATAAAGACCGGACCACTTACGTTGAAGCCATAAGTGTTGAAGCGCAGTTCGGGCGTCCTCACGCCGTTCGCCTTATTGATGGCGTTGGCGGCGTCGAGTGCATCGTTGCGATTGAATTCCCAGGCGGAGGCGTGAAAATCTCGCGCTCCGGACTTGAGAACCAAGGCCATGGTGCCGGCGGAGGAGAGGCCGAATTCGGAGCTGTAGTTGGAGGTCATGGCGCGGAATTCGGCGACGGCGTCCATGGAAGGCATGACATCCATTCCGCCCGCGCCGCCGCGGTCGGACGCTTCGCCGCCATCCACCATCCAGAGATTATGGTTTTGGCGAAGGCCGTTGAAGCTCACGCCGGCATCGCCGCCGGCGGAGGTGGGGATGTTGAGGTCCGCCATATTGCTGGAGGCGCCGGGGATCAAAGTGGCGAGTGAATAGAGGCTGCGGCCGTTGGTCGCCAGTTGCGAGACTTGCTGGCCGGTGATGACGCTGCTGATTTCGCCCGATTCCGATTGGACGGCGATGGCCGCAGCTTCGACGGTGACGCTCTCCTGCGTATTGCCGATTTCGAGCTTGAGGTCGATGCGATCGCGGTCGCCCACGTTCAAGGTGATGTTCTTCTGCTCGGCAACTTTGAAGCCCGACGCTTCGGCGCGCACTGTGTAGTGGCCGATCAAAAGGTCGGCAACGATGAACTGCCCCGCTTCGTTGCTTTTCATCCGGCGGGTCTGGTTTTTGTCGGTGTTAGTAATCGTGATGGCCGCGTTCGGGACGACCGCGCCGGATTGATCGGTTACCGTTCCCACCATGGTTGCTTCCTGGGCTGATGCCAGCGAAGCACAAATAAGTAGCAGAGTGCAGAACGTTGGCGGAAAGCGCGAGCGTCTGGAAAATTGACTGCAATCAGGACACGACCAAGTCCTTTGGTGCATACGTTGTCACCTCACAGATGGATTGCCGTCTGGAGTAACGCGCAACCTCTCCCAGACGGGCATGGTCGGGAAGTATATCACTCTTTTGTACTAGTTTGGGGAATTAATTTTACAAACAAACTAATGGTGCGAATCGTAGTGGAGCTTGAGCAGATCGGCGCCGAAATCGCCGTTGAAATCGCGCCAGACAGAATGGATGTGGTTGGCGTGATCCTGGGTGTCGTCCAATTCGATTAGGAAAGACGGCGCGTGTACGCGGTAGTAATGCGGGCTGCCACGATCGATTCCGCCCGACCAGGCGAAGGAAATTTCCTTGCCGGCTTTCGCGATCTGTGAGGTGCGGCGTTCCGCCAGGGTTCCTGGCACGTTGCGGGCGTACTCGTCGAGGAGCGCCATGAGTGCGTCGAACTGTTTCGCGGTCATATTCGACGCCGAAAAGCCGGAGGGCTGCCCTTCGAGCGCGGCTTTACGGCTGGCCGCAGTGAGGATGTCCTTGTAGGCGGTGGGATCGACGACGGCGATTTTGCGCTGGGGCAGGTCGAGCGATTGGATCACGGCAAAGCCCAGGTCGTCTTCCGCCGCCAACGTTCGCAAGCCTTTGCGGGGGCCCAGCCGCACTTCGGCCGGGTTCGCTCCGAAGAAGCTGGGGCCATCGGTCACCTTTCCATCGACGACTGTGTAGTTCTGGCTGAGATGATGACCTTCGACGCGGTATCCCCATGGGTCCGTTTGCGAGGGGACGCCAAAAATCGAGAAGTAATATTTTTCGGGATTTCTGTATTCGTCGGTGGCCTTCTCGATAATTTTCAGGACGTCTTCGAGGCTCATGATGGTGACGGCTTTGATATAGCCCGTCTGGCTCAAGCCGGCGCTCAACAGCGCGCTGGCCAGATGCTTCTGATAGGACGTCATTTCACGAAGCGGCAGGCCCTTGCGGACTTTCGGAATGAAGTGCCAGTTCATGCGCTCGTCGTCGTCGAACGGGAATGTGGCCTTGGCGCGCTGCTCGGAATCGAGCGCGGCGAGGAAGCGATTGGCGGTCTCGAGCATGAGCGAGCCTGCGTGCGCAGGCGCCGGCTCGGCGTGGCCGTGTTTGTGAAGCAGCAGGCCGGCTCCCGCGAGGGCCGCGCCGGAAGTGAGCAGCGAACGACGGTTGATTTTCTTCATAACGTCTCCATAATCAGATAACAGAACGGTCAGGGAGTCAAGCGTTCGTGAACGGCCATCCTTGTTCCACAGGCGAACAGTTCCAGAGCGCATTCACGCTTTTTCGGCCTAATCGTCCCGGCTGTGTAATTGCGGTTGAGAGGAAACATGCTCCGTCTTCTTACGGCATTCGTTACAGTCGCGGGTTTTGGCCAAGCCGCGCCACAGATTCAGAGTTTCGCGCTGAGCCCGAAGGATCTCCTTGCACAAGGGGTCAAAATCGAAGCGGTGGAATACCAAGGCCGCGGAGCCGCGCGTTTGATCAAGGACGGCACCGGTGACGGGTTCGTATTTGTGAAGGGTTTGGACTTTTAAGACGGAACGATCGAAGCGGAACTGGCCGTGAAGCTGACCACGCCGCCAGGTGTAAGGATGCCTGGCTTTGTGGGGATCGCGTTCCGGGTGCGGCCCGATGCCTCGCACTACGAGCTTTTCTATCTTCGGCCGGGAAATTCGCAATCGGACGATCAGGCCATGCGGAACCATTCGGTGCAGTACAGCGAAGCGCCGGACTTTAGCTGGTACCGGCTGCGTAGAGAGTGGCCGTGGGTCTACGAATCGCACGCGGATCTACAGCTCGAGACTTGGACGAAAGTGAAGATCGAGGTGAGCGGCCGTAGCGCCAGGCTCTATGTAAACGGATCCACGAAACCCAGCCTGGTAGTGGACGGATTGAAAGGCGAGGATTTGAGGGCCGCGTCGCACTTTGGAGCTCTCCCGGCGAGGAGTCGTATTTTTCCAATCTGCGCATTACCAACGGGACCGCGGCGCCGGTAAAGAATGGAGCGGACGCGGGCGGCACGTGGAAAGTGAGATTCGGGAGCGATGCGGGAATTCTGGATGGCGTTCTGACAATTGGCCGCGCCGGTAACAAATTAACCGGCACGTGGTCGGGCGCTCTGAGCGACAATCGCCCGGTTACTGGAACGTGGCGCGATGGTTATGTGGAGCTCACCTTCACCGGCAATTGGCCGGAAAAGATGGGTCTCGGCGCGCCCGGCGAGGTCACCGCGACGCTTGCCGGATGGGTCGATGTCGATTCGGCGAAAGGGCGTATGAAAGTGGATGGCCGCGCCGATGGCCAGTGGACGGGCACTCGGTAGAGGCGGAATCAATTTTCAATTTGCTTAAGAAAGCAAACTAGCTCCTGTTTCCGAAATTCCTTTACGTTCCGCCCATACAAGCTCCCTCACGGTCGCGGCTCGGTTTCGAGTATTCACGGCCGTGAGCAATGAGTTCGCGTAAAGAAACTCAAGAAACACGAGACTAGCCGTTCGACCTCTTGGAAGCCAAGCCGTCCGTCGTTATTCTTGAACGACGAACCAACCGACCTCGCGGTCGCAATCGTCGCGGCAATCGGGCCACAGTTGAATTCGCAAGGAAGAAACGCGTCATCGCGCCCGAGCGGCCTGACTGTAAGTGCCGGTTTCATCAGTTACTCAATTTGCCCCGAGGGTTGTGCTAGTCCTAGTGAGAGAGATATGGCGCGCTGGGTGCACATGGTCGCAGTGTTGGCAATGGCGGCTCTGCTTGCCAATAGCCAGTGCTACGCGCTGTGTCTTGCTTCCATCTGCCACACGGACGATTGCCATCATTCGTCCCACTCTTCCAGCGACGGAAATTCGGGATGCCACTACGGCCAAGCGAATTCGGCCAGCGTGGAGGCTAGTCCGGATCTCGCCAAAATCCCGGTAGCTTCGCTACCGGCGGCTGCAGTGCATTTGCCGGCGCAGGTTTTTCTCGTAGGGTTTAGCCAGGGATATTCGCAGCCGCTCGAGCGGGGATCGCCTCCAGGCAAATCGTCCGTACTCCGTATCTGATTCCTTCGTCGATTAAAAACGTGGGTACACGTGTGCCTATTTTTGGGGTTTGTTCTAACGAAGGAATATAGAAATGAAGAATAGACGTAGTTTTTTTCGCAATGCATTTGGGCTAGGCGCGGGAATTGTTTCGGCGTCCAAGCTCGCCCCGGCCGAGCAGAATCCGGCGCGGGTCGAGACGCCCGATATCGCGGACCTGCCGTTCACGGTGGACAACGGCACCAAGGTCTTTCATTTGGTTGCCGAGCCGGTGAAACAACAGATCGCGCCGAATAAGACGATCGATGTGTGGGGTTTCAACGGGAGCGCGCCGGGGCCGACGATTCAGATCACGCAAGGGGATCGGGTGCGCATCCTCTTCGACAATCATCTGCCCGAGCCCACTTCGATGCATTGGCATGGCTTTGAAATTCCGCACAACATGGACGGCGGTCCTGGAATCAGCCAGGATGCCGTTCCGCCGGGCGGACGTTTCGTGTATGAGTTCACGCTGCGCCAGGCGGGAACGTACTTTTATCACTCGCACATGGCGATGCAGGAAATGATGGGCATGCTGGGCGCATTTATCATGCACCCAAAAGCGGCGTACACGCCCCGAGTGGACAAAGATTTTGTGGTGCTCTTGCAGGAATACGCGGTGCTGCCGAATAACACGGTGCCGAACACCATGAACATGGAATTTAACTGGCTCGTATTCAACGGCAAGACGGGTCCGGCGACGACGCCGCTGGTGGTGCGCCTGGGCGATCGCGTGCGCATCCGCACGATCAACCTGGGAATGGATCACCATCCGATTCACCTGCACGGGCACACCTTTTACACGACTGGAACGGAAGGCGGCCGCATTCCGGAGATTGCGTGGATTCCGGGGAATACAGTGCTGGTTGGCGTGGCGCAATCGAGAGACGTCGAATTCATCGCGAACAATCCGGGGGATTGGATGCTGCATTGCCATCTGCCGCACCACATGATGAACCAGATGTCTTCGAATGTGGGGCCGATGTCGCGCAAAGGCGCGGGAATGCCGGCCGGCGTGGACATGAATCAGGGCATGGGCATGCTCACCGGAACGCCTGGCGCGCCGATGGGGGATGATTACGGGCCGAGTCTCGGGCGCGGGCTTGGCGTGGGCTCGACCGCCGATCAACCGGTTTCGAACAATCCGATGCAAGGGACGAATCACGGAGATATGAAGATGGACATCGCTCCGAATGCGAATCGTGTTCCGGGATTTCCGCAAGACGCTTATATGGAAGGTCCCATGATGGCGATGGACGAGATGGTCGAGCGACCACAGAACTACGGGCTTCGTAAGGGCTGGAGCGGCTTCATGCAGGGCATGATGAGCTTTGTGCGCGTTCTGCCTCCGGACGAGTACGACAAGGTGATGGAACAGATTCGACAGGGTAAGCCTGCGAATCCCATGAACATGCCGGGCATGCACCATCCGATGTAAGGAAGGAGAATCTAATGAAACTAAGAATTGCGACTCTCCTGATGATCCTGTCCTCATTCGCGTCCGCGCAGATGCGCCTTGAGGAGTTTCAACAGTTCGCTTTGGCGGCGAATCCTACCTTGCGGCAAGCGGCCGCGCTCGTCAATCATTCGAGCGGGCTGGCGCGTCAGGCCGGGCTCTATCCGAATCCCTCGATCGGTTATCAGGGAGACCAGATACGCGGCGGCTCCTTCAGCGGAGGCGAGCAAGGCGCATACGTGCAGCAGACGTTTGTTCTGGGCGGAAAGCTCGGGTTGCGCCGGGACGTGTTCGAACAGCAGCGCCGCTCGAACGAGATCGGAGTTTCCGAACAGCGGTATCGAGTGCTCGGCGCGGTTGGCCAGAGCTTCTATTCCGCTCTCGCCGCTCAGGAAGTAGTCCGCGTGCGCGAGAAATCGCGGTTGCTCGCCACGGATGCCGTGACGACCGTGCATCAACTGGCAAACGTTGGCCAGGCGGATGCGCCGGATGTGTTGCAGGCGGAGGTCGAAGCCGAGCAGGCACAAGTCGACTACATGACCGCGCAACGCACTTACGTGCAAATGTTTCGCAGTTTAACGGCGCTGGTGGGCAAACCCGATTTGGAAGTGAGTCCGGTCCAGGGCGACTTCGAGCATCCGCCCGAAGTCGATGCCGATCGAGTGGTGAATCAAATTGTCGAGGACAGCCCGGCCGTGAAACGCGCCCGGCAAGACGTTGTGCGCGCGCAAGCGGAAATCAAGAGCGCGAAACGCGAAAGCGTTCCCGATCTTCAAATTCGCGGAGGTGTGCAGCAGAATTTCGAGCAGCTAAACGACATGGCGGGACGGCGCACCGGTGTCCAGGCCTTTGCATCGGCCGGTATCGATCTGCCGATTTTCAATCGCAATCAGGGCAATGTCGCTGCCTCAAAAGCCGAGCTGGAACGGGCGGAGGCGGAGGTGAGCCGGGTTCAGTTGTGGCTGCGGCAGAGCGCACAGCCTTTGTTGCAAGAATACGTATCGAATCAGGCGCAAGCCACCCGCTATAAGAACGAGATGATTCCACGCGCCACGCGTGCCTACCAGCTCTATCTGACGAAGTATCAGCAGATGGGCGCTGCCTATCCGCAGGTGCTGGTTTCGCAGCGTACGTTGTTTCAGTTGCAGGTGGGATATATCAAAGCGCTGGAAAGCGTTTGGATGAGCGCGGTCGCGCTACAGAATTACACGCTTACGACGGGACTTTGACATATAGGGGTGGGGGGTATATGATGAGAGCGTGGACCGCAAAGCTACAGGTGTCGATCCGGAGATCAAGAGCTCCAATCTGAAACGGCTTCGCAGGATTGAAGGGCAGATCCGCGGGCTGCAGAAAATGGTCGAAGAAGAGCGGTACTGCGCGGACATTGTGATTCAGATCTCCTCCGTGCAAGAGGCATTGCGCGGAGTAGGAAAAGCTCTGCTGCGAAATCACCTGCATCACTGCGCGTCCGGCGCGATTCGGGATGGCAATAAAAAGCAAGCTTCGGACATGTACGAAGAGCTTCTCGATTTGATTTACAAGCACCTTCGTTAGGGCATCGTTTCAAAGTGCATATAGATCCTGTTTGTGGAATGACGGTGGATCCGGAGAAAGCGGCCGGGCGGAGCGAGCGCGACGGAGAAACATTTTTCTTTTGTTCGCTGGGCTGCAAGAAGAAGTTCGATAGCGATCGGGTTCATCGGGATCCGGCTCCCGTGAGCGGGCAGTACACCTGTCCGATGCATCCCGAAGTTGTGCGCGATAAGCCCGGCGCTTGCCCAATTTGCGGCATGGCGTTAGAGCCTCGCGAAATTACCGGAGAGGAAGAGGCTCATCCGGAGCTCGACGACATGATGCGGCGATTCCGGATAAGCGTTGTGCTGACGGCGCCGCTCGTGATGCTGATGTTCTTCGATTTCCGGGCCAAGAGCTGGCTCGAGTTCGCCCTCGCAACACCCGTTGTCCTCTGGGCGGGGTGGCCTTTCTTCGAACGGGGATGGGCGTCGCTCGTGAATCGAAGCTTGAACATGTTCACGCTGATTGCGCTTGGTGTAGGCGTCTCGTACGTGTTCAGTGCCGTGTCCGCCCTGTTTCTTAGAGCGCCGCTCTATTTCGAGCCAGCGGCCGTGATTACAACGCTCGTTCTGTTAGGACAGGTGCTCGAACTAAAGGCGCGGAGCCAGACGAGCAGCGCGTTGAAATCGTTGCTTGGACTCGCGCCGAAGACGGCGCGCGTTCTGCGTGAAGACGGACATGAAGAAGACGCGCCGATCGAGAGCATCCGAGT
>Ga0193753_10002341_pt1 | contig 15065 bp, 15 predicted proteins | sample H1c2metaG_FD_144925 | JGI IMG/M metagenome (GOLD analysis project Ga0193753, IMG submission 144925) | Soil microbial communities from a riparian zone of the East river system, Colorado, United States - H1c2 | ecosystem: Environmental > Terrestrial > Soil > Riparian zone | place: USA: East... | reverse complement strand
CACCTTCACGGTGAAATAGCCCCTTAGTCGAACTTACGGAGCCAGATATCGCGCACGGAAATCTTGCACGGCTGGCTTTCGATCTCGAAGCCGATGAGCCCCGGCTGGTTATTGACGGAATCTTTATTGTCATCGAGGAAGACCGCCATGAGCTGGCCGTTCATGATGTGCATCATCACGCCGCCGCGCGCGATGATCTCGTAATCGTTCCATTCGTTGACCTTCACATAGCCGCCTAGTGCCTGTTTGTCGCCGATATTGGCAACTAAGCGGTTGCTCTGGCCGGGCAGCGCCTGCGTGACCTGGCCGCGATACGCTAGGATGCCCTGCATCGTGTTTTCCGAGTACCACTGCCCTGTGTACGCCGCCGATTGTGCGCGAACCGGAAACCAAAAGTCCGCCTGCGGGCCGGTCATCATGAATTTCAGATCATACGGCGGCTGGCCCGCCGGCTGCGGCCGTGTCCACGGTACGCCCGTGACGCTTCGGTATTGAATGCCGCCACCACCGCCTTTTTCGATCTTCATCTGCAGCTTCAAGTCAAAGTCGCGCGTCTTGTCAGCAAGATAGACGATGTAGTTATTGCCCTTTGGCTTGCCTTCCAGCGTTTCGCCTACCATGACGCCGTCTTCAACGCGCCAGATGCTAGGGTCCGCGTCCCAGCCGGTGAAACTCTTACCGTCGAAGATCTGTTGGTAGCCCGTGTGCTCGCCAATATCATAGGGCGCTGGGTCATGAAACTTCGGCATACCGGAAAGCTTCTCGCCGTGCGGGCCCGTCTGGGGCGGTCGCGCGGCGGGAGACTCGAGCGCTGGCGGTACCGTCTGCGCCACGAGCGCGATTGGAAGCGCCAGCGAAAAAACACCCAACGCCACTTTCTTCATACCGCGCTATTTTTGGCTCGGGCTATCGTCGGCCTTGAGATCGCCTAGCGCATACTGTATTCCCGCAAGCATGTGCGCCACAAATGGCCGCAAAGCATACACCTTCTCATCGTGGCCGTGCGCTTCATAGAATACGCGGCCATTGCCAACCCGCTGAACATAACTCAGCGCGTAGTCGCCGTCGGTGCGTCTCGCTTTGGCGGGCTCTTTTGCTTTGTCTTCCGCGCTCATCTTGTCGTACTTGATGCTGGTCAAAACATGCACACGCTTGCGGCTGAACGAGTCCTGTGCGAAAGTGTACGTCTCGTCGACAATCTCATAACCACGCGCCGGAAACATCGCGGTCAGCGGGCTGTCCGGATCGTCGATCTTGACCGGAATCAGGGTCGGGTAGCTCCAGTGAAACTTGAAAAAGCCGCCGATCGTTTGGTTGAATTCGGGCCAGGTGCCCGTCGGCGCCGGTGCTTCGGCTTCGCCGCCGGCGGCGCGTCCGCTCGTATGATACGAATCGGTCGCGGCGTGAATGCCTGCCAGACCTTTTCCACTCTTGACGAAGTCGAGAAGCGCCTCCCTGCGGGCTTGCGATGCAGCTTTGTCGTTGGCGTCGTCCAGAAATTCGCCGGTCGTGCTATCGAGGAAGAGCGCATCGTACTGCTTGAGGTTCTCCGCCGTGATCGCGCCGGAATCGTATGTGATGGTCGTCATCCATGCGCCCGTCTTGTCTCCCAGATACTCCACCATCTTCGCCGCCAGCGGAATAGAAGTATGTACCCAGCCGTTGGCCTTCGCCAGTACGAGTACATGCCGAAGACTCTGGGGTTTCACTAGCGGCTTGTCCGGTAATGCCGCCATCATCGCCGAGATATCGGACGGATTAGCAAACTGTTTTTGTGCACAGCCGTGACTGAATCCGCCGCTAAATCCTTCCGCCGGACAAGGCTTTGCCGCTTGTGTCGGCTGCGCGGATAGAAGACTGCACAACAACACGACGCCGCTGCATGCGGCAACGCTGAATTTCTTCATCATGGTAAGGACTCCGTTTCTAGAAACTGTTTCGAATGGAAAAGCGCGATAAAAACTAGCCCGCCGAAGACCGCCGCGTAACTGGCCGGCTCCGGCGTCAAGACCGGTGCCGCCGAAAACCGGATCGGAAGTTCGGAATCTTCCGCACCCGGTGTCCCGGGCGCAAACGGCGGCGCGGAGAAAAATTCGAGATAGCCGGGCGCCGGCAGGAAATCGGCGTAAAAAGGATTCGAATAGTTTCCGCCGGAAGTGGAGAATCCGAAGCCATGGCCGGTCAGTTGCGGCCCGGGACCCGCAAAGATCAGATTGTCCACCGCGAAGGGTTCGTTGCCGGGAATGGCCGTGCCCGTGGGCTGAAGACCGGTAATGGTTTCGGCATTCCGGGTTCCCCCAATGCCTGTGATCAGATAGCCGCCGTCTGAGTTGGCGGCGTCGACCGTCGTGAGCGTTCCATTGGCAGCAATACCGGCGCCGGAATAACTCCAGTTCCACTGTATAGCGGCATTTGCAGGAAGCGCTGTCAACGTGATGAGCGCAATGCTGAAGAGCGTCTGGAGCATTTTCGAGATCTTATCAGGTGCAACTTCGACCGCATCGACCTCCTACGGCATGATTCCATAGTCTAGAGATATGTCGGACGCGCCAGACCAACGCCTGCTTGAGCCTCTGCTCGACTCCTGGGACCGCAACAATACCATCCTGATCAATCTGCTCCACGCACTACCGGAGGGCGGGCTGGAGACCCGGGCAATGGAAGGCAGCCCCTCCATCGCGCAGCTATTCACACACATCCACTACGTACGGCTTGTGTTCGTTCTCGAGGACGCCCCCGAGTTCGCCAAAAACGTCCCCGCGGAAGAGTGGGCGATCGAGCGCGACCGTGATCGCATCGCGTCCATGCTGAACGACAGTGCCCAAGCGGTCCGGGACGCGGTAAAGAGCAGGCTGGAAGCCGGACGCGGCATGAACCTCCACTACGACCACCCGAATCCTCCTGCTCCAGCACATGCTTGGCACGAGGGCTATCATCACGGCCAGATCAAGCTGGCCCTCAAGCTGGCGGGCCGCCCCATAACTGATGAAGAAGCCGGCCCGGTCACCTGGAGCGTCTGGATGCGCAAGAACGATGCCTAATGACCGAACGCCGGTACCAGACACCACCGCGGTACGGGTCGCTTTGTGGCGTGCCATGCACGTCCAAGTCGATCCACCGCCGCATGTGCTGGAAGACGAAATTGGCCTCAAGCTAGCGGCTCCGGACGATGGCTGGCAACGTCGCCCGGACATGCACCCACAGGGAACGAGCCCTTTTCGCGCCTCCGTCGTGGCCCGTGCTCGCTTCATCGAAGACTTGGTCGTGGAACAGGCCGGCTACGGCGTCGGCCAGTACGTCATCCTCGGAGCGGGCCTCGACACGTTCGCCCAACGCCGGCCGGAGACCGCCTCCCGCCTGCATGTATTCGAGGTTGATCAGCCTGGTCCTCAAGCCTGGAAGCGGCAGCGCCTGATCGAGCTCGGGTTCGGCATCCCGGCGTGGCTGCGGCTCGTTCCGGTCGATTTCGAGGCGGGCGGGTCCTGGTGGGAGCAGCTTGCTACCGCTGGTTTCGATGCTGGCCAACCGGCAGTCGTCGTCTCCACGGGTGTGAGCATGTACCTCACCAAGGACGCAATCGCGGCCACGCTGCGCCAGGTCGCGGCGCTCGCCCCGGCATCCACATTCGCCATGACGTTCCTCCTGCCGCTAGAGCTCGCGGACCCCGAGGTCCGTCCTGGACTTGAGCGAGCGGAGAAAGGCGCGCGAGCAAGCGGGACGCCTTTCATCAGCTTCTTCACGCCGGCGGAAATGCTGACACTGGCCCGCGAAGCCGGCTTTAGAGAAGTTCAGCACGTGTCGGCAGCCACTCTTACCCAGCGCTACTTCGCCGGCAGGACCGACGGCTTTCGCCCGCCAAACAATGCGGAGGAACTGCTGGTCGCGACTACCTAGCCGCACAGAGGTGGGCGGCCGCCTCTTCCGGATAAGTAACAGCCGCCCACCTTCGTTGTGCGGCTGTTACTTAGGAGCTGGCAGCGTTCGCCGGTCGAGTCTTTGAAGACAGCATCACGTCTAATTCGAATGCAAAGCTCCGGTCCGATACTCGTGTGTAACGGCAAGGCGGCTCGGCTATCGTGCCAACAGCCAAATTAGGACTTCCTCCATAAAGATCAGAGAGTCCTTGCCCCACCATTTAGGGTTTGCAGGTTGAATAGTGAGGCGTACTCCTTCCGGAACACCCAGAAAAAGGCTCGCCATGCCTTCACCCATGACGACAATTCGTGCTCCGGTATCGAGCTTTACGTACGCAGCAGAAGGCTGTGCCGGGTTGCCTTCTCGGTCTAATTGATAGGCAAATGGCGTGCCTCCAAACACCCGCCGGCCGCCATCATAAGGGATCTCTCGGTCGGCCTTGTTGATCTCTGCAGCCTTGGCGATAGCGCCCGTATTCACGATACGAGGTGTATCGCCCGACAACTTTAAACCGAAAGGTTCAATTACATCGTTGACGCCCACCACCGCCAACTTCTGACGCTCCTCTTCGTCGAGCACAACCAGGAGTGACCCTCCTGCCTTCACGAAGGAGATAATGGCCTGCTTTTCCGAGTCCTGCAATGTCTTATTGGGTGCACGAAGGTATACCAGTTGGCTTCCGGAAAGCGCCTCTGCCGCCATCGGCCCATTGCCTGCCTCAATCTGATACCCCACGCGTTTACCTAGCGCCAGCATCTGCGGCGGCCAGGGAGCTTCGCCATGCGCCATGTCGAAGTAAATCTTCTTTGAGCCAGCGATGTGGTCCAGCTTCCGTGCCCACGGCAAGAGAGGCAGCGCAAGAAGTGACGTGGCGAATATGGCCTTTCGTAGAGGGCGGCACATGGGGATCCCGGTTGCAATCGAATGCCCCTCGCTCGATGCACGTACTTCCCACGGATAATCGAGCGCGGTGAACGTGTTTGGGGAACTGCCTGTTCGATTTCGAAACTGCTCTGTTCAAAGCCGAAATCAGGCGATTTCGAGCCCGAACAGGTCCCGGCGCGTAAGGCGCAGTCGAGCCCGCGTCCATCGTTTCGGCCGTCCGTCATGCGATCTCGTCCGTCGATAAGAACCAGCCCATCTGGCGCGTCCGGACGCTTCAAGAAATCGTTGACCGCCAGTTGTCGACGCCAAGGCAGAGTACGGCGTTGATGAGTGCATTCGCTCTGCTCGCGTTGCTAGTGGCGTCGCTCGGATTATACGGAGTACTCTCCTACGCTGTTGCGCAACGCACCAATGAGATCGGCGTGCGCATGGCTTTAGGCGCCACCGCCAACCAGGGATTCAGCCAGTGGTCTTAATTTCTTCGGATTTTCGACCAATGTAAATGGCGTTACCTCGATTGGCCACGGCTCGGCGATAACCTTCGACTCCCCAGACCCCAGGATGACGATATTGACCAATAGCGAGGTTAACGCGCTGGGTGTCTATACCAATCTCTTCGTAATTGTCAACACTACTTCGCTTCCCACTATCGATACTTTGGTGGTCTCCGATACAAACGCAGCAGTTCCCGAGCCGAGTGCGCTCTTCCCGGTCGCTGCAGCGCTCGTGGCCATCGGATTTCGTTACCGGCGCACCGTCTCGTAACACTCCTTGTCCGTCTCGTCACCTTTAGCTAGCCAAAGGGGTGCGTGCTCCCTACGCTGGGATCATGAAGACACTTGTCAGCAAAAATGCCGTGAACAGGATGCCTCTCTGCGTATGCCTCCTGGCCGCACTTGCGATTGTCCAGGGCGCGGAACCGGTCACGATCGCCATGACGGCTGATCACTGGCAGACTAAAGACAACGCGGAGTTCCTCAAGCAGTTGGGTTTTTTTCACGGCTTGCTGCGGCTGAACAGCGGCACTGCGGTACTCAAAGGCATCACGTTCAGCGACGGCACGATCGAGTTCGACGTCAATACGATCGGGCGGGGCATGCCCGGCATAGCCTTTCGTCAGCAAGACGAAAATAATTTCGAGCTCTTCTACCTTAGGCCTGATCCGAGCTGTCCGGCCTTCCGGGCCTGCATCCAATATGCGCCGCAGACTCATGGTGTCTTGCTATGGGACTTCTTTCCGCAATATGAAAATCGGGCGCCGCTCCGGGAGAACGGGTGGAATCACATCAAGATGGTCGTATCCGGCCGGCGGATGAATATTTTCGTGAACGATGCCACATCGCCCACGCTCGAGGTCGGCAGATTAGAAGGGGACGCGATGAAAGGCGGTCTGCAACTGCAGGGGCCAGGCACTTTCGCAAACCTGGTGATCACTCCCGATGCAGTGGACGGTCTTTCTCCGGAGTCGGCTAGAGATCCGCTGGATGGGGACCTCGGCCTGGTCCGGAATTGGCGTCTCTCAGCGTTTTCCGCACTGCCGAACGGTAAGGACCCCCTGTATACCGAAATGCCCACTGCTTCGCCGGAATGGAAGGCGATCGGCACGGAGCGCAACGGGCTGGTAAATCTCAGCCGCGAGTATGGCCGGCCTCTGCCCGAGCCGAACCGGGCCGTAGCATGGCTGAAGACGACGATAACTTCAGACCGTAAGCAGACGAAGAAGGTAGATATTGGATGGACCCGCGAACTGTGGGTATTCGTGAACGGGAAACTGGTCTATGCCGACAAAAACCTGTTTGAGCTCGAAGGAGCGAGAAAATTTCCCGACGCGCGATGCTCGCTGGAGAATGGCTCCTTCACGTTGCCTCTCGAAGCGGGCGACAATGAGGTCGCCGTGGCACTCGCGAACAACTTCTACGGATGGGGCCTGATGCTGCGCCTGGCTGATCCGGAAACGCCCGCCGGCAAAGGCACGCCGCGAGCTACGGCCTCTGCTCGGCCGAAGCTTTCTTGACTGGCGCGCGACTGCCAGCAACTAGCGATATTTTTCAGCGTTTATTCAGAATCCGAGCGCATACTATCGACCCCATTTTGCACGCCCTCGACCAGCGCATTTCTTAAGGAAAAAGTGCAAAGTGTATCCGCATAAAATGAAGAATTTCTGAAAACATAACGCGCAGCGTACAATTCAACGGGAGCGCATAGTTACTGTCAATTCGTCATAGCGTTGTCATCTTCTTCTTAGACACTCGAATGGTAGTTACGAGTCACTTAGGAGAGTTCATGACATTTACTTCTCGCTTACCGAACAAGATCGCCCTCGCGATGCTAGTGAGCGCCGCGCTTTTGCCGGCAGCCTCCGGACGCGGCGACATTGAGCGAGTACTGCTGATCAGTATTGACGGCATGCACGCGCTTGATTTCAAGAATTGCTCAAACGGCATAGCAAGCATCAAGGGCGGGACACCCTATTGTCCGAATCTTTTGGAACTGAGCGGTAACGGAGTTGTCTACCCGCACGCTTCGACCGCGCGGCCGTCCGATTCTTTTCCCGGTTCGGGAGCGCTGGCCACGGGTGGCCTGCCTGCAACCATCGGCATGTACTACGACGTCAGCTATGACCGGGCCCTTTCGCCGCCCGCGAAGACCACACCATACGGGATACCGGGTGGCGCCAATCTGTGCCCATCCGTGGTCGGAACCGCGGTAGGGTTCGATGAAGAGATCGACAAAGACCTCACCGCATTAGATGGCGGCGGCGGAATCAATCCCGACTATTTGCCACGTGATCCTGGCAATGGCTGTAAGCCTGTTTATCCGCATAACTTTATTCGCGTAAATACCGTGTTCGAAGTGGTGAAGAAGCACGGCGGCTACACTGCCTGGTCCGACAAACATCCGGCCTATGACTTTTACAACGGTCCGAGCGGACGCGGCGTGGATGATTTCTATTCGCCCGAAATCAATTCGAAGGTGGTGGCTTTACCGGGCGTGACTGGCTGTACAGCGATTGTGGATACGGCTGCGGACCTGACCGCTTGGACGAATAGCTTTGAGAATATTCAGTGCTACGACAAGCTGAAAGCGAACGCGATCGTCAACGAAATCAATGGCAAGAGACACGACGGCATTGGCTCGGCCCCGGTCCCGACGCTTTTCGGTATGAATTTCCAGGCCGTCAGCGTGGGCCAGAAATTGGTAGAGGGCGGGATTGCGGGCGGCTACAAAGACGCCCTGGGTACGCCCAGCGCGAATCTTCTTAGTGAGCTCGAATTTGTGGACAAGCAGATCGGCAGAATGATTAGCGCACTGAAGCACGATGGGCTGTATGAATCGACCCTGATCATTGTCACAGCCAAGCACGGCCAGTCGCCGATCGATCCAAACCGGGTGCTGCGGATTCCCGGGGACAACGCCAGCTTGGAATCGCCCGCTGCGCTCTTAGGCGGCCAGGTGGCTGGTGCAAGCGAGGATGATATCTCGCTGATCTGGCTCAAAGATCAAAACAACACCGAAAGCGCGGTGGACACGTTGGCCGCGAATGGAGCCAAGACCGGCGCGGGCGAGATATTTGCTGGGCCGTCGATGGAATTACTATTCGACGATCCCCGCTCGGATCCGCGAACGCCGGATATTGCAGTGCAACCCAATATCGGCGTGATTTACACCGGCGGGATGAAGAAAGTCGCCGAGCACGGCGGTTTTGCTCAGGATGATACCAACGTGATGCTCTTGCTTTCGAACACCGGGCTTGCGGCCGGTACCGTACTCGAGCCGGTACAGACTACCTCCGTGGCGCCGACGATTCTGCAAGCGTTGGGAATCAATCCGGCGCAACTTCAGGCCGTTCGCAACGACAAGACGACTGTTTTGCCAGGCGTTTCGTTTGCGCCAAATCAGAACTAGAAAGAGGGGGGGAGCCACTCTATGCGTAATAAAGCGCTCGTCTTGACACTGGCTATGGTGACGTCATTGCTTGCGCAATCATCCTCGTCTTACCGGGTCACGCACACCTACACGCTGGGCGGGGACGGCCGGTGGGACTACATCGTGCCCGATCCAGCGCATCACCGTTTGTTCATCGCTCGCGAGAATCGCGTTATGGTCGTCGACGAAGATAGCGGAACCTTGCTCGGCGAAGTCACCGGCATCCAGGGGGCGCACGGAACCGCGCTGGCGGGCGCCACCGGGCATGGGTTCGCAACCTCGGGTAGCGGCCAGTCGGTGGTCATGTTCGATCTGAAGACCTTCAAGGCGCTGGGCAGGATTCCCGCCGCCGAAGATGCCGATGCGATCCTCTACGACAGCGCTTCGGACCGTGTCTTCACCTTGAATGGCGACGCGCATTCCTCGACGGTGATCGATCCGAAGGCCGGGACGCTGATCACCAACATTCCGCTCGGCGGCAAGCCAGAATACGGCGTGTCCGCTGGCGACGGCAAGGTGTATGCGAATCTCACCGATACAAGCGAGGTGGTGGCGATAGACGCGAAGACGGCAACTGTGGCCGGGCGTTGGCCCACAGCTCCATGTAAGCAGCCGGTCGCCATGGCCATCGACACCGCGCACCATCGGCTGTTCAGCGGATGCCGCAGTGCCGTTATGGCGGTCTCCGACTATCAGGCCGGCAAGGTCGTGGCAACGGTCCCGATCGGTGCCGGCGTCGACGGCGCGGGGTACGATGCGGCCTCGGGCAACGTGTTTGCCTCGAATGCGGACGGAACACTCACCGTGATTCATGAGGACACTCCGGACCAATATCACGTCATCGAAAACGTACCCACCCCGCAGGGGGCGCGCAATATGGGGCTCGACCCCAACAATCACCGGGTGTTCCTCGTCTCGGCTAAGTTTGGACCTGCGCCTGCCGGAAGCAGGGGAAGAGGACCAGTGCTGCCCGGATCATTCACATTGATGGTGATCGAGCGCGATCCGGCCACGCGCTAAGCGCTTACTCAGCCCTCATGCAATCCGCCGGGTCCACCGCCGACGCCCTCCTCGCAGGCAAGTAACACGCGGCAAGCGTGGCGAGCAAGAGCGTGACAGGGACGGCTGCAAAGGTTACCGGATCCACTGGCGGCACGCCGAACAGCAGCGATTTCATCACGCGCGTTAAAAGTGCCGCGGCGCATAAACCGATTACGATACCGGCGGCACAGAGCGCCAACCCGTGGCGGACGAATACTTGCCTCACGTCGCTCGCGTCTGCCCCCAGCGCCATGCGAATTCCGATCTCGCGCGTCCTCTGAGATACCGCGTACGCGATCACGCCATAGATTCCGATGAACGCCAGCACTAGCGCCATCGCGCCGGCAATGGCCAGCATCACTAGCGTGAACGAAGTGCGCGCCATGGAGCGGTCCTCTGTCTCGCGCATCGTTTCCGGATTGGCCACCGCTAGTTCCGCATTTACGCGCCGCACCGCTTGACGGATTTCGTTCAACAATACGCCCGTTCCCGCGCGATCCGTCCGAACGGCGAACACCACGGACCTGGTTGCAGCCGTGATCGGCGCGTAGGGTACCTGCCCAAAGATGGGCCAGTAAACGACCGCCGGAGCCGGCTCCTGAGCGCCGCTGTGGCGCACGTCCTCCACCACGCCTAGCACTTCGCGCCAAGGTCCGATTTCGGTGGTGCGTACTCGTTTGCCGATGGCGGCTTGGGCCGATCCCCACAGCTCACGGGCCAGATTCTCGGAAACCAGAACGAACTTGCGGTCACCGTAGATATCGGTCCAGCTCAGGTCGCGCCCTGCTTTGATCTTGCTACCAAGCGAACCGAACAGCCCCGGCGAAACGTTCAGGTAGAGCCGCATGGGCGGACGATTTCGCGCGTAACTCTGGCCTTCCGTGAGGATTCCGTCCCAATTGGGAGGCGCGCCATCCAGCGGCAGCGCACTGGCGAACCCCACCGTGGTTACCCCGGGAAGCGCCGCCACTTTCTCCGCGATGGCTTGCTGCATGCGGGTGGCTTCTTCTTCCTTGGGGACTAATTCTCGCGGGATAACGGTCCGGAAAGTCTCGAGCGCCGCGGGCCTTGCGAAGCCCATGCGGACACTTCGCATCGCTTGAAATGTCCGAATCATCAGTCCGGATGAGATCAGGAGTACAAGCGCGAGAGATACCTGTACGATCACCAAAGTGTTTCTGGCGCGCTGGCGGCTCCGGCCAGGGCTTGTCGTCCGGCCGCCGTCGCGCAATGCCAGAGAAACGCGTGGCCCCGCGTAGCGCAGCGCCGGGATGAGTCCAAAAACCAGCCCGGACAGAAGCGTCACGGCGGAGGTGAAAACCAGCGCGTGCGAATCGAGCCCGATCTCGCTCAAGCGGGGAAGGTTCGAAGGTCCGTTGCGGACCAACAGCCGCAGTCCGCCGTAGGCAATGGCAAGGCCGAGCGTTCCGCCCACCGCGCCCAACAGAAGACTCTCGATTAGAAGCTGCCGGACAATCCGGCCCCGGCCCGCGCCCAGCGCCGCTCGCACGGCCAGCTCCGATTGCCGCGCGTCCACGCGCACCAGCATAAGGTTCGCGACGTTGGCGCACGCGATCAACATAACCATTCCGAGCGTGCCCATCACAACCCACAGCACGCTCCTGACGTTGCCCACCACGCTCTCGCGCAGCGGGCGAACGTTCGGGCCGATCCGCCACGAACGATACACTTTCTCGGCCAATGCGTCGCCTGTCTTACCGCCCTCGATCGAGGGCCAGGAGCGCATCCAGATCGGAATGAGCTGCGCGATATCCGCGTTCGCCTGCTCAACCGAAACTCCGGGCTTCACGCGGCCGATCGCACCAAGATAAAACCCGGCCAATATCGCGCGCCTGCGATCCAACCGCAGCGGGAGGATCAGATCCGCGCTCGTGTCGGCGATGCGAAAGCCCGCCGGCATCACGCCGGCAATCTCGCGAGGACGCGCATCCACGAAAATCTTTCTTCCGATCACCGACCGGTCTCCGCCAAATCGGCGCTGCCAGTAGCTGTAGGTCAGCAGTACGAGCTCATTCGATCCGGGAAGCTGATCCGCCGCTACGAACGGCCTTCCGATTTCCGGCGCCGCCGCCAGCGCCTGAAGCAATCCATCGCTGATCCAATTTGCGGACACCTGTTCCGGTTCCGCCAACCCGGTGACCGTCACATAGCTCGAACTCCAGACGCCCATGGATTGAAACGAACGGTTCTGTTCGCTGTAAGTGAAATACATCGATGGTGAAAGTCCAAGGCCACCGCGGCTGGAAACGATGCCGCCCGCGCCGGGGGCGGCCTGCGCCACGTCCACGAGTTCTTCAGCGCGAGGAAATGCGAGCGGCTTCAAAAGGACGCTATTGACGACGCTAAAGACCGCCGTATTCGCCCCAATTCCCAGTGCAAGCGTCAACACGGCAACGGTGGTGAACGACAGATTCTTGCGCAGCCCGCGTGCGGCATAGCGTACATCTCCGGAAATCGAATCGACCCACTGAATCCCGTTCATGCGATAAATCTCCTCCCGTCGCGTTGTCAGATTGCCTGCTTGCTTCAACGCCGCGTGGCGCGCCTCCTCGAGCGTGAGGCCCTGCTCCAGAAAGGCGTCGATCAGCATCTGAAGATGCGCCTCCATCTCCTCGCGCCATTCCTGGTCTGCGCGGTCGCGCCGTAGTAAGCTCCGCCAGAACATGATTACTGCGTCCGCATGACCAGTTGAATCGCCCGGATCATTTTGTTGAACGCGCTCGAATCGGCCTCGAGCCGTTTCTTACCCGTTGGCGTCAGCCGGTAGAACCGGGCCTTTCGGTTGTTTTGCGTCTCCCCCCACTCTGCCTTTAGCCATCCTTTCATCAGCATCCGATTCAACGCTGGGTAGAGCGAGCCGTCCTCGATTTCGAGCTCGCCTTTTGACCAGTCCTGAATGCGCTTGGCAATGGCGTAGCCGTGCAGCGGACCTTGGTTCAGGGTTCTCAGGACCATCATGTACAAGGTCCCGGGAAGGAGATCGGGGTTCGAGGAATCGTTAGCCAAGCAGAGAATACCTTTCCAAACTAGATATAGACCGGAATAGGGATAGAAGTCAATGCCTGTCCCATTCTTCCGCTAACACCGCATACAGATAGGAGTCCCGCCATTCTCCCTTCTGCAGGACATCTTTCTGGAAGCGTGCCTCCCGGCGCATGCCCAGCTTTTCCATCACCCGATAGGAGGCATGGTTTCGGACATCGCAGGTTGCCCACATGCGATGCAGATTTAGGCTTGAGAAAGTCAAATGCAGAAGAGCCCTCGTAGCTTCCGTTGCATAGCCGTTGTTCCAATAGCGCCGGTTGAAAGTGTACCCGAAATCTGCGGTTTTGTTGGTGTGGTCTTGGATGGTAGTCCGCATGGTGCCTATCAAACGGTTGTTACCGCGAAGTTCAACCGCTACTTCGATACAGTCCCGGGGCCAACTTTCTTGTTCTTTCAGGCGGCGATGCAAGTTGGCCCGGACAATCGAAATATCGCTGGGTCCCCAATCTGCGAAGCGTACTACCTCTGGGTCACTCGCATACTCGCAAATACCCGCCTCATCTTCCGGACGAAAGTCGCGAAGGAGCAAACGTTCAGTTTTGAGCGGAAACCACGGAGTCATTAAGACATTGTAGGTATTGCTGTAAGCGTCTTCTCTATGTAGTATACTGTCTCAGTGCTGTGCGGGGAACTCCGCCTGCCACAGGGTATCCATCCATCATGCTGGAAATTCGCGGCCTGACGAAACGTTACGCTGGCATCCCGGTCGTCGACCATGTCAGCTTCAAGATTCATCGTGGCGAAACGCTGGGCTACCTCGGCCCGAACGGCGCAGGCAAGAGCACCACGGTCAAGATGATCATTGGCCTCCTTGAGCCTACGTCCGGCGAAATCACGCTCGACGGCCGCGACATCCACAAAGATCCCGAAGCTCGCAAAGCCTTTCAGCGCCGCATCGGTTACGTGCCCGAGGAGCCGCACCTCTATCCGCATCTCAGCGGACGCGAGCATCTCCAACTCGTGGGGCGTCTACGCGGGCTATCGCGGCAAATCCTGGAACCTAAAATGGACGAGCTTCTCCGGCTCGCCGGTCTCTGGGAAGATCGGCACTCATCCCTCGCCAGCTATTCCAAGGGGATGCGCCAGAAAATCCTCCTCATCGCGGCGCTGTTCCACGACCCCGAGGTCCTCATCCTCGATGAACCGTTCTCGGGCCTTGACGTGAATGCTGCCATGATTCTCCGCAGTCTTCTTCGCGCCTTCGGCGAACGCGGCAAGATGGTCCTCTACAGCTCGCATGTCCTCGAAGTAGTCGAGAAGGTCTGCGACAAAGTCCTCATCCTCAGCAAAGGCAGCGTCGTCGCGCACGATTCCGTCGCCCGTCTGCGCGAGCTGAACGATAAATCGTCGCTCGAGGATGTCTTCGCCGGGCTCACCCAAACGGAAGACACGGACTGGATCGCCAGGCGCATGCTCGAAGTCGTGGCGGCATGAGTCCGCGCCGCACACTACTACGCCACTTCCTCGAAACTTTCTTCGACAGCGAGGCCCTTGCCGTCTCCGGCGAATGGAAGAAGACCGCCATCGGCGTCCTGGCTGCTTTCCTTTCCATCGGCATCGTCGCCTTCAACACCTACGGCACGCGCTATGCAATCCTCAACTCGCCCGCCCAGTCTACCGTTGCGCTCTATCGATCCGAACTCCGCGCCGACCTCCTGTTATTCATCGGCCTCGCCTTCGCGGTGACCGCTGCACTTACGCTGCTTCAATGGCAATCGCTATTTCCGAATCGCCGCGATTGCCTCGCATTTGCCGGTCTTCCCATCAGCGCCCGCGACATCTTCATAACAAAATCCGGCGCGCTGATGATCCTGTTCAGCGGCTATGTCCTCTCGATCAATCTTCCCTGGGCGATACTTTTCACCACCGCAATGTCGGGCGGCTGGCAAGAGAACCCGAGCACGCTGGTGCTCCTCGCGGCCACCATTCGTTACCATGGCCGCCGCCTGTTGCTTCGCCTTCCTGCTTCTCCTAGCGCTCCAGGGACTTCTCCTGAATCTCCTGCCGGCCCGCCTCTTCGATGCCGTTACCCTCTGGATACAGGGCGTTCTCTTTGTTGTGACGCTCGGCATGCTGCCGCTCGCCGGCCGCCAACCTCACGCCGCATGGTGGCCTGGCATCTGGTTTCTCCATCTCTGGGAATCCATTGTCCTCGGCGATCCGCAACGCGCGCGAACCGCGCTCCTGAGCCTTGCAATCCTCTCGGTGATCACGACGGGCGCTTATCTCGC
>Ga0193753_10002340_pt1 | contig 15066 bp, 26 predicted proteins | sample H1c2metaG_FD_144925 | JGI IMG/M metagenome (GOLD analysis project Ga0193753, IMG submission 144925) | Soil microbial communities from a riparian zone of the East river system, Colorado, United States - H1c2 | ecosystem: Environmental > Terrestrial > Soil > Riparian zone | place: USA: East... | reverse complement strand
CCGTAATCTCCCCTGGCTCGGGCAACTCCGGTGCGGTTCTCTCCAGCTCCGTCTCGGTGTCGTCGGCAAATTTCTGGTTGTTTTTTGCGGCTTTGGCTTGCTCCTCCTGTACAAGCTTGTTGAGGTCGTTAGCCTGGGCTGGGTCGTCCTTGGTGCGGCGGCTGCGCTGGGCTACGGCGTTCTCTCCTGAACCTGCTCCGCGCTGTTCTTTGGCGGGTGTGGCTTCGGCTGTCGTCATGGGTGGTCTCACTTTCTGATATCGGGTTGGGTCTTGGGTTAAGCGACCTGTTGGCTAAACTCGAAGAGCTTGGCTCCGCTGGTCTCGTTGTCGGTGGGCAGGTTGCAAGCTGCCTGATACTCGATGTAGAGACGTTTATATTCGCGTCTCTCGTCTGCGTCTCCCTTTCGCAGTTCAATCGGTGGCGGCTCCCATAGCTTGTTGCAGCGTTGGCAAATGACGATCATGGGGCCGTGGCTGAGGATGTGTTTTACGACGGCAAAATTGCTGTCGTTGCCGCTGAACCACATCTCTTTGCCTTTGCCGCCTTTGCGGTGGGCGCAACTGGCTTCGGCTGCTTTCTGAATGGCATCGTTCTTTGCCAGTGCGGCTTGCCTGTTCTTCATGCGGCTTTCCTGCATGGTGCGAAGGCGGCGCATATGTGCTACCCGTTCCCTCGTCTCCTCAAGCTGTAGCTGCTCCAGCTCGTCAGTAATTTTCTTTGCGTCCAACTTTTGTTCGGCCATATCGACTCCTTCGGTTCGGGTTTGATGGAGTGGGACGGGGGCAAAAGCCCGTCCCTGACTGCCGTGGACAGTCCTCCAGCTTTAGGTGATGGCGGATACCGCGTCGATCATGCGGATGCGCTGGACCGGATCAGGTGGAAGGGTCGCCGTGTACATGGTGTTGTACGAAGCGAATCCACCAATCATGCGACTGGGATCGTAGCCGCTAGGCTCCGACAGTCGGCGGACCCAGATCGCTAAATTGCGCCAGTCACCGTTACCAATCTGCGTATTCTCTTTCGCTCCAAACGAAACGCCAATCAATCCGTCGCGGCCTACGATGTAGGTTCGCAGTGCGGTGAGTGCCGTTTCGTCATAGTTGGGGGTTTGTTTGACGAGTGTGCTCTGGAAGAAGCTGACGCCTCCCCAATCAATCAGGGGTACGGTCTGGCCATCGGCTGAAGGCAAGTCCATCAGCCTCTCGTTGCCTTGCGGCGTTCTCTTAAGGACATCTGTTAAACCATTGTTCGACTTGTCGAGGAGAATATCGCCCACGATGTGCGGGTGAATGACTCCGGTGAAGCGTCCGCCTTCAAAGGGAAGGGCATTGACGCCTGTGAGCGATTGCGAAGCGATGATGACATCATCCGACGTCAACGGGTCGTCGGCAGCTTTCTCAATCAGGCTCGATGGATCGACAATGGCCGCTCCATCCGCCGTGTTCTGGAGGATGAGGTTGATTACCTGCGCCATGCGATAGGCCATCTGTACACCTAAAGCCTCCAGTGCCGGGTCAATGGCGGTCTGTAGGGCATAGGTTGAAATATTCATGTAATCGGCATAATTGCCCATGATCGACGTATTGGAAACAACCGTCGCCGTGAGACCTGTCTGGATCGTTCCTTCCGGTGCCTGGGTGAGGGGCGGTGCCGGTAAATTTTGGTACATATACAGTACGAGACGATTTCCGGAGTTCTCATCAATGGAACGCCGTGACGTGGTTCGCACCCACGGCGTCTCCGCTTTCAGATTTTCGACGAAAATTTTGTCGTATGTGGTTACAACGGACTGCGGAAGGTTAGTTGTCAGGTTCGATGCTGGACTCACACCGATACCTAACGCGCCGTTGGCATGGACTCTGCCAACGTTGCCCGTATAGAAGTATGCGGAGCCGCCAAGGGCGCACACAAACTCTATAAACGGGACAACGAACTTCTGAAAGAACATTTTGCCGCGTTGTGCGGCAACCGACGTTGATCGCATGTGACCGTCCCCCTGCGGGAAGGATCACGAACCCATTGCATCGACCTGTTGTCTAAAACCGGGTTCATCCTGCAACTTGCGCTGAAACTCCGCCCTAGACATTAGCTCGATATCGGCTCGTGTGTACTTCTGTCTCTTCGGCGGCGGGGGTGCGAGTGCTGTGGCGTCTGAATTTCGTATCCCCGTCGCTACGCTTCTGGGTCGGGGCAGAGGTTTCGGCTCTGGAGCGGGTTGGGCATAGGCAGGTACGGGTGTGCCGCCGCTGGCTCCTCCGTTGGATTGGGGTGTTTCTTCCTCTTCGTCTTGCTGCCTCAATTCAAGGTCTTCTCTTTCCTTGAGGGTGTCGTAGGCGAGTGTGAGGTTGTTGCGGGTCAAATCCCAGCCGTTCGCTTTCAGCTCGTCAAAGAGAGCATCGCGGTTGCGGTCGGTTGTGATGTAATCGGGATGCGCGGCAACGAAGGCTTTGGCTTCGGCTGCATAGTATTCGGCCTCTTCCTGCTCTGACATCCTTTTGCCTATTCGGTCGGGTGTTGTCCCGGCTGTGGCGGTGAAGATTTCCGTAACAGCGTCCACCACTTTTTCAGGATTGGTCATTTCATCTGCAAGCCTGAGTTTGTCGGTAGGAGTTAGCTGCCTGGGTTCATTTTGCTGCGGTGGTTTACCTTTATCCGGCTGCTTAAATCTGCTGATTGTAAGCGTTGCCTTCATCTGATTTTCGAGGAGTTTGTCTGCGACTTCCTCAATGTTTTTTCCTTTGAAAGTGGAGACTCTTCCGCCTCTGTCGTTTTCAATTACGGCGGTGATGTCGCCATTCTCATCGGGTTGTCTGTCATTCAGCCATAGTGTTTTCAAGGGTATTCTCCTTTATCCAATTCCCATGTAGTCGTCTGGCGGTAAGGGTTGCAGTGGATCGAGCGTGTTCTCGATGAACTGCTCCTCTGGCGTCAGCTCCGGTACAGGGGGTTTTTTGGCAACACTTTCCAGATAGAGAGAGGATTCAGAAAAGATTTTGTCCTGAAAATGAGTAAAGATTTTCCATGCGGCTTTCGCCATCTTGTGATTCGCCAGCACTGCGCTCTCTTCTGCGGCTGACGTGTTGATAAGGTCGGTTTCCACTTCAATGCATGTTTGTTCCATCACGTCGAGCAAGTCGTCCCACACTTCACTGTTGCGTAGCGCGTTGAGGTTCCTGCGCTGGTGCGGCTCCAGTTGTGCGGTAACGCCGAATCTTCGCTCGGTGCGGATCGCGGTCATATGTGGTCCTCATGTGAGCCTTCCACTTCCACCCATTTCTCAAATGTTCCGGCATCCTGCTTCGGCGGTGCGGTAACGTACTTGTTCATCTCCTGGTCGGTGGTGATACGCGGTTCCTTCAGCATCAGGCCAAGATTCAGACAGCGCACACCGATAGATGTAATGCGGACGAAGTAAATTCCGGCTGGGCCAAGCGGGGTATGCGAAAGGTCTTCGATAAGGCCGCGGTCCATCAGCGGCTTGAATAGTTGATCGACGGTAAGAGGCTCGTTCTCGTCCATCAATCCACGCCAACCAATCCCACCCAGCATATCCACCCGGAGCTGGTCGCGAAGCTTCTCCAATAGCCTTATGTGGCGGGGAATGATTGGCATGAAATGTTCGCTAAGGCTCACTTTTTTGGTTTCTCCTCTTCCTCTTCTTCCTCGTCTTCGTCGTCCGGCTTCTTCTTCTTGGACTCGTCGTCCTTGCTTGCGTCGTCCGGTTTCTGGTTGGGATCGTACTTAGGGTCGGTCATCATTGCTATCCTCCATTTGATTGAGTTACATTCACTGTCCACCACCTGACGGACCAAAGAACTGGCTGGAGTTGATGGCGTGGGTGTCGGCAGTGCGCTCGGCAAAGCTGGCCGCGCGTTCAAGCGGCGATTCGACTAAAGTTTTGTGGGTGTTGTCGATGCTTCTGGCGGCGATGCGTCCGGCAATCTTCTTATCTTCTAAAGCCATCTGGAACTGCTGGTTTTGCTGTGTCTCAGCGGCCTTGGATTGGGCATTGATAACGGCTGGATTCTGCGCTACCATCGCCTGTTTCTCTTCCGGTGTCAGCGGTACGATAAGGTCGTTCTGGTTCTTCCATTCGCTCATATCGAGCACCATCTTTACCAACTCCAGCGTGTCAACCTTCCATCCGGTTTGTCCTAGCTGCTGGACGAGTGCCTGATTGCCCAATACCTCCAGAAGAAAGGGAAGTGCCTGGGCCATGCGGCCACGCGCTGAGAGTCGGGAACCTGCTAAGGTGTCGAACTTCACATCGGCATCCATGAAGTCCTGAAAGTCCACAACTAAATCCGGTGCGCGATCGCCAAGGATGGCGCGGATGTCCGATATCGGCATCCGCTCTTTGACCATCTGCCAGAGAAAACGTAGGTAGGGAAGAAAAACCCCGTCGATGAAACGTTCGACGGGGCTTTGAAGTCGTCCAGACGAGGCTGCACTTATCATTCCGGCCCCTGTGCCGGATCGTCCTATGCTGGAACCTCTGCCTGGGAGTGATCCTTGCACAGACGCTTGGTCGGCTCCGGTCGCCCCTTCAGAGCTGGCTATGGATGCCTGAATCGCTCTCCACGCATCGGCGGGAACCTGGGGCTGGGGTACAAGCGCGATGGCGCGGCTGGCGTCTCCACCCGGCCCGGTCTCCACTAGCCGTATGCCTCCTAGTCTTCGCCGCTGGTCCTGAGTCGGCACGTTTGCTCCCCGCGCGATGCTGTACTCGGGATTCACGGCGAAGGCTAAAATATCGAGAATTGCGTTAATCATGCCCTGCTCTACGCGCTGGTCGGCTCCGGCGATGCGGCCTATGCCCATCCCATATCCGGCATTGTCGATGTCCCAATAGTTCGAGCTGAAAAAGGGCTTGTGCGGCATCTTGTGCTTGGCATTGCGGATGACGACTTTTCTTTGCAGGACGGTGCGTACATCGGTGTCGCTCCACCATTCCAGAACTTCCATCGGCCTTAGCAAGGGGTCTTCGGAAAAATCAAAGTCTTCGCGCTGGGCGTGATGGACGCTGGTGTTGGCCGTTAACGCCTCTTCCGCTCCCGATATACCCTCGGTCTGTTCGGGATGATCGGGGCTGAACATGGAACGGAGAACGGCGTCCGATGGTATGTCGTAGTCGTCGTTGTCGCGAAGTTTGGTGAGGTCGTCGTAGTTGAGATACCTGCGCCGGACGATGAAGCTGGCTTTCCATAGCTGGTTGGGTTTGTTCCACGTCGGATCGGGGAAAACGGTCGCCAGTTCACATTTCTCGAAGACGGGAAGGTTCTTTGTTACCTCCACATCGACCGCTTCAAACTCATCCGATTCCTTGGTGAAAATCGTCATCGGTGCGCCTAGCGGCATGGATACCTGGGGCGGTGCCTGTTTGCGCTGGTAGTGGCTCTCCACGCGGGTCGTAGTCTCCCACCCGCCCATGAAGATTACGGTCCCCTGCAAAACTTTGCCCTGAATCCCGTAGCTTGCCTCCTGCTTGAAATCAATCTGCTCCAACAGCTCCGCAACCAGTTCTTTCCATGCTCGTGCGGTGTCCTGCTTGGTGTTGGGCCGGGGCCGAATCTCGAACGGCGTGGCATCAGAAAAAATCGCTCCTGAAATTTGAGGCGCGATACTATTGGTTTGCTTGGCTACGGTGTACCTCGACACATTTGCCCTGCTGACGCTGGAGCCTTCAAAAACACCCATGCTTGGGGGAGATTGATACAGAATGTCCGATGATGTCCACATCAGCGGCCAACGGCGGTCATTCAGCCATGTTGACGCGCGTTCAAAGTCCTGGACGACGATGGATAAAACCGCTTCATCGGTGTACTTCGGGTCGATGGCTGGATCGGTGGAGGTCTGCACATCGTCCATGCGGACGGGTGCGCTCCATATGCTGTCGGCTACGAATGCGGCTGTAGCTGCCATTGCGAGTCCTCACCGATTGGGGAGATTCGGGTTCGGGTCGGGCTTCGGCCACTTCCGGCTAAATCATGGCATCGGCTAGCGATGCGTTAGGGAAATGCAATAAAGCGAATAGTACAGCGCGTAAAGAAAAGATGCACCTTTCGCCTAGTTTTCGCTATAATGGAGGTACATACAAATCAGCCTTTGGAGGGGCTGACTCCCATGCCAAACCTGCGTAAACAGGTGCCCGTTCTTATCCCGATTGGTTTTAAAATCGGTAGATATACGGTCATTGATAATAATGTTCGCTTTACCCTCAAAATTGGTAAGCAAGCTGGTAAGTTATCCGTAATCCATTGCCGTGTACGCTGCGAATGTGGTTTTGAAACGCTTGTTCGTCACGACAAACTTAAAAAGGATGGGCAGCTAGGTTGTTATCCATGCAGTCGTCCAGCAATTCCTCTAGGCACTCGATTTAACAAGTATCTCGTCATCGCCAATGACCGCCGCGTTATTCTTGGCCGCTGGAAGTTTCGCGCCTGTCTGGTTCGTTGCGATTGCGGCGTTGAACGTGAGGTTGCCTACATGAACCTTAAAAGTGGGAATAGCGGTTCTTGTGGTGGATGCCGTCGTGGTCAAGCATCGTTAAAACCTGGAACCCTTTGGGGTAGTTTATTTTCTATGCTCCGTAACCGTTCTTCACAGTACGGGCGTGTATGCGAACTTTCTTTAGATGAGTTCATTTACATCTCTTTGCTGCCCTGTGCTTACTGCAATACAAATCCCTATCATAAATTCCATCGTCGTCCCACGATTTTCGATGGTACGAAGCGTGTAGGCCGCATATGCGACCGCGACAATCCGCTGGTTTATTCAGGCATTGACCGCGTTGATTCGAGCGAGGGATACAGCCTTGGTAATGTCGTGCCTTGTTGCGGTTTTTGTAATCGCGCAAAGGATGATTGGACGCTAGACGAGTTCATTGAACGCTTGCGGCGTTTAGGTTCTTCTATTGACAAGAAGCGAATACTTTCACTCGCCGAATCGTTAAAAGAACAACGGCACATCACATCAGCCTCATTGGAGGGAGCGGATATGACCATCCTGCGTAAACAGGACGTTGTGCCGTCTAGCTCATGTTACCAGTTATGAAATCGTCTTGGCGCAATCCCGCTACTAGCTATAGATGTGATGGGAAGAAGGGCTATCACGACGAACAGACGGCCCTTAAAATCGCTCGTAAGGCTACAGTTCGGGCGGGACATGTCATCCTAGAATACCGCTGCCCCGATTGCGGCTTTTGGCATATTGGCCGCGCTCCTGAATATCTCATCGGCACTACAAAGTAGTCTCCTACTCCAGTCCCGGGAGCATAATCTCCAATCCTTGATCGTTGACCTTTCTGTCTTCGATACCAGGTTCTTCGTAGACTATCTCTTCTGGTTCCGGTTCTGCTGGAGCATACGGGCCTCTCTGGTAAATGAGGTTAAATTTATCTCTCTCTTTCATCATCTCCCATGCGCTTTCCTCTTCGGAGTTCTCAGCGGCGATAGACTGCGGCAGGTTCCCGGCAACCTGGGAGACGACATCGGGCAATCCAGTTTCTTCGATCATGTTGTACTGCACGAAGCCTTGAATAAGTGCCTTTAGTTTGGCGATACCGTTTGAAAAAACAATGCGTGACGCTGCTATGTCGGCCTCGATGTTGCGGATTCGCGTGTCGCGTTCTCCGTCGTCCTCAATAAACGGCATCCACGCAATTTTAATCTCCCATCCTGTCGTTAGCGCGTAGTTCGCGATGGCCGATTGCATCAGCCGCGCACCCGGCGACTCCTCGATGTTTATCCGGTGGAGACCATGCTTTCGTGCGGTGTCGTGAATCAGCTTTGCCAGTACAGACGGCTTGTAATGACCCTGCAAAGCGTCCGCGATATACATGCGGTTGCGGTGCAGAATGCCCACGACGGCGGATGCTGTATGCCATTTCTGACTCCGGCACGGTAGGCGCCAGTGGATGAAGGTCTCGCCTTCCATCGGCATCTTGTCCTCATCGATCATCGCGGCCAACATCTGCGGTTCGCTGAATACAATCTCCGCCGCGCCGTAGCTGTCGAGCATGTACTGGCTCATAAAGCTGGAGTATTCGGCCTCGTACTCCTCTTTGAGAAAGTCGTAGCTGAGAATCGTCGGAAAAAGAAGCTCTACGTCCTCCTCGGCAGGGAAGCCGTTCGGGTCCAGCCTCTCTCCGCTGGTTAGCTTCATGGCTGGCTTATACACGCGGCGGTAAGTTCCCGGCTTCGATGTCAGCACTTCATCCGCGAAGATGTCTCCGGCACCGTAAGGTGTGCCGATCTTCATTTCGATTCCGGTGGGTTTCAGAATTTTGCGGGTGAGTTTGTAGTCCTTTGTGATGCGTGTACGCGCGGCGAAGCTGCGCGAGTTGCGGTTATTGTGAACGTCGTCGTAAATGGCGACGTCGGGGTGCCATCCTGTCGTTGCGGAGCCTATGGAGTTCCCCCATATCAGCGGCTCTATAATCTTTGGCTCGTGCTGACGAAGCGCCGCGGTAAATTCTCCAGACTGCGGCTCCTTCTCTACGCACAGTTCGGGATAGAGTGCCTGAAACAGGGTCGGCGGTCGGCGGGGTGCGCGGTAGAAGAAACTAGCCACTTGATCCACGAACGCAAACGCCAGTTCCTTCGACCCGCTGATTATCAGAATGGCGATGGTCATGTAGTAAATCAGGATGAGTTGGACGCAGTTAGCGATATCGAGCGTGGATTTGTAGGTGTTGCGGGGAAGTAGAAGAGAGCCTCGACGGTGGATGTCGATGGCGAGTTCTTCCACATTTTTGTTGCGGTCCTTTTCGGGAAAGAACGTCAACGCGTCGTGATGTACTTCTTCGGTGATGAGGCAGTAGCCAAGGACATAGCATAGCGCGAGTAGGTTGGTCTCGCAGAGACGACGGCCATCCTCCCGCAGTTCTTCATCCTCCTGCACCAACAGGGTAAGCTCTGCTCTCCATGCCTTGTTGTCGCCCTTCTCCTGCGACGGATCGCGTAGCTTGCGCCAGTTAAAATGCATTAGTCGCCCTCTAGTACCTGCACGTCTTCTGTGGGACGTTCATAGAGTTCGGAAAATTCATCCTGATCCTCAGAACGGCGGACTGCAATGCGATGAACAAAGACAAAACATTGTGTCTGATTTTCTGTTATAGCGTTCCACGCTCGACACTCCACGCCATCCACTACAACCATGTGGTCGGTTGACTCCATTAAAATTTTCATCACATCTCCCGGTTGCGGACGTCTATGAGTTCCGGTGCTGGCTGCAATGCCATGCCGTCGCGCGGACAGAAGTTGAAAGGCTGGGTTGTCGCCTCTCCGCAAGCCGGACATTTGCGCGGCATCCCTTCCTCGTCTCTGATTTCGCAGTGAACGAGACAGGCATCGCCTCTTCGCTCCAGTCGAAACCACTTGCGCGGGTCGGGGTGAGCAAACTCATACATGAATTGCGGGATGATATCGAAGGTGACTTTCATCCCGTCGATGATGAGATAGTCGCGCTCGATTTCGATGGTCGCTCTCTTCAAAGTTCCTCCTATGGGCTGCTTGGTCAAAAACATAATGCCCTCCAATTTGAATATGGAAGGCATTATCGTTCACCATCCCTCAAAATCTGGCAGAGATTGAAACTCACCCTCTGTCATCGTCACCATTTGAATGTGGATTGTGTCGCCGTATTCGGCTCCATCAAATTCCGCCTCTACCTCGCCCCATGAACGGTAGACTACATATTGGTTCAAAAATTCAGGCCGCGTCACCTTATAGGCTTTTATCTGTTTCAAACAGGGCTCTCCTAGTCCTCGTTCTTTGGCTAGGCACATGAAGGAACAGATACATTGTCTCGTTGTTTGCTGTGGTTCGATCATGGAAGGCATTAGACCATGCGTGTCGGTCGGTTTTTCCAGTTGGAGATAGCTACGGCGATGGGAACGACGATACCTACAAGAAGCTCCTGAGTGGAGATGGAGAGTTTGTTGAAGGCTTTGAAAAGCGCATCGTGAAAAGCCTCGTCGGTGCCATAAAGCAGGGTGAGCACAACCCACAGACAGACGAGAATGGCGGCGGGGATGGAAGTCTTCAGCCAGTTGGTAAATCGGCTCATGGCGACACCTCCCTTAATGCAAAGTTAGTCCGCTGAGTTTTTCATATTCATAGAGACTTTGCTTCATGTCTTCCGTCAATGGATCAACATTCGCCACTTGTAAATCTTCGGGGATATCTTTGCGAAGGATGTTCCCCAGGGTAAGGGGATGCATATAGATTCGTTGAACGGGTATACGTACATTCACGATTACATAGGCTCCTAACAGGATTGGATTTGCCTCATCGGGGTCGTCCTCAAGCGGAAAGCCGAGGCTTCTCGGTCGGCTTTTCCTGCTTCGTAACCTGCTTGCCACTCTACAGTCTCTCTTACGTCTCGCATGTGGATTTCCTCCTGTGGTCACAATCGGCGGATGGCTCGGCGGTCCACTATAGCCTGAAACCCATCCTCGAATTTCACCTGAACTTTAGAAGTCAGGCGTCCCGGCTTGATGACTAGGCATCGCTGGCCCTTGCGCCCCAGAACATCCCAAAAAAGGGTGTGGGGAAAGGGTTTATGAGTGCGGTCGGGGTTAGCGTCGTCGCTGCCCAACCGTCTCAAACCGTCCTTTACGATAGCATCCCAATGTTTTTCCTCGCTAGTGCGCTCTCGCTTCAGCATATATTCATCCACACGCCTATTTCTTCGTGTTGGGTAGCGTCCCCAATGCGTTTAGTCCTTCCGGATGGATCATTATGCTCACTTGGCATTTTTGGCCTCTCTCCGGATCGCTGCGCGTGCGGCGACAGCGGCATACTCCCATGCGGATTTTGCGGTGGGCATCAACGGGGTCAGAGCGTCGAACTGCACGGAGCCGGGAAGATACACGATGATCGCAAAAGCGGTGAAGTGAAAACCATAAAACTCCTTTACTTCGGCGTCATGCCAAACGAACTTCACCATCGATTCAAAGTTTTCAGTCATAGTGACGCCTCGGCTTCGGGGTCTGCTGCCTTTTCCGGCTTTGGTCTGCTCCGTTTAGTTGCCGTGGCCTCCGCCCTGGCTTGCTCGTCTCTCCACTGGCGGAACAATTCTTCTTCTTCGGCGTTTTGGGGTCGGCGCACCCACTGACGATAGGCTGTGCGCTGCTCCGGTGTGCTGGGCTTATAGCAGTAGCGGCACATCTTCGCATCCTGCTTGCTTCTCCAGTAATTTTTTCTCGCTTGCGTACATTCAGGGCTGCACGTCACAGCATTCTTTCTGCGGTCGTCGGGTAGCGGCTCCCGACATACCACACAATGCATTCGCAGCTCGTGAAAATCATCTCTTCTAGCCATTATTCTTCCGTTTCCGTTCCAATTTTTCCCAGATACTTACGGGTGGGTTGTTTCCTGTGCACTCGCATAACTCAGCTCTCGTTAGAAGGCGATTGCGCCATTTTTCGGTTGGTAATTGTCCCTCGGGGCATTCATATCCCCACGGTTGTCCTCCGGCACTTATTTCTCGATGGATGCACACGTTGACAGCCTCGTTAAAACTGTGGCCTTGAATGAACACGGCTCCGCGAAATTCTTCATCATCATCGAAGCAAATGTAGAACCAAAGCATTGGTTTGCCACGCTGATCGGAATCCCATTGATGGGTCAGTCTCCTTATAAATTCATCCTGGTTCACACGTCCTCCATTCGGGTTACAAAGAATTCGGTGCGGGGATTCTCGCGGTCGTCACGGTCAATCGTCAGAACGCACTCAATCACTTTTGCATCGCTGTGAATCACTCCCGCATTTTGCAGAGCATCGAGCGCGACCTTTGAGGAGTTGTCACAATCCATTCTTGCTCGTGGCCCTAGGACCACATGGACTCCTACCCTGTAACGAACAGACTTGCGTTCACGTTCGGTCGCTGGAGCCACGGTGCGGCCTCTGGCGAAGATGGCAACGGCATCTTTGAAGGCTTCTGCCTCTGGCGTCACCTTGAACCCTCGATGCGCATAGCCGTCTTTACCTGTATACATGGTCGGTTTCTTATAGTGGTTCACCGTGGGCGGACACAGGTGGGGAACCGTGAAACAAACTACGTCCTCGATATGTGTTGTTGACATAATCATTGCTCGTGAATAACTATAACATTATGAATCATCGAGACGCACCAAAAAAAGCGGGTCATGGAACGGGACGGCCAAGCCTTAAAACTGAAGGCTATATCGTGCAGTCCCTTCGTATGCAGGTAGACGACAACAACAACATGAGGATAGCGGCTGCAAATGCTGGTATCTCGATAAACTCCTGGGCTGTAGCTGTACTCAGCAAAGCCGCAACCGCAGCACTTAAAAAGAAGGGAACATCCAAGAATGGCAAAGCAAACTCCTAAAACGAACGTGCAGGTAAACGGTACTTTGATTCCCAAAACTACCGATCCACGCGCTGAATTATTTTTCTACCTTGGCCACTTGAAAGGACTCGGAATTGAGTCCGCATCGCGCATCACAGAACTTGTGATCGACCTTACCGCACCCCCGCCGGAGGTTGAATAAAAAGCATGAGCAATATTGACGATATTCGCAAGATACTCCAAGACCTGATTGCACCTGGCTTGGCTTCGTTGGCAACCAAGGTAGAAGACAACCATATAGCGATGAATCGTAGATTCGACGATGCGGAGAAGCTTGCCGCAGTACGCCACGAGAGTCTGTTGCGCGAGTTGCAGCTAAGTCGTCGTATGGATCAACTGGAAGATAGGCTTCCGAAGCCGCAGGCGGTGACTGGATGACGCTTCTCTACCGGACGGACGGAACAATCGTTCCTATCGCTCCTTCCTCCGGCGTCCACTGGACGCCGGAGGAGTTGCAGGGATTAGTCGGCGGGCGTACCGAAAATGTCTGCACTATCGATGGCCGCTTTATGATCGTCAATGAACGCGGCAAGATTCAAAAGCCTATGCTGCCACTGAATAAAGAGGCAACGCGTATCTATTATCATGGCCGCGTCGATCCGATTGTCGGCCCTGCTGTCGTCATCGACACCCGCCTGGAGCTGGATGGGCCAGAGGATATAGTGAGTTAAATGAGTGATATTCCTGACTATTTTGCAGGTTGTTCTGGAGAAAAGTGCGATAAATGCGGTCACTTTATTTTAAAAATCGTTACATGGGAGGATATTTATCGGATTCAAGTTTGGATTGACGACATGAAACAGGAGATAGTTGAGCTTTACGAATTGAAAGCTTTAGAGGAAAAGAGAAAAGGGGAAAAGGAGTTTTAAATGGGCGCACTGACTGAACCAGCTCTAAATCCGATTAGTGGAGTAGCCGAACGTCGCATCGAAGCGGCTCATCAGATGTTCGACATCGAAAATGGTGTTGCAAACCTAACGTTTCTCAACCCAATCCTTGCACAGACGAGCCTTCCGTATGTTGAGCCGCCCGACAATCTCCCTTTCTACAAGTGCGAGAATGGCAACGTTGCGACAACGATTGTCCGTGGCACTCTTCATAATCCCTACACTAAAAAGTTTGAGCTTCAGGGTTATCCCTTCGGTGTAAAGCCGCGCCTGATGCTCATGTATATCTGCACTCAGGTAACACTTAACCGCAAAAAAGAGATCTATCTAGGCGGGAGTTTGAAGGAGTTTCAACAGCGTCTTGGCATTGAGCAATCGACTGGTGGAGCTACGGGATCGCTCCGGCCAACTAAAGAACAGCTTATGCGGTTGACTGCTTCACATCTTCAGCTTTTCTGTTCTGACTTTACAAACAAACGCTATTCCATGATCCATCCAGCTCCAGTGATTAGAAAGTTTGATTTCTGGCTACCTGTCGGCCTCCATGAGGTAACGAAGTGGGAAGGGATGATTACTGTGGGTGATGAGGTTTTTCAATGCCTTATGGAGGGCAATATGCCGCTTCGGACTGAGGCAATCGTAGCTCTCCAAAATTCACCTATGGCCCTTGATATTTATTCCTGGCTGGCGTTCCGACTGTGGCGAATCAAGACATCTCCGCTGAAACCTCTTCCTTGGCCAACGTTGCAAAACCAATTCGGCCCCGGCTACAGCCGACCGAGAGACTTCCGCCGCGCCTTCAAAGAAACCTTGGCGGCAGTTCTGAAGGTCTACCCAGAGGCTAGGGTTCACTTCGACCATAACGATGAACTAATCCTCCATCGTTCCAAGCCTCCAGTTCCCCAAAAACAGGTTCAGGTGATACAAAAAATCCTAAATTTTAGCCCTAAGTAGTTGAAAATAAAACAAACGATAACGCATAATCGGTCGCGCTTTGAGCTGAGACGACCGATTTCCACATTAAGCCTGTGGATAACTGAAGTTTTCCACGCATAATCGGTCGCGCTTGAAACCCCTTATTTATCGAAAATCGACGCATAATCGGTCGCGCTTTCGACGCATAATCGGTCGCGCTTATCTATATTGTTTTAACCGTTAGTAGAGACACCGATAGTTTTTTTTAAACCCGATAGTCGATGAAGCCGGGCGACGAGGAAATTTTTGGAGGACGCATGAAAGACCGGATCGGAAACAAGTTGGCGGTTGGCGACCGAGTTCTTGTGGCGTTGCCGGAGTCGGCTATCCTGGGCTACGTCGCGGAAGTGAAAGAAACGGGCATGGTGGCACGAGTGCGGGGCGGTGGAGCGGACACGGCTCCTGGTCATGTTCTGGTCACATGCGTGGTTGCGCTGCCGAGCGACACCCTCATGGACGCGGTAGCGCAGGTTGTGAAGGTTTACGACCCTAGCAAGCCCGACACGGCGTCGGATGCCTCAAAAGGTACGTCAGAGCCGCCAACACTCAACTGATCGCACCTGATTGAGCGGGGATGCTACCCAATCAATGTCTCTAAGTGCCGATGACTGCCATAAACAGAGTCTAGCGCGTAGATAAAAAGAGCGTATGGTATAGACAACAGTAAAGTATTGTGCTATATAGAGCGAAAAAGTAATGTATCCACTCAATAAATAAGTAAAATAGATATAAAACATAAAACAAATTGACTAAGTAGATAATAAAATGCTAGCTTAGACACGCAGAAAAGTTATTTATTAATAATAATTCTCAGCGAGCTGAG
>Ga0193753_10002339_pt1 | contig 15077 bp, 7 predicted proteins | sample H1c2metaG_FD_144925 | JGI IMG/M metagenome (GOLD analysis project Ga0193753, IMG submission 144925) | Soil microbial communities from a riparian zone of the East river system, Colorado, United States - H1c2 | ecosystem: Environmental > Terrestrial > Soil > Riparian zone | place: USA: East River... | reverse complement strand
ACGCCCGCAGGATTGCTGTCGGGGGAGGGAAACATCCGCGAGCTGTTCACGGTGTCGCCCGCCGGCAAGAAAGACGGAATGGACTGGGTGCTGGTGACGCCGAAGGAAAGTGACGCCGACTTCCGCGAGGCGCGACTGGCGTTCGACAAGTCCGGGCTCAAGCGCATGGTGCTCAAGGACAAGCTGGGTCAGACCGTACGTCTCGATTTCGAATCCAGCGAGCGCAATCCGCCGGTCGCCGAAGCGGAAGTGAAGTTCACGCCGCCAGCGGACGCGGACGTCATCGGCACGCCGGTTAAATGAACCTGCAGCGCGTGTGGTGGGCGCTCGGTGCGTTGATCGTCGCCGCCGCCCTGGTTGTTTGCCTCGTGCCGACTGCCGATGTCCCGACTCCGCTCGAGTGGAACGACAAGGTCAGCCATCTCGCCGGCCATGGCACGATGGCGGTCTATTTCGCCGGCCTGGTACCGCGGCGAAGCTGGTGGAAGATCTTCGTGTTCCTGTTGCTGTTCGGCATTTCGATCGAATTCGCGCAGTACTACATGCACGCGGGCCGTGAAGGGGATCCGCGGGACGTGCTGGCGAATTCCACGGGTGCGGCCCTGGGCCTCGCCGCCGCGCGCCTGGGGCTGGCGCGATGGCCCGAGCTCGCCGAATGGTTGTTAGGGCGGCGGACCACGCAATGAGCTCGCGCGGCGCCGGCAACCCGGGCGGCCAGCCCGATTTCCTGCGCGACGTCGCGGCTGACGATGCGCTTCGGCCACTGGCCGATCGCATGCGTCCGCGCACTCTCGAAGAATTCGTGGGCCAGGAGCAGGTGCTGGGGGCCGGGAAGCCGCTGCGCCAGGCGCTGGAAAAGGGTCAGCTCCATTCGTTGATCCTCTGGGGCCCGCCAGGCACCGGGAAGACCACGCTGGCGCGGCTCATCGCGCGCCGGGCCGATGCGGAGTTCATGCAGCTTTCGGCGGTCATGGCCGGCGTCAAGGACATTCGCGAAGCCGTCGAGCGCGCGCGCACCACGCGCGCCGAGCGCGGCCGTCGCAGCATACTGTTCCTCGACGAAGTTCACCGGTTCAACAAGGCGCAACAGGACACGTTCCTGCCCTACGTCGAAGACGGCACGCTGACTTTCATCGGCGCGACCACCGAGAATCCCTCGTTCGAGGTCATCAGCGCGCTGTTGTCACGTGCCCGGGTCTACGTACTTCGCTCCCTGGGTGTCGACGACATCGTCAAACTACTGCGCCGTGCGCTCGAGGATCCCGCGCGCGGCCTCGGCCAGCGCAACTTAGACATCAGCGACGAAGCGCTGATCGCGCTGGCCCACGGCGGTGATGGCGATGCGCGGCGCGCGCTCGGCATGCTGGAGGTAGCCGCGGACCTCGCCACCCCCGTTGAGCATGGAGAAGGCGACGGCCGCTCGCTGATCACCATCGAACAGGTGCGTGAAGTCGCCACCGGCGGCCGCCGCAGGTTCGACAAGGGCGGGGAGCAGTTCTACGACCAGATCTCCGCGCTGCACAAGGCGGTGCGCGGCACGGATCCGGACGGTGCGTTGTACTGGTTCGCACGCATGCTGGATGGTGGCTGCGATCCTCACTACCTGGCGCGGCGCATCGTGCGCATGGCGATCGAAGACATCGGCCTCGCGGATCCGCGCGGCCAGCAGTTCGCGCTGGACGCGTGGCAGACGTTCGAGCGGCTGGGCAGTCCGGAAGGCGAGCTCGCGCTGGCGAACGCGCTGGTCTACCTGGCCGTCGCACCCAAGAGCAACGCGGTGTACGTGGCCTATGGCGAGGCAAAAGCCGATGTCGAGGAGTTCGGCACGCTCGATGTGCCACTGCGTTTCCGCAACGCGCCGACCAAACTCATGAAGGGCCTGGGCTATGGCGAAGGCTATCAGTACGCGCACGACGCACCCGACGCGTACGTGAAGGGCGAGCGATATCTGCCCGACGAGATGCCCGACCGGCGCTACTATCGGCCCGCGCCACGCGGGCTCGAAATCAAGATAGGCGAGGCACTGGCACGGTTGCGAAAGCCGGAAGAGGACAAGAAATGAGTTGGCCCAGATGAGTTGGTCCACATGAGTTGGTTATGGGTCGGAATTGGCGGTGCGCTCGGCAGCGTCGCGCGCTATGGCGCGTATCGACTGTGGCCGTCGTCACCGGGTGGCTGGCCCGTGCCCACTTTCACGGTGAATCTGCTGGGGTCCTTCGCCATCGGACTCTTATATATGTATGTTGCGGCCCGCGGCGCCAGCGCCGACAATGCGCGGCTTTTTTGGATGACCGGCGTGCTCGGCGGCTTCACCACCTACTCGGCGTTTGCGCTGGAAACGGCGCTGCTGGGTTTTTCGATGACCGCGGTGTTGTACGTCGCGGCGACCGTGGTGGTCTGCCTGCTGGCCGCCGTCGCCGGATTGAAAATGGGGACATTCCTCGTTTCCTAGCAAACGGGGACACGCCTGAAAGTGAGAAAGAATGCTCGACGCCAAACAACTTCGTGCTGATCCCGCCGCCGTCGCCGCCAATCTCGCGCGCCGCGGCTTCGCGCTTGACGTGGGTGCGTTCACGATGCTCGACGAGCTTCGCAAGAAGGCGCAGGTCGAATCCGACCGCGTGCGTGCGGAGCGCAACGCCAATGCCAAGGCCGTCGGCATGGCCAAGGGCAAGGGTGAAGACGCCAGCGCGTTGCTGGCACGTGCGGAAGAGCTCACCAACTCGCTCGCGTCGAGCGATGCCGCGATTGCCAACGTCCAGCAGCAACTCGATGCCTGGCAGTTAGGCCTGCCCAACACGCTGCATGCGTCGGTTCCCGACGGCCGCGACGAATCTGCCAACGTCGAGCTCCGCAGGCTGGGCGAGCCGCGAAAATTCGATTTCACGCCGAAGGACCATGTCGAGCTCGGCGAAAAACTCGGCGGCCTCGATTTCGAAACCGCCGCGAAGATTTCCGGCGCGCGCTTCTCCATCATGCGTGGCGGGCTGGCGCGGCTGCACCGCGCGCTGGCGCAGTTCATGCTCGACCTGCACACGCGCGATCATGGCTACACCGAGCTGTACGTTCCGTACCTCGTGAATGCGTCCACGCTGCAGGGCACGGGCCAGTTGCCGAAGTTCGAAGCCGATCTGTTCCGCGTGCAGGGCGAGCATGCGTTCTACCTCATCCCCACGGCCGAAGTGCCGGCGACCAACCTCGTGCGCGACAGCATCGTCGAGCCGAAAGACCTGCCGATGAAGTTCGTGGCGCATACGCCTTGCTTCCGCTCGGAAGCCGGCGCCGCGGGCAAGGACACGCGCGGACTCATCCGCCAGCATCAGTTCGAGAAGGTCGAGCTGGTGCACATCGTGAAGCCCGCGGATTCGTACGACGCGCTCGAGAAGCTCACCGGTCACGCCGAGCAGGTACTGCAGAGGCTCGAACTGCCGTATCGCGTGATCGCGCTGTGCGCGGGCGACGTCGGTTTCGCCGCCGCCAAGACCTACGACATCGAAGTGTGGCTGCCGGCGCAGAACAAGTACCGCGAGATTTCTTCCTGCAGCAACTGCGAAGGTTTCCAGGCGCGCCGCATGCAGGCCCGCTGGCGCAACCCGGACACCGGCAAGCCCGAGCCGTTGCATACGCTCAATGGTTCAGGTGTGGCCGTGGGCCGCGCGCTGGTCGCGGTGCTCGAGAATTATCAGAACGCGGACGGGTCGATCACCGTGCCCGACGTGCTGCGGCCGTACATGGATGGAATGAGCACGATCTGAAGATTGGGGTCAGGCACCGTTTCCTAAGAAACGGTGCCTGACCCCATTTCCCCTAGAAGTGGCCGGACGTCGTGAACGTCTGACCTCCTGACGTGTACGTCACGGTGTACGTGTCGCCAGCCGTCGGATGCGCCGTGCCATTGCCACTGGTCTGGATTGCAAACGTCCTGGCCGTGGAAGCCGGCAGCGTCTGTCCGGCGTTCAGCGTGAACTGGTATGTGATCGTGGCAGTCGTGACGGTGTTGGTCTGCGTCATCTGTCCACCGACCGTGTTGTACTGGCCCGAGTAGCCCACACCCGCCGTGCGCTGAACCACGATCGTGACCGACAGTGCCGTCAACGTTCCGGTGTTCGCGAGCCGCAGCTGCAGCTCATTGAAATACGGACTGTTGGTCGAGACCACCGGTGTTGCCGTGAGCGTACCGCCCGTGTCACCACCACCCGTAACCGTGAGCGCCACCGTCGTGGTGCGAGTCGTCGTACCCGACGTCGCCGTGAGCGTGACCGTCGCCGCGCCGAGCGTCGCCGTGCTCGATGCCGTGAAGGTCGCTGTCACCGAGTTGCCGGTCGTCGCAGCTGACGGATTGAATGCGACCGTAACGCCCGACGGCAGTCCCGACGCGCTCATCGTCACCGCGCCGGTGAAGTTGGTGCGCGTGATCGCGACCGTCGATGCGCCACTGGCTCCGCGAGCCACCGACAGCGACCCGGGTGATGCCGCAACCGTGAACGTCTGTGTCGCCACGTCGTTCACCGTGAGCGACACGGACGTGGTTCGCGTCAGCGTGCCCGAAGTTGCCGTCAGCGTGACGCTCGCCGCGCCCAGCGTGGCCGTGCCCGATGCCGTGAACGTCGCGGTCACCGAGTTGCCGGTGGTCGCCGCTGACGGATTGAACGCAACCGTGACGCCCGAAGGCAGTCCCGATGCGCTCATCGTCACTGCGCCCGTGAAGCTGGTGCGCGCGATCGCGACCGTTGTCGCTGCCGTCGCACCCCGCGTGACCGACACCGATCCGGGTGAGGGCGTTACCGTGAAATCCTGTGTCACCGCCGTGGTGGTCGCCGAAACCGCCGCGCTCGACGACGACACCTTGCCCGACGCGTCCAACGCCCGCACGGTGTACGAATACGCGGTGCTCGCGGCGAGGCCGGTGTCGGTAAAGGTGAGGCCGGTCGGGCTCCCAACTACCGTGGTACCGCGAAGCACCTGGTAACCCGTCACGCCGATGTCGTCGGTGGATGCATTCCACGCGAGCGACACGCTGGTGCTGGTCGTGCCGGTCACACTCAGGTTCGCAGGCGTGGTGGGCACCTGCGTATCCGGCGTCGAACCACCCGGCTCGTTGCCGTACACACGCACGCCGTTGTCATACAGCGGAATGCGCTGCACGAGCGCAGGGGTGCCACCGGGCGTGGTGTTCACACCGGCGATGGACCAGTCATTGCTCGGGTCCCAGGCGCCGGAGCTCGCGATCCGGAACTGCACTTCCTTGCTGAAATGCTGCTGTCCACCCGGATAGATCTTCGTGCCGGTGCAATTCACGCTGACGTAGTACACGTTGCCCGCATGCAGTGTCGGCCCCGTGGGCGCCGAGCACTGGTTGTAGTTGGCGTTGATCGTGATCTGGCTGGGCGTCACGCCGGATTCGAGCGTGAAGTAGTAGCGGAACGAGAGCTTGTCGCCCATGCGCGCCGGCCAGCCGGACTGATTTTTCACCAGCGCCTTGATCTCGGTAAAGTTAGAACCCGTGGCGTTGATGGCCGCCTCGACGAACATCTCGTTGCCGACCACGGTTTCCGCCACCGGGAAATTCGTGAGCGGCGCACCACCGTATTCCTGCGCCAGGCGCGCGAGCGCGCCCGTGAACCCGGCGTTGTAGTCGGTGGCGACTTCGTTGTTCACGAAGTTGCCGCGGTCGTCCTGGTAGGAAGCGCCATCGTTCGGCGACGAAGGCCCGCCGACCAGCGCGCCGTAGAGCACGTGGCGGCTCTCGACCGGGAAGGTCAGCTGATCCGTCCACGAACCGTGCGCCGTGCGATGGTGCGGGCTGCGCGGTGGATTGGCGCCGAAGCCCACGACATAGCTGCGGTTCTGTGGATTCGCACCGAGCGCGTAGTCGATCTGCCGTTTCGCGAAGTCGTGGTACCGCGCCTTCAGCGTCGTATCCGTGATTGCATCGGCGTAGTCGAGCGCGATGAACGCGGTGTTCGCGGCGTAGCGCAGTGAACCCCACTGGTCGAGCACCGCCTGGCCGCCCGGGCTCAAGTTGACGCGCGTGCCGTCGGCGCCGAGCGCCGTGCCGCCCACCGTCCACCAGTTGAGCCAGCGCTGCGCGTCGTTGTGGTACTGCGCGGCGCCGGTGAGCTTGGCTAACAACACGTAGCTGCCGTAGGACTTGTCATCCCAGGCGTGGGTCCACTTATACGACTTGATGGTCGTCTGCTGTTGGTTGGAGAGGTTGGCGTAGTAGCTCTGCGCCTTGTCGAGGAACGCGGTTTCGTTCGTGGCGCGGTACATCCAGATGGCGCCCCAGACGAGTTCGTCGTTGTAGCCGCTCCAGGAGTTGTAGTAGCCGGCCGCATCGGTGATGCAGTCGGAGTACTTGCCGCGATACGTGTCCGCGAACGTGTACAGCTGGCGCGCATGCGTGAGCAGCGTGTTCGCGTACGTGGCGTTCGTCGGGCGGAATGCGATCGATGCCGCGGCCATGGCGGCGGCGGTCTCACCGGCGAGATCGGAGCCGGGGCAGGTCGTGGTCACGCGGTACGCGGGCCGCGCCATCTGCATGACTTCGACCGGACCCCACCAGGCGTGATCCAGGCCGCCGTTGCCGACCTGGCCATAGAGTTCATTGGCGGTCGGGTGCGCCTTGATGAAGTAGTCGGTGGCCCACTTCAACTGGTCGAGAGCCGTGTCGAGCTGGCCCGTGGAAACGTAGGCAGATCGATAGTCGACGATGCCCCAGGCGAGCATGGTGGCGGTGGCCGCCATGGGCAGGCCGAACTTCACGTGGTCCCCGGCGTCGTACCAGCCGCCGGTCAGGTCGCGGCTGACATCCGAGCCATCCTGCATTCCCGAATCACCGCGCCAGTTGACGCGGTTGGTCGCAGGAAGGTCCCCGGAGCGCTGTGCCTCGTAGAAGAACAGCGATTTCTGCAGCGCTTCCCCATAGTTGAACGTCTGCGCGAACAGCTGCGGCGCGAAGAGCGTCGCAAACAACGCCAGACCCGCCGCGATGACGCGGGCAAATCCTGATCGATGAGCCATGATAATCCCCCTGTCTAACTACCTAAGACGACGTAAGGGCTCGAATGCCAGTGGCGAGGCCACAGGCTCGAACCGCGTATTCGAAACGTGTTTCTAGATCGGCGAGAGATTCAGGGAGAAAGGAAGAACGAGTGTGAACACTCGGAAAGGCGCTCGTATGTCCATATGCCATGCCCCCTGAAGACGGGTGGCGCACAAGTCCTTTGCCACCGCGGGAAGGAGCTTATGCCGCATCGTGTTTCTGTCAATCAGAGAATCACCGCGCGATGTCGCCACGCCACCCGATCGGACACGCAGGACAAGCTTGTCAGTCGCGATGTCCTTTGCAGGCCAACGCGGATGGGCTAGCCTCGGATGATCAGGTCTCGAACATGACGACACACAACATCGAACTAATAAACCGCATCGGCGCGGAGCAGGTGCGGTCGGCTTATGCCAACACCGCGCCCGGCATGTCGACCACGGCCGTCGCGGCCTTGCTGATCGCCGGCATTCTCGGCGGCAGCGGCGCGGTGAGCTGGACCGTCGCCATTGTCTTTGCCGGCTTCATGCTGTTGCAGATCGGCGCGCGGCTCACACTCATTTTCACTTATCTGCGGCGCAAGCCGCCGGATTCGGAATGGCGCCTCTGGAGTCGCCGTTTCTCGATCGGTGCGCTGCTGGCCAGCCTGTTGCTCGGCGGTTTCTCGTGGTGGCTGTTGCCGCCGACGCGCTTCGACATGCAGCTGCTGGTCATGCTCTACCTGTGTGCCGTGGCGAGCGGCGCGATCACCGCCTTCGGTGTGCTGCGCCCGGCGATCTACTTCGCCATCCTGCCGATGCTGCTGCTGCCCACGGCGTGGATGGTCGCGCAGGGCGACTGGATGCATGGCGTCCTGGCTCTCATCATTCTCGCGTGGTTGTTTGCCATCACCGACCAGGCACGCCGCTACGGTGCGCAGTTCGAGGAGTCCGTGCGGCTGCGCTTCGAGAACGAAGACCTCATCGCGCGACTGCGTAGTGAAAAGCTCATCGCCGAAGAGGCGAGCACCGCCAAATCGCGGTTCCTCGCCGCCGCGAGCCACGACCTGCGTCAGCCCGTGCATGCGCTCACGTTGTTCGTCGCCGCGCTTCGCCCGCGAGTCAGCGACCTCGAGGCCCGCCCGCTGCTCGATCACATCGACAGTTCCGTGCAGGCCATGGGCGGGCTGTTCAATGGTTTGCTCGACATCTCGCGCCTCGATGCGGGCGTGGTCGAAGTGAGCCCGCAGACATTCGCCATGCAGCCGCTGCTCGAGCGCATCTGCCGGGACTACGCCGGCGCCGCGCAGGCCAAGAGGATCGAGCTCACGCTCATGCCGACACGCGCGGCCGTGTACAGCGACCCGCTGCTGGTCGAGCGCGTGGTGCGCAACATCGTGGCCAACGCCATCGCATACACCGACAAGGGACGAGTGCTGGTCGGTTGCCGGCGCCGCGGGCGGAACCTGTGCCTGCAGGTCTGGGACACCGGCCGCGGCATTCCCGAGAGCGAGCAATCGCGGATCTTCACCGAGTTCTACCAGGTCGCCAATCCCGAGCGTGACCGCAGCAAGGGCGTCGGCCTGGGGCTGGCCATCGTCAAGCGCCTCACCGCCTTGTTAGGGCATGCGCTCACGCTGCGATCGCGACCGGATCACGGCTCGGTGTTCACGCTCGATCTGCCGTTCTCGGACGCCGCGATCACAGCCGCGAACGCGGGCCAGGAACCCCTGGGCGAGTTGGTCGCTTCGGGTCTCATCCTCGTGGTGGACGATGAAGCCACCATCCAGATGGCGATGAAGAGCCTGCTGGAAGGCTGGGGCTTCAAGGCCATCGTCGCCGGTTCCTGTGACGAAATCCTGCCGCTGCTCGCGAACTGTCCCGACCGGCCCGGGCTCATCATCTGCGACTACCGGCTGCGCGCGCATGAAGACGGAATCCGCGTCATCGAGCGGCTGCGTTCCGAATACAACGACGATGAGATTCCCGGCATGCTGATCACCGGAGACACGGCGCCGGATCGCCTCCGGGAAGCGCAGGAGAGCGGCCTGCTACTGCTTCACAAGCCTGTGTCGAACAGCCGGCTGCGCGCGGCGATTACCCATCTCATGGCGAATCTCGAGGCGCATCCCGAAGCGACTCCGGAGCGTCGTGCAGAAACTTTGCAGCCTGCGTCCGGTTGACCACGTTCAGCGTCTTGAAGATCGCGGCGATGTGCACCTTCACGGTTTTCTCGGCAATGCCGAGGCTGGCGCTGATCTCCTTGTTGGAGAGTCCGTCGCGCAGGTAGCGCAGCACGTCCACCTGCCGATCGGTGAGTTGCGAGACCGAGCGCGGTCCGCCATGGGCGGCGTTGTCCGCGGCGCGCGTGGCCGCCGACACCAGCAGCGGCGGCACGTAGATGTTTCCCGACAGCACCAGGGCAAGTGCTGAAACCACAGTCTGCGCCGTTGCGGATTTCGGGATGTAACCCGACGCCCCGGCGTTCAATACCCGCCGCACGTCGCTCGGATTCTCGGAGCTCGACAGCACAATGACGGGAACGTCGGGGTGGCGGCGCGCGAACTCGCGAATGGCCGGTTCGCCGCACAGGCCGGGCATGACGAGGTCCATGAACACCGCATCGATGACCTGTTCGTCGACCAGCTGCAGCGCCTCTTCGGCGGACGAGGCTTGTGCCACCGTGGTGTTGGCCGATGCCTGCAGCAGCAACGCCGCGAGGCCGTCGCGGAACAGCGGGTGGTCGTCGACGATGAGTAGTTTCACGACGCTCATCTTAAAGAAAGCCATGGTTTGCTAGCCATACTTGAAGCATCGCCTTTTCCATAGTGCGAATTGCATACGGCAAAGGGCTTAAGCCCTTGCTTAGGACCTCTGGGCAGTTGCCGTAGGGCCTGCTGCTCTATTGAATGCGGTGCACTCTGGGAGGAGACGCTGGCGAATGGCCGATGGACCTGCTGGTCGGGCGGTAAATCTCGTATGTCCCTGGGCACTTGCCCGAATGCCCTCCGGCTGGACCGGACGCGGGCTTTGCAGTAGCTTGCGCGCGCAATCCGCGTCCCCCGGAGGGGTGGCAGAGCGGTTGAATGCACCAGTCTTGAAAACTGGCAGCCCTTCACGGGGCTCGCGAGTTCGAATCTCGCCCCCTCCGCCATATTCAGGTGCTTCGCGTCCCGAGATTCGAGATCGCGAGCAAATAGACAAGTGGGTTCAACGACTTTGCGGGGCAAAGTCGGACACAGGAGCGCCAGCGACTGTAGCCCCGAGTCCGCGGGGGATGAACAGCGCTCCCGCGCTGTTCACAATCCCACCCCCTGTCGCCAACTCATCTCCTATGTCCTTTCCAGCCGCGCGCGTCATCGACGCCCGCGGCTTTTCTCATTGTGGAGCTCACCAGTGAAAGTCATCCGTGTCGTCGGGTCCCTCGCATTCGCCATCTCCGCGCAGTGCGCCTGGTCACAAACCACCGAAACCGAACTCTGGTGTACCTACGCCAATTACAACCCGTGCTTCGCCGAGGGTGATCCCATTCTCAACCCGGCCACGGGCGAGTACGAAATCATCGAGGAACTGATCTTCACTCCGTACGGATCCGTGCTGACGAATGAAGGGTACCTTCTGTGGGCAGGTCCGGTGACACCCGGCGCTTCATTCACGATTCCTGGCACTCCGTACCGCCCGGCACTCGACCCGCTGCCGCCACGACCCGGATATCCGGAGCGTCCCGAGATTCCGCCGGTCACCTACACGATCGCCTCACAAGTGTTTGGTCCCGATCCGGACGAAGACGACGATGACATCGATCCGCCGCTCATTGGAATCGTGTGCAGCCCCACGTGTGGCAACCCGGATTCACCGACCAGTCTCCCGCTGACGCTGCCGCTGCCCACCGACACTAAGCCTGGCGGTCTCGACAGCACGCCGGGCCAGTCCGCGGTGGTGAACGACGGCCCGGCGCCGGCGCCAGGCCTCAATCGCTTCGTCCGCGAGCGCGAAGGCCGCTGGGGCGACAGCGGCGACAGCGGCTGGGGCGTCGAGATCTGCTTCTTCGGCTGCTGGACCATCGGCGAGTCCGCGGACGGGGGCTACCCCGGGGACAACGGTCCCGATCTGACCTTCGACATCACGCTGGCCGACACCTTCGGAGTCGACATCGTGTCCAACGCGGCGAACGCGCCGGGCATATCCGTGACCAGCCTGGGTGGCCGCGGCGGCAGCGGCGGCAACGCCTGGGGCGCATTGCCGGCGGCGAACGGCGGCATCGCCGGCGAGGGCGGCAACGTCAACGTGACGAATCACGTCGATATCACGACCTCGGGCACCGAATCGCACGGCATGTTCGTGCTGAGCCGCGCGGGTCTCGGCGGCACCGGCGGCGACGGCTACATCCTGGGCGATGCGGGTTCGGGTGGGCCGGCCGCGCAGGGCGGCACGGCGGCGGCGACTAACTACGCCGACATCGCGACGCTGGGCGATGGCGCCATCGGCATCTTCGCGCAGAGCCTGGGCGGTGGCGGCGGCAATGGTGGCAGCAGCTACGGGCTCGTCGGCGACGCGGGCTCGGGAAGCGAAGGCGGTCATGGCGACACCGCCACGGCGATCAACTACGGCACGGTGTCCACCGGCAGCACGGCCGCGGGCACGGGCGCGGCGGCGCATGGCGTGTTCGCGCAAAGCGTCGGCGGTGCCGGCGGCAACGCCGGGGACGCGAATACGGCGTTCGTGGCGCTGGGCGGCGACGGCGGCGCGGGCGGCAACGGCGCCGCGGCGACGGCGATCAACGGCGCCAATGCGCAGATCGTCACGCGCGGCAACGATGCGGTGGGTCTGTACGCGCAATCGATCGGCGGCGGCGGCGGCGACGGCGGCAGCGGCATCGCCATCACCGGAATCGGTGGCACCGGCGGCGGCGGCGGTGAAGGCCGCGCCGCGACGGCTAACAACCTCGCGGGCGCGGAGATCACCACGCTCGGAATCGCGGCCTACGGCATCCTCGCGCAGTCGGTGGGTGGCGGCGGCGGCAACGGTGGTGACGGCAACGGCATCGTCGGCATCGGCGGCCAGGCGAGCGTCGGCGGCTCGGGCGGTCACGCTTCGATACTCAATCAAGGCACGGTCGAGACGCGCGGCGAGTATGCGCACGGATTGCTCGCGCAGAGCATCGGCGGCGGTGGCGGCAGCGGCGGCAGTGGCGGTGGACTCGTCGCCATCGGCGGTGGCGTCAATTCCGACGGCTTCAATACGGGCGGGCGTGTCGACGTCACGAACGCGGTGGACGGCGCGATCCTCACGCGCGGCGCGAGCGCCAGCGGAATCATGGCGCAGAGCATCGGCGGTGGTGGCGGCACCGGCGCGGGTTCGACGGGGCTCGTCGCGATCGGCGGTGCGGGCGCCATGGGCGGCGACGGGCTCGACGTGCACGTCAACAATCGCGGCAGCATCGAGACGCAGAACATCGACGCCAAGGGCATCCTCGCGCAAAGCATCGGTGGCGGCGGCGGTTCATCGACCGCGACCAGAGGCGCGGTCAACCTGGGCGGCAGTGGCTCGGGCGGCGGCAACGGCAACCTCGTCGAGGTGAACAACTACGGCAGCATCCGCACGTACCTGTTGGGATCGGACGGCATCTTTGCGCAGAGCATCGGCGGTGGCGGTGGCAACGGCGCGAGCGCCGGCGGCGGTGTCGTCGGGCTCGGCGGAACGGGCGGCGGCGGCGGCGATGGTGGCGCAGTGCACGTGCTCAACGAAGGCAGCATCGTCACGGGCGGCGCGCGCGCGCGCGGCATCATGGCCGAGAGCATCGGCGGTGGCGGCGGCAGCGGCGGCGACGCGGGCGGCCTCGTCGCCATCGGTGGTTCGGGTGGCGACGGCGGCGATGCGGGTTCGACCGCACCGCTGCGCCCCGACATCGGCGGCGATCTCGTGGTCCGCAATGACGGACTCATCCTCACGATTGGCAACCAATCCACCGGCATCGAAGCGCGCAGCGTCGGTGGCGGTGGTGGCAGCGGCGGTTCCGTGACCGCGGGCCCGATCGCCATCGGTGGAACGGGGGGCGATGGTGGCCGCGGCGGCCTCGTCGACGTCACCCACAACCGTGACATCGAAACGCATGGCACCGACTCGCATGGAATCTTTGCGCAGTCGGTCGGCGGCGGCGGCGGCAACGGCGGCAACTCCATATCGGCGTCGGTTTTCGGCGGCGTTGCACTGGGCGGCAGCGGTGGACGCGGCGGCGACGGCAACATCGTCACCATCGGCGGCAACGCCGTGGTGACGCCGACCATCGTCACGGGCGGCGATCGCGCCAAGGGCATCTTCGCGCAGTCGATCGGCGGTGGCGGCGGCAACGGTGGATTCAGCGTGCAGGCATCGGGCGGATACGTGGGCGCGCTGTCGGCGTCGGTGGGTGGCAGCGGTGGATTCGGTGGCATCGGCAACCGCGTCGAGATCGACGCGACGACGGACATCACCACCGGCGGCTTCGATGCCGACGGCATCCTCGCGCAGAGCGTGGGCGGCGGCGGTGGCAACGGCGGGTTCGCCATGTCATTCGCATTTTCGGGCGGCGACGTGGGCGCGGGCGCGGTGGGCGCGGCCATCGGCGGCGCGGGCGGCACGGGCGGTGCCGGTGGAGTCGTCGACATCGACGCGGGCGGTTCGATCACCACGACCGGCGAGCAGTCCGATGGCCTCATCGCGCAGTCGATCGGCGGCGGTGGTGGCAACGGTGGCTATGCCATCACGCTGACGGCAGTCGGCGCGGGCGGCGGCGCGGCGGCGGTCTCGGCCGCCATTGGCGGCACGGGTGGCGACGGCGGCAACGCGGGCCAGGTCGACGTGGACTACACCGGTGACATCAGCACCCGGGGACACCTGTCTTCGGGCGTCGTGGCCCAGGCTGTCGGTGGCGGCGGCGGCAATGGTGGCTACACGATTGCGGGCGCCGTGGCCGGCGCGGGCGGTGCCGCGGGCGCGGCGTCGGTGGGCATCGGCGGTGCGGGTGGTGGCGGCGGTACCGGCGGCGTGGTCGATTCCACGATCAACGGCACTCTAACTACGCGCGGCGACCTGTCCAACGGCATGGTGGTGCAGTCGGTCGGCGGGCGCGGCGGCAATGGCGGATTCAATGTCTCGGGCTCGATCGCCGGTGCGGGCGCCGCGGGCGCGGCCGTGTCCGTCGGAGTCGGCGGCTCGGGCGGTGGTGGCGGCAATGCCAACACGGCGACCGGTACGCTCATCGGCAATGCGCTCACGCGCGGCCGTGATTCGGATGCGGTGCTGGTGCAGAGCATCGGCGGCGGTGGCGGCAACGGCGGCTTCAACGTCTCGGGCTCGATCGCCGGCGGCGGCAGCGCCGCGGGCGCGGTGTCGGTGGGCATCGGCGGCGCCGGCGGTGGCGCGGGCAGCGGCGTGCTCGCCACGGGCATCGTCAACGGCAATCTCACTACCCTGGGCGACGGCTCGAGTGGACTCATCGCGCAGTCGATTGGCGGCGGCGGTGGCAACGGCGGCTTCAACGTGTCTGGCGTCATTGCAGGCGCGGGTGCCACGGCGGGCGGCGCTTCCGTGGGCTTCGGCGGCGCGGGCGGTGGCGGCGGCGCAGGAGGCGCGGTCGTCGCGACGCTCACGGGTTCGGCGCACACGGTGGGTCACAACGCCACGGCCATCGTCGCGCAGAGCGTCGGTGGCGGTGGTGGTAACGGCGGCTTCAACGTCTCGGGCAGCATCGTGGGCAGCGGTGCGACTGCGGGCGGTGTGGCCGTGGGCCTCGGCGGATCGGGCGGCGGCGGCGGCGCTTCTGGTCAAACTACTCTCACGGTCGTCGGTGACACGCTCACCGAAGGCCATGATTCCGGCGGCGTGCTCGCGCAGAGCATCGCGGGCGGCGGCGGCAACGGCGGCTTCAACGTGTCGAGCGGCATCGCCGCTTCGGGCACCGCATCGGGCGCAGCGGCGGTGGGCCTCGGCGGCTCGGGCGGCAGCGGTGGATTCACGAGCGGTACTTCGACCGCGAACGTCACCGGCAACATCGTCACGCGCGGCAATAACTC
>Ga0193753_10002338_pt1 | contig 15077 bp, 13 predicted proteins | sample H1c2metaG_FD_144925 | JGI IMG/M metagenome (GOLD analysis project Ga0193753, IMG submission 144925) | Soil microbial communities from a riparian zone of the East river system, Colorado, United States - H1c2 | ecosystem: Environmental > Terrestrial > Soil > Riparian zone | place: USA: East... | reverse complement strand
CGGTCGATCCCTGTTGGTGATGTCAGCAGAATACCGTTGCTCCATAGCATGCACCAGTGCTTTTTCCTTTGCAGTCATCCCGGAACAGGCAATCATTGATTGTAACACAGGTTGTACCTCTTTATCCATTTTGTAATAGTAGGTATTGAAATAAGGCCCCATTGACAGTGCCTGGCCCCACCAGGCCATGGCGCTATTTTTATCAAACCGGGTGGCTTCTTTAAAGGATGCGCGTGCTTCGCGGAAATGATAGCTATAATAGAAATTCAGGCCCTGGTTAAAATAAATTTGCGTGCTGTCGCTGGTGGCAGATATCTTGTACACATAATGACCCAGCCCCGGCAACAACGGAATGAATTTGCCGTCAGCTGCCGCACGGATACCATATGCCGGTGGAACACCGCAACCAATTGCATCAGCTGCTGCAGGCCGCCCGGCCTGTTCAGGATTTTTATGTGTAATGCGGGCAGCGAAAGGCAGTATAAAAAAGGCAACCGCTGCAGGAATGGCAAAAAGAAAATTCTTCATTTTTACTGTGTTAAATAGTTGAAAGGCTGGTTTCGAAGCTGACTCTAAATTTCAGTAAAAAAGTTAAAAGATAAAGCAATAAACGATGTTGATTTCAAATTCCCGCACGGATACATAGTCAGGCTACGCGCAGCGTATTATACCACCAGGAGGCCCGGCTAACGCAACCGTTCTGTTTTTTTGTTTAGCTATTTAGCAAATTATGTTTTTTGATATTCCCGGATTTAAGAAGGTTCATATCATTTGAGTTGCCCCTTACCAGTATTTATTAAGCTTTTTTCACTTTTTTAGATAAATCCTGTCTGTGCATCAGGGTATACACTATCGGATAAGATGCTGAAGAAGATGCTGAAGACAAGTTTGCAGGAGATACGGCAGCAGCTAAATAATTTGAGTAACAAGGCTGAAGCATCCCTCAAACAAAATTACAGTTATGGAGTTTATGGCAGCGGTTCGTATTCGCAGGACGAAGTTTGATGAACTGGAGAAATTTGGTAAGATCAAGTCCTGTACCAATAACGGACGACTCAAATATATTTCACAGATCTAAAAGCATGGTTGCCAATGCGGCAAAGCTGGCTTTACAATTTTAAAGGCGCGCCCGATTAGGGAGATAATCTTGCATTTACGGGTAATTGGACAGCGTCATGCTGTTTACCAAAAAAAGAGACAAGCTTTCACGCCTGTCTCCTTTTGTAACCAAACCTAACTGACAAAGCTATTTTACCGCTTCAGCAATATCCTTAACCGCTACGGGCCATACCCCCCTGGCAGGAACGCTGATACCTTTATTTGATCCACGCAGTAAATCCTGCCCAAAATAATACAATGGCCAGCCTTTGTAAGTCAGTTGTTTTTTACCTGCAAAAGTTATGGCACTGAACAAAGATTTATTTAAGATGGAAGGAACAACTATACTTTCCTGTTCATAAATCGGAAAGAGGCTATTGTTGGATAGATCCGGCTTTGTAAACTTGTTCATATTAAAACTGTCCGCAGCGAAAGTATAGATGGTTTTGCCCGCTCCATCGGTAAAATAAGTAGTTAGGCCTGCGCCGAAACTATAATCTTTTTGATAAAGATTACCATCCAGGCCTTTCAGTTGCGTGTTGGCAAGCATAATGGTATAGTCTGGCTTAGCTACAAACCAGATCCCCGCAAAACCATCACCACCGGTTGAACCCAGCGCTTCGGGCACATTGCTACTGCTGCCGTAACCATTCGTTCCCGGAGGCGAATACGTATGCAGCGGCCACCCCCTGTATGTTACTTGCATCTTTCCCGCAGCGTTTGTGATAGTGGCAAAATCTATCGCTCTCAAGGTGCTATCTAAGCTGGGGTTGGCTATATCCGTTGTAAATGCCGGCCATAAGACTTCACAATCACCGGTACATGTACTTGCACCGTCCGCATCATTCGCAAACATGTACAAGGTAAGCCCGTTTTTGTTGGTAAGATAGCGGCCCAGCGCAGAGCTTGTAGCAACGTTAATGTCGTTTTTAAGTGTTAGCGGCGTTGATGCGCCATCTTTTTTACAACTGCTGATGCTCATCAGTACTGCGGGTAAATAAAATGCAAAGTTGTTCAAAAATAGTTTTTTCATTTTTCATTTTTTTAATAGTGGTTATCAAAATATCAAGTAAGCCTGCTTATGCCAGGAGAAGTTTGACCCCAAGAAACGCTGACTGCGTTGGAGAGTACGCCCTGTTCTGCCGCCTGACGGCTGGCATTGGGAAAGCGATGAACCTTTGGGTCAGCGATCAAATTGTAAGAATCTTCGCTTATTGATTCTCCGGTTGCGCCTGGCCGTGATGACAAGTGCCGCAGGTTACCGCAAGTACGGAATCACCAATCATTGGATTCTTCAATTCAAAATACTTATTGTTGATACCAATGGTCATCCGCATCATCGCGCGGGCGATTTCTTTTTCCGGTTTTTCATCACTTGCATAGTCCGGTTGCTTTGTCTCCTTGTTTTCTGCATGGCAGAAATTGCAAGAAACACCTAACTCATCGTTGAAGCCGTCTACCATGATCCTGGTCAGTAATTTTGAGCTGGTATTGGCGGGGAGTACCTGCAGGTTTTTATAGACTTCGGGTGGTTGCTCCGGCTTTACCGCGGCTACGCAAAGTATAACAGTGCCTGCTATGAGGCCAATGGCTATTAGTTTCCTTTTCATAGTAATTGTACTTATTGTTTCATAGTGGTCACCGACAGGGTAATCACTGCATTGTCAGCGATGATACTGCTGCCGCCCACCTCAAAATCTTTGCGGTTAATAGTAAACTGCCCTTTGAACAAGTAGCCGTCACCGGTAGAGATTACGTTGAAGGGGATAGCAATCTCTTTCGTATGATTTTTTATGTTCAGCGTTCCGTAAACAACCAGCATACCATCTTTGCCGCGTACTGTGCGGGAAGATGAAAAAGAAATGACGGGAAAATGTTCCGCATCGAAATAGGTATCTTTTTTAAGATGGCTGTCCCGCAGGTCATTGCCTGTGTTAACGGTACCAGATTTAACAGACACTTTGAACACTGCCTCCTCCGGGTGTGCCGGATCAAGTGCAATGTTTCCTTCAAGTCCTGTGAAGCTGCCCGATACAGGAATGCCAAAGTTTTTAATGCTAAACTGGACAGATGACTTGTTTTCTATTGGTTTGTATTGCGCGGACAGCACGCATGCCTGTGTTGTAAGAAACAGCAGGAATAGTATTTTTTTCACTTGATTTTTTTAAGCCTGTTAAGAAGTTTTTAGCGGCGTTTCTATTAATGGAGTATCGGTAATTGCCAGGGAGTGGTGGTGCTCCTGGTAGTGCACACTGCTCAGCCCCAGCAGGCTGCGCAACTGTTCTGCTGGTACTTTCATCGGCCCAGGTGCAGGAGCTTCGCCCGGATGCGGCTGCGGAAAGGCAGTAGACGTTGCTGTATGAAATGTGATATTGCCTTCTACTTTTTGCATGGTTTGATGAATATGGCCGTTCAATACAGTAACTGAACCAAATCTTTTGAGATAAGAAATTGCCTGTGCACTATCGCGGGTGCCCCAGCCCCACTGCGGATAAACTGACCATAGCGGTATATGCGCAAAAATTACAATGGGGGTGCTTGTTGAATGACCTTTGAGGTCTTTTTCCAACCATTCCAGTTGCTCATCGCCCAATACGCCGAGCCCTCCCTCCTGTGTATTGACAACATTGATAAGGCCGACAAAATGTGCGCCATTGGAGTCAAAGCTGTACCAGCCATTGCCTTTGGTGCCCTTTCCATAGCGCTCCAGGTATTGTTTGCCATTGTCATTGAGTACATCGTGTTCGCCGGGAACATAAAATATTTTTTCCGTCTTTACACTTTTAAGCGATTGATCCAGCAGATCAAATTCATCCGCCTGTGCCAGGTGGGAAAGATCACCGGTATGCAAAACAAAAGACGGCGCCTTGGGCATGTTGTTGATTTTTGAAATGGTTGCCTGCAGGGTTGCCAGGACATCCGGGTTAGCAGCTTTATTAAAGCCGATATGACTGTCGCTGATTTGAACAAAACTGAAATCAACTGCAGGGATGATCAGTCCTTCTTTCAGCCTGCCAGTAGTTTTGTCAATCATCTGGCTCATGCCATAAGATTTCATTACACCGCCCGACATCATCCAAAGGATGCCGGTTCCTGCCCATGCCATGCATTTGATAAAACCTGCGCGGTCTATGCCGTCGTCATTGTTGTCCTTCGTAATTAAATTTTCGTTTGCCATTGTACTGTTTATTTTGGTGAATAAGAAGGCAAAAAAAGTCTTTAGTCCAATGCTGTGCCGCCGTTTTACATGTAGCTTTACAACTTCTTGATAAACCCGTGTAAACCCGTTTCATCAAGAATTTGAGGTGGGAGGTGTAATACCCGCGCAAAGGCCTGGTTAACCCAACTACATTTGAATTACACAGATTTTAATGATTAAGAGGTATAGGTAAACGGCCTTCCTTTCAAGGAGGGCCTCACTATGCCTTGTGTATCTGTGTTTTACCGGGCATTGTTAAAACTTCTGCCGTTTTATGGCAGCTCAATACATTTGTACATTATTTGGCCACTATCATGAACATAAAAAAAATACTTCAGCATGTTTTGCTTTGGGTAGTGCTTTATTTCTTCTGGATACTTGTATTCAGGAACAGGAGCTTTTCCTTTTCAAGGACCATCAGCGTAGAGTTCTGCTATTTGTTTTTTGTTGCGGGCTGCTTTTATTTTAATATCCGTTACAATATCCCGCGTTTTTTATACCAGCAACGCTACCTCGTGTTTTCAATTCTTTTTACCGGGGCTATAGTAATAGCGGCATTGCTGCGGGTTCCTGTTGCAAGCTATCTTAACAGTCATGTTTTTATTCCGGGCAAACCGCAGCCGGGTTTTGATCAATTGTTTTTGAAATCTTTTCTGAACATATTCATATGGGTCATCTGCCTGGTTACCGGTAAACTGATACTTGAACGCGTACGGTTCCAGCAATATATTGCAACCATTCAAAAAGAGAAATCAAAGACAGAACTTGACTTTTTGCAGGCACAGTTTAATCCTCATTTTTTATTCAACTCCATCAATTCCATCTACGGGCATATTGACCGAAAAAATGTTTCTGCCCGGAATATGCTGCTAACTTTTTCTGAAATGTTGCGTTACCAGCTATATGAATGCAATACGGAAGCTATTGGAATTGATAAAGAGCTGTGTTATATAAAAAACTACATCGCCTTGCAACAATCAAGGATGGAAGAGAGCCTGATAGTAACACTACGCATCGACGAATCGGTACACGGCTTTACCATAGCGCCCTTACTATTTATGGCTTTTATTGAAAACAGTTTTAAATATGTGAGCAATCACGATGAAAAAGAGAATAAGGTTGAAATAAGCTTTAAGCGATCGGGCGATACGCTTTTTTTCAGGAGCCACAATACGAAAGAACGCAACAACAATAGTAGCATTGAACACAAAGGCATTGGGATAGCCAATGTGAAGCGGCGGCTAGAACTATTATATCCGGGTGAATATGAGCTATTCATCAATGACCGGGAGGAAGATCATGAAGTAATACTACAACTGAATTTATCATGAAATTGAATTGCATCATCATAGACGATGAACCGCCTGCAAGAAAAGTGCTGGCTGAGTACATAGAAGACACTGACTTCCTTGAAATTAAAGGGAAGGCAGAAAACCCGTTGAAAGCATACAACTTTTTGACGGCGGGGCAGGTGGATTTGATTTTCCTGGACATCAATATGCCCAAACTGACCGGGATTGAATTCCTGCGATCTTCGGGCAGTCTGCCTATGACCATCATTACCACCGCCTACGCAGAGTATGCCGTTGAGGGGTTTAACCTCAATGTGCTGGATTATCTGGTGAAACCTTTTTCATTTGAGCGGTTCCTTAAAGCAGCCAACAAGGCAAAGGAGCAGTTTATGCTTGAGAACCAAATGCTAACAGAGGTTAAGCCGCCGGAGGAAGATTATTTTTTTGTAAAGTGCGACGGCAAGATTGAAAAAATCCAATACAATGAACTGCTATATGTGGAAGCTATGCTCAATTATGTAGTGCTACATACAGAGAACCGGAAATTGATGGTCTACATTACCATTAAAAGTATACTGGAGCAACTGCCGCCGGCGAACTTTCTGAAAGTACATAAATCCTTCATCGTTAATACCGGCAAAATCAAGAGCATTGACAGGGATGAAATTAATATGGGGAAAGCCACGGTGCCTGTCAGCCAGGCTCTCTATGAAACCGTACTCAAAGACATTCTGAGAGACAGAATGATAAAAAGATAAGCGGGAACCGCGATAAGGGTCTCACCGTTAGCCCGCCACCGATCACTGCTTTTGCCTTATATCGACAAGTACTTTGCCCTATACATGCTCCCGGTTCAATCCAATGATGGGTGTATGCGGCAATCAACGAATGGCTGCCTGAAATAACTGTCAGGCAGATTTTACTTCAAAAAATCGAAGCTATAAAACAGGTATGAAAATGTACACACGAAGAACATTTATTGAAACTGCAGGTGTAACAATGACCGGGCTGGCTGTTTTGCCTTTTTCAAGCGTGAAAGATGTACAAGCTGCTAAAATAAAGGCAATTGCATTTGACGGTTTTGCTATTTTTAATCCTCAATCCATTTTTAAAAAAGTAAAGGAATTATTTCCTGGTGAAGGAGGTCAGCTGGTAGACATTTGGGTAGCTAAGCAATTCAGTTATCAATGGCTGAGAACACTGGGCGGTAAATACAAAAATTTTTGGGATATTTCTAAAGACGCTCTTCTTGATGCAGCAAAGCAATGCCAAGTGTTATTGTCAGAGGAACAGTTAAACGACATAATGAATGAATACAGGCAAATCAATATTTGGAACGATGTAAAACCTGCGTTGCAACAACTCAAGGAAATGGACGTAAAAATGTGTTTCCTGTCAAATATGACGGACGAAATGATTACCCGGGGGAGCAATAACGCTAACATCAACCACTATTTTAAAAATACGTTAAGTGCCGACAAAGTCAGGATGTATAAACCGAGTCCTGTAGCCTACCAAATGGGAATTGACTACTTGGGTTTAAAGAAGGAAGAGATCTTGTTTGTGGCTTTTGCAGGTTGGGATATGGCTGGAGCCAAATGGTTTGGCTACCCAACGTATTGGGTCAACAGGTTAAATATGCCTTCTGAAAATTTGGATGCAAGCCCAAATGGTATCGGAGAAACGCTGTCTGGTCTAGCCGCTTTTATCAAGGACGGGAACAGGTAAATTTATATGAAAAATAGAACGTTAAAAATAACAGTTTACGAAGAAAAAAACCGGCAACAAGTACTGAACGCGGGTAAAGTATTCCAAAACGTTCCGGCATGGAGAAGCGGTGATAACAATAATGATAACCGGCAACACAAATTCTTTACAAAGCAATAGAGTAATAGCAGTTACTGATCCATCCAATACCTTACGGACACCTGTTTCTTTGGTGAATTGTTGCGTAGTAAACCATTTAATTTATTTTGTACAGCATGGCGCCATGGGCGGAAGGCGTAAAATTTGCCCAGCTTCCCAATCCCATGGGTGGGATAATTTTAAATCCATCAACGACTACATTTAAGTCATTCTGCGGCACAGTAATTTTATATTCACCATTTTTTTCAACCCCCTTCATGCCTGTAATTTGCTCAATCTTTTGTATATCCAGTTTTGGACGTGCAGTGTCTGACATGTGATTCATTTGTGCTATAGAAATTTCACAAAAAATCATCAATAAAAAAAGCAAACCGGCCCGATCATAATACTTTTTCATGCTTTTTAATTTTAAAGGTGATCTATTTTATAATTTGATAGCAACTCTTGTTTCTGCTTTTAATTCCTCGGTTGGTTTCAGCACCAATGTATCGCCCGCCTTTAATTCGCCGAAGATTTCCTGCTTATCACCCATATTAAAGCCCGGTCTTACATCTACCCATTGTGTACTGTTACCAGAAATTTTTATTACAAATTTCTTTTCCAGCGTCGTCACCACCGCAGAAACAGGTACTGTCAAAGACTTTGCAGGGCGAAGAAAATTCAATTTTACGTCTGCATAACTTCCTGCTTTTAACTCCAGTGTTTTGTTCGGCACCTCAAACTCCCAAACCTCACTGCGTGTTTCATTGTCAATACTGCCTGCTTTGCGGATTAACTGCGCCCGGAACTTTTTATCAGGAAAAGAGCGCGTAGTCAGTTCACAGGAATTGTTCAATAATACAGCCCCGGTATAAATTTCTGGAACGGGCACCATTAAGCGAAGTTTGCTATTGTCCTGCAATTCAAATAAGGGCTGTTCACCGGGATTGCCAACAAACGAACCGGTTTCAATATTCCTCTTTGTAATGATGCCATTGTATGGTGCAATAATGGCGAGGTAACCGCCTACCTGCCGGTAAGAAGAAGCGGCAAACGAAGAAGCATTCAGCTCAGAACTATCCGCCAGCATTTGGTTTTTCACATGCTGCAGTTCACTGGCAGCAATTACACCGTCTGTTTGGGAAGCGATATTGATCCTGTCAAAATAATCTTTGCTGGACTGGTAACGTGATTTTGCAGCTTTTACTTTTTCATTCAGTTCCTGCACGCGGGTATTGATTTCCGGTGCGTCAATGAGGGCAAGTACCTGTCCTTTGTGAACGATTGAACCTATATCCACATTCATTTTACGGATATAGCCCGGCACCTTCGCCCTTATTTGCACATTCTCATAGGGAAGCAGTTCTGCCGGCAATGCAACCGTTCTTTTTGCTGAATCCAATGCCAGTACAAACACCTTTACTGAATCAGTTTTGACGGCTTCTTTTTTAGCAACTGCTTTTCCCTGGTCTTCATTGCAGGATGCAACCACCAGCAAGAGAAAGATGGATAGAATAATTCTCATATTACTGATACATTTAAACATGGCTGTCATAATAAATTGAATTTTCATCATTGGGATCAAGTGAAGTACTGGTTGATTTATTTTTTCCGGTTATCCAGTCATATACCAACGGTACCAGCCACAAACTGATAAAAGTGCTGAACAGCAAACCGCCAATAACAGCAATACCCAGTGCTGCAGTTTGTTTGCCACTTTCACCCAGGCCCAAAGCCATTGGCAGCATACCAGCAATCATGGCAAAGCTTGTCATTAAAATGGGTCGCATCCGGTTGGTGGCAGCCTGCGATCCAATTGATACAGCAGTTTCATTATTTTGTTGCGACCGGATAAGTTCTGCATTCGATACCAGTAAAATGGCGTTGGCAACTGCCACTCCAATTGCCATGATACTTCCCATAAATGATTGAATATTCATCGTATTGCCCGTAATCCATAGCAGAAACATAGACCCTGCTATTACGCCGGGGAAAACTGATAACACAGTAAGCGATAATTTGATCGATTGAAAGTAGGCCGTAAGCATCAAACCAATAACCACAACTGCCAGTAATAATCCAATAGACAACTCACCGATGGTTTGATTCAACAGATCTGACTGTCCCCGCTGGTACACTTTTACCCCCTGTGGTAACTCGCCTAAATTTTTAATGGCTTTATCTATATCTGCAACAGCTTTTCCCAAATCACGGTTATGAATATTGGCGGTTACCGTAATAAACCGCTGCTGGTTAATCCGGTCGTATTCGCCGATAGAATTTCCTTTTTTTAATTCTGCTATATCCCTGAGATAAACGGTATTGCCACCGGATTTCCCAACAGGTAACTGATCAACCTGTTCAGCACTGTTCATAGTGGCCTGGGGATATTCCACCTGTACCTGGTACGCATTACCGGAAGCCTTATCTAACCAGTAAACAGGTTGAACGAAACGGCTGGATGATGTCCCTTCCAAAACGGATCTCCCTGCCTGTTCAACTGTTAAACCCATTTGCCCGGTTCTGATGCGATCGTAATTAATTTGTAACGTAGGATAATCGAGCGGCTGCGCTATCTGTATATCCCTCAGGTAGTCAATGGCATTTAAAGACTGAATCAATTTATTCGAAATCTCCCGGCTTTGTGCCAGATTTTTCCCCTGTACAACCACCTCAACGGGATTATTTGTTCCGAGGCTCATTACCTGGTCCACCAAATCTGCAGGTTCAAAAGAAACAGAAATACCGGGAATAGTTTTTGCAACTGCTGTTCGTAATTGTTCTTTCAGTTCTTCAATAACAATACCTGAAGATTTGATCAGATTTACTTTTATGACTGCTTCATGCGGTCCGCTGGTATAAAGAAATATGGAATTAATAGCATAGGTAGGAGGCTGCAATCCTGCAAAAGATGAAGTAATAGCTACATTTTTTTTCCCCGCCAGGCTGTCAATGATGCCGAGCGTTCTCTTTGTAACGTCTTCTGTGCGCTCTATGCGTGTTCCGGCAGGCATCCGCAACCTTACCTGCATTTGTCCGGCGTCAACTTTTGGAAATATTTCTGTTCCGGCGTTTCTGTAACTCAGCCATGCAATTACCAGCAGCACAGTTACAACGAGGGGAATTACCAGTACGCTGGCCTTTATTGATTTTTCAATGGAACCAGATAAATGTTGCCTTACACGATTTAGTTTTTTTTCACTTTCTGCTGTATGAACTGTTTTCAATAACCAGTTGGATAATACAGGCACCAGGGTCTGCGATAATATAAATGAAGCTATCATGGCGAATGCAACTGCCATTGACAGGGGCATAAACATGGATCTTGGAACACCACTCATGAATAAAGCAGGGACAAAGACTGCAAGTACGCTCAGCAGTATTAACAATTTTGGCAATGCGATTTCTTTACATGCATCCCAAATGGCCCTCGGCTTTGGTTTACCCAGTTCAAGATGATGATGAATATTTTCAATAGTAACGGTAGATTCATCCACCAGTATACCTACGGCGAGTGCCAGGCCGCCCAGCGTCATTATATTAATTGTTTGCCCGCATAAATACAGACAGCCAACTGATGCAAGCAATGCCAGCGGAATATTGATAACAACAATAACAGCGCTTCTTAAATCTCTTAAAAATAGCAATACCATCAATCCTGTAAGAAAGGCGCCGAGCAATCCTTCAAACAATAAACTCCTTACCGAATTAATTACATAGCCAGACTGGTCAAATTCGTACGACACTTTTATATCTTCGGGTATAGCTGCCTGCATATCGGGCAAAGCTTTTTTAATGGTCTGTACAACATCCCAGGTTGATGCGTCAGCTCTTTTGGTTACCGGAATATAAACAGAACGCTTGCCATTGATAAGTGCATAGCCGGTTGTAACATCGGCCCCATTGTCAACCGTAGCCAGGTCTCTCACCAAAACCGATACACCATCAGTATTTTTGATAGTTACATTTTCCAATTCCTTAAAATTATCTGCAACGCTGTTAGATGGCGTAATAACAGCTTTGTCACCCACACGGATATTTCCTGCAGGAAGAATAGGGTTGTTTCTGGCAATAGCCATTACTACTTCATCAGCAGTAATGTTATAGCTTCTTAATCTTTCAGGGTCAGCTTTAATAAGAATGGTTCGCTGGTTGCCCCCGAAAGGTGGTGGTGCTGAAACACCCTGCAATGCAGCAAACATGGGTCTTACTTTAAACAACGCCAGGTCCTGGATTTCATTTAAAGAACGGCCTTCGCTGCTAAATACCAGCTGGCCTATGGGTACAGAACCTGCATCGTAGCGCATTACAAATGGAGGAACTGTGCCGGGAGGCATAAAAGAGCGGGCACGGTTTACATAAGAAATTGTCTCTGCCATAGCGTTGGCCATATCAGTACCGTTATGAAACTGCAATTTGATTAAAGCCAGTCCCTGAATTGATTTACTTTCAACCGCTTTTATTCCCGTGATGTACAGGAAATGATACTCATAATAAGAAGTAATAAAACCTTCCATTTGCTGGGGCGATAATCCACCATAGGTTTGTGCAACATAAATAGTGGGAGCATTGATGGAAGGGAAAATATCGATGGGTGATTTACGAATAGCCAGTATTGAAAAAAGAACCATACCGAAAACCAATACGATAATGGCAAGAGGCTTGCGAAGGGCAAATTGTATGAGTTTAAGCATTGCTTTTACCTGATTGCATTTAAAAATATTTTTTCATCTCCTTTAACGGCTGTTTGCAGCAGCAATGCTTTCCAGGCATCCCAATAAGCTGTCTTCATGTCCAGTTCAGCTTTTAATAAATTATACTGTGCCTGGATTAAGTCAGAAAAATTGACCAATCCTGTATTGTACCGGATTTGCATTGATTTAAAGGCGTATTGTGCCGATGTTAACTGCTGCCTTGTTTCTGCTGCAACAGCCAGGCTGTTGGTAATGGTAGTGTTAGCAATACTTTGCTGGGTTAAGAGTATTTGTTTATTTTCTTCTATCCACTCTTCAGCAGCTTTCGACAATAAATTTTGTTGTACCAGTTGTCTTTTTACTTCGCCATATTTCATAATAGGAAAAACAAGTTGTACGCCTGCTCCATAATTAAACCGGTTTAAACCCAGGCCATCCCATGTTTTAATACTTCCATCGGCCTGGAAACCTGAACCACGGGCGAAACCAGTACCCCAAACATTGAGTTTTGGAAGGAATGATTTCTTTAATACTGCTTCTTTGGACTGGCTGACTAAAAGCTGGCCCTTGCCAGATTGGATAACCGGGGCCGTAGCAAATGAGGTATCAGCAGCAGAAACATATGCCGGCAAATTATTTAAAAAAGCAGTATCCGCAGGCATGGGTAAAACACCGGTTACCATTAATTGCCCCAATTGTAATTGCGCTATTTTTTGCTGCTGCTGCGCATTCAATAATTCAATTTTTGCTTTTGACAATTCAGATAAAAACAATGCAGTATCTGCTCCCGGTTTAATACCTGTATTTGCCAACACCCGGCTTTGTTTTAAATTGGCATTGACCCTTTCAATATTTTGCTGGTGAATGCTGATTTTTTCAGTTGCTAATATTACATCCAGGTAGGTACTGATAACATTTATTTTATAAGAAAACAATAGCTGCATCCATTCTGATTTCTTTGCATTGGCCTCGATCCTGGAAACATTGATTTGCGCATCCCTTTGCCCGAATGTAATTGCCTGCCAGTTCAATAATACGCTGGCTGCACTACCAGTGGCCGGAGAAAAATTGTTACCGGTAGAAGGTGGCCCTGTCATGGGCAAAATTCCATTGGGATAGAATATACCTGTGAGGTTATTGGCGGTACCCATACCCGCCTGGTAACTTGCGTCAATAATGGGCATCCGGCTATATTTAGCTACATCAATATTTTTAGTCGCCGCATCCGCTTCCATTTTTTTTGATTTTAGCAGATGATAGCGTTCTTCTGCCATTCGCAGCGCATCCGCTATATGCACCAATGAATCCGCTTGTGCCTGCACACAAATGACAGTCAGAAAAAGAAAGGCAACCAGAAAAAATAATGGTTTGAACATTTGCAAAAGCATCGCAGTTGATTTAATGCTTTTCAAAACTATACTATGATTTTGGAGAAATTCTGGCAGCAGTCTTAAGCGAAGGTTACGATTACCGTGTGCAGACCCTTTTCGTACTGGTAGCTGATGGAATAATGATATAAATTGCAGATTTGACTTACGATGGCAAGTCCCAAACCAGTTGTCTTTGTATCATGATCTCCTTTTCTAAACCGGTCAAATAATTCACCCGGTTTTACAGTAACCGGGGTTCCCGTATTAACAATAGCAAGCTGCAATGGAGACAAGCTAATGGTAATCTTCCCACCGGGAATATTGTGAACCACCCCATTCTTAACAAGATTGGATATTAAAATTTCAATCAGGGATCTGTTAGCGCTCACCATTACATTTTCTTCAATACCGGTAGTCAGTTCAGGGAAATTATCATAATGATTTTTAAATGTATCTATAACCGCATTCACCAGCGTGGAGATGTTGACAGCCGTTGTTTCCGGAAACTGGTTGTTTTCAATTTTCGCCAATAATAATAATGTGCGGTTCATCTGGCTAAGGCGTTCATTGGCATCCGTAATGTCGCTTAGTAATGAGGCTTGCCGCTCCGTGAGATTTGGCTCACTAATCAGCAGTTCAAGTTTTGACCGTATGATGGCCAAAGGGGTTTGTATCTCATGAGAGGCGTTTTCTACAAATTCTTTTTGCTGCCGGTAAGCAGCATTTGAATGCTGGATGAGCCCTGTGGCCGTTTTATTCAATTGGTCAAATTCAGTAGTTCCGGTTTCCGCTGGCAGGTCAATTTCCAGGTTTTTTTTAATATCGTATTCCTGTAATTTACGCACTGACAAGAAAAAAGGGCTCCACAAAAACCCCGAACTTTTTCTGTTAAGAAAGATAATTGCGATAAGCAATAAAATTAATATGATGAACTCCGCTATGAATACTTTTATGATGAGGTGGGAAATTTCAGTTGATGATACATAGGTTGTAACCTGGTAGTTCTTGTTGTTCCAGGTAAAAGCACCTGTCAGTATTTGAAAAGGAAGCGATTGCTGATTGTCGGCGTAATAAATTGAAGTATCCCGTGGCTCATCCAGTTTAATAAAGTTATTGCTGCCGGGTCCGTCAATATCATATTCACCAGGAATATGTTTTTCTATATTGCCGCCTTTACTGACAAATGCAGCCCATACATTGCGTTGTTTCAGGAGCAATTGTTTCTCCTGCATGTGATGGGCCTGCATTCGCAGCAATACATAAAAAGCAACGGAACATACCAGTAACACCACCGGAAGCCAGGTCAATAAATAGCGCGTATTTCTTTGTAATAATGACTTGCTCATAATGATAGCTTATATCCAAGTCCGTACACAGTTTGTATAACGTCTTCGCAGGCTTTGTCTTTTAATTTTCTTTTCAGGTTTTTAATTTGCGAATAAACAAAATCAAATGACGGCAAATTATCAGCCTGGTCTCCATAAATATGCTCTGCAATGGCTTGCTTGCCAACCACCCGTTCTTTATTATTCAGGAGGAATACCAGCAGGTCATATTCACTCTTAGTCAGTGAAATTTG
>Ga0193753_10002337_pt1 | contig 15078 bp, 10 predicted proteins | sample H1c2metaG_FD_144925 | JGI IMG/M metagenome (GOLD analysis project Ga0193753, IMG submission 144925) | Soil microbial communities from a riparian zone of the East river system, Colorado, United States - H1c2 | ecosystem: Environmental > Terrestrial > Soil > Riparian zone | place: USA: East... | reverse complement strand
CTCCCGCGGTCAGGACGGGTTCGTGCATGGCGGCGTGGTCCTGACCTCGACCTTCACCCTGCACCTCCTGCGCCCGCAGTCCTGGGGGTTTGGCATCGCCGATGAGCGGACCAAGAGAAGATCTGGAGCCCGGTGGCTACGACGGCATCGCCTCACCTTCGGTGCTCGTGCGTCGGGCGCGCGTCATCGCCCGGCCGTGTCAGTGGCGCCGATGCGGATTTGCGCGCGGGGACATCCCGACCGCGGTCGCTCGCGTGATCGGGTCAGCGATCCGATGGCGGCGATGGTCTGCGCCGCCGGTAACGACTACCACCTTGTTCATCATCATCACTCGGCGCACAGAGGATGGTTCGACCTTCACGAACCCGGCCGCGTTGACGATCGCCCAGGGGCGGACGACACCGAGGCACGCGCCGCGCCCCTCCTACTCCGTCCTCGCAAGCGGCCGCGGCGTGCTCATGCCGTCCCTGGACGACGCGCTCGAGCGCTACGCCGACGCCATCCGGTCCGCCGCCTGAGCGGGCGATCGCCATCGCCGACCCGCCGAGGAGGCGCATGATCGAGCGCCGCCGCCCGGGCCGCGGTACACGCGGCTATCCCCGCCCCCAGCTCGTCCGCGCCCACTGGCTGTCGCTGGACGGCAGCTGGGACTTCCACATCGACCGTGACGGGCGCCTCGAGCGGCCCCGCGATGTCCCCTGGGACCAGACGATCCAGGTGCCGTTCAGCCGCTCGGCCGGCTCGAGCGGGATCGGCGACACCGGATTCTACCGGGCGTGCTGGTACCGGCGCTCCTTCGACCCGCCGCCCCTCGAGCCGGCCGAGCGGCTGCTCCTCCACTTCGGCGCCGTCGACCATCGCGCGCGCGTCTGGGTCGACGGCGCCTTTGCCGGCGACCACGTGGGCGGCTACACCCCCTTCGAGCTCGACATCACCGATCTGGTCGCGCAGGACGGCCCCACCACTCTGGTGGTCCACGCCGAGGACGACCCCGGCGACCTCACCAAGCCACGAGGCAAGCAGGACTGGCAGCTCGAACCGCACTCGATCTGGTACCCGCGCACGACCGGGGTGTGGCAGAGCGTGTGGCTCGAGAAGGTGCCGGCCACGCGCATCGGCCGCCTGCTGTGGAGCGCCAGCCTGCTCCGGTGGGAGATCGGGTTCGAGGCCTGGCTGACCAGGCCGTGGCGGGACGACCTCCGGCTCGGCCTCCGGCTCGAGCACGAAGGCAAGCCGCTGGCCGACGACAGCTACGCGGTCATCGCGAGCGAGGTGCACCGCCGGATTGCCCTGTCCGACCCGGGCATCGACGACTTCCGCAACGAGCTCCTGTGGTCGCCCGAGCAGCCCCGCCTCATCGACGCGCGCATCCGGCTCACCGACGCTGCCGGTCAGGTGATCGACGAGGTGACCAGCTACACCGCGCTCCGCTCGGTCGGGCTCGACGGCGAGCACCTGACCCTGAACGGGCGCCCCTATCCCCTCCGCATGGTGCTCGATCAGGGCTACTGGCCCGACACCGGCATGACCCCGCCCGACGACGCCGCTCTGCGCCGCGACGTCGATCTGGTCCGCGCCATGGGGTTCAACGGGGTCCGCAAGCACCAGAAGGTCGAGGACCCGCGCTACCTCTACTGGGCCGATCGGCTCGGCCTGCTGGTCTGGAGCGAGATGCCGAGCGCGTACCGCTTCACGCTGGATGCGGTCGAGCGCGTGACCCGCGAGTGGACCGACGTCATCCGACGCGACGCCTCGCACCCGTGCATCGTCGCCTGGGTGCCGGTCAACGAGTCGTGGGGCGTCCCCAACCTGCCCGACAGTCCTGCCGAGCGGCACTACGTGCAGGCGCTCTACTCGCTCAGCAAGACGCTCGATCCGACCCGCCCGGTGGTGGGCAACGACGGCTGGGAGAGCGTCGTCACCGACATCATCGCGATCCACGACTACGAGGCGAGCCCCGAGCGGCTGGTCCACCGCTATCACGGCGACGCGCTCATGCCCCACCTCCTGCGCAAGGAGCGCCCGGGCGGGCGCGCGCTCGTCCTCGGCGACCATCCGCACCACCCACGGCCGATGGTCCTCTCCGAGTTCGGCGGGATCGCGCTGCGCGAGCCGGGTGTGTGGGGCTACTCCGTCTGCTCCACGCCCGAGGAGCTCGCCGGCCGCTACGAGGACCTCATGCGGGCGGTCCACTCGATCGGGATGCTGGCCGGCTTCTGCTACACGCAGCTGACCGACACGTACCAGGAGGCCAACGGCCTCCTCCAGGCCGACCGGACCCCGAAGTTCCCGATCGAGCAGATCCGCGCCGCGACTCTCGGGTCGCGGCGGCCCTGATCGCACGCGAGCCAGGCGTCAGTCGCGCCGCTCGCCCTCGCGACGCCGGCGCCGGGCCCGCCGCACCTTCGCCGCGAGGATGCCGGCGAGGAGCAGGCCCCCGGCCGCGGCGGCGACGATCGCCGGCCTCTCGCGCGCCGTGGCCCGCACCTCCTCGGCCGCGTGCTTCACACGCTCGCCGGCCCGAGCGACCGCCTCCCGGGCCCGCCTGGGCACGTTCAGCTTTTCCTTGAGGTCCTCGACCTTCTCCTGGGCGACCTCCTTCAGCTCCGCGACGTGCTCGACCAGGTCCTCACGCCGGTCATCGATCTCGCTCTCGATCTCGCTTCGCTCACGCATGATCGCTCCTCCCGCCGGCCGGGGCCGGGCCATCGCGGCGGATGGTCCGCCGCACGCTCTTCGCGGTCTCCTGGGCCTGATCCGCCACCGGCTCCAGATCCGGCGCGGCATCCCGCTGCAGTCGCCTGGCGAACACCGCGGCCAGGGCCGAGCCGAGCCCCAGGAACACGGCCGCCATGATGATGAGCCTCAACCAGAGTGGCTCCACCAGGGGCTCGAGCGCGTCGACCGCCGACACGCACAGGAGGCCCAGCCCGATCAGGGCCACGACCCCGCCCAGCAGCACGACCGCCGCGTCCACGACGGCGGTGCGCGCGCTCTTCTCGACCTCGAGCCGGGCGAGCTCCAGCTCGTCCCGCGCGATCGTCTTCACGTCGTCGGCGAGGCGGTGAAGGATCTCTCCCACCCGGCCCTCGTCCGCTTCTCCGTCGGATTCTCTCCAGTGCTCCGTCGAATCCATGGTTCTCCTCCTCCGCGTGCCTCGGGTGCACGGCTCGTGCCGTCGGTCAACGCGCCGCGGAATCGGTCTTGCAGTGCCGCCGCTCATGGCAAATCTCCAACCAACCGTTGAACGAAGACAGGGAACATCAGCGCCGCTTCGAAGGGTCTCCTGGGGGGCCATCTTCGCCGGTGCTGCCATCGCGACGGCCGTCATGGTGCTCCTCGGGCTCCTCGGCGTTGCCGTCGGTGCGACGATCATCGATCCCGCCAGCGGCGACACCCCGTCGGCCACCGCCATGGGCGTCGGCGCCGGCCTCTGGTGGATCGTGAGCGGCATCCTGGCCCTCCTCGCCGGAGGCTGGGCCGCGGGGCGCCTGGCCGGGCTGCGCCGCCGCTGGGAGGCACCGCTGCACGGCCTGGTCACGTGGGCGATCACGACCACCGCGATGCTCTTCCTCATGAGCAGCGGGGTCGGTTCGGTCGTCTCGGGCGCCTTCCGGCTCATCGACAGCGGCGCGCGCTTCGTCGATCGAGGCGCCGTCACCGACGGTGCGCGGCGCGGCATGCACGATGTGGCCGGTTACCGCCGGGGCGACGACGGCCGCGGCGACCGTGATCGCCGTGATCGAAACCGCGACGAGACCGCGACGACCGGCACCTCGGACGAGGCGACGATTGGCCCGGTCGACGAGGCCCGGGCCCGCGAGGCGGCTCAGGCCGCAACCGACGCGGTCGCCACCGCGGCCTGGTGCACGTTCGCCTTCCTCCTCCTCGGCGCCGCGGCCGCCGCCCTCGGAGCGCTCGCCGCCTCGCCGCGCCACCAGGTCGCCTCTCGGACGCCGCCCATCGGCGCGGTCCGCCCCTCGCCACCTCTCCCCGGGACCTGATCGGGAGACGCCCCGACGGCCTGGGCTTGCCCGGGCCGTCGGCGATTCCGCGGTCAGCGGCGGTCCCAGGGGGAACTCTCGGCCCCGAGACGTGAGGCCGTGCGAGCGTGAATGGCTCGCTGTGGCGCCGATTGCACTCTCCACCCAGCGTGGCCGCGCTTCGGCGCTCCGGGTGATCGTCGCCCACGACGCGGTCGTCGATGCGCCGGTCCCGACCGCGAAGCCGGGGTGACCGCTCGCACGTCCCGCCGCCGGGTCGCCGTCCCCGAGTCCCGGGTCGCGCTCCACGTCTTCATCCACGTGACACGGCCGGTCGAGGTAATCTCGGCGCTGTCGTGTCTGCTCTACCTCGCCTACATCGATCCGGACGAAGTGCACGGTGGTCGGGAGGGATGGGGTGATCCGGGCGGGCATGCCGTTCCTGACCACTTGCGAGGCTGCGGGGCTCGCGCGATGACGGACGACACCGGCGACGGGGGACGCGGAGCCGTGGACGCCGAGGCGCCCACAGAGGCGCCCACAGAGGCGCCCACAGAGGTGTCGCCGTCATGGATGGAGACGCGCACCCTGCCGAGCGGTGCGGAGTGGAGCGCCGAGAGGCTCGAGCTCGGCGCCAGGATGGCGCGCTACGAGCTCCGGTCCGTCGTCGGAGCGGGTGGACTGGGCGTCGTGTTCGAGGCGCGCGATCCGGAGCTCGACCGCACCGTCGCGGTGAAGATCCTGCGGACCAGGAGCGAGGTCGGAGCGCAGGGACAGTCGCGCCTGCGGCGCGAGGGCCAGACCATGGCGCGTCTCACGCATCCGAACGTCATCCGCGTGTACGACGTCGGCGTCGCGCACGACCACGTGTTCGTCGCCATGGAGTTCGTCGACGGCGGGACCCTGGCGGAGTGGCTGAAGGAGGCGCCGCGTTCGCCGCAGGAGATCATGGCCAGCTTCGTCCAGGCCGGGCGCGGACTGGCCGCCGCTCACGACGCCGGACTGGTCCATCGCGACTTCAAGCCGTCCAACGTGCTGGTCGGCCGCGACGGGCGCGTGCTGGTGACCGACTTCGGTCTGGCGAGAGCCGCGGTCGCCGGCGGATCCGAGGATGCGGTGGGCGAGCCGCCGATCTTCTCTCCGCTCGCGACCGTCACCCACACCGGTCAGCGCGTCGGCACGCCGGCGTTCATGGCGCCGGAGCAGCACGCGGGTGTCGCCGTCGACGGGCGCGCGGATCAGTTCAGCTTCTGTGTCGCGCTGTGGCGCGCACTCTTCGGGGCGCCGCCGTACGAGGGCTCGTCGGTCGACCAGCTGGTCAGCTCGATCGCGCGCGGGGCGCTGACCCTGCCCGGTCCCGAGGAGGCCGCGCGGGTGTCGCCGGCGGTGCGTGCGGCGCTCGAGCGGGGGCTGAAGTCTTCACCCGCCGACCGGTTCGGATCGATGTCGGAGCTGCTCGCGGCCCTGGAGGCGCGCCCTCGGCGACCGCGCTGGCAGCGGTGGGCCGCGGCGTCCGGGGCCGCCGCGGTCGCGGCTGCGCTGGGCTGGCTCGCGCTCGGCCAGCCGGAGCCGGCCGCCGCCGTTGATCCTTGCGCGGCGCAGGTCGATCGATTTGCCGGCGTCTGGGACGGGCGCGCGCGGGCGGCGGTCCAGGCTGCGTTCGCCGCCACCGGCCAGCGGTATGCCGAGGCCTCCTTCCGCGAGGTCGCGCGCCAGCTCGACGCGCGCCGCGGCGCCTGGGAATCGATGCGGCGCCAGAGCTGCGAGGCCACCCGGGTGCGCGGCGAGCAGTCGGACACGATGATGGACCTGCGCGCCGCCTGTCTCGATCGCCGGCTCGGCGAGCTCGCCGCCTTCGTCTCGGAGCTGGGCAAGGCGGATGCCGAATCGGTGGGCCGGGCGGGGCAGGAGGTCTCGAGGGTGGGCGATCCGACCGCCTGCGCCGACGTCGCCGCCCTGGCTCGCCGCGCCCCGCTGCCGGCCGACGCCGCCCGGCGGCAGGCGATCGCGACGGTCGAGCGCGAGATCGCGGCCGCCCGTGCCCGCGCCTACGCGGGCCATCCACGTGACGTCGCCGGCCAGATGGACGGTCTCGTCGCCCGCGCCCGCGCGACCGACTACGCGCCGGTGCTCGGGCAGTCGCTCGCCCTGGCCGCCGAGGTGCAGGTCAAGGTCGATCAGCACGTGCGCGCCGAGCCGCTGTTCCGCCAGGCGCTGCTCGCCGCCGAGGCCGGAGGCGACGACCATCTCCGCTTCGACTGCGAGGCCGAGCTCATCACTCTCTACGGCTGGCAGCTGGAGCGCCTGGACGAGGGCAAGCGCCACACCGAACAGGCCAGGGCGCTGCACGCTCGCCTCGGCGCCGACCCGCGGCGCGCCGCGCGCCTCGCCCGCAGCGAGGCGGAGTTCCTGTGGTGGGCCGGTCAGTACGCGGAGGCCCATCTCCGTGCGCAGGAGGCGGTCGATGTGTTCACGCGCCTCGATCCGGCTGGCGCCGACCTGGCTCGCGCGCTGCATCTGCGCGCCGTCATCGAGGACGAGATGCGCCAGGACGAGAAAACGCTCGCGACCGAGGCGCTCGCCCGTCCGATTGCCGAGCGCGCGCTCGGCGTGGAGCACCCACAGGTGGCCCTCATGTTGATGGCGACCGGTGGCGCCCTGCGCCGCCTCGGCCGACTCGACGAGGCTCGCAAGGTGACCCGCCGCGCGCTGGTCATCCTCGAGGCGGCCTACGGCCCGGAGCACAGCATGGTCGGCTCCGGGTTCGGCAACCTCGCAACCATCGACATGGCAGACGGCAAGTTCGAGGACGCGATCGCTTCGCTCCGGCGTACCCTGGCGATCGACCAGAAGGCGCTCGGCCCCGAGCACTCGCGCGTGGCGCTCACGCACGAGCTCCTCGGCACCGCGCTCTCGCGGGCGGGTGGGCACGAGCGAGAGGCGGTGGCCGAGCTCGATCGCGCGATCCAGATCCACACCACGCGATTCGGAGCGGACCACCCGTCGACGGCGGAGTCACAGAAGAAGCTCGGCCAGCACTATCTGCGCGTGGGCAAGCCCGCCCTGGCGCGCGCGGCGCTGGTCGAAGCGGTTCGCGCGCTCGATGCCTCGCAGGGACCGCACAGCTCGATGGCCGCGCGCCCCCTCACCTCGCTCGGCGACGCCGAGCTGGCCCTCAAGCACCCGGCGGCCGCCACCGCCGCGTATCAGCGCGCGCTCGACGTGCTGGGCGACTCGGCCGGTGGACGAGACTCGCAACGCGCCGAGCTCGAGGCCGCCCTTTCCCGCTTGCGAGCGGCGCGGAAGTGATCGGCGCGCGCAGTCGGCCACCACATCATCGACGGCGAGCAGCAACGCCTGGCCGTTCGGGGACGGTGATCGTCGTGGCTCGCAGACGGCCGTCGTTGATCGCGGTCGCCGTGTAGCGACCTACCTGGTCTTCCCCGAAGCTGGAGACGCCGAGGAGGTATCGCACGCCGGCCGCCGGGAAGAAGTAGAGCTCGGTTCCTCCGTCGATGGGCACCTCCAGGGCGGGCGCCAGGACGCCGCCGTCCTCGGCGCCCGCTTCACGCGCGGCGCGATCGTAGAGTGCGGCGAAGATCTCGAGGTCCTCAGGAAACTCGTCGGTCGTCACGCGGACGAGGACCGCGCGATCCCTCTCCAGCCCGCCGAGGGTGAAGTAGTCGATGTGGTACGAGCCTTCGTAGTCGGGATCGAGAGGGTCGTCCTCGGTGAGCTCGCCGTCCACCGTCAGCGCGACGGGGTCGCCGACCGAGAGGGGCCGCGTGCGCGCGAAGACGTCCGACGGCGACGCGGTCGAGCTCACGCGCAGCTCGGGCAGGTAGACGCCGGCACCCAGGCTCGAGAGGGTGGCGGTGCCGTCGGCACAGGGGACGGCCTGCGGCTCGGTGGCCGCCGGTCCATCGGGATCCAGAAGACAGGTGAGCTCGCGCGCCGGTTCCGCCTCGTCGAGGATGCTCCAGCGGAGCTCGGCACCACCCGGCGACGGCTCGACCGTCAGGTTGGTGAGCTGCCAGCGCGGCTCGATGGCGCCCAGGCCGGGCCGTAGGGTGCTCTGGTTGCCGAAGTCGGCGATCGGGCCGGGGACCGCGGGGTCGAGGGTGACGCGGTGCACGCGCGAGGGCTCCACCGCGACGCTCTTGACCCAGTCCGAGAGGACCGACACGCGAGCGTAGACGCCGGGGCTATCCGGCTCCGCGCAGCCGAAGCCATAGCTGGTGATCCCCGCCAGGAGCCACTCGTCCGCTCCGCGCACCATGAGCGGTCCGCCGCTGTCGCCCTGGCAGGAGTCGATGCCGCCCTCGGCGACCCCGGCGCAGAGCTGGGTCTCGAAGTTGGCGCTGCCCTCGCCGTAGACTGCCTCGCAGGTCGCGTCGTCGACGAGGGGCAGGTGGACCTGCTGCAGGAGATCGCTGCCCAGGTCGCTCACACCCCACCCGATGACCGTGGCCAGGATGCCGGGCGCGTCGAGCTCCTCGCGAGCGGCGTCCATGAGGTCGATGGTGCCCAGGTCGTTCCCCGCGAGGTCGACCGGCGCCTCGAGCTCCCACAGCGCGATGTCGTATCCGGCGGAGGTGCCACTGGGCTCGGACTTCGGATCCTCGGAGCCGGACAGGACGTAGCTCGGGTGGATGTGGGTCGCCCGCACTCCCGCGACCACGCCGCTCCCATCGGTCACGTCGTTGGTGCCGAGCAGCACGCCGACGTCGAAGTCATTGCCCTCGGTGCAGTGGGCGGCGGTGACCACCCAGCGGTCGCTGATCAGCGCTCCACCACAGAACTGGCTCACGCCCACTCCGTCGAACACACCGACCGCGGCCATGAAGGGGTAGTCGAGAGCATCGGCGAGCGCTCCGCCGATGATCCGCGCGGGATCGTCGGTCGGTCGGCGCCCGCGCCTCGCGCGTGCCGGCGCCGTGCCGGTCGGCCCCGGCTCACCGCCGGTCACGTTGCGATAGCCGAACGGCGTGACCTGGCGGACGACATGGGGGCCGACCTCGAGGTCGGACAGCTCGTAGCGCCCATCCGGGTCGGTCGCGGTCCGCGGCTCGCCGTCGTCGAGCGCGCCGTTGTCGTTGGCGTCGACGTACACGCCGACACCCTCGAGCGGCGCCTCGTCAGCCCCAGGGACGCCGTCGCCGTCCGCGTCCACGAAGACCTGGCCGCGGATGGAGTCGGTCGGCCCGTCAGGAACACCGGCGTCGACGACGGCACCACCACCGCCGTCGTCGTTGTCGCCGCAGGCGGGTTGCGCCACCGCCGCGGCGGCCAGCACGGCCGCGGTGAGGAGAGAACGACGGGGAGATGCGGTCCGCTTCACGATCAACCTCCGGGGCCGGCACGACAGAGGCCGGAGGAAGAGGATCGATCGGGTCGCGTGCTTCGTTCCAGTCGTCCGGGCGGCAACGAGCGGCGACGGCCCAAGACCATGAAAGCGCAGGCCGGGCGCGGCTCTCGCGCGCGATGCTGCAGGCCTCGGTGGGCAGCTCAGCCGTCGCCGAGGAGGCGGGCCAGGCTCAGGTGGAGCTGGCTGCGGACCAGCCCGGCGAGGCTGTCGATCTCCGCCAAGGCGAGGCCGAAGTCGTCGCGGAGGATGCGGCGGGTGTCGTCGAGGAGTCGATCCGTGCAGGCGCCGATCCAGCGCGTCACGGTGGTCCGGTGCACGCGGTACATCGTCGCGATCGCCTCGACCTCCATGCTCTCGACCATGCGAAGGCGGAGGAGGGTGCGATCGCGCGTGGGGAGCCCGCCCAGGGCCTTGCCGATCGCGGCCTCGAACGGCACCTGGTAGCGCCGCCGCATGTGCTCGACCTCGAGGTTGCCGCTGGCGGCGTGCTCGGCGACGGCTCGGTCGTCGGCGATCTCGGCCGAGAAGGCCTTGCGGCGGCGGAGATTCAGGGCGGTCCGGATCGCGGCGACGCGAACCCACGCCGAGAGCGGCGCGCTCCCCGCGTAGTCATCGAGCTTCGGGCGCTCCCCCGGCGCGGCCACCAGCAGTTTGGCGGCCAGGTTCTGGCGGACCTCGTCGGCAAAGGCGGCGGAGCGGTCGAAGCGGGCGACGTGCGCCTCCACCTCGCCCAGGATCGTCCGGGCGAACGACTCGACCGCCGGCACGACGCCGCGCGCGCACGCGCAGGCGAGATAGAGATCGGCGACGGCGAGGCGAGACAGCGCCGCGGCCTGGTCGCCGTCCGCGCCGATCCGTCCGCGCAGGTGCTCGATGAAGACCTCGTCGGAGAGCCAGTCGGACGGCCAGCGCGCGTGCGCTGCCGCGATCGCCGCTGCCCAGAGGGGGACCGCGATCGTCACGCCCTGTTCCTGCGGGGACTCACCGTCGCATCCGTCGAGGTTGTGTGCGACAGTACACCACCGTGGGTGCCTGCCTCTCGGAAAACGAGGTGTTGGCGGTCATCAGCGGACGACTCGCGGATCCCGAGCTCCGCGACGTCGAGGCGCACCTCGACTCCTGCGCGTCGTGCCGTTCGCTCGTCGCGTCCGCCGGGCGCGATCCGGCGGAGGTGACCGGACCGCCCGGGGTCGCGCCGTCGGCGGCGCCCGGCGCGTCCGAGCTCATCGGCCGCTACCGGGTCCTTCGCGTGGTCGGCTCCGGCGGGATGGGAACGGTCTACGCCGCGCAGGACCCGGAGCTCGACCGCGTGGTGGCGCTGAAGCTCCTCGACCCATCGCTCGCGGCGACGGACGCGACCGCGCTGCGCTCGCGACTGGCCCGCGAGGCGCAGGCGATGGCGCGCCTCGCCCACCCCAACGTCATCACGGTGCACGACATCGGATCGTTCGGCGACCAGCTCTTCATCGCCATGGAGCACGTCGACGGTGGGACGCTGCGCTCGTGGCTGCGCTCGACGCCCCGCGACTGGCGCGCGGTGGTCGAGGTCCTCTCCGCCGCGGGTCGGGGGCTCGCCGCCGCGCACGCCGCCGGCGTGGTCCACCGCGACTTCAAGCCCGACAACGTCCTGGTCGGCGTCGACGGTCGCGTGCGGGTGACCGACTTCGGCCTCGCGCGCCTCCACGCCGCCGCGGCCGCGTCCGTCGACGCCGCCTCCTCCGACGCGACCAGCGACGACGCGTCGCCGGACGCGCGCGCGGTCACGACCTCGCTGTCCGGCTCCGGGATGCTCATGGGCACGCCGGCCTACATGGCCGCCGAGCAGCTCCTCGGCGAGCCCGCCGACGAGCGATCCGATGTCTTCAGCTTCTGCGCCACCGCCTGGGAGGCGCTGTACGGCGCGCGGCCATTCGCCGGACGCGCGCGCGGTCACGACCTCGCTGTCCGGCTCCGGGATGCTCATGGGCACGCCGGCCTACATGGCCGCCGAGCAGCTCCTCGGCGAGCCCGCCGACGAGCGATCCGACGTCTTCAGCTTCTGCGCCACCGCCTGGGAGGCGCTGTACGGCGCGCGGCCATTCGCCGGGCGCGATCTCGCCGAGCTCCGCGCCCGGGTCTGCGCCGGTGAGCTGCCGGCCCGGCCGGACCAGCCGAAGCTCCCCGATCGCATGCACGAGGCCATCGCGCGCGGCCTGTACGCGGCGCCGGACCGACGCTGGCCGTCGATGACTGCGCTCCTCGCGGCGATCGAGGGCACGGTGCGCGCCGAGGTCGGACTGCCGCGCCGGGCACGCGTCGCCATCGGATTCGCCGTGGCCGCCGTGGCCACCCTGGCCGCCGGGGGTGTGGCCATGCTCGCGCTGCGCGCGCCGGACGGATCCGGGCCGCCCGCCGCCCCCGCCCGCGCCGAGCGCCGGGCGCTCGCCATCCTCGGCGTCGTCGACGAGGGAGCCGCCGGGGACGCGAGCTCCCTGGCCGGCCTCTTGACCGGGCGTCTCGCGGTCGAGCTCGGAGCCGGCGCGGCCATGCGTCTGGTCCCCCAGGACGCCACCCGTCGCGTCGCCGACCGCATCGGCGCGCGGGCGAGCGGCGGACCCACGCGCGCCGCGCTCGCCACCCTGCGCCAGACCCTCGGCGCCGATCTTCTGCTCCTCGGCTCGAACCGGGTCGAGCCGGACGGGTCCGTTCACCTCGTGGTCGACATCCGCGACACGGTGACCGGTGCCGCGGCGGCCCACATCGCCCTCGACGGCTCGACCCAGAGGCTCGCCGACCTGGCGGCCGACGCCGGCCAGGCGCTGCGGCGCCAGCTCGGGCTGCGCGACGCCGCCGCCGCGGATCTGGCCGCCGCGCGCAAGAGCGTGCCGGCGAGCCCGCAGGCGGCGCGGCTCTACGCCGACGGACAGGCGCTCCTCGCCCATGGCGACGCCGGCCGGGCGCGCGAGGTCTTCGAGCGCGCGCTCGTCGTCGAGCCGGACCAGCCGATGGTCCTGGCGGCGTTGGCCGCGGCGTGGAAGTCGCTCGGCTACGACGAGCGCGAGCGCGACGCGGCGCGCCGGGCCTTCGAGAACGCGCCGGGCCTGCCGCGCGAGCTCTTCCTCCGCATCGAGGCGCAGTATCGCGAGGCGCTGCGCGACTGGGCGCGCGCGGCCGAGATCTGGGTGACGCTGTCGACCTTCTTCCCCGACGAGCTCGAGTACGGGCTGAGCCTGGTGCAGGGCCTGACCAGGGCCGGGAGAGCCGCCGACGCGCAGGCGCACCTCGACCGGCTCCGCCAGCTCGCGCCGCCGGCCGGCGCCGATCCGCGCATCGATCTCGCCGAATCGGATGTGGCGACGGCGCGCGGGCAGCCCGAACCCGCGCTGGCGGCTGCCGCGCGGGCAGCGACGGCGGCCGAGAAGCTGCACGAGCCCCTCCTGGTCGCGCGCGCCCGCGAGCAGACCTGCGCGCTGCTCCAGAACGGCGGCCGCTTCGACGACGCGCTCGCCGCGTGCCGCGACGCCCTTCGCAGCTTCGAGGCCGGCGGCGATCGGGGCGGCATGGCCCACGCCCTGTCCAGCATCGCCACCCTCCTGGTCCGGTTCCAGAGGTTCGACGAGGCGCGCGAGCCGGCCGAGCGGGCCCTGGCGATCTATCGCGACATCGGGAGCCAGACGCGAGTGGCCACGGTGACCGCGAACATCGCGCTCGCCTACGCCTACGTCGGCGATCTGGCTCGCGCCGAGAAGGGCCTCACCGAGGCAGTCGCCCTCTACCGCGAGGCCAACGAGCGCAGCCTCGAGGCCATGGCGTCGCACAACCTCGCCTCGCTCATGACCGAGCAGGGCAGGCTGGCCGAGGCCGAGGGCTACTTCCGGCGGACGATCGAGGACGCCCACGCGCTGGAGCTGCGCGAGCTCGAGGCGCTGGCATCCGCCAACCTCTCGATCGACCTCCTCCGCCAGGGCGAGATCCTCGAGGCTCGCGCCTTTGCCGAGAGGTCGGTCGCGGTCAGCCGGAGCCTGGGCAACCAGCGGCGGCTCGTCTTCGCGCTGGACAACCTCGGGCAGATCCAGCTGCGACTGGGCCGGCTCGCCGACGCGCGCAAGGCGCTCGAGGAGGCGCGGACGCTGAACGACAAGCTCGGACTCGCCGGCGCGCCGGTCGGACAGCATCTCGCCGAGGTGGTCGCGGCCGAAGGCGACCTCGAGGGCGCCGAGGTGCTCGCGCGCCAGACGGTCGACGACTACCGCCAGAAGAAGATGGCGCTCGGCGAGGTCTACGCCCTTGCCCAGCACGCGCGCCTCCTGTTCGACCTCGGCCGCACCGCGGACGCCAGGGCGGCAGCGACGCGCGAGCGAGCGCTCGCCGAGCAGATCGACTCGGTCCACGTGCGCGAGGAGATCGCGGCCACGCTGGCGCTGGACCGCGCGGCGCGCGGCGACCTGCGCGGCGCGATCGGCGACCTCGAGGCCGCCATCGCGCGGAGCGCGCGCGCGCGCTTCATCGACACCAACCTCCAGCAGCGGCTGGTTCTGGCCCGCCTCGAGCGCATGCGCGGCCGGCGCGCCGCATCGCGGCGCATCCTCTCCGACCTCGAGGCCGACGCGCGCAAGCACAGCTACGGCGAGCTCGCCCGGGAGATTCAGGCCCTGCGGCGCGGCAACGCCGCGATCTCCAAGGTCAGCGCCGCCCCGAAGTAGTCCTTCGGCTTTTCTCTGCATCGCCGCGCGCGACGGCGTGTCCTTCCGGCGAGCCGTCTGCCGGATTCGACGACGGATCCGAGGGAAGGAGATCGCGCTTGTCGAGACTCACGCTGAGCTTCGTGCTCTTCGCCGCAGTTTCTGCGTGCATGCCATCGGACGAGGAAGAGGAAACCGGCGAGCAGCTGGCCGAGCTGGCCGAGCTGGTCTGCGGCGTGAACGCCGGAGCCGTGGACGGCACGTACCACACCGACTTCGCCCCGGAGGCGAGCAACGGGCCCACCGCGACGGTGACCAGCCCGGCGGTGGTCATCAACGGCGGCACCGCGCAGGCGACGGTCGCCGGAAGCGACCGCTTCAGCCGTGTCGTGGTCGGGGTGGCAGGATCGCCCGGCTACTACGACGTCGCGCTGCCCGACGCCGCCGACTCGGTGGACCTGCAGCTCTCGCTGTGTCAGGACCTCGCCCTGCCGACGCTCGATCTCACCTACGCCGTGGGGACATCGGCGAGCGTCGGCGAGTACGAGGAGCAGCCGGCGGCCATCATCGAGGTCGGGACCGGAGAGGTCCAGGTCAGCGTCTCGTGGGACACCGACAGCGACGTGGACCTCCACGTCACCGATCCCGCCGGCGACGAGGTGTACTACGGACAGACCGTGGTCGACAGCAGCGGCATGCTCGACCTCGACTCCAACCCAGGCTGCAACATCGACGGAGTGAACAACGAGAACATCACCTGGTCAGCGGCGCCGCAAGGCGACTACACCGTGCGCCTCGACTACTTCAAGTCATGCGACGTGGAGGCGACCAGCTACGTCGTGACCGTCCAGCGCATGGACGAGCCCGTCGAGACCTTCTCGGGCGAGCTCACCGGCGACGGCGACGAGGGCGGGGCCGGAGCCGGCATCGACATCACGAGCTTCACCGTGGAGTGACGCCGACCGCGCGCCTGCGCCACAATGCCGGCATGAGGCATCGTTCCCTGTGGCCCTGGATCCTTGCGTGCAGCTGCTCCACCAGTTCCACAGGTCCTGACGGCGATCAG
>Ga0193753_10002336_pt1 | contig 15087 bp, 9 predicted proteins | sample H1c2metaG_FD_144925 | JGI IMG/M metagenome (GOLD analysis project Ga0193753, IMG submission 144925) | Soil microbial communities from a riparian zone of the East river system, Colorado, United States - H1c2 | ecosystem: Environmental > Terrestrial > Soil > Riparian zone | place: USA: East River... | reverse complement strand
CCAGCTTGTTTCACATCGCCCAACCAAGCCCGCGGCTCGGGCCGCGGAATGGTGCGTTGAAAGAGATCGTCGACGGTTGCATACGACTGCAGCGCGAGCTTCCCGAGCTCGTCCGGCTGGGTTGCGATCAAGAAGTTCTGCCAGCTCGCTCGGTAGAATGGGCATTCTCCGGCGGGATGAGCTGGCGGCTTGTATAGGTCCACGGCCGGCGTCGTCGGCAGCCAGTCGTCACCCGCCGCGCAAACTTCTTCGGTTTCTTCGGGTGGCGGAGGAGCGCTCGCGTCGAACGGAAACGGGTCGCTGCATGCGGCGGCGATCCAACCGACGCTAGCCAAGACTAATCTGCGGATCCTCATCGCGCTCGCTTGCCGGCAGGTAGCGGATCGCCGCTAGCGCCGGATCACGAGCATACTGATAGTTCAGCCGGGAACGCTCACAGATGCTCAGCGTGTGGTGTCGTTCGGTACGTCTGATGCGCCCTCGTCAGCAACACCTGCGTCGTCATCCTGCATGTCAGTCGATCGGACACAACTCTCGATCCAATGCCGCAGCACGGAGAGATCGCTCGCGCTCGGCCGCGGATTGGGTGGTAGGCCTACGACGTCGGGCGGAGGCATTTCGCGGTTGAACGGGCGCAAATAGATTCGCGAATGATCGGGGTCACCCGGCACCAAGAAGCGCGCGGGCAACTGAGTATCGGGGTCCTTCGCCGTCACCGACACCTTCCCAATCAAACTATCAGTGTCGAGTACGGTGTCGAACGGCGGTGCACCCTGACGTGCGCCGGGACTGGCTCCACCGTGACAACGCGCGCAACTGCGTTCGAGGATGTCGTGCGCTTGGCGGCTGACGGCTGCACAACCATCGTTCACCTTGCTGCCATCGGCGAGCTCGATCCCGGGCGACCTCTCGAGCCCGGCCCCGGAACCCTCGGTATCGTCCGAAGACGGGTCGCCGGACGCTGCTGCAGTGTCGATGGGCTGGCAGCCGCTGAGGCCACTGAGCAGTGCGAAGAGTACGCCGAGCCGGCGCGACAAAGATGTGAAGTTGACCGGCGAGCTCACAGTGATCCCTTTACGGTAGCGAGCGCTCCATCGCGCTCTGGTTGGAGGCTCAATGCATAGCCGCGTTGCGGCGCATGCTCAGCGTTCGAGCTCGAATCCGAAAAGACGAACCATGCCACGCTCGTCAGCGCAGCCGCAGCTGCGACCCCGAGCGAGATATCCGCGGCGACGTAGAGGGTGCGAATGTGCGTGATGCTGTCGCGCGAACAGTTGGGCGAACACTGACTGAGCTTGTCATTGTCCCCGCGCGCCCAGCTCGACAGTAAGAGATACGCTCCGGCGCTTACCAAGGCACCACCGCCCAGAATATAAGGTGTCAGCGAAGCGTGGCTCTGCGGTGGATCGCTCGAGGTGATCGCGATGCGTGGCGCGAGCGCAGCTTCCGTCTGCATCGGCGCAATACTCAGCTGTTCAGGTTTCTCCGGTGGAGCAGGTGAGGGCTCGGCCTCGAAGTTCATCATCGGTGCGGACGGTGGAGGCAACTCCAGCCAGATCTCGCGATTTCGCTGCCCTGTTGCGATCACCATCTGCTGGCTGGAGAGTTCATCGCCGTCAGTGCTGAACACGAACTCGTGCAGCCCGGGGTCCACGGAGAACGCTCGGCCGTCGAGGCGTGAAGCGAGCGAGATGCCGTCCATCGTCACCTGCACATCGACGATCGGAGCGCCTTCCGAATCCTTTGCAAGCGGCACGACCGATGGCGTGTCGAGCTCCAATCGGAAGAGCTTGGCTTGGCACAACTGTCTCACGGGATTTCCACAGCTGTCGGCGCTGCAGCTTTGGTAGATGGCCGACGCCTCGTTCAAGTGACCGGCGCGTTCCTGCTCGAGCGCAGTTTCGTAAACAGCTGCACAGCTGGTGACGCCGCCAGCCGCTTTGACTTTGGCAACGCCGTTACCCAGAAGGGCGATCAGGCTGCAGATGCCGACACATAGACTGGCGAGACTGCTATTGGATCTACGCATAGGATAAGGCTTCGTTCCGCCGAGACTTCAAACGCACGGGTGCTTCGGCGCGCCGCCGATACACGACATTCAGAATCGCGACCCCGCCTGGTCGCGAAGCGATCTGGCTCAGGCGCTACCCCTGCTGGACGCCAACTGGCGCGTTCACGCTTGAACGCGCGGCTTCCCACGTGTGTAGCTAACGGTAGGCTTTGCGATCAACTGAGACGACGTTGTGTGATGAGTCGTCGCGTCGAGGACAGTCGCAAATTGTCGTGTAGTTTCTTGGTAAGCATCACTTCTGAGGTGCCGCTGACGGCTGCAGAGAGTATGTACCAAACTTAGGGCGTGCGCCAGTGGAAGCCGATGCCGACGGGTGCAGTCGATAGAACCTCGGTGCGGGCATCAGTCGCCGATGTCGGCCTTACCGCGCGCCGCTGAAGTTAACGTTCAACGCCGCGGAGAGTTCGCAGGAGCTCTGCGAGCTGCGAGCTTGGCGCCCACGTGCCCGTGGTGTTCCGACCCGCCTTGCGTAGGCAACGAGTGTAGGCCGCCCGCTCGAGGACACCTGGTGCCGCGCAGAGCACTCTGCCGCCACTGGCGGCGGACGGAGATCGATCGCACTCGCTAAATTCAAGATTTCGCTGACTGATCCGATGCAAGACGAGTAGCGCCGGTCGATGACGAATGACTAAACACACTAAGTCAAACGAAGGGCTGCGATCGTGCGCGTAGTCTCGCGTTTGACCGTCGTCCAGCTCGTGTCAGGACTCGGCGCACTCTCATTGTTCGTCGTGCCGGCCTGGGCCTCGCAGCGCATCGCTCAACAATGGAGCGAGTACAGCGTCGCGCAAGCGCAACTGTCAGCGATACCAGCTGCGGCGGCGCTACTGCGGCTCGCCGCGGCGACTGGGCAGCACCGGGGCGCATCCGCGGGAGTGCTCGGCGGAGATCAGGCGTTTAGCCAGAATCGCGTATTCAGGCGGCGTGAGGTCGAGCGGGCGCTCGCCGCTGTGTTCGAGACGACGGGACAGTGGCAGACGCAGCAGATGCAAAAGCTGCGAGTGAGAGTGCGCGAAGAATGGCAGTCGCTGAGCGACGCGGTCGATACACGAGAAATCACCGAGCGGCAAAGCTACGAGCGGCACAAGTCGCTGATTGCACGCGAGCTCGAGCTCCTCGACGAGGTCGTGTCTGTCTCGACGTTGGCTTTGGACCGAGACCCGTTCTCTCACTACATCGCACTTGCAGCATTCGAATATCAGCCACGCGTCCGAGAAGCGATCGGGCAATTGCGAAGCTTTGGCATGGGTATGTTGGCGAGGCCGAGCTTCGAACCGGCGGACCAGGCGCTGATGGCGCTGATGTTGGCGAATACCCGCCAAATGTTTGCGCGTGGAACGTTCCAAATCGAGCGTGGGCGAGCCGCCAATCCTGCTGTTCTGCGCACGCTGGCGCCGGAGCTGCAACGGCGGCGTGCCACGTTCGATGCGGCGGCCGCGATCGTCGAAGCCGAGATCCTCACGGAGAGGGGCGTCCACATCCCAGCGGCGGTGTATTTCGCGACGATCACGCACGCTCTCGACGCGCAAATGACCTACGCCGAGGCGACCTTCAAGATGTTGACCGCTGAGATGAGGTCGCGTGCCGAGGCGAGTCAGCATGCGATCGCGATCACGCTCGCGATCGGCATCGTCGTGTCGCTGCTGAACTTTTGGCTGGTTCGGACGATCATCGGTTCTGTTCGCGTGGACATCGACCTGCGCGAGAAAGCATGCACCGAAGCGACTCGGAGCAGCGCGTTTCTCTCGACGGTGCTGGAAGCCGCTCCGGATGCTGTCGTCATCCTGAATGCTCGCGGAGCGATCGAGTTCATCAACTCGCAAGTCGAAACATCATTTGGCTTCTCGCGGGAGGAGTTGCTTCAAAAACCTGCGCAGATCCTGTTCCCAAACGCTGCGCTGCCAGACGGCGTGCTCGCGTCCGCCGACGCTGCCAGTGGCATGACGACGGGTCGCGTCATTGCGCTGGAGTGTCATCGCAGGGACGGCGCGTCCTTCCCCGCAGAGCTAGGGCTGCGTCCAGTGCAGGTGGGAGAGTCGCGTCACCTGATCGTGGTTGCGCGCGATGTGACAGAACGACGTGCGATGGAACGGCAGCTGCATCAGAGCCAGCGCATGGAAGCGATCGGACAGCTGACGGGCGGGCTGGCGCACGACTTCAACAATCTGCTCGGGGTCATCGTCGGGAACCTCGATCTCTTGGAGCCTCATGTCGTGGGCGATGAACGCGCGATCGCGCGCGTTCGAACCGCACAGCGCGCCGCGATGCGTGGCTCGGATCTGACGAAGCGCTTGCTGGCGTTTTCAGGACGCCAACACCTCAATCCGCAGCCAACCTGCGTCAACCAGTTGATCGACGAGCTGCTGGAAATGCTGCCTCGCACGCTCGGCCCGGAGATCAAGGTCGCTGTCAAGCTCGCGACGGGTCTGCCAAGCGCGACCGTGGATGCGTCGGGCTTGGAGGGCGCACTGCTGAACTTGGCGCTCAACGCACGGGACGCGATGCCGAGCGGGGGAAAGCTCACCATTCAGACCACGCTGGTGCATCTCGACCACGTTCACGCAACCGTTCAAAGCGGCGAGATCAAACCAGGCGACTACGTCAAGATTTCGGTCTCGGACACGGGACACGGCATGACACAAGACACGCTCAGTAAAGTGTTCGAGCCGTTCTTCACGACGAAATCCCGCGGCAAGGGCACGGGGCTCGGGCTCGCAATGGTCTACGGCTTCGTGAGGCAGTCGAACGGGAACATCCGAATCTATAGTGAAGTCGGCGTCGGGACGACTTTCACCTTGTATCTCCCGCTCGCCGAGGCCGACGCCATCGCCGTCGCGAGCGAAGTAGTCAGCGCTAGACCTTCCGCCGGTGCCGTCAAAGGGACCGTCCTGATCGTCGATGACGAAGTCGACCTGCTGGAGATCGCCGTAAGTTATTGCGAGGAGCTGGGGCTGACCGTGCTGCATGCGACAGACGGTCCGTCTGCCGTCGAGCTCGCGGAAACTCTGCCGCACGTCGATCTGCTGCTGACCGATGTCGTGATGCCTGGTGGGATGAGTGGCGTGGCGTTGGCGGCGCGAATGCGCGCGCGCTATCCGAAACTGAAAGTCGTCTATTGCTCCGGCTTTCCGTCGAGCGCGCTCGCGGACCGCAGCCACTTGTCGGTGGATGGTCCGCTCATCAATAAGCCGTACTTGAAGAGCGAGTTCGTTCGAACGGTGCTCGACACGATTGCGGCGTCACCGACGCTCACCGAGGAGCACGCCGCTTGAACGAGCCACGTCCACATTTGCTAATCGTCGATGACGAACCGGATTTCGCCGAGTATCTCGGAGCGGTCGCCGAGTCGGTCGGATATCGCTGTACCATCGCGACCGATGCGTGTGGCTTCGAGGACGCCATCCAGCAGGACATCGACCTCATCATGTTGGATCTCGTGATGCCCGGTGCAGACGGCATCGAGCTACTCCGCCTGCTCGCTCACGCGCGCCATCCTGCTGGCGTGATCTTGATGAGCGGCTTCGACAAGCGCGTCCTGGTGTCGGCCGAGTCGCTCGCCCGGGAGCTCGGCCTCTGCGTGCGCGGCCATCTGGAGAAACCGATCCGCGCAGCTGACCTTTCCCAGTTTCTCACAGCGGTTTCTAGCACCCCTCCGCCTCGGTCCCCGAGCGCGCCGGCGCTACCGCATGTCTCGGAGCAAGAGCTTGCAGTCGCGATTCGCGATCAGCACTTCACGATCCACTATCAGCCGCAGATCGATCTCGCGAGCGGTGCATTCATCGGCGTCGAGGCGTTGGTGCGTTGGCAACACCCGGAGCACGGGATGATCTATCCTGACGCGTTCATCGGCGTTGCGGAAGAGACCGGCCAGATCGATGCGCTGAGCTGGGTCATCTACAAACTCGCTGCCCACGAATTTCGGAAACTGAGCGATGCGTACGGACCACTTCATTTGTCTCTCAACCTCTCCGCCTGCTCGTTGCACGATCTCGCGACGCCCGAGAAGCTGGTCGAGATCGCGCGGGACTCAGGGTTTCCGCTCTCCTCGCTGGTGCTCGAGATCACCGAGAGCGGTCTGATGCGCGAGCTGTCCTCCGCGCTCGATATCCTCACGCGGTTGCGCATGAAGGGGATGGGCCTGTCGATCGACGATTTCGGGACCGGCTACTCCATGATGGATCAACTGCGACGCGTACCGGCGTCGGAGTTGAAGATCGATCGCTCGTTCGTCGCGGAGTCCGCTACGGACGAGAGTGCACTCTTGATGGTCGAAAAGACGATCGAGATCGGCCGTCGCATGCAGATGCAAGTGGTAGCCGAAGGCGTCGAGACTCCAGAGCAGCTTGCGCTGTTGCGCCGGCTCGGGTGCGACATGGCTCAGGGCTATCTGTTCAGTCGACCGCTGCCCATGCCGAAACTCCTGTCGTGGGCTGCAGACTGGCAGCGAGGAAGCACAGACTTGGCCAGACAGTGGGCCCCTGCGGCTATGCCGGCGCATTTTTAGCTAGTCGTCACGGTTCAGTGTGGGGGTCCGATGGTAGGCCTCGCGGCGGAGGAAACCATGAGGCGATACCGGTTCGCAGCAACCTTGCGAACTGTTGAGGCGGCACAGGCCGACTGAAGTAGTAGCCTTGTGCCTCGTCGCAGTCGCGCGCTCGAAGAAACGCCAGCTGCTCGGGGGTTTCTACGCCCTCTGCCACTACTCGTAGTCTGAGGCTGTGGGCCATGCTGATGACCGCGGTCACGATGCTCGCATCATCGCTTTCGCCAGTGATGTGACCCACGAACGACTGATCGATCTTGAGTGCGTCCACCGGAAATTTTCGAAGGTAGCTCAAGCTCGAGTAGCCGGTGCCAAAGTCATCGACTGCCACTTGCACGCCGCGCTCTCGCACGGCTCGGAGTGTGATTGCCGCGGACTCGGCATGCTTCATGAGCACGCTCTCGGTCAGCTCCAGCTCGAGTGAGTGCGGATCCAGGCCTGTCTCGTGCAGGATCGCAAACAACCGCTCGAGAAAATCCTCGTCTCGAAACTCCATCGCGGAGACATTGACTGCCATGGTTGTCGCGGGCATGCCCGCGTCCGCCCACGCTCGGGCTTGCTGACAAGCGCGACGAAGCACCCAGTTTCCAATCGGCAGAATCAGGCCGCAGTCTTCGGCGACCGGAATGAAGTGGGCTGGAGGCACCATTCCGCGGGTTGGGTGCGTCCAGCGTAGCAACGCCTCCACGCCAGTGATCGCACCCGTCCGAAAGTCGATCTTCGGCTGGTAGTGCAGCGCGAGCTCGTCGCGCTCGAGCGCGCGACGCAGACTCTCCTCGATGGATTGCCGCTCCACCGCACGAGCATTCATCGCTGGCTTGAAATACTGATAGTTGTGACGCCCCCGCTCTTTGGCGTGGTACATCGCGGTGTCTGCGCTCTGGATGAGCGCCTCCGCGTCTACGCCATCTTCCGGGTAGATGCTCACACCGATGCTGGTGGTGACGTGAAGATCGTGCTGTTCGATCGGATGAGCCTCCGCCACCGCTCGTAAGATTCTGCGCGCTGCGATCGCGGCGTCTTCGGCATGTGCGACTTCGGCGAGCAGAACGATGAACTCATCGCCGCCTTGCCGGCTGACCGTGTCGGAGGCGCGTCCACAATCCACCAGGCGCTTTGCGATCGACTGCAAAAGTTTGTCGCCGATCGGGTGCCCCAGGGAATCGTTGATGTGTTTGAAGCCGTCGAGATCCAGGAACAGCAATCCAACGCGCTTTGCATGACGCCGGGCGAAAGCTATCGCCTGGTCGATGCGATCGTTCAGCAGCATTCGATTGGGCAACCCGGTCAGAAAGTCGTGGTTGGCGGCGTGAGTGTTTTGCAGCATCATCGCCCGCATCACGCTCACGTCCCGGAACACAATCACTGCCCCGGTGAGTTGGCCTTCGCGATTATTGATGGGCGCAATCGAGTCTTCGATCGGTACGTCGACCCCATCGCGCCGAGTGAGCATGTAATTGGTCGGAACCTGGGTGATCCCGTCCTGCACGGCATCCACCGCCATTAGATTCTGGCAGCTGTCGCGACTCCTACCCACTAGGACTCGAACTTTGGACAAAGGTCGTCCCAACGCTTCAGCCAACGACCAACCGGTCATTCTTTCGGCGACTACGTTCATGAAGGTGATGTTCTCCATGATGTCCGTGCAGATCACCGCGTCACCGATACTGCTGAGCGTGACCTGCGCGCGTTCTTTTTCGATGAACAGCGCGTCTTCCATGAGCTTGCGCTCGACCGCATAGCGCATGACTCGCAGCAGTCCGCGTGTCTCGATCTGACCCTTGACCAGATAGTCTTGGGCGCCCTCTTGCAGCGCGAGGACGGCCACAGAATCGTCGTCCAGACCGGTCAGCACCACCAGCGGTGCGCGGGGAGCCGCCGCATGAGCACGCCGAATCGCATCCACGCCTTGAACATCGGGCAGCCCCAGATCCAGCAAGATCATCTCGACGTCGACGGCGCGGCCGGCGAGATACGCCTCAGCCTCGCGCATGCTTCTCACGTGAGTCAGTTCGGTGGAACTCTGACCGCGCTCTTTGAACATCTCGCGCAGTAGGCGTGCATCCCCGAGATTGTCCTCGATCAGCAGAACTCGTCTGATGGACTTCATCCGGGATGGCCCTGCTGTGCCAGGCTCACTTTCGTCAGCCAGAAATCATTGATGCTCTGCACGAGACTCTCGAAAGCATCCAGCTGTACCGGCTTGCTGAGATAGCAGTTTGCATGGAGTCGGTAGCTCGTCACGATGTCTGCTTCTGCCGCGGAGGTAGTCAGAATGATCGTGGGTATGGTCTTCAGCTGCTCATCCGACTTGATATTCATCAGGACCTCGCGCCCAGTCATTTTGGGTAGATTGAGATCCAGCAGGATGAGGTCCGGTCGCGGGACGTCGGCGTGGACACCCTCGTGCCTCAGGAATGCCATGGCCTCGACGCCGTCGGCGACCACGTGCAGACGCACCGTGCTGTTGACCGTACGCAACGCTTCCTGCGTCAGCCGAACGTCGCCGGGGCTGTCCTCGACGAGTAGCACCTCTACGCGCTTGGCCTTTTCTCCGAAGGTTTTCATGCTGTCCTCTGTATGCCTGGTAGAGTGAAATGAAAGGTGGAGCCTTGCCCGGGCTGGGACTGCACCGAAATGCGGCCACCGTGTCGCTCGACAATCTTCTTGCAGATCGCCAAGCCGATGCCGGTACCAGCAAATTCCTCGCGTTTGTGAAGTCGCTGGAACATGCCGAAGATCTTGTCGAAGTACTGCGGCTCGATTCCGAGGCCGTTATCGTTCACTGCAAAATCCCAGCTGGTCCTCCCGTTCTCGATCGCCGAGATGTGTACTCGCGGCACTCCAGCTGCTTGATATTTGATCGCATTTCCGACCAAGTTCTGGAACAGCTGCGTCAGTTGGCTCCCGTCCGCCAGCACGTCTGGCAACTGATCGTGAGTCACCAGCGCTCCGCTCTCCTCGATCGCGACAGCTAGATTGTCGATCGCATGCGCCAGCGCCGTCTCGCTCGATGCCTTCTGCGGCTCGGTGCCTTTCGTGCGGATGCGCGAATACGCCAACAGATCCTGGATCAAACGCTGCATGCGTTCGACTCCGTCCACGGCAAAGGCGATGAACTCATCGGCATCGGCGTCGAGCTGCCCCGTGTAACGTCTGGACAGGAGCTGGGTGTAACTCGTTACCATCCGCAGCGGTTCCTGCAGGTCGTGAGACGCGATGTTGGCAAACTCGGCCAGCTCCTCGTTCGATCGGTTGAGCTCTTCCAGCGTCCGAATGAGATGGGCGTCGGCTCGCCTGCGCGTCGTGATGTCGCGGATCGCCATCGTCACCAACAATCCATCGGCGCTTGCTAGTTCGCTCAGCGTGATCTCGATCGGAAAAACACTGCCGTTCCTGTGGCGTCCATCGAGCTCGAGCCGTGCCGGAGTTTGCTGCGTCAGCAAGTGCTGCGCGAATGGAAGCGTGCACACGTCCGACTGAGCCGCGAGCCCTTCGGGGATGATGTTCTTCACGCGTTGACCCACGAGCTCGTCGCGCGCGTAGCCGAACTGTATTTCCGCCTGTGCGTTGACCAAGACGATCTCTCCGGCCTGGTTTACCAACACCATCGCATCGGGGGCCGCCTCCAAGAGGCCGCGATAGCGACCCTCCATTTGGGCGAGCTGACGTTCGGCTGCGGTGCGCACGCTGATGTCGCGGATGGCTGCAGTCACAAGGACGCCTTCGGCGCTCTCCAGTGGACTCAGCATCAGCTCGATCGGAAATGTACTGCCATCTTTGCGTAGCGCCGACAGCTCGATGCCCATGCCGATCTGCTGTGCCAGCGCTTCGGCTGCGGTGCGGTTGCCGTCCGCGATCAGCCGTTCGGCGAAGCCCTCCGGAATGATGCTCTTCACTTGTTGGCCAACGAGCTCGTCGCGCCGGTAGCCAAACTGCTTCTCCGCCTGCAGGTTCAGCAGCATGATCTCGCCGCGCTCGTTCACCACTACCATCGCATCCGGAGCCGCTTCCAAGAGGCCGCGATAGCGGCCCTCCATCTTCGCCAGCAGCGCCTCCGCCGCGCGGCGAATTTCGACGTCGCGGGCGGCCATGCGTTCGAGCTCTTTGGTCTGATCTCCCAGACTGTCGCTCTGACGCTGTATCTCCGAGGCATCGAGCGCAGAGATTCGAGTACTCCTGATCCAGAGGTGGATGAAGGTGCTTAGAGTCGCGAGGCACGCAATCAGCAGGCCGCGGTTGATCGTGCTGGTCCATGGATCTACGAGAGGGGTCCGGTCGAATCCAAAGAACTCCGCTGCGAAGGTCAATGCGACTGCGACCGCCGTCGTGCTCCAGAGCAGCGGCTTGGAGTGGGTCACAGAGCACAACGCCACGGGCAACGTGAACAAGATCGAGGCGATGAGCTCGGCGGGGGTCCAGAAATCGATACAGGCCGCAATCGTCGTGGTCACGGCGATGGTTGCCAACAGTGATCTGCGATGTGTCATGTTGCGGAGCGAGACTGCACACCGCCGACTCTGGAGTGGCGAGTATTCTTCGGATAGCGCGGCGAGTCTCGATTCCCCAGTGCCAGAGTGCGTCGCCTGCATTTAGTCTTCGACGGTTCCACGTCGCATCTGGAATCGAGTTCGGCATAAAGCGCTACTTCGCCCGATTCCTGGGCCCGAATACCGGTATTCGACTACTTGGGCTTACGACCCGTATTCGAACCGGCGCGCGTGAGCACGCATCTCGCTACGCCAGCGGGCCGTACGGAAGTGTCAGCCCGAATCAGCGGTGACTTACCGCCGCGCTGCCAGTGGATTTCGGGACGATTCGCCACTCGAGCGGATGCATGCGGTCGTGATCTGGTCAGACCTGGTGCAAGCGGTACGCTCCCGGCGTGCGCATTGAAAAAGGCAACCCAGCAGTACAGAACGACTTGTTCGGAGGTCGCGGCGAAGTACGTGTCTGGAACCTTCTTCACCAGGCCGCCGGGCCATTCACGGTTGTGTTGTCATGCGCACTGTCCCCTGGTGGCTCGGTCGGTCGTCACGTTCAAGAACACTTTCCTGAGCTCGTGATCGGAGTAGAGGGCGAAGGTGAAGCGTCCGTCGACGGTCAAGCCACTCGGCTCTCGCCCGGCGATGTGGTGTACCTGCCGCTCCGATCGATCCTCACGATCGAAAACCGTTCGAACGATGCTCCACTCCGATATCTGATCGTCAAAGCTGTCGACGCCAGCGCTCCGTAGTCCGAGACGCTGCGAGCGTCGCAACGTGCGTCAAAGACTTCGCGGTTCGGCTGATCGAACGCCGGGCGTCATTCGGTCCCGGCGTCTTGGTCGCCCGCGTCGTCATCGGGCGGCCTCGGGTTTTTACCCGCGTCCGGTGGCGGCGGCGGCGGGGCTGCGCCGTATGGCGGCGTGGTGAAACCGATACCTCCGTAGCCAGCGATTGCGGCACCGCCTTGCCCAGCAGTGGTCGCTCCGGCAACGCCCGCGCTGCCTGCTCTCCCTGCAATGGGCCCTCCGTCGGGGAGAACTTCGGCGCCGTTGGTCGTCTCGGCGCACGCACCTAAGGCCTGGCCCGCAATCGCTGCGGCCAGCATCAAGCGTTGGCCGCGGCTCAGCCCACTCCGCGGAATGATCCGCGTCGGTTCCGGAACCGACGTGATTTCGCAGCCGCAGAATGGACACGTAAGCTCGTGGCTCCACACGTGGCGCGAGCAACCGTCGCAAGCTCTCAGCTGGGGCATGTCAACTCCTGGGTGCAAACGACGGACCTGAGTGGCTAGGCGGCGTGCCAACCTGTGCCACCGACTCGCGTCTGCGCCGAGTAACGCAAACTCCGTACCGAATTCGTCCGATGCTCGAGGATTTGGGCATCGGAAAGACCGCGGCTATGCGCGGCGGCCGAGGCTACTTCAGTGCGCGCTAGCCGTGTCCGATCCAGTCGAGGACCATCACGCTCGTGGGCGTCGCAGCTCAGAGCGGCGGGACGTCGTCGTCGTACGGCGCTTCCACTCGATATCTCGCTTGCTCGAGTCGATTTGGCGACTCGCGAGATGCTCGTCTCGGAAGTGGTTCCAATAGCGCCGGATTGTGGCGACAGTTCCAGCGATGCGCCGTCGGGCGATGGTGACAGTTCGCGTTGCGTAACGCAGTCGCACGCCCAGCGTCAGCGGCATTAGCGTCGCAAAGCTAAAGCTAGTAAGACTACGCCAAACATCTCGGACCCGACTGTCACCTTGCGTTCCAATCGAGGTGACAAACGGCTGTTAGCCGCGTGGTTGACGCGGTCTGTTTCAGAACGTGCAAGCGGAGCCGTCATGACGTCCAGACCGACCACGCTCGTGGAGAGCGATCAGCTCGCGCAAGCGGCTGTGAACATCCTCAAAACCGAAGATTTCGTTCCGAAAAACTCGCGCTGGCTGTTTTCGAAATCGTCAAAAGCCCATAAAGACTACGAAAAAGCGGTGCAGGACATCGCGTGGCGCAGGCGGACGGCACGAGAGCGCGCAATCGACGAAAAGCTCAAAAAAGAGCGCGCCGAAGCCGACGCCGCATTCGAGCGAACGAAAATCGGTGCTGAAACCGAACACAACGACAAGACCGCGGAAGCTCGAAAACCGTACGACGAGACCGAGAGCAAAGCCCGTAGCGAACGTGACGCCGCAATCGCCGCTGCCAACCTCGCGTACCAGCAGGCGATCGCGGCGGCCAACCGCGCATTTGCGCGTGAATCGTCCGTTCTCGATCAGAAACGCGACGCGCTGATCGGCGAAGCCAAGGTCGCTCGCGCCGAGCTGCTGGCGGCCATCGAAGCGAAACGCAACGCCGAGCTGCTGCAACTCGCTGAAGATTTGAAGACTATTTCGCTCGAAGGGCCGATGCGCGTCGTCGAAGATCGAGAGGCATGGTCGCTGGAGGACCGCAAGAAGGCGTTAGTCGGCGTCGTCGATATGGCGGGGCGCGCCGACGTCGACGCAGAGTACGTCGACCTATGCCTGCGAAATGTCGCTGGCTACGTTTTTCAAGATCGGTTTCTCAAGCCAGAAGCGCAGCACCACAGGCTCATGGGTACGTACGTGCTCGAGGCGATGGTCGATCTCGCTCGACGTGCTCCGGACAAGCGACCGACGACCATCAAGTACTTGCATGAGATTGTCGTGCACAATCCCGGTTACACGTCACCCGCGTTCATTCGAAATCTCAGCGAGCTGTACGTGACCGCGAGCAGCGACACGGAGACGAGCTACACGCGAGACCCGATCGAGAACGAGCGGATCTTCGACACGATGCGGGAACAGATTGCAGATGCACTCAAGTTGACGCCGCGGCGCAGCCAAGTGCCACCGACGGCAGCCGAAAACACGCTTGGATTGTCCCCCGCGTCGATTGCGGGTGCCGTGCCGCAATCTTCTGTCCCTGCTCCACCGATCGATCCGGAGATCACGGCAGACTTGGATGCTCGGGATCTCCTTCCGCTCGAGGCGAGCAGTGCGCTCGGCGCTGAGAAAGATGCGATCGTACAGAGCGTCGCAACTCCGAACTCGGCGTCCACGTCTCGCCCGCCTCCTGTGCCTGCGGCGCGCCGAGGAAAAAGGTCACTCGTTCCCGAGCGCAACCACTGAGTTTCGCCGAGCCGCGCTTGGGGTGTGACATAACCTAGCGGCGTGCAGTGTGAAGATGCGCGAGCCCCCTGTACTGGCCCGAGACGTCCGTCCTTTGTCATCTCGCAGAGCAGCAGCAAGCCAGACAGCCTGTCTGGCGAGCAAACCGAGCGCTCGGCGATCAATGCGAACGCGATTGCCAGATCGAACGAAGCCCCTTCAACGTGGACGCCGATGTCGCGAGAACTGGTGCGAACCGCCACGGGCGCTTTGACCGCCAGAGCATGCGGTGTTCATCGCGAAACAAGATTCCAAGCGAGTTTCACGCGACGACGACACGCGCATCGCGCATATTCCGATCGATCACGATTCGCAAGCACGTTGCGCCTCGACAGGTCTCGATCGTCCGTGTACGTCAGACCACTGTTCACAACTAAATTTCGGTGGAGATAACTATGCAAGCGGGGGTCCGGCTTATCATCATTCTGGCAGTTGTGATGGGTTGGAGCGCGTGCAGCCCGATTCCGAAGCGAATTGCTGACTTCAGCGACGACGGCGGAAGCCTCGATGGGGCCGGCCCCGATTCGGGCGCTCAAGGAACGCAAACGAATGCGCAGGGCTCGCAAGCCGGCAATTCATCGAACGTGAACGGCACTTCCGGCAACGGCACGCCCGGCTCGAACAACGGCGCCGCAGCTTCTGGCGGCGGAACCGGCGCAGCGAATGGAGCTGCGGGCACGGGCTCTGGAGTGAGCGGTTCGGGCTCGCCAGCAGGTGGCGCAGCGTCAGGATCCACACCGCCGACCGCTGGCACCGGAAGTGATCCACAAGCCGGCGGCGCCGCTAACGGCGGCGGTGCAACGGCTGGGATGTCCAT
>Ga0193753_10002335_pt1 | contig 15093 bp, 13 predicted proteins | sample H1c2metaG_FD_144925 | JGI IMG/M metagenome (GOLD analysis project Ga0193753, IMG submission 144925) | Soil microbial communities from a riparian zone of the East river system, Colorado, United States - H1c2 | ecosystem: Environmental > Terrestrial > Soil > Riparian zone | place: USA: East... | reverse complement strand
ATGGTCAACAACGTCGCTGCTGAGTTCTCCAAGGCCATTTCTTCCACGTCGTCGATATTGGCCCGCTCATTCTTCGCTGGTCGGCAAACCGGCCATACCCATCGGCGTTTGGATTGGAGCTATCAGGGTTCGACTTGTCGAACTTCCCGTTGGTGAGGCTGGAGTGGTGCGACATGCGCCAGCACTCTGCGCAACGTCGGGCCTTCGGCGAAATGATTCCGTCAGGCTCCTTCATCTTGAGTACGCTGCTGATATTGCCTTATGAGCTTTTCAGTCTTTGACCCGAATTTCCCATCAGTGACAAGCTGCCTGCTGGGAATCAGAAAAATAATGTTTCAATTCAACAAAGTCTGCACTGATGTAGACATCAGACTTTTGATTGGCCTGCCTCGGGCCCACTGCTTTGGAGATCTGTACCATATGTGTAAACGCGTCGACCGAAGCTGTGTTGTAGATAAGGGCAGATATCGGCTGTCGCTAAATCCACGCTACCACGTCCGTAGCTGGACACCGTCCCGCCTGCTTTTGAGAACGGAATGATGTCTGGGAACCGCGGTACAGGTGTCAGAAACCTGGGAATGAAGCCTCATCTCGGCAACCCTCTCTAGAGATGTCACTGCGAGAGCTGTCGCAGTGCTGCTTGGTGAGGTATTAGCAGTACTTCCGTGTCAAGGATGTGCAGCGATTTGAGCGCTACCGCGGTCGTGTGAGACCGTGTGCATCGCTCACTGGGAATGGTAGACGGCGTGAGGCTACTGTCGAGATCGATCCGCGCAAGCATGCCGCGCTGTTCGCTGCCGGTGCTGGATTCTTCCGCTCGCTGGATCAGGCGAGCACGCGCAACGCATGCGACGACTTGTCTTGCCGGTGTCATGGGCATTTCGGCCGTTGTCGGCCCTATCGTGGGTTGATTCTTCTGTGGCGATGCTGGTCCTGATCGCAGCGCTCATTGCGATTGCGATCGTCATTGCGCTCGCGAGAGGTTGGCCGAGTCGGTGAGCGTCGATGAATTGGTGCAGCGTACGCGAGGTTTGCGCCATCTCCTACGACACTATGCCAGTGCAACCTGGGCTAGTTCAGGTTGAACGCCCCGACGCCAAAGATACCGATGAGACCGACTGCAATCAGGTAGATCGCTACGATGAAGTTCAGCAGCTTGGGCATCACCAGGATGAGAATGCCGGCGAGCAGCGAGATGAGCGGCGTCAGGCCTAAGTGGATGGTCATGTGATGTTTCCTTATCCGTTCACCGGTCGATGGGTCATGCGCTTCGATACCAGGGCGTTCTGAGCCTGTGAACCCCTGGAGCTGCTTTTACTAGTCGTACTCGTGTTGTACGCGGAGCAGCGTGCAGGCTGAATGCGCGCAAGTAGTCCGCGGTTCCGCTGGTCTCGAGCCTCACGAACGAAATTTTCGCTTTAGCGGTGCTCTCCATACAGGCTGCATCGATCAGCGCAATGGGGCAGCGGGTGCACGATCCGAGGGACACGCAGGTTGCTCAGTCGCGCTGCGCGGAAGCGCTGTTAGAGGCGCGGGCGTAGCAGACGCTGCTGCCTGCGATACTCCACGGCCATCTGAGGCGCTTCGAGCATATTGTCGTGCGAGTATTCCGGCGGACCCAATTCGATAACTCGGTCCACGCTGTTCACTACGGTGATCGCCAGCCGTGCCACGCACAAGGGCTCGCCTGACTGACGGTAGGCGAGCCAATTGCCGAGTGCGGCCAGCAGGTCGGTAATGGCATGGTCAAACTCGGCGGCTCGCACCGGGTCCTCGCCCATGCTCTTGCGTAGGGCTACCAGCGCACCCAGCAATTCCTCCGTGGGTCCATGCGCGACTCCCTCAACCACTGCGGACAGCAGGCGCAGTTCCTCCTGCAAGAGTTCACTATCGATCGCCCGCTGCGCTGATTCGTGCAACAGGCAAATAGAGTCAAGGGCAAAATTCCGGCATGCCTCTGGCGTAGCCGCGGCGGCCATCTGCTCGATGCTTGCGCTGAACTCAGCATAACTTCTGGGGTGTGACATCTCAGTCTCGCTCAGTAGATAGTCCCGTTCTCGGTTGAAACACCTTGGCGCGGTTCCTATTCGCAGGGCACGCGCATCTCGGCATGCAGCCGTCTGCGCGTGCACCAACCGGCAACGTACCGTCTGTGAGTCTGGCTCACCGAGACGTCCCTCCGGGAACTCCAACTTGGTTGCCGACCACGCGCTCATTGCTGGCAGCTACCTCCGGTTGGAATCAGGCAATGTCTTAGGATCACTGGATCCCGATGAGACGGGATCCCGATGAGACTGGATCCCGATAGGACTGGATCCCGATTTGCATCGGGACGACGACTTTATAGCCACGCTCGCGGCCCAAGTCGTCGTTTGCATCGGGACGACGACTTTATAGCCACGCTCGCGGCCCAAGTCGTCGTTTACATCGGGACGACGACCTTATAGCCGCGCTCGCAGCCCAGGTCGTCGTTTGCCATTGGACGACGCGAAAAAGGCCCTTCCGTCTCCCCGATGTTAAGTTTTCTAGAGAGTCGTACTGCTGCGCCACGCCCAGTCCCCACGGCGACCGCTGATCGCCTGCGGTCCACAAGCTGATTGCCGTAAGATGGCCGCCACTCGCGCGTGCGTGGTGGACCACTGCGGCAACGGCTCAAGTCGGGAGGAAGCTCGTGCTCGATGACATCGCAACGCAAGCTACTGATGTGAGTGGCGTCTCGCATTCCACCAAGCCCATTCCGGTGGATCACGAGACCAGCATGCTGAAGCAGTTTCTGGTCATGCGCCGTGATCTGCTGGGCCACCTGTTCAGGCACGAGGCGCGCTTTGGGCCGGTGTGGCGCACGCCGATGGGCAAGAACGGGATCATCAGCCTGCTCGGGCCTGATGCCTTCGAGTTCGTCATCAAGAACCGCGACAACGTATTTTCCAGTGCGCTCGGCTGGGAGTTCTACATCGGCCGCGTGTTTCCCGGCGCGATCATGGCCATGGACGGCGAGCAGCATCGCTACCAGCGCCGCATCATGCAGGTGGCGTTTCGCAAATCTGCGTTGCGTTCCTATCTCGAGCAGATGGCACCCGCCATCGATGCAGGCATCAAGGCGTGGCTGCCGCAGCTGGCAGCCTCCGCGCAGCTGCGCATGTTTCCGTTGCTCAAGCAGTTGACGCTGGATCTGGCAGCGTCGGTGTTCATGGGCGTGAAACTCGGCCGGGGTGCCTCGCAACTCAATCGCGCGTTCGTCCACACAGTCGCGGCCTCGCTGGCGTTGATTCGTGCCCCCATCCCGGGTTTGGCAATGTGGCGTGGCATTCGCGGCCGCAAGCTCCTGGTGGAGCGCTTTCGTGCGCTGATACCGGAAAAGCGCCAGCAGCACACCACCGATTTCTTCAGCGAGTTCTGCCACGTCGAAAGCGAGCAGGGCGAGAAATTCACCGACCAGGAGATCATCGATCACATGATTTTCCTGATGATGGCGGCGCATGACACCACCACCAGTACGCTGACGACCATGATGTACTTGTTGGCTCGCCATCCCGAGTGGCAGGAGCGGCTGCGTACCGAGGCGCGCTCAATTGGCAAGACGTACCTCGAGCACGATGACCTGGAGAAGCTGACGCTGCTGGGCTGTACGATGCGTGAGGCGCTGCGCATGTATCCGCCGCTCACTTCCATGCCGCGCATGTGCACTCGTGATACTGAGTTCCAAGGACATCTGTTGCCGGGCGGTACGCTGGTGGGCGTCTTTCCGATTCACGTGCACTACATGCCCTCGCTGTGGAGCGAGCCGCAGCGTTTCGATCCCGAGCGTTTCCTGCCGCCTCGGCAGGAGGACAAACGGCACGCGTTTGCCTGGATTCCGTTCGGTGGCGGCGCGCACCTGTGCATTGGTCAGCATTTCGCCACGCTGCAGGTCAAGGCCATCATGCATCAGTTGCTGATGCACTATCGTTGGAGCGTTCCCGAGCACTATCAGATGCCCTATCAGATGGTTCCCATCGCCCAGCCGCGCGACGGATTGCCGGTGACGTTGCAGCGGTGCGGCGAGTGATGGGTCTTCGAGATACCGCTTCACCTTCAGCTCGAGCCTGTAACGGAATGTAATCTCGGTCGTCGAAGTTACCGAATCGTTGCGCATCAGCAGTTTGGGCCTCGCAGTCGCGTGTCATGGCGCGACGCGGATCATGTTTGCTTCATGAGGCAAAGAACAGCTAGCATCGCCAAGCTCCAATGCAATGGTGGAACGGATGCGGCGTCGACAGGCGCTCAAATGGCTGGGTGGTGGGACTTTGGCCCTCGCGGGTGGCGTGGCTGGCCGCTACTTGCTATTGCCGCCGCCGCCGAGCGCCACTCTCCAAAGTGTGGACCAGTTGGCGGTGCAACTCGTCAACAGCATGGACGTCGAGACGCGCAGCCTGGCCTGTGTCGAGTATGACCATCCGTTGCGTCAGTATCACAACCGGGGCGTGAACGGTGGCGGGGTTGCAGCTCGCAGCCTGACTTGGGAACAGCGCGGCCTGGTCACGGACTTGCTGTACGCGGGTCTGTCCGGCGTCGGCCGTGATCGCATTCCCGACGAATTCTTTCTCAAGTGGCCCGGAGTCCAACTCACCAATGTGTTGGTCTGCGGCAACCCGAGCCAACCGCCCTATCAACTCGTCCTGACCGGCCCCCATCTGAATCTGAGGCTGGGCGGCCAGAGTCGCGAAGCCGTCGCCTTCGGCGGTCCGCAGGTGTACGGCGACCAGCGTGGCAACGGCAGGCCGGGTTTGCCGGGCAATCTCTACCGCTATCAGTTCGAGACAGCACAGCGGCTGTTCGTCAGCCTCCCCCGCAGTCAACAGCAGCTGGCATTGCTGCCCAGTGCACCGATTCAAACCCAGATCGAGTTGCAAGGTACCGCTGGTGTGTTCGCCGGGATCTCGGTCGCGACACTCGCACCCGACCATCGGGCGATGGTGCGCACGTTGATCGATGCCATGGTGTCGACCTATCCACCGGACGATGTGGCGTACGCCTGGCAATGCCTGGACAACAACGGCGGCGTGGACAACTTGTCTCTCGCGTACTACCAGGATGGCGAGGTCGACAACAGCGGTCAGTATCAGATATTCCGACTGGAAGGCCCGGCGGCGGTCTTTTACTTTCGCGGTGCGCCACATGTGCATGCCTTCATCAACGTGGCAATGAACGGTGACGTGCCGCTGAGCGTCGGCGAACTGCTGGGACAAAACCCGGTGGTCCGTACCGGTGAGGCGGTCAAGCGTCTGTTCGAACGCGCCCTGTGCGCTCACACGGGTTGCGACCATGCCTTCTATCCTGCGGATAGCGTGGTGGGCCGACTGCCGGCTGGGCCGATCCGTGCCGGGGATATCTACACTCTCGAAAGCTGGCAGGAGCGCATCGTGATCGGTGAGATCAGGGGCTCTGATCTGCGTGCCTCGCTGGGCTTCAAGCCAGAGCGCTCTCGCATCTACGCCATTGCAACCACGAGATATGGCGCTTCTCAGCTCGGCCAGCTACTCGTCACTCGCAAGTCGGGCACCCTGTTGCGCGATGCCACCGTTGCCTATCTGCGCACCCACGATCTGACTTCTGCCGCCTGAACGCGTGCCGGGCAGCAAATGCTGAGCCAGTGAAGGCTGGGTTTGCCCGCTGGTTGGTCGCTCGATTTCGCCAGGCGCAACCGCGATGATGTTGATGTGTCCGCCGCCAGCGAGGCTGAGGGACCAATTGGCACTGCGTTGTACAAACTTGCTTCTCATCCGGCCCGTCGACATAGGCGTAGAAGGATAGGCGGGACACGATCGGGGCAAGGTCGGCGAACGGGGTTGCAAATCGGGTGCCGGTTTTCAGCTGCTTCTGATCAATGAATGGCGAATGGCGCGGCAATCCCAGGCGTTCCAGGCCAGGAGTCCAAGCGCGACTGCCGACGGTGTCGTCGTTACCCTTGAAAAGCGCTGGCTGACGCGGGTCTTGGCTATCCGAAGCCCACGGCGCATCTGCGCCGCCAGTCTTCGGCCGCAATGCGGCAACGTCAGAAAAACCCGTCAACTGCGGTCCATTTCCAGCGTCCAAAGATTGCTGCTAGTCTCCAGGACGTCCGTCAAGTTCGGAAGTGACGATTGCGTGACGGGCGAGTTTCAGGGCGCTCATGCATACAATTCAATCTGCTGCGCCAAGTCCGTGCACTCCGCTACATAACGCATTAACAGGCAAACGCCATGATCAAGGCAATTCGGTTGCGAAATTGTGCTGCGTTGACAATTGCGGTCGCCGGCTGGCTCGCGGGCTGCCAAACCAATGAGGACCTCACCGACGATCGCGCCGGCAGCGGGGTCGCGGAAGCGCCGGACGCGTTCGCCATTACCACTGCCAACCGATTGGTGAGTTTCAACCACACGTCGCCCTTCATCAGCGCGAGCACGAAAATCTTTGGGTTGGCGGCCGACGAGAGAGTTCTCGGCTTCGACATCCGTCCGGCCGATGGCAAGCTGGTGCTCCTGACCAGCAGCAGCCGGCTGTATCAGATGGACCCGCGTGTCGGGTATGCCGATTTGTTATCCAATCTCCAAGCTGACCCCACCGATACGAGCAAACCGTTTACGGGGCTGATCGGCAGCAGCTTCGGAGTCAACTTCAATCCCGTGCCTGATCGACTGCGTGTGGTCAGCGACACCGGTCAGAACCTGCGCATCAATGTCGCCACCGGTGCAACGACGACCGATGGCGCACTGAATGTGAGCAGTGTCACCGAGGCAAGTTATACCAATGCCTTTGCCAGTGCCTGCCGCACCAGGCTCTACTACATTGAAAGCAGCACCAATCGCTTGTTGACCACAGTCGATCCAAACCGCGGTGTGCTGGCACCCATCGGCGTCATCGATGTCAGTGGCACGATCAGCGGCTTCGAGGTCATCACCAAGCCCGACGGGACCAATGCCGGTTTGGTGATGGCGACCTCAGCAGGCGCGTCCACGTTGATGAATCTCAATCTGACCAATGGACAGGTGATCGGGCGCCAGGTGGTCGTCGGCCTGGACGACGATGAGACCATCGTCGCGATGACTGCATTGCGTCCGGACATCGAGCCCGCCCAGCCGCTGGGCGAACTGGTTGCAGTCACCGAGTCCAATCGCCTGATCTCATTCACGGCGGGTGCCCCGCAGAAGCTATGTACCCAGCCCGCCCAGATCACGGGATTGCAGCCCGGTGATCAGATCCTGGGGATTGATGTGCGACCGTACGATGGAGTGCTCTATGCAGCCGGGAGCAGTGGCCAGCTCTACACCATCAGGACCACCGCCGATTCGGGGTTCGCCACGGCGACCCGCGGCCCGATGTTGCAAACGGCGACGGGCTCTGTCCAGTTTTCGTCCTTTACCGGCAGCGGCTTTGGCTTCGACTTCAATCCGATGCGTGACAAGCTGCGCGTGGTGAGCAACACGGGTCAGAATCTGCGCATCGACGTCGATGCAGGCGCCGTGACCACGGACAACAGGTTGAATCCGTCGACCTCGAAGAGTACTGCTGCCGCTTACACCAACAGTTTTGTCGGTGCTGCTTCGACCACGTTGTACGTCATCGACGTTGCAGCCCGGCAACTGGCTATCCAGGGACAGAGATCCGGTGATCCGAACAAGGGAGACTTGAAGGCAGTGGGCTCTCTGGGCATTGCCGGGGAGTTGCAAAGCGCCACTGGCTTCGACATCAATGGTCGGACCAGCGCCGCGTTTGCAGCTTTGAATCTGTCTTCGGCCAATGGTACTTCCGAGCTGTTCAGCATCAATCTGAGTACCGGAGCGGCCACGCGCGTCAACATCATTGGCGGCGGTGAACGGGTGCGCGGCATGGCATTTGCCGAATTTCCAGAGTCGATGCGCAGCGCGAAACTGAAATAACCGGCAGACCTGGTCTGGCGACAGCTGAGTATGGAGGTGGATGTGAGCGGATCAACGATGCAGTGGTCTCGAGTGTGGCGCCGGCGAGTGATCAGCCTGCTCGCACTGAATGCTGTTGCGATGCTCAGTGCAGCGCAAACACCGGCCGGCGATGCGACCAATGCCAAGGCTGATAACGCGAAGGCCGTTTTTGCCGGCGGCTGTTTCTGGTGCGTCGAGTCAGACTTCGAGAAGGTGCCCGGGGTGATCTCCGCCACCTCGGGTTACACCGGTGGATCCAAGCGCAACCCCACCTACGAAGAGGTTTCGTCGAAGGGTACAGGGCACGCCGAGGCCGTGGAAGTTGTGTTCGATCCCAGGCGCATCAGCTATGCGCAGCTGGTCGAGCACTTCTGGCGAACCATCGATCCCACGGTGAAGGACCAGCAGTTCTGCGACGTCGGGTCGCCGTATCGCACGGGCATCTTTGCATTGGATGCGGAGCAGCTGAAGGTGGCTGAGGCTTCGCGAGCAGCGCTGGAGAAGTCCAAGCCATTCAAGGCACCCATCGTCACCGAGATCGTCATGGCGGGTCCGTTCTACGCGGCCGAGGATTATCACCAGGACTACTACAAGAAGAATCCGCTGCGCTACAAGTACTATCGGGCTGGCTGCGGTCGTGACCAGCGCCTGGAGCAGCTGTGGCAGCAGCAGAAGGGCTAGTGATAGGTGCGACCGCTGTGTCTGATCCAGCCGGCAGGATGCGTGCCGCGCGGATCACGATGCGTCCAGTGAATTACGCCGCCCTTGTCGTTCCACTCATACTCGCCGTTGAAGCTCACGACGTCTCCGGTACGCAGCGAATCGATCCGGCCGGCAAGATCGATGTTATGCGCCACCAGCACGGTTTGCCCCGTCGCAAGCTCGATGATGAAGCGCTGATGTCGTGAGCCTTGGTTGTCATCCGCAAGCGTCTTGACCACCACGCCACCTGCCTCGACTTGCACGTTGCTGCGCCGCTCAGCGAAGGCGCGCTCGAGCAGGGCGGCTCCTGCAGCCGTGCCGGAAGCCGGCGTCTGTGGCGATGCAGCAGCAGGCGTGTGTGAAGTGTCTGCGCCATCAGGTGCAAAGCTCTCCTCGAGAAAATAGGCTGCGACGGCGGCGATCGCGAGGGTTGCCAGCAACGGTTTCTTCATGCGCCACCTCAAAATGATCGACGCCATGGCAGGGTAAGAGCGCCGGCCCATTGTAGTCGGCCAGGCGGCATGGTCTATCGGGAGATCTGCCCCTGCGCACGCGTGCAGGCGATCTGACCGTCAGGCCGCGCGGTTCCCCAACACCCACGAGCTTGACAACCCCGTCACAGCTGTCACACTACAAATGTGACACTATTCAAGTGTGCCCTCAAGCCGGGGCAATCGATCTTCGAGCAGGTGGTGTTTGCCGCCAAGCGAGCCTTTCTGGCTGGTGAGTTCCAGCCCGGGCAGGCGTTTCCTTCGGTGCGGGCGCTGGCAGCGGATCTGAAGATCCATCCCAACACGGCACACAAGGTCATCCAGCATTTGACGCAGGAGCGGTGGCTGGAAGTGCGTCCGGGAATCGGCACCGTGGTCGCCGAGCCCCCGGTGGCGCGGGCGGGCGACCGCAAGCGACTGTTGCAACAGGAGGTGGAGCAGTTGGTAGTCGAGGCGATGCGAGTTGGCGCCAGCCTGCCGGAGGTTATCCAGGCCATCTCGGCGCATTGGAGGAAATTGCAAGAGTCGGCGGAGGCACACCGGAATGATTGAAGTCATCGATCTGTGGCGCAGCTTCGGGCCGGTCGAGGCACTGCGAGGCCTGAACCTGAGGGTCCCGGAAGGCAGCGCGTTCGCTCTGATCGGCACCAACGGTGCCGGCAAGACGACCACCATCAAGGTCGTGATGAACCTGCTGCGACCCTCCTCGGGATCGGTGCGCGTGCTTGGAATCGACTCGCGCCGGCTGGCACCGCGTGATCTGGCGCATATCGGCTACGTTGCCGATCGCCAGAACCTGCCGGGCCGCCTGCAGGCAGGCCAGTACCTCGATTACGTGCGGCGTTTCTACCCCTCCTGGGATCGAAGCTTGGAAAGGTCATTGCTATCTGAGCTGAGCGTGCCATTGCAGCGCCCGATCGCTCACCTGTCGCATGGCATGCGGCTCAAACTGGCTCTGGTCGCGGCGCTGGCATTTCGGCCTCGCTTGCTGGTGCTGGATGAGCCGTTGGGCGGGCTGGATCCATTGGTGCGCGATGAGCTCATGGGCGGTCTGCTGCGTCAGGCCGATGCCATGACCATTTTCATCTCGTCGCACGAGCTTGCTGAGATCGAAGGCATGGTCACGCACGTTGGCCTGTTGGATGACGGACGGCTGTTGGTGCAGGAGCCGACCAGCGAGCTTGCGGCGCGCCTGCGTGAAATACGCGTGGTGTTCGATCACGAGGCCATCGTTCCTGCGACCGCGCCTACCGAGTGGCTGCACCTGCAGGCCGTGGGGAATGTATTGAGTTTCGTCGACACGCAGTACTCAGAAGAGGCTACCCACTCGCGGATAGCTGCCGTCCTCGGCGCGACGCGTGCCGTCGATGTTCAGCCAATGGCACTGCGCGCCATGTTCACCACGCTGACGCGTGCTACGCGCAGCGCACTGGGCGATGGAGGTTGAGCACGTGATCCTGCATATCTTCAAGAAAGATTGCCGGCTGCTGTGGCTTTGGATACTTGCCGTCGCAGTCATCAACTTGACCAGCGCTGCGTTCTGGGCTGCCGCGAGTGTCGTGGAGTTTCGCGGCGAGGGAATCGAGAATCCATATATCGTAACGGCCTGGTTGCAGTCCATCATCACCTGGCTGGCAGCGGCCGGGCTGATTTCGGCGGCGGTCCAGCAGGACTCGCTGGCCGATCCTGCGCCAGACTGTTGGACACGACCGGTCTCGCGGCGCGATCTGTTGTTGGCCAAGCTGCTGTTTGCGCTGGTGGCGGTGCAGGGGCCTATATTCCTGGGTGATCTCGTGCAGGGGCTGGTGCTCGGCTTTCCCGTCGCGGCGGCTGCCGGAGCTGCCGCAGTGCGTTGGCTGACGATGGCTTGCTCGCTGAGCCTGTTCGTGATTGCCGTGGCCGCTGTCGGGCGCACCCTCACCACCTCGATGGTCATCGTCCTCTTCTGGTACTTCACTACCTTGCTGGCGTGGCAATTGATCAACCCGATGACCTCCATGTGGCGCGGATATTCGACGGGACTGGACTGGACCACCCAAGCCATCGGCACCGTGCTGTTGATCAGCGGGACTGGCCTGACACTTTCGCTTCAGTACCGGACACGCCGCCTCTGGGCGGCACGAGCCAGCCTCGCAGCTACGCTGCTGCTGCTCGCACTGGTACCACTGTTGCCCTTCAGTGCGCGCGCGGAGATCCAGACATGGTTCGCCTCGCGCTCGCAGGCCACCCGCTCCATTACCCTGACTCCCGTGCGCGCCACGACTTCGTTGGAAGCAACCCACCTCTTCGACCGAACCATGTATGGCCAACTGATGCACGTGCTGCTGCCATTGCAGATCTCGGGCCTGCCCGCCGGTGCGATGCTGGTATTCGATGACGCGCGCATCCGCTTGCTGGATGCAAGGGGTAAATCGTTCTTTGACCGTAACATGGGGCGCCCCCTGCATGTTCGAGCACAGGGTGGAGCGGTGCAATTCGAGTATCCACTGACCCTGCCGAGATCGCTCTACGAACGGATCGCCAAGCAGCCGCTGCGCATCGAAGTCACCTACATGCTGACTGTGGCAGAGGAGAATGCGGCCTACACCATCACCGCTGTATCGAAGACTCGGCGTCTCAAGGACGTTGGCTGGTGCAAGACGCAAATCACGCAGAGTGCGAGTCGCGGTCCGCCCCGCTTGGAAATGAATTGTTTGAACGCGAGCCGCCCACCTGTCTGCATGACCACAGGTTCCAGCCAGTACCAGGCTGCTGAACGCACCGAGTGCAAGCCGAACTATGCCCCGCTGCCGAGCGGAGTCATGCCGGGAATCCTGCACGATTCATTGGCGATCAAGCGAGGTGATGTGCCGAAGCAGGCTCCCCCTGAAACTGCCATGACTTTGAAGACGTATCGCGTTGTCGACCATTTCGTGCGCAAGGTCGAGCTCGACGTGACGGAGATCAGGGAGCGACGGCCAATACCGATTGGGTAGCGCGAACTCGGCGGTCAACGATCGAGCATCGAGGCGCGCTGATGCTGGTCATGCGTACCCGTGCAATCTGCGATGACAGTGTGAATGAAGCGCAGCTTGTCGATGACCTCGGCAGACAGCACGAAGGGATAGCTGTCGCGCAGGCCCAGGCCGCGGCTGAGCGAGTTGAGCGCGTAAGTGAGTGGATGCCAGTCATCGATCATGCGCTCGAAGCTGGCGCGCTGTTGCAGGTGCACTTCGGAGCGCAGCGACGGATCACCGGCCCGCTGCGCTGTGAGACGCAACCCCATCGCCGCTGCCGTCTCGAGCGTATCCGTCATGTGCAGGTAGTGGGCCCAGCTTTCGGCCCAGTCTTCCCAAGGATGCGTGGTGGCATAGGCGCTGATCCAGCGATCCTGCCAATTCGCCGGCGGACCTTCCTGATAATAACGTTGCAGCGCCTGCTGATAGTCTTGCTGCTCATCGCCGAACAGCTCGCGAAACCCAGCCAGCGCAGGTCCCCCGGCAATCAGGCGATCCCAATAGTAGTGACCGATTTCGTGCCGAAAATGACCCAGCAGCGTGCGATACGGTTCGTGCAACTGCTGCCGACGAGCTTCGCGCTGCGCATCGTCGGCCTCGGCCACGTTGATGACGATCACGCCATCGTTGTGTCCGGTCAGCACGGGCGGCTCGTGAGGGGCCATATCAGCGAGCAGCTCGAAGGCCAAACCGTGGTCTGGATCATCAGTGCGGGAGTGGATCGGCAACTGCAGCTGCAGCAGGCTGTAGATCAGTCGGCGCTTGGCCACCTCCAGCCGATACCAGGCCTCGCGATGCTCGGGCTGCGATAAGTCCGGAATCACCTGCGTCAGTCGGCAGGAAAGGCACAACGATCCCTCGCCGTCTGCCGGCAAGGCCCAGTTGCACACGTTGGCTGCCTGATAGTTGGCGCACAGCCGATAGAGCCGGCCGCGGGCGCGCTCGAGCGGCGAGCACCACAGTTCCCCGCCGGCGCTTTCGAGCGATCCGACGACCGAGAGGTCCGGCAGGTAGGCGAGCTGGTGTTGGCAGTTGAGACAACGACTGTTCTCGAAGAACAGCAAGTGTCCGCAATGATCACAATGAAAGATCCGCATGCCGTGATGGGTAGTCAGCTAGGAAGCGGACTTGCAGAACTGTCGCAGCTGCCTTTTGTTCCGGGGTGGCTGGGTCCGCGGCCAGGCTGCCATTGCGGTGCGGTGTAACTGGCGGTCGTGGCGCGTGCTTCGCCTGAGGCTTCACGAAGCGCTGCCGGTGCCTTGGGCGCGGCTCAGGCTGTCGAACATCGAGAACACCCAGGGACGGAACGCGAGCAGCAGCGCCACGCTGGATTTTTCGCCCATCGGCAGCTTCACGTCCAGGGCCGCCAGTTCGGCGAAATCGCATGCCAGCTGCTCGAGCTTGCGCTTGAGGATGTTGATCGAGGCCGCCGACAGCTCGGCCGAGCGAAAATGCAGGGCCTCCTGTGCCTCCAAGAACTGCGTGCGCAGGAACTCGGATTTGACTTGCTGCTCGTAGGCACTATGCACCGGTCCATCGGCACGCCAGATGATGATGGGCCCCACGCGCAAGCGTGTCTTCAGCTTGGGCAGCAACTCGATCAAGCCGGCGGCATCGAGCTTTACCAGTAGTGCCCGCAGCTGTCGCTCGGACAGGTTCATGCGCTTGCGGATTTGATCGCCACCGCGGCCATTGATCAGCAGGTAGCAGCAGGCGAGCAGCTGCGGATCGGCGGCCAGTATGTGTTCCTGGTCCAGGGTCAGGTACTGCGACAGCGGCTCACGCGAATCAGCCGCCAGACGCACCAACTCGCTGACCGTCATGCCGATCGCGCTGCAGATGGATTCCAGGCGCTGCAACGAGAAGGTCTCCTCGGCGAACACGCGCTTGATCGATGCCTCGCTCAGCCCGACTCGTTTGGCCAGGTCGCGATAGGTCAATCCCTTGGTCTTGAGGCTGCGTTTGAGCAGACTGATGATCTGCGCACTTTCGCTCACGCTCGTCCCCTTCAGCAACGTTGGAGTTGTCCGTCAGGGCCGCATCATTACCGAGCCGAGTGCGGCCTGTCCATGCGCGTGCTGGCAGCGCGAGTCGCGCTTTTCGATTCCGCGGGTATCGAAACTCGACACTTCGCGCCGCATACTGGCAGTTGCTGATTCAAGCTACTAGGCTCGGCTGAGGCAGCGCCACCTGCTGCGACTTGTGGAGGGGAACATGAAGTCGGCCACTGTCATCCTCGCCGTGCTTGCGGCTGCACACTGCTGCTTTGCCAACGCAGTGGAGCAGGAATTCCAAATCACGCCGCGGGTCGGTTTTGGAGAAATCAGACTCAAACCAGGCACCACCTCCATCGATGTCGCCAACCAGGACGGAACCGAAACCAATACGCTCGACATAGGAGTGGCCGTCAGCTACGTGACTCCCATCGGTGTGGTGTTGGAAGTGGGCGCGCAAGGGCAAAGCAACTTCTCTTTGTTCGGTACTCTCGATGAGCTGACGTTCAGCGAGGAGTACGTTGCGGCGGGCTTCCAGCTCGAATTCGGCAACGGTTTTCGGTTGACACCCAAGGTTGGACGCACCCGTTGGCGGCTGCGCAGCAAGGAAGGCATATTGTTCAATCCGGGCCCCGAGGCTCAGGAACGGATCGACGGCTATGAGGACTTCTGGGATGTCAGCCTGACCAAGACAGTGCTCGACTGGGTGTCCATGGGCGTGCGGTACCGGTCGACCGAATACGAATTCGGCCGCGTCGAATCCACGATGTTCGTCACCAGCTTCGGATTTCGCTGACCCAGGCGGCAAGCCCGTCAGCGCATGCACCCGCCAATCCGGTCGCCGCGCAGGTTCTGCGGCGACCGTTGCTGCAACGGCGCAGCTGCGCTTCACGCAGCTGCCACTCGCGCCTGCTCCTGCTGATAGATCGCATATTCCTCTGCCAATGCCCTCGCCACAGTCGGCCGCTGCCGTACCCTTTGCTGGTAGGCG
>Ga0193753_10002333_pt1 | contig 15098 bp, 12 predicted proteins | sample H1c2metaG_FD_144925 | JGI IMG/M metagenome (GOLD analysis project Ga0193753, IMG submission 144925) | Soil microbial communities from a riparian zone of the East river system, Colorado, United States - H1c2 | ecosystem: Environmental > Terrestrial > Soil > Riparian zone | place: USA: East... | reverse complement strand
CCATGGAAAATGTTTGTATTCCCGGCTGGATTGGCAGGCGCAATAAAAAGGAAGTGGCCGCCAGGGCGGAAGTCCTGCTTAGAACACTGGGGCTGGAAGGACGCCTCGACAATAAACCCGGTGCCCTGTCGGGTGGAGAACAGCAAAGGGTGGCAGTGGCCAGGGCACTGATCAATAATCCCAGGATCATCTTCGCAGACGAACCCACGGGCAACCTGGACACCGCCAATGCGCGCGAACTCCACCAATTGTTCTTCGACCTGCGAAAACAATTCAACCAAACCTTCCTGATCGTCACCCACAACGAAGAGCTCGCTACGATGAGCGACAGGGTGCTGCACATGAAGGATGGAAAAATGAATTAGATATTGCCCCGCTCCATCTGTTCGATGACCGCCTGTGACACTCCGGTATTGGAGAATCCACCGTCGTGGAAAAGATTCTGCATCGTCACCATCCTTGTAAGATCACTAAACATAGCTGCGCAGAAATCAGCACACTGATCAGCAGTGGCATTTCCAAGGGGGCTCATCTTTTCTGCATAAGTGATGAATCCGTCAAAGCCCTTAACACCGCTGCCTGCAGTTGTCCTGGTCGGTGATTGTGAGACCGTATTGATGCGGGTTTTATTTTTCAACGCATAATGATAACCGAAACTCCGGGTGATGCTTTCAAGCAAAGCCTTGGCATCAGCCATTTCGCTGTAATCGGGAAATACCCGTTGTGCCGCGATATAGGTGAGCGCAACCACACTGCTCCATTCATTAAGTGCGTCCAGGTCCCAGGCGGTACGAAGTACCCTGTGTAGCGAGAGCGCAGAAATATCCATGGTTTTCTGGTTGAACCCATAATCAAGTTCCGTATAGTGTTTTCCTTTCCGCACATTCAGACTCATGCCCACCGAATGCAGGATGAAGTCGAACTTGCCGCCAAAATGTTTCAAAGACTCTTCAAAGAGTTTTTTCAGGTCGTCCATATTCACGACGTCCGCCCCGATCACCGGCGCCTTGACCAGTTCGGCAAGCTTATTAATCTCGCCCATCCTCAGTGCCACCGGAGCATTGGTAAGAACCAGTTGGGCTCCTTCTTCATGACAACGCAGCGCTGTTCTCCAGGCCATCGATTTTTCATCAAGAGCGCCGAATATGATTCCTTTCTTTCCTTTTAGCAGATTGTATGACATAGACAAAATTGGTTTATCGTTAATTCATCACCATCTCGCGCGCGTTCTCGAGGGCGGCGGCAGTAGGTTTTTCGCCGCTGAGCATTTTTGCAATAGATACGATCCTTTCTTCGCCCGATAGCAATCTGAGATTAGTTCGGATGACGTCGCCCTTTAATTCCTTGTACACAAACAAATGAGCGTGAGCCCTGCCGGCGATCTGGGGCTGGTGTGTGATTGTGATTAGCTGCCTTTTCGCCGCAAGCTGGTGCATGATTATTCCCACCTGTTTGGCGGCTTCACCTGAAATACCTGTGTCAATCTCGTCAAATATCAGGGTTGGGAGATCCATGGATTCAGCCACCAGGGATTTGATGGAGAGCATTAGCCTGCTTAGCTCACCGCCTGAAGCTACTTTCCTGATCGGCTCGAATCTTTCCGTTTTCCCGGATTTTCCCGAACCCACATTCGCATCAAAAAGAAATTCAATTGTATCCTGGCCAGAGAAATCCGGAGCTCTTGGTGTAATGCTTACTTTGGTCCTCGCATTGGGCATACCCACCTGCAACAGCAGTTTGTTCACCTTCTTCTCAAATGAGGGGATTTCGGCAGTCCTTTTTTCCGAAAGCGCAGCGGCAGAAGTTACAACGGTCTGCCACAACCGAAGAGACTGTTTTTCCAGGGATGCGATCCGGTCATCAATGTCCAATACGCCCCGAAGTTTTTGCTCCAATTCTCTTCGCAGGCTGATCAGCGTCATGGTATCCCTCACACCATGCTTTTTCAATAATTTATAACCCACCGACATCCTCTCGTTCAGTTGTTCGATTCTGCGCTGATCGAAAGACGTTGCGCCGTTCAGCTTTTCAAGTTCATCTGCCACATCCTGCAATTCAATCGCGGCAGACTGAAGGCGGTTCATCAATTCACCGAGTGCAGGATAATAGGATGTATACGGATCGAGCAAATGCCGCACCGACTTCAGTTGGTTTATCAAGGGCTGATCACCTTCCACCAATGTTCCATAGCCCTGTTGCAGTGCGGCTTTTATAGCTTCGGCATTGCTGAGCAGCTTCAATTCGGCATCTGCATCCTCCAGTTCGTTTTCTGCGAAATCGGCCTCAGCCAGTTCATCCAGAAGGAAACTGTTGTAATCGGCTTCCTTGTTGAAATCATTTTTCTGATCCTGCAAGGTCTTCAGTTCGCCGTTCACTTGCTGCCAGAGCCTGTATTCATCCTGATATTTTGATAGCAAAGGTCCATTGCCGGCCAGGGCATCAAGTACTCCACGCTGGAACCCTGCATCAGAAAGTGAGAGTGTGTCAAACTGCCGGTGAAGATCAACAAGCAATTCACTAATCTGTCTTAATTGTTCCAGGTTTACCGGTGTGTCGTTTACAAATGCCCGGGATTTGCCGGAGACTGCAATTTCTCTTCTGATGATGATCTCATCACCCGCGTCAAGGTCATTTTCCTGCATAATGGATTTTATCGCCGGAGCATGCACGTCGGAAAAAACTCCTTCCACTATGCATTTCGTTTCGCGATTGAGCAGTACTGAGCTGTCGGCCCTGTCACCAAGAATCAGGGACAGAGCACCCATGAGTATCGATTTGCCGGCGCCGGTTTCGCCGGTGATCACATTTAGCTGTGGAGAAAAGCTGATGCGGAGCTCTTCAATGATCGCATAGTTTATGATATGAAGTGTCTTGAGCATCGAGTCACAAATATAACAAGTGGGCGCTCACCTGCATCGGTTTATTCCCGCTTTTGCGCGCTGGTCGAGAGAGTTCTTAAAATCGTGGTCCTTCATGTGCAGACAGGTGTTGAACCAGGCTATGGCCGACTTGCAATCTTTTCTTTTTTCATAGATCATTCCAAGCTGGAGCGCCGCTCTGGCCGCATAATGTTCCTTCCTGTTCTTACCTTCGGCCACCACCGCTCTGAAATAAGGCATCGCTTCCTCCTCTCTGTCCAGGTCGTTGAACAGCCTCGCGACCCTGTAGAGAAATTCAAGCTGTAATCGGGGATCAGGAAAGTCTGCGGCCCGCTTGCCATGCAGAAGTCCAAGTGCCTCGTGATAATAACCGCCATCATTCAGCAATCTTACTTTTAAAAGCAATTTATCGGGCCATTGGGTTCGCTCCACATCTTTGGCGGCAAGCTCATCCGCTTCGGAATTTTCTCCCTTCCTTTTTCTCATCAATGAACGGTAATACTCGGCCTGTTTCATGTCATCATGTATATAGTAATGCCAGCTGAGTTTCTGCAGTACATCCTTTACATAATAATCACCTTTGAAAGAAGCAAGGAACCTTTTAAAATAATATGGCGCGTCATCATCCAAATGATTGAGCCTCGCATAGCCAAGTTCCAGGTCCCAGACAGGAGTTGCAAGATATTCAGGAGACATATTCCTCTCCTTGATGATCGATTCTGTGAGGGCCGATTGCTGGTTGTTGATATGCAGATTAGCGGTCATGAAGGCGAAGAGGTGGTTGTTTTTCACATCAGGCTGCTGGGCCTTGATGAATTCAAAAATCGCTTCCTTGTCATTTCTGAGATAGTACCGCAAAAGAACATAATAAAAGATCGCTTCATTTCTGAACAGCAACGACTGGTCGTCGCGAAGCATGAGGAATTTTTCAAGATCCGCGATGCCTTCATCCATGTTGCCCTTCACACCAAGTATACTTCCCAGCCATTTCAAACCATCGGGAATGATGGACACTGCAGCCTTCATGGAACCGCTGAACATCAGGTTCGGTCCGAATGCCGGGAAAGCCTGTTGATTTTTCCTGATGTCAGCATAGGCTCGCCGAAACTGCCAGCCTCCCTCCCACTGTCCTCCCGCTTTGATGCGCACCGCAGCAGATTGAAAATTTATTACTGACCTGGAGAATAGATAATAAGGCGAGTCGTGCGGGCCTTCTTCAATCCTGTCGAGCCGTTGACCCACTCTTTTCGAAAGACCAGCATATAATTCAGGCTCTTCATTAAAAAATAGTCTGAAGAATTCGATGTAGTTCTCGAGCAGGTATGGGATGAGGTTGTCGGGGTGTTTCTTGCGCTCTTCATTTAGAATGGCCTGGCCAGGATCCAGTTTCAACATCGTGATCTGCTGATAAGCAGACCGGCAGTTTTCATTGAAATCGAAAGTTTTCTGAGCGATTGTCTGCCAACTGGCAAAAAATATTCCCAGGATCAGGCTTGTACGAAGAAGGGCCATCTCTTGCAAGATAGCCCTTCTGGGAGAAGATTCCGACACCGTGTTACCGGTTGAAATCGTTAATTTATTTGACCTCTACGGCATCAAAAAGATCGCGGTCGACGAGGATGCGCCCGCAATTTTCACACACAATGATTTTTTTACGTTGTCTAATCTCGCTCTGGCGCTGTGGGGGAATCGCATTGAAACATCCGCCGCATGCATCTCTTTCTACTGGAACCACCGCAAGACCGTTGCGATAATTTGCCCTGATCCTGTCATAGGAATTCAGTAAGCGCTCTTCTACCTTTTCTCTTGCGTCGGAAGAAAGTTTGTTAAAATGTCTTTCTTCTTTTTCTGTAGAGGCAATGATCTTCTCGAGTTCGCCCTTTTTTCCGCTAAGAACACTTTCTTTTCCAGTGAGGTTCTTCCGCGCTTTGTCGAGGCCGATCACTTTTTCAGCGATCTCTTCATTGGCGTCCTTGATATGTTTTTCAGCGAGCTTCATCTCGAGCTGCTGCATTTCTATTTCCTTATTGACAGCTTCAAATTCACGGCTGTTCTTTACATTTTCACTTTGGTTCTCGTACTTTTTGATCAGGGCTTCCGCATCCTTGATTAACTCTTTTTTCTGATTGATGAATTCCTGAATGCCATTGATCTCTTCCTCGATGCGTGTCTGCCTGGAAGTCAGTCCGGTGATCTCATCTTCCAGGTCACTAACTTCCATGGGAAGCTCACCTTTTAGGATCTGAACCTGATCTATATTGGATTCAATTTTCTGAAGCGTTACCAGTGATGACAATTTTTCCTCTACGGAATAATCTTTGACATTAGCCATATTGTGTTCCTTGTTTTCGGTTATTTTCCTGAGAAGTAATGTACCGGATTGGTTCTTACCCCGGATTTCAGGACGGCAAAGTTAGGAAATTTCCGGCGGATAATGTCGACGAAGAGGTCCGTGGTAAACTGTTCACTCTCATAATGCCCGACATCGCAGACCAGCAGTTGACTTTCGGCCTCGAAAAACTCATGGTATTTGAGATCCGCAGTCACAATATCTCTGGCAGGGCCGGTGTTGTGACGGATGATTCCCGTCTTAAACCTGTCGGCCAGCAGTTCTAAAAAGGAGCTGGACGGAAGAGCCGAGGGCAATAAACCGATCATGCCCGAACCTGTTGTTTCAGATTTTGGGGCCAGCACACGGGTGTCCACCAGCCCAAGTCGCCTCGCAATCTCGCCGTTGACCCCATTGGCAACATTGTCGAGGTTGGTGTGCGCCGCGTAGAGGGAGAGGTCATTCTTTATCGCGCCAATCAGCGTTCTTCTCACATATCCTGATGGACGCAGCTGCCTGACGGCCCGGAAAATTATGGGATGATGGGCCACAATGAGGTTGCATCTCCTGGACACTGCTTCTGCGATCACTTCTTCCGTAATATCAAGGGTGCAAAGCACCCCGGTGCATACAGTATCTCCATCTCCGGTCAGCAGGCCTGCATTGTCGTAGTCTTCCTGCAGATCCAGTGGTGCGATCTCCTCAATGCATGCAGTAATCTCTCTTATTTGCGGACCAGTCATTTGTTATTTTTTATTAACATTTAAGCCGATAAAGGTAAGGTGGGTGCAGGTATGCTAAGCAGTGGCATTGCTAACCGGTAAGAATATTTTGGTGTTTTGCCGGGCTACCCTAAATTTGCACCAGTTCTTTAAACATCTCTTATCAAGAAAGGCTGAGGGAAATGGCCCTGCGAAGCCTTGACAACCTGCTTCCGCTTTTGGCGGAACTAAGGTGCCAACTCCATCCCAATGGATTTATTGGGACAGATAAGTCAGATCCAGTCTTTATTCTCCTGTGATTGCCCCGGCAATCCCATCATATTAAAGCTCTTCTGACTATCGGAAGAGCTTTTTTTATGCACAGGCATGAATTTTCTTCCGGAAGTATAGTCTTGAAAAGGTTGTTATTCAGTACAAACAAAATTGATCACAAAAAACTGTTTAACATGAATCCTTCAACAAAACTCATTCACAGTATTCCGGTCGATCCACTCACCGGCGCGATCTCGGTACCGATTTATCAGACCTCAACGTTTGTGCAGGAAGCGCCTGGCATCAACAAAGGCTTTGATTATGCCCGCAGTGGAAATCCAACCCGCCAGGCCCTCGAAAACATCGTGGCCGAACTGGAAGAGGGAAAAACAGGTTCCGCCTTTGCCAGTGGCCTCGCAGCGATCGACGCGGTGGTGAAACTCCTCAAAACAGGTGATGAGATCATCGCTGTCGATGACATCTACGGTGGGGCATTCCGACTCTTCAATACGATCTACAGCAAGTTTGGCATCACGGTAAAATATGTTGACACAACAGATCCTGCAAATGTGCTGGACGCAATTACTGCGAAGACAAGACTGATCTGGGTAGAAACGCCTCCGACATCAAAGCATTGGCCGAATTGGCCCATGCCGCCAATGCATGGCTTTGTGTAGACAATACTTTTGCTACCCCCGCCCTGCAAAAGCCGATCGCACTCGGGGCAGATATTGTTATCCATTCCGCCACCAAATACCTTGGCGGACACAGCGACCTCATCGCGGGATTGGTGATAACCGCATCTGAAGAACTTGGCCGGGAGATCCGATACATCCAGAACGCCTGCGGAGCGATCCTCGGACCCTTTGATAGCTGGCTGCTGATCAGGGGCATCGAAACACTGCACCTGCGCATGAAGCAGCATTGCGCAACCGCATTGTCGGTGGCAAAATTCCTGAAGAAACATCCTGCCGTTGACAAAGTGTATTACCCCGGGTTAAAGGATCATCCTAACGGGGAAACAGCAAGAAAGCAATCCAAAGGAAACGGGGGCATCGTTTCTTTCAGCCTGAAAGACAATACCCTGGATTCAGCCAGGGACCTGGTGACCTCAACCCTTCTGTTTAAGCTGGCCGAAAGTCTTGGCGGAGTCAAAAGCCTGGTCAGCCATCCGGCAACCATGACGCATAAGTCGATCCCGGCTGAACAAAGAAAGGCTGCGGGGGTCGCCGACAGCCTGATTCGCCTGTCTGTGGGACTGGAAGAAGAAGATGACCTGATTGATGACCTCAGCCAGGCGCTGGCGAAGCTGGAAGTTAAAGAGGCGCGGCATTTCAGGGCGGTCGCCTTAACAAATCAATAACCCGGAGTAGCCAATTTTGATTTGGGAATTGAGTAAAAACTCTGCTATTTTCGTAGGCACTATGATAATTTCAATCAAATACGACAAAAAATTCCTGGCTTCGGTTGGTGATTGTTGTTGTTGTTGTTGTAATTAATCATTATCCGCGCTACCGTTGCTAGTGCATTTATCCTACAGCAAGATCAATCTTACTTAATTCTCCACTTTCATTTTTTAAACTTTGCACCAATGAGCAATTATCATTTTGAAACGCTGCAATTGCACGCCGGCTCCCAGATAGACCCGACAACCAAGTCAAGGGCCGTGCCTATCTATCAAACTACCTCATACGGATTCGACAGTGCCGAACACGCGGCGAATCTTTTTGGCCTGAAACAATTTGGGAATATCTATACCAGGATAATGAACCCCACCACAGACGTGTTCGAACAACGCATGGCCGCACTAGAAGGTGGGGTGGCTGCACTGGCCACATCATCGGGCCAGGCATCGCAGTTCCTTGCACTGAACAATATCCTGCAGGCCGGAGATAATTTTATTTCGACCACATTTCTGTATGGAGGCACTTATAACCAATTTAAGGTAGCCTTTAAGAGACTCGGGATTGAAGTACGTTTTGCCGATGGCGACAACGTTGAAAACTTTGCCAAATTGATCGACAAGAAAACAAAGGCGATATACATCGAAACCATCGGAAACCCACGCCTCAATATTCCTGACTTTCAGAAATTCGGAGACCTTGCCAAAGAATACGACCTGCCGTTAATCGTCGACAATACTTTCGGGACTGGAGGATACCTCTTCCGTCCCATCGAATGGGGAGCCAATGTTGTGGTTCAGTCCACAACAAAGTGGATCGGCGGTCACGGAACAACCATCGGTGGTGTGATCGTCGATGCGGGGAATTACAAGTGGAACAATGGAAAATTTCCACAGTTCACCGAACCGTCCGAAGGTTACCATGGTCTGAAATTCTGGGACGTGTTCGGAGAAGGAAATCCTCTCGGTCTGCCAAATGTCGCTTTTGCCATCCGCGCCAGAGTGGAAGGTCTCCGCGACTTCGGTTCTTCTCAGTCGCCTTTCAATTCCTTCCTTTTGATAAATGGTTTGGAAACCCTTTCATTGAGGGTACAACGCCACGTGGAAAATGCACTGGAACTAGCTACCTGGCTCGAACAACATCCACAGGTAGAATTTGTGGAATATCCTGGTCTGCCTTCCAATCCTTATCATTCACTGGCAAAAAAATATCTTCCAAACGGTTTCGGTGGCATATTGAATTTTGGTGTGAAAGGTGACAAGGCACAGGCATCCAAATTCATCGACTCATTAAAACTCGCCAGTCATCTCGCCAATGTGGGCGATGCAAAAACGCTGGCCATACATCCGGCATCCACTACACATGAACAACTGAGTGAAGCGGAACAGATCGCTGCCGGGGTTCGTCCAAACGCAGTAAGGATCAGTGTGGGCATTGAACACATCGATGACATAAAGGCCGACTTCGAACAAGCCTTTTCAAAAGTGTTCGCCAGGGAACTTGTGTAATTAATGAGCAGTAAATTTCATTATAAAAACCCCTTCACCCTCGAATCCGGAACAACCCTACCAGGGTATACGTTGGATTACACTGCTGCCGGAACACTTAACGGTAGTGGTACCAATGTGGTTTGGGTATTTCATGCCCTTACCGCAAACAGTGACCCCTCGGAATGGTGGCCCGGCCTCGTGGGTGAAGGCAAATTTTTTGACCCCGCCAATCATTTCATCATTTGCGTGAACATGCCCGGTAGCTGCTATGGCAGTACGGGCCCCGCGGATATAAACCCCGATACCGGGAAATTATGGCTGCACGATTTTCCATTCTTCACCATCAGGGACATGGTACGTGCCTATCAACCGCTGCGGCTTGCGCTGGGCATCAACAGGATCGAATTCGGCGTTGGCGGATCCATGGGTGGCCAGCAGCTACTGGAATGGGCAATTGAAGAACCCGGTTTATTCAGGCATATCATTCCGATCGCGACTAATGCGCTGCATTCTCCCTGGGCCAAGGCATTCAACGCCTCCCAACGGCTTTGTATAGAAGCTGACCCAACCTGGCCCGAACACCATCTAAAGGCCGGAATGAATGGGATGAAGGTTGCCCGCAGCGTTGCTCTACTCTCCTACCGGAATTATCAGACCTATGAAAAAGGCCAGGCCGAAACAGACGACACCCTGATCGATGGATTTAAGAGTGAATCTTACCAACGCTACCAGGGCGAAAAACTGGCAGCGAGGTTCAACGCATTTAGTTATTTTTTCCTGAGTAAGTCGATGGATTCTCATAACGTGGGACGGGGACGGCCAGGGCTGAAAGCGGCTCTCGGGCTGATCCGTGCCAGCACACTGGTGATCGGTGTGAGCTCCGACCTGCTTTTTCCATTGGCGGAACAGGAGTATCTTGCATCCTCTATTCCGTCCGCGGAATTCACGGCCATCAATTCAATGTTCGGCCACGACGGATTTTTGCTCGAATTTGAACAGATCAGTGAACGAATTCTTGCTTTTATTGGAAAAGAAAACATTGGAATAAAACAAACGGAACATTCAGCCTGATATGGACACACATAAGCGACTTACGATCGGTTTATTTGGTTTTGGTGTAGTTGGAGAAGGATTGTATCAAGTATTGAAGCTGACTCCTTCGCTTAATGCCTCAATAAAAAAAATCTGTATCCGGCATACAGGCAAAAAAAGAAATGCCCCCGCCGAATTGTTTACGAGAAACAGGAACGAATTGTTATTTGATGAAGACATCAACGTGATAGTAGAAGTGATCGACGATACCGAGGCGGCTTTTGAAATTGTAACTACTGCGCTCAAGAATGGCAAGTCTGTAGTGAGCGCAAGTAAAAAAATGATCGCCACCCACCTTTCCGAACTACTGGAACTGCAACAAACAACGGGAGAATCTTTTCTGTATGAAGCCGCAGCCTGCGCCTCAATACCCGTGATCAGGAACCTGGAGGAATACTACGACAATGACCTTCTGCATTCCATCAGGGCAATAGTCAATGGGTCTACCAATTTCATCCTCACCAAAATGTTCGAGGAGAAGCTCGACTTCAAACAGGCGCTGATCCTGGCGCAGCAGCTGGGTTTTGCGGAAAGCAATCCCTCCCTTGATATTGAAGGATATGACGCGGTGAACAAATGGACCTTCCTGCTCACCCATGCCTATGGCATCATTGAGAACCCCAATAATATTGTATTCACCGGCATTCAGAATATACATGCCGGCGACGCAGCGGTGGCTAAAGAAAAAAACTACCATATCCGTTTGGTCGCGCAGGCACAGAAACTACAGAGTGGTAAAGTGGCTGCCTTTGTGCTGCCCCAGTTTGTCCGCAGCGACGACCACCTTGCCTTTGTACGAAATGAATTCAATGGCGTGGTGATTGAAAGTGGTTTTGCCGACAAGCAATTTTTCTATGGCAAGGGTGCGGGAAGTTTCCCTACAGCATCCGCGGTGCTGAGTGACCTTTCGGCGCTGAGGTATCAATACCGTTACGAATACAAAAAACTTTATCACCACCAGCCTCTGGAACTGACACATGATTTTTTTGTCAAGGCCTACATCAGCTTTGACGACTGGAAACACATTCCGCGTGAAAACTTTGAATGGATCGAAGAGTGGCATTCCAGGGAAGAAAGAAAATACCTCGTTGGTGTGCTGCCTTTTACGGAACTGGTCAATCAAAGCTGGTGGAGAGAACACAACACTTCACTGATCCTGACTCCTGAGCCCGTGATAGAAGATACCGAATTGAGAAAACTCAAGAAGAAAAGCCTCGAGCTCGCCGGTATAATTTAAGTGGTCATTTTTCGCAAATGCGGCAGGCAGGCTATTTCACCAGAAACTCCCTCAACTCGTTGTAGTCACTTGAAATCTTGGTGCTGACTTTGGGCTTGTCCATAATCTGCCTGATGCTCTCAGGCATTGGAACTTTTTCACCCGTGACTGGTTCAACCACATCAAAGAATTTTATTGGATGGGCGGTTTCAAGAAAGATCCCCTTCAGGTGTGCATCAGGGTTAGCAAGATAGCGGTGCAGGGCATGGTATGCAACGGCCCCATGAGGATCGGTCTGGTAGCCGGTTTCTTTTTTTACATCCAGCATGGTCTGGCGGGTCTCTTCGTCAGAAATACTGTAGCTGCTGACCATCTCTTTTATCGCACCAAAACGGTGATCGAAGAGTTCGAGCATTCTAATAAAATTGCTGGGATCCCCAACGTCCATGGCATTCGAGATGGTCGGCCTGGCGGGTTGGGGTTGATAATTGCCATCACGGAAATATGCAGGCACCACGTCGTTGGCATTGCAGGCTGCGATAAAGTGTTTTACGGGAAGTCCCGTTCTGTATGCCACGATGCCTGCGCAAATATTTCCAAAATTCCCGCTTGGCACCGAGATCACCGGGGGATCATCCTTCCACTGCCATTGCTGCCAGGCATAAAAATAATAGAACTGCTGGGGAAGCCATCGCGCCACATTGATGGAATTCGCCGAGGTGAGAAATAATTTGCTGTTCAGTTCTGCATCGCCAAATGCCTGCTTCACCATCCGCTGACAGTCGTCGAAGCTGCCTTCCACTTCGAGGGCCCTGATATTGCCTCCGAGCGTGGTGAGTTGTTTTTCCTGTACGGTGCTCACCTTGGCAGAGGGATAAAGGATCACCACTTCAACCCCATCAACCTGGTAGAAACCGCTGGCCACCGCGCCACCTGTATCTCCTGAAGTGGCCACCAGAACCGTCACCTTGCCGGATCTTTCTTTAGAAAAATAACTAAGGCACCTGCTCATGAACCGCGCGCCCACATCCTTGAAAGCCAGGGTGGGCCCGTGAAATAATTCAAGTGAAAAAATTTCCCTGGTCACGGGTACAAGCGGGAATTCAAAATCCACCGTTTCGGCAGCGATGCGTTGCAGTTCGGTGTCGGGTATGGTGTTACCAACATAGGGACGGATGATCTGGTATGCAATTTCCGCCCTGCTCAGCTTATCCAGGTTATCAAGAAATGATGCGCTTGCGTGCGGAATGGATTCGGGAAAATACAATCCCTTGTCCGGTGCCTGACCGCGTATTGTCGCCTCCCTGAAATCCGCTACAGTAGACTGCTTATTCGTGCTGAAGTACTTCATCGATCTTTATTCCTCTTTCATCAATTTTTGTGACATAAATTTTATACTCGATGCCCAGCCTCGAGTACACTTCTTCCATCAGGTCAGCCACCCGTTTTGCGGTTCTTTGTTCCACACTCAGCATGAACACCGAGGGGCCGGAACCGGATATTCCACCACCGAGCGCTCCGGCGGCAATACATTTTTCCTTTACTTCGGCAAAGCCGGGGATCAGAATGCTTCTCACCGGTTCGATGATGACGTCTTCCAGCGATCTGCCGATCAGTCCATAATCCTTCTGGAGAAAACCGGCAACGAGACCGGCAATATTTCCCCACTGCTTGATAGCCTGTTTTAGTAATACTTCTTTGCGGAGTATCTGTCTTGCATCGGAGGTCTTCACTTCGATCTGGGGGTGAACAACAGTCACGAACAATTCGGGAAAACTGAGCCTCACAATATCGAGCGGAAGTATGGACCGGATGAGCGTGACACCCCCATAAATGCAGGGCGCAATGTTGTCAGCATGCTTAACACCAGAGGCAAGTTTTTCGCCCGACATCGCAAAGCGGACGAGGTCCTCACTGGAAAAACGATTATCGAGCAAGGCATTCGCTCCGGCAACCGCACCTGCCGAACTTGCCGCGCTGGAACCCAGTCCACTGCCGGGTTTGATCCGTTTGTTGACGCGAAGAAAAAAACCTGTGCCGGGGTCCAGTTCCTTCATCATGGCCAGCAGGGCCGCGCCCGACACATTTTTCTCGGGATCCTCCGGCAAGCCAAAAGGGTCATCATGTACTATTTTCAGCCCGGGCGTATTGGTCAGGCTAATGGTCATCTCATCCGCCGGTGCTTCCAGTGCCATTCCCAATACATCAAAGCCGCAAACCAGGTTGGCGACGGATGCCGATGCTAATACTTTTACTGTTTTCATGTGTGTAGCCGTTAGATCCTGGAAGCCCTGATGATGTCCGCAAAAACCCCGGACGCCGTTACCTCGGCTCCGGCTCCTGCTCCTTTGACCACCAGTGGCTGTTCCGGATACCTGTCTGTATAGAACAACACTACGTTGTCCTTCCCATAAAGATGATAGAAGTCATGCTGCGAAGGAATCTGTTGCAGTCCCACTGATGCCTTACCATTTTCATAAGTGGCCACAAATTTCAATTTATTTCCCGCATCTGCGGCTGCCTGGTAGATTTTTTTGAAATGCGCCTCTTCTTTTTCCATTTCCTGGTAAAAATCATCTACCGTGCCCGTCATGCAGGAAGCCGGCATAAACGACGTGTTGCTGATGTCATTCATTTCCATCTGCTCACCGGTTTCCCGGGCAAGGATCATGATCTTGCGCATGACGTCGGTGCCGCCGAGGTCCAGCCTGGGATCAGGTTCGGTGTAACCTTCCTGCTGAGCCTGCCGCACAACCTGCGCGAAACTGGTTTTGCCATCATAATTGTTGAAGACAAAATTCAGGGTACCACTGAGTACCGCCTGTATCTTGTTTACGCGGTCGCCGCTCCTGAGCAGGTCATTGAGTGTTCCTATCACCGGCAAGCCGGCACCAACATTGGTTTCAAACAAAAAGGGCACACTGTATTCCCTCGCAAGGTCTTTTAGTTGTTTGTAATATTCAAAGGAAGATGAGCAGGCGACCTTATTGCAGGCGACCACTCCGATGCTCTTTGCCAGCAGCTTGTCATAACTCATTGCCAGTTCACCATTTGCCGTAATGTCAACAAATATGGAGTTGCGCAGGTTTTTGGAGGGGATGTCCGTAAGAAAATGTTCAATGTCCATGGGCTCACCCATCTTCAGTTCGTTCTTCCAGTTGTCGAGGGAGATGCCATTTTCGTTGAAGATCATTCGTTTGCTGTTTGCCAGACCTGCCACTCTTACCTGTAGCCGAAGCTGGTTGTAGAGGTAGGTTCTCTGATTCAGCAGTTGCTCCAGCAGCCGGCTCCCAACATTTCCAGCGCCGGCCACAAACAAGTTGAGCTGTTTGTAGGAAGTCTCGAAAAATTCTTCATGCAGAACGTTGATGGCCTTCTTTACGTCGGCCTGATAAATAACCGCGGAGATGTTTCTTTCCGAGGAACCCTGGGCAATAGCGCGCACGTTCACCCCATTCCTTCCCAGGGCGCCGAACATTTTACCGCTTATGCCAGGGTGATTTTTCATGTGATCTCCCACCACCGCAACCACCGACAGCGCGGTTTCTACAATCAGTGGATCTATCTGGTCGCTTGCAATTTCTGCTGCGAAGGCTTCGTCAATGAACTGTTTGGCTTTAGCAGCGTGTGCTTCTTCAATAGCTACGCAAATTGAATGCTCCGATGAACCCTGTGTGATCATGATCACGTTGATCTGGGCATTGGCAATTGCCTC